>Ga0181528_10001008_pt1 | contig 18073 bp, 16 predicted proteins | sample PEATcosm2014_Bin_47_FD_119742 | JGI IMG/M metagenome (GOLD analysis project Ga0181528, IMG submission 119742) | Peatland microbial communities from MTU Mesocosm Facility, Houghton, MI, USA - PEATcosm2014_Bin10_10_metaG | ecosystem: Environmental > Terrestrial > Soil > Wetlands > Peat | place...
AGGATCGTCGCCGCCAGCAGTTGCCACGCATCCTTATGCGTCAGCGCGCAGCGCACCTCCGGATACGCAATGTCCAGCCGCCGCAGAATCTCCGCCACCCGTGCGGGTGCCCTACCCTTCCGCTCGCTTTTGACCGAAGGTGGGGTAGTCGCCTTTGTCTTCTTTGTCGCCATCTTCCTGGTCGCCATGGTGCGCCCATCCTAGCAGAGAGCGCCCTCGCGCGACTGCGCTACAATCAATCCCATCCAAACCGTTTGCAGGATCATCCAAAGACCATATGAGTTCACACAGCCAGACCAACGCCGCCCCCACCCATGCTCTGCCCGACGTTCCCCTAACGCTCGAAGGCTCGGCCACCCTGCACCAGATGTACCGCTTCCGTTGGAGCCAGTGGCGCGCCCTGCCCCAGCCCGAACGCGACCGCATCACCCATCAGGCGCAAGCCGCGTTGGCCGAGATGGAGAAATTCGGCTCCGCGCTCTTCTCTCAATTCGGACACAAAGGCGACCTGCTCTTCGTCCACTATCGCCCGGACTTTGAAGCTCTCAACCAGGCGCAGCTTTCGCTCCAGCAGCTCGACCTGCTGGCCTATCTCGAACCCACCGTCAGCTACCTCTCGGTCATCGAACTCGGCCTCTACGAAAGCACGGTCAAGCTCTACCAGGAGCTCACCGCGAACGGCGTCGCCCCGCACTCCAACGAATGGAACGCCGCCATTGAAGAGAACATGCAGCGCCAGAAGGAGGCCATGAAGGTTCGCCTCTTTCCGGAGATCCCCGAAGGCCGCTTCCTCTGCTTCTATCCAATGGACCGCAAGCGCGGCGAGCTGAAGAACTGGTACGTGCTGCCCATTGAGGAGCGCGCCCGCCAGATGGACCTGCACGGCAAAATCGGACGCCGTTACGCCGGCAAGGTGCAGCAAATCATCAGCGGCAGCATTGGCTTTGACGACTGGGAGTGGGGCGTGGACCTCTACGCCGACGATCCCATCATCTTCAAAAAACTCATCTACGAGATGCGCTTCGACGAGGTCAGCGGCGTCTTCTCCAACTTTGGAGCCTTCTACGTCGGTCTGCGCTGCGCCGCCAGCGAGCTGCCCACCCTGCTCGCCGGACAAACGCCCAAGGCTCTGCCGCGCACCCGTCCCATCCCCACCGGCCGTCCCGCCGCCGCCGGAGGTCACCCGGGCGGTCATCCCGGCGGTCATCCCACGCGCCCGTAAGCGCATCATTCCCGGGTGCCCTACCCTTCCGCCTCTTTTGGCGGAGGGTGGGGGAGTTGCTTTAGTTCCTAGCAGTGTCATCCTGAGCGTAGCGAAGGACCCCCAGTACATTCCCAACGCGGATACCGATCAAGGTCACCAATCAAGAACCTTCCCGGGTGCTGGGTGCCCCATCCTAGCCGTCGTTGCTAGGGTGGGGCTGTTGCTTTTGACCTTGTTTTGAAGTGTCCCCTTGCCCAGCCGTATGCTTTCCGTTTCGCCTTTCTCCCACCGGGGCGATACACTAAATACATGGCCGTCAAAGCAATCTTATTGGGACAGGTGTGGCGAGAAGAGGAAAGCGGCAAGAGCTTCCTCGTCACCAAGGTGTACAACGAAGTCTTTTCGCAGTACGCCATGCTGCGCCCGGCCGATGCCACGGCCGGCACGGCGGAAACCCTCCGCATCAAGGTCGCCAAAACCCCGCAGGGAGCCACCCTGCCCGGCTACGTCTTCACGCAAGATCCGCAAATGGAGTTTTAGTCCGTAATGATCGAACACATTCTTCTCGTCCTGGCCGGCTTCATCAAGGGGGTCATCAGCTCGCTCGGCCAGCCCGGCATCGTCGTACTCATGGGCATCGAGTCCGCCTGCATCCCCCTGCCCAGCGAGGTCATCATGCCCTTCGCCGGATACCTGGTTTACTCCGGCCGCTTCAGCTCGCTCGCCCTGGTGGCCACCCTCGGAGCAATCGGCTGCAACCTCGGCTCGGTGCTCGCCTACGAGCTGGGAGCCTACGGCGGACGCCCGCTCATCGAGCGCTACGGCAAATACATTCTGATGAATCACCACGACCTGGAAGTCAGCGACAAGTTTTTCCAACGTTACGGCAGCATCACGGTCTTCCTCGGACGCCTGTTGCCGGTCGTCCGCACCTTCATCGCGCTGCCCGCGGGAATCGCCCGCATGAACCGCCTCAAGTTCCACATCTATACCTTTGCCGGAAGCTGGCCCTGGTGCTTTGCCCTGGCCTACGTGGGCTTCAAACTGGGCGAACGCTGGGACACCGACCCCCGCCTCAAACACTACCTGCATCGCTTCGACGCGCTCATCGTGCTGGTGTTGCTGGCCGGAATCTTCTACTTCGTGCGCAGCCACTGGAACAACCGCACGCGCCTCCGCGCCGAAGCCGCCGCCGCAGCCGCCGAAGTGGAAGTGGACTAGCCGCAAAGATTCATCCCGAGACACACAAAGGCCCGCAGCTTTGAGATGGAACTCTCAACCCCTGCGGGCCTTCTGCTTTGTTATTGAGCCGGGCGCCCATCCTAGCCGCAGTTGCTAGGGTGGGGCTTTTGATTTTGATCTTGTTTCTAGTGTCATCCTGAGCGTAGCGAAGGACCCCTAAGAACTCACTCTCATCCGGCGCGGCCCAAGGTCACCCAGCAGAAACCTTCCGCCAATCCTTCACACACAAAACCGCATCACGGGCGAAGAAGTAAATCGGCACGATGAACCACAGTGCTTGGATCACAAGTACCGGTATAAACCACTTCATAATTGAGAAATAAAATGGAGGCCGCCAGAACTCCAGATACATCTGATAGCCAGTCCCCTCTCGAAACCACTCAACTCCCCACAAGCCAAACAAGATCAATGCAACAATCATGATTAAATCGAGCACAAAACGTTCACGGTGCCGCTTGAACCTCACGAGCGCACCACGCTTAAGGCAAAGGTCAATATACCAGCCGATGAAGGACCACGAGACAGCTACGATTGCATACTCAACTGCGTAGTAGAGATAGATTCGCTCGCCTGACATTTCATTCGCACAGATGTTCAAGAGCCAGACAAAATACCTCCCAAGAAAACCAGGTTCATACAAAAACTCTCTGAGAATGAATGCGGGCAGATTGATTGATATTTGAATTTCCCATGGTGGCGAATACTTAACTAAACCAATGCGCGGGTAAGCGGATCGCCAAGCACGATCCCACCATTCGAACGCAACCCTTACCAGCACCATCACAATCGGCAGCACGTATCTCAGGCGAATTCGCATGGCCGGAGTTTAGCATCGTTTCGCCGCACTCCGAGTGCCTTTCCGCAGACGCCGGGTGCCCCACTCCTAGCCGGAGTTGCTAGGGTGGGGCTTTTGATTTTGATCTTGTTTTGCAGTGTCATCCTGAGCGCCGAGCGCCGCAGCCGGAGCGCCATCTGTTGGCGCGTACCCGGCTGCATAGCTCAAGCGAAGGACCCTAAGAACTCACGCTCAACCGGCGCGGCCCAAGGTCACCCAGCAGAAGCCTTCCGCCACTCCATCACACACAAAACCGCATCACGGGCGAAGAAGATGAGCGGCAAAATACACCAGAGTTCAAAAATAACCATGTTTGGCGGAGTTAGCGAAATGCTGTAGTGCCTTTCAAAGAGCAATTCTTCGCTGTAAATATGCGGAATCCAGTAAAAAGCGAGCCATGAAGTCAGCGCCGTTACTAAGACGTCGAGCACGAACCGTGCAGGGCGCCATGGAAAGCTGGCAACCGTCCTTCTCTTCCAGCAAGCATCAATATAGCGGCCAAGCCAGAACCAAAGAATGCCGATCAGGGCAATTAAGATTGCCCTCTGCACATACTCTGAAAGAAAATGTCCCAAGCGGGATCGCCAAACAAAGATGTACGCAATTGCGGCGGGCCAGTTGATGGCGCACATAAGAGACCAAGGTAATGAAGTGGGAATAGCAGGTTGTTTCCCAATGGCGAAATAATGCTGGAACCAGATATCGCTTCGCAACATTAGTATCCACGCCAGAAACATCTGTGGTACCGGCAGCACGTATCTCAGGCGGATTCGCATGGCCGGAGTTTAGCACCGTTTCGCCGCACTCCGATTCCCTTTTCCCCAGACGCACAAAGGCCCGCAGCTTTGAGATTGAACCCTCAACCCCTGCGGGCCTTCTGCTTTTGATCTTTGAAACCTTCGAAACCTTGAAGCTTCTTACTAGACTTTCGCCGTCTCCCGCTCGCGTTCTGCCTGCTTGGCCCGAGCCTGCGCCACGGCCTTTTTGCGGCTGGCGCGCAGCGTAAGGAACTCCTTCGCCTCTTTGTACAGGCGCTTGCGGTCCTCGCTCTTAAACATCGAGCCAAACACAATCGGCACCCACACCTTGGGACGGAAGTAGTACTCGTCGTAAAACTTGTGCACCATCTCCATCACGTAGTCGGCCGGCAGCCCGGGATACTCCACGTGCGCCACCTGGTGACCGCCAATGTCCACCATTCCGTGGTCGTCCTGCTTGATGATGAAGTCGTTCTGCTTCACGTAGTCGTAGAACTCCGTGCCAGGATACGCATGGGCCACGCTCACCTGGATGGTCTCGACGTTCAGCTCCTTGGCGAAGTCAATCGTGCGGCGAATCGTTTCTTTCGTCTCGCCCGGCAGCCCCAGGATGAAGTCTCCGTGCACGGCCAGCCCGAGCTTGCGGCAGTCCTTCACAAACTGGCGCGCGCGCTCCAGCGTGGCGCCCTTCTTGATGTTCTTCAAAATCTGCGGATCGCCCGACTCAAAGCCGACGATCAGCAGCCTGCATCCGGCTTCCTTCATCGCCTTCAGAGTCTCATAGTCGGTCGTCACCCTCGACGTGCAGCTCCACGTCAAACCCAAGGGCTTCAGCTTGGCGCAAAGTTCCACCGTGCGAGCCTTCTGGATGTTGAACGTGTCGTCGTCGAAGAAGAACTCCCGCACCTCGGGCCAGTACGCCTTGGCTTTGGCCATCTCGGCGGCAACATCTTCGGCCGAGCGCTTTCTCCACGCGTGTCCGCTGTGCGTCTGCGGCCACAAACAGAAGGTGCACTGCGCCGGGCAACCGCGCGTCGTGTACAGCGCCACGTAAGGATTCAGCAGAAACGGCACGTTGTACTTCTTCACGTCCAAATCGCGCTTGTAAATGTCCACCACGTGCGGCAGCGCGTCCAGGTTCTCAATCAGCGGCCGGTCCATGTTGTGGATGACCTTGCCACTGGCGTCGCGATAGCTGACGCCGAGAATCTCATTCAGCGGCTTGCCGTTGGCGTACTCCACCACCGCGTAGTCGAACTCGCGGCGCACGATGAAGTCAATTTCCGTGTGCCCCAGCGCGTGGTCGGGACTGACGGTGACGTGCGGCCCCACGAAGCAGACCTTCAGCTTCGGATTGGCCTTTTTCATCAGCCCGCTCAGCTTGATGTCGCCTTCAAAGCCCGGCGTGCTGGTGAACAGCACCAGCAGTTCGTAGTCCTTGCCAATCTGGATGGTCTCATCCGCGCTGACGTGGTGCGGGTTGGCGTCCAGCAGACGCGAGCCCTCCAGCAAGCCGGCCGGATAGGCCAGCCACACCGGGTACCAGTAGGACTCAATCTCACGCGTGGCGGGCCAGCGCGAGCCGGCGCCGCCGTCAAAGTTCTCAAACGAAGGTGGGTTCAGAAACAGTGTCTTTAAAGGCATAATCTTCCAATTGCAATTTTAACATCGGCTGCACCGCGGCCGCAGCGTTTGGACTCCAAAGGGTAAATTCCCGGGTTAAACAGCGGCAGGCGTACAGTGGGCAGAGCATGGCCCCGGCCCCGCATTTGCATTCCAGCGCCCATGCCCGGCAAACTGATATCTTGGTATCACTTCCATACGGCTGCTTTCATGGAAGCCAGAGGCGCAGAAGGAAACAGATGGCACGGATTTCGCGGGACACATGGCACGTTGCGTTTGACGCCCTTCGGGCCAACAAGGTTAAGGCCGCTCTCACCATGCTGGGCGTGGTCATCGGCTCGGCCTGCATCGTGCTGGTGGTCACCATCGCGCTCATCGGAAAAACGTATGTGCTGGCCCTCATCGAAGGCGTCGGCTCCAACATCGTTTACGCCACCTACTCCGGAGGCAGCGCCAACTCGCACTCGCAATCCGACGAGATCAGCCTCACCGACATGGAGGCCGCACGCCACTTGCCGCACATCACCGAGGTCGCCGGCACCAGCGACATGCAGACCACCGTTGTCGTCAACGGACAGGTCAAGCCCGTCTCGCTCGTCGGCGTCACCCAGGGCTTCCAGAAGATTCGCAACCTCCTCATCCTCCAGGGCCGCTTCTTTGACGATCTCGACCAGGAATCCGGAGCCAAGGCCTGCCTCATCACCCAGGAGCTCGCCCGCCAGCTTCCCCCCGGCCCGCTCATCGGCCGTCCGCTCCGCGTCGGCGAGCAGACCTTTACCATCGTCGCCGTCTTCCGCGAGCGCGTCGCCACCTTCGGCCAGTCGGAGATCGGCTCGCAATCCGTCCTGATTCCATTCGGACTGGTCAAGTATTACTCCGGCAACGACTACATCCGCACCCTCTACGCCCAGGCCGACAGCAGCGACACCGTGCCGGAGGCGACCTACTCCCTGCAATGGCTGCTCAAGTCGCGCCATAGCTCGGGCTCGCAGTACTCGGTGCAGAACCTCTCCGGAATCCTCGACGCGGCGCGCAAAATCAGCTTCGCCCTCACCGCCGTCCTAATGATGGTCGGCCTCATCGCGCTCACTATCAGCGGCGTCGGCATCATGAACATCATGCTGGTCACGGTCCGCGAGCGTACCCGGGAGATCGGCCTGCGCAAGGCCGTCGGCGCCCGCCGAGAGGAAATCCTCTACCAGTTCCTCATCGAGGCATTTGTCATCAGCGGCATGGGAGCCCTCATTGGCATCGGCCTCGCTGTGCTCGTCAAGGTCATCGTGGAGCCGCTGATTCCACCCGAGATGGGCCTGCACATCCCCATCTCCATCGCCTCGGTCATCACCAGCTTCGTGGTCAGTTGCGCCACGGGAGTGCTCTTCGGCTACCTGCCCGCGCGCAGCGCCAGCAAGCTCCAGCCCACGGAGAGCCTGCGTTACGAATAACGCCACGAATGGATGCCACGAGTAGATTTTACGAATAGACGCCACGGGTAGGCGTCCCGAGTAGCCCTATGAGTAGATCTTCCCTTCCCGCTGCTCAATTGCATACAGCGGCCATCCCGGCCCGGCGGCCATTCGCAGCCGGTTGACCATCGCTCCATACACGCGCAACGTCACTCGCTCCTCCAGGCCCACGCGCATCTTCGCCACATCGTAAAACCCGAAGAAGCACTTGCCGGTCTCCACCTCAATCTCATGCCACGGAATCAGCAGGCTGGGATGCCCAAATCGCAGAATCATCTGCGCCGCCATATACAGATGCTGCTCGTCGGCGCCAATCGTCAGGCAGTGGTTGTAGTTGCACCAGCCCCTCAGTTGCGCGCTCTGCCATCCCCAGGTCTGCCCGTAGAACGCTTCGCTGGTGCTAAAGCGCCGAGCCAGCAAGCTCCACCCGCCCACGCGGCTGATGATGAGCAGCAGCAGAAAGACCAGCGCCGCCACCAATACAAAGGTGAACACTGCAAGATATGGAACTACCTCGGCCGGTGTGGGATGCATGGCCGCCATCTTACCCCCTCCCGCCGCCGCGGAAAAAGCCGCATCCTCACCCTGCTCCGCGAAACTTGTTACACTCTTCGCCATGCGCCGCCTTGCCAACCGTTTCAGCAGCTATTTATTTGCTATCGTCATGGGTATGAGTTCCTTCGCCGCCTCGCAGCCGCTCCCCGTCCCAACGGCCCTCACCGACCCAGCAAAGCTCGAGTCGGCCACCGTCCCGAACCTCCAGAAGTTCACCATCGCGCAGCTTTACAGCACGCGGCAAATCGGTGGCTCCAGCTGGTCTCCCGATGGCCATCACGTCGCCTTCATCGCCAACATCAGCGGCCGCAACAATCTTTGGACGGTTCCCTCCAGCGGCGGTTGGCCCACGCAGCTCACCATCAGCGACCAGCGCCAGGCCGAGCCCTCATGGTCTCCCGACGGAGAATGGATCGCCTACATCAGCGATCACGATGGCGACGAGCAGTGGAACGTCTTCCTCGTCAACCGCTCCAGCGGAGAGGTGACCAACCTTACGGCCAACGTCGACCGCTCCAGCGAGGCGCCCGCCTGGTCACCCGACGCGACCCGCGTGGCCTACATGAGCAAGGCCAAGACCTCGCCCAGCTTTGAGATTGAGTTCATTGACGTGGCCTCGCGCCGCACCACGCACGTCACCCGCAATTCGCCGCCGGAGATCGGCAACGCATCGCCCTTGTGGTCTCCCGATGGCAAGTTCCTCGCCTATTCCGCCGATCACGCCAGCGGCAAGGATGGCAACATCTACCTTTACGACGTGGCGGCCAAAACCACAACGCTTCTCACGCCGCACGATGGCGAACACACCTACTCCGCCGCCGCCTTTTCGCCCGATGGCCGCACCCTGCTCATCACCAGCAACGCCGCCAACGGATACGACAACGTCGGCCTGCTGGACGTCTTCACCAAGGGCATTCTCTGGGTCACCGCCGACCGCTGGGAGATGCATGCCGGCAGCTTCTCCCGCGACGGCCAGTCCATCTACTGGTCGGCCAACGTAGATGGCCGCGAAGCGCCTTACACCCGCCCCACCGCCGGTGGAGAGATCAAGCGTCTGCCTCTGCCGGAGGGCGTCAACGGCTTTGCCGGAGATGGACAGCCCTTCGCTCCGGATGGCCGCCTCCTCTACTCGCATAGCGGCGCCAAGGCTCCATCCGATCTCTACGCCTTCGATCCCGCCACATCGAAGTCCACCCAGCTGACTCATTCCTTCGTCGGCGGACTCAGCGCCGAAGGCATGGTCAAGCCGTATCTCGTCCACTACCCCAGCAAGGATGGCCGCTTCACCATCTCCGCCTGGGCCTACGTGCCGAATAACATCGTCCGCAACGGCCAGTATCCGGCCATCGTTTACATCCACGGCGGGCCAGCATCGCAGTCGGTGGACGGCTTCAATCGCTTCATCCAGTACATGAACAATCAGGGCTATCTTGTTATAGCGCCGAACTATCGCGGTGGCACTGGCTACGGACACGACTTCCAGGAGGCCAATCGCCGCGACGCCGGTGGCCAGGAGCTGAACGATGTCGTCGGCGCCGCCGACTTCCTCCTGCGCTCCGGTTTTGTGGACCCCAAAAAGCTCGTCGTCATGGGCGGCAGCTACGGCGGATACCTCACCATGATGGCCGTCACCCGCCATCCCGAGCTCTGGGCCGCCGGCGTTCCCATCGTTCCCTTCGTCAACTGGTTCACCGAATTTGAAAACGAAGACCCGCAGCTCCAGGAGTACGACCGCCTCTTCATGGGCGATCCCGTGAAAGATAAAGCCCTGTGGGAGGATCGCTCGCCCATCAACTCCATTGACCGCGTCAAGGCCCCGCTGCTCATCCTCGCCGGAGCGCACGATCCCCGCTGCCCTCGCACGGAGGCCGAGCAGGTCGCCACGGCCGTCAAGAAGAACGGCGGCACGGCCATCCTCAAGGTGTACGAGAACGAAGGCCACGGCTTTGCCCGGGTGGAGAACCAGATAGACGCCTACCAGCGCGTGGCGGACTTCCTGCGCGTCCGCGTTCCCTCGCCCGGCTGCGGCTGCGGAATCTAGCTGGCGCCGCTCACACGCTCCGTTGCAGCACCATCAGCGTCTGGTCGTCGAACACCGCCTCGCCGCCCAGGAAGCACTCCAGGTCGCGCATACAGTTCGCCACCATCTCCGCCGGGCCCTGCCCCCGGCTGCTGATGGCCGCCGCCGCAATGCGTGCATAGCCATATTCTTCGTCCGCGGCGTGCGACTCGCTGACGCCATCGCTGAAGAGCACCAGCGAGCCGCCCGGCGCGACCTCAAAGGCCGTGCTCGTAAACTCCTGCTCGCCGTAGAGTCCCATCGGCAATCCCTGTGAGGCGATCTCCGTCACCTCATCGCCAGCCACCAGCAGCGCCGGAGGATGCCCCGCGCCGCAAACCTCCACGCCGCCCCGCAGCGTGCGCCCACAAATCAGCGTGGCAAACTGGTTCGGCAAAGTGCTGGAGGCAAAAATGCGGTTGGCGCGCCTCATCAGCTCCCCCAGCGGGAGCCCAATCGGAATCAGCGCGCGGAAGATGGCGCTCAGGTTCGACATCAGCAGCGAGGCCGCAACCCCCTTGCCCGCCACGTCGCCCAGCATAAAGTAGAGCTGATTGTCCGGGGCCATCACCAGGTCGCAGTAGTCCCCGCTCACCAGCCCCAGCGGACGGTAATGGTGCGCCACGGCCCAGCCATCGCAACGCAACTCGCGGCGCGGCAGCAGACGGCTCTGGATCTGCGCGGCCAGCATGAGGTCTTTTTCCAGCAGCGCAATCTGCTGCTTGGTCAATTCGCACAGGCAAAAGCGCGTCAAGGGATCGGCCAGCAGCCGGTCATCCTCCACCGTCTCCTCGCAACGCTCGCAGATGCCGTATTGCCCGGTGGCAAAGCGCTCCAGCGCCTGGTCCACCTCGTGCAAAAGCTGTGCAATCTTGAATTCGGGCATCTGCCCAATCGCCTCAGCCAGCAACTTGCGGCGCTGCAGCAGTTGGCGGTGCAACGCAACGTGCAGAGGATCGCCCCGGTCAGGGGCAGGGTTGTGCGGAGCCGCGGATGCCATAGGAAACCCTCACATCGTTTTTCAGATGACACGTTCGCCCCGCAGGATTCGACCATCCCACCGGTTTTTAGGCCACTCCCTGCACCCTCCAAATGCCTGCTTTCGGAGCCGCGGCGCGCATTCCTTTATCCGCTTGTGGCTACGGCACTTACGCCCGTAACCTCGCTCATCCTCGCCTTCTGGCCGTTCCATTCTCTCTTCCTGCGCGTTTTTTGTTAGGATGGCACTTGCATTTTGTAACCCGGAGCAATGGCCGACATGTCGAATCCCGCAGCGCAGTCGTCTCCACTGGAAACCCTCATCGCCTCGCGCCAGGCGCGCATTGGCATCATCGGTATGGGCTACGTCGGTCTGCCCCTGGCCCTGCTCTTCAGCGAGCAGCGCTTCCAGGTCACCGGCTTTGACGTGGATGCCCGCAAGGTCGAGGCGCTCAACAGCGGCCGCTCCTACATCGTGCGCATCCTGCCCGAGGAGATTCAAGCGGCGCAGAAGTCCGGCTTCAGCGCTACCGCCGACTACGCCAGGATCAAGCAGATGGACGCCATCATCATCTGCGTCCCCACCCCGCTCGACGAGTACCACCAGCCCGACCTCAGCTACATCGAGCAGACCGGCCGTGCCATCGCTCCGCACCTGCGCGCCGGCCAGTTGGTCGTGTTGGAGAGCACGACCTACCCCGGCACCACTGAGGAGATTCTTGTTCCGCTCCTCGAGAAAGGCAACCCGTCGGCTCTCAAGGCCATCCGCGCCGAAGGCGGCACGGGCGTCTACGTAGCGTTTTCGCCCGAGCGTGAAGATCCCGGCAACGACCAGGTCGCCCGCCGTGATATTCCCAAGGTCATCGGCGGCCTGGAGCCCACGGCCACCCGCCTGGCCTCAGCGCTTTACGGCAGCATCTTCAACCGCACCGTTCCGGTCAGCACTCCGGCCACGGCGGAAATGACCAAGCTGCTCGAGAACATCTACCGCTGCGTCAACATTGCCCTCGTCAACGAGCTCAAGCAGCTCTGCGACCGCATGGGCATTGACATCTTTGAGGTCATTGACGCCGCCAAGACCAAGCCCTTCGGCTACCAAGCCTTTTATCCCGGCCCGGGCCTGGGCGGCCACTGCATTCCCATTGACCCCTTCTATCTTTCCTGGAAGGCCAAGCAGTTCGACTTCCGCACCCGCTTCATCGAGCTCGCCGGAGAGGTCAACACCGGCATGCCGTATTACGTCATTGAAAAGACCGCGCTCGCGCTTAACGACCACAAGAAGTGCCTGAACGGCTCCAAGGTTCTCGTGCTGGGTCTGGCCTACAAGCGCGACATTGACGATCTCCGCGAATCGCCCTCGCTCACCGTCATCGAGCTGCTGCGCAAAAGCGGAGCCGAGGTCAGCTACAACGATCCCTTCTTCCCCACGGTCGGCCACGGACGCCACTACGACCTCAACATGACATGCGTCCCGCTCACCGATCTCGGCCAGTACGACGCCGTGCTCATCGTCACCGACCACACCGCCTACGACTACCCGCGCATCGTTGCCGAATCCAAGCTCGTGGTGGATACGCGCAACGCCACCAAGGGCATCGTGGCCAAGAACATCGTGCACTGCTAGGCAGCGCCGTCAAAGAATTTCGATTTACGGGAACGAACATGCCGACTTACCTCATCACCGGAGTTGCAGGCTTTATCGGTTCCAACATTGCGCGCGCCCTGCTGGCCAAGGGCTACAGCGTCCGCGGCGTGGATAACTTCATCACCGGCAAGCCCGCGAATCTCGCCGACCTCAAGGGCCTCGACTTTATCGAGGGCACCATTGAAGACCCGGCCATCTGTCAGCGCGTCTGCCAGGGTGTGGACTTCATCTTCCACGAGGCGGCTCTCGCCAGCGTTCCCCGCTCCGTCGCCGACCCGATTCCCACCAACTCCTCGAACGTCACCGGCACGCTCAATCTTCTTGTCGCCGCCCGCGCCGCCGGAGTCAAGCGCGTCGTCTACGCCGGCTCCAGCTCCGCCTACGGAGACCAGCCCACGCTCCCGAAACACGAGGGGATGCTCCCCGCGCCCATCTCGCCCTATGCGGTCAGCAAGCTTGCGGGCGAACACTACATGCGCTGCTTCACCGCCGTCTATGGACTCGAGACGGTCGTCATTCGTTACTTCAACGTCTTCGGCCCGCACCAGGATCCCTCGTCGCAATACTCCGGCGTCCTCGCCAAGTTCTCGCTGCTCATGCTGGAAGGCAAAACGCCCACCGTGCACGGCGACGGCAAGCAGAGCCGCGATTTCACCTTCATCGAAAACGTCGTCAACGCCAACCTGCTTGCCATGTCCGCCCCGGCGGAAAAAGTCAGCGGAAAAGTTTTCAACGTCGCCACCGCGCAGCAGATTACCCTCAACGACGCCATCCACAGCCTGCGTGAGCTCACCGGCTACACCGGCACCGTGGAATACGGCCCCGTGCGCGCCGGAGACATCGAGCACTCCTACGCCGACATCTCCCTCGCCCGTGAAGCTCTCGGCTACCAGCCCACCGTCAACTTCCACGAAGGCTTGCGCCGCACCATCGAGTGGTATCGCACCTTGGCCGTGAAGTAAGTTTCTTTCTGAAAAAGTAACTTCCTGACTGTAGATAAGATTGGTGCCTCATGTCTGGCCTGAATTTGGCTGGACGCGGAAAGCAGTTGGTCTCTTCATCGCCAATGACCTTGCGCGGGTGCCCTACCCTGGCCGCAGTTACCGGGGTGGGGTAGTTGAACTTGCCCTTGCTCTTGCTCTTGCTCTTGCTTTTGGACTGTCATCCTGAGCGAAGCAGGCGCGGAGCACCTGCGAAGTCGAAGGACCTTTTGTATAGGAGTGAAGCAGTCTATACTGCCCTCCCAGTGAGGTGCATCATGGCCGTCTTCCAGAACTATCCCCGCGTCACGCCGTTTCTCTGGTTCCAGTCCAAGGCAGAGGAGGCGGTCGCCTTCTACATCTCCATCTTCCCGCACTCGCAACTGCTGGCGGAAAACTTCCCGGCGGATTTCGGCAGCGGCGGCGGAGAAGGCGCCAAGCCTCTCACCATCGCCTTCACGCTCGACGGCCAGCCCATGACGGCCATCAACGGCGGCCCGCCCTTCACCTTCAACGAGGCGGTCTCGCTCGTCGTCCGCTGTGACACGCAGTCCGAGGTGGACCACTACTACAACAAGCTCAGTGAAGGCGGCCAGGAGATTCAGTGCGGCTGGATCAAGGATCGTTACGGCCTGGTGTGGCAAATCGTCCCCGGCCACCTGCCGGAGATCATCAAGAACCCCAAGGCCATGGCCGCCCTGATGAAGATGAAGAAGATTGACATCGCCGAGTTGGAGAAAGCCGCAGAAGGGTAGTAAGTAGTTTCGTTATTACTGACTATAGCCTTCGGCATCTCTCTTCAACCACCAGGGTACCTGAGAAGGTGGGTACTTTGCTCGTATACTCTAGAATACGAATTTAGAGGGATACCCGTTCAGCGCATACTGAATGAAGGAGAAACAAGATGGACGCTGTTCATATAGAAAATATATATGCCCGGGCACTCGGGATTCAGATGGGGAAAAGGGGAGAGGTAAACGATGCTGACGGCATTCGTTTAGGTAAGCCGGAATACTTGGTCAAGGCACTAGACAAGGCTCTGAAATGCCTGAGAAAACGTGCGGCCAAACTTCCAGCGCAAGATGTGATGAAGATGTGGATCGAACATTCAATCGGCGACTTGGGAGTAGTGAGCCTTTCCATCAATGATCGTAAAGCCGAGATCAGTGGTATTTCTTGTTTGCAAGCGTGGAGCCTTTCAGCAACATCACTGAGCTTGATTGACGGTTACCTGACAGCGCAAGGACTCTGAGTTACAACCGCTGGGGGGTACCCCAGCTTTCCACTAAACAGAAAAGACTGGTGCCCCATGTCTGGCCCGCCATTGGCCAGACGTGGGATGCCGCCTCTGATTTTGTTTAAAGTGTCATCCTGAGCGGAGCGAAGGACCCATAGACATTATGCAATTCAGATGCCGCCCAAGGTCACCTGCCGGCGTCCCAACAAGCGACGCTCGTGCGCGCAAGCCGTTGAAGTTCCGCTAAAACCGCTTGCCGTGCAGCTCAATCTGCTTCGCACTCCGCAGCCGAGCCTCAATCTCCCCCTGCTCCCGCAGAAACAGAGTGTTGCCTTCGTTCAGATTCTTGCCATCCAGCTTCTTTATGCGGCGTTCAAAAGGCTCATACGTGCACGGTTGGAAGCCATAGCCCACCATGCTCTCCAGAATCCGGCCTTCGTCGTAGCCATAGCGGCTTCCGCTGCCGTTCAACTCCATAATCACCGCCAGCAGCGTCGGAGCCCGCAGAGTCGTACTCGCCCCGGCCAGCACCGGAGTCTCGAACCCTTCCACGTCAATCTTGATCAGCGTCGGCCTGCGCCCTTCCAGCAGCAGGTCCAGCGTGGTCATCGGAACCTTCACCGAATTCGCCGCCGCCTCGCCCTCGGCCAGAGCATGGTTTACCGTGTCCTGGTCGCTGGTGAACTCCAAACTCCCCGGCTTCTCTCCCAGGCCCATGTTAAAGCTCTTAACGCGCTCCTCCAGATGATTGATCCGCATGTTCTCGCTCAGCCTCGCATACGTCGCCGGCACGGGTTCCACCGCATAGCCTTCCGCTCCGGCTGCGGCGCATGCCAGTATCGTGTAGCTGCCGGCATTCGCGCCCACGTCCACAAACAAATCCTCGGGACGCAGCAGATGCAGCAGGAAAGCCATGTCGGCAAACTCGTGCAGCCCGTCGTACACATTCTGCGTCAGTCCGGCTTCGCCCCGCCGCACCAAAAAGCGCGCTCCGTTCACCCACTCATGAACCACTTCCTCATTCCAAATTCGCTGAGAGATCTGCCAGCGCGCAAAGCGTCCCAGCGCCGCCAGCTTGTGATCGCGGTTCAGCGGATGATTTGCGATGAATCGTAATAGAGAGAAAGCGTTTCCCAGGCCCATCGTTTACCTTTTTCCTGCCATTGGAGTGGATGCCAAATCCGTTCTTGCAGACATCAAGCGCGACCAACCGCACCGCACGCTTCATCTTATCCGCTGCTGCAAGCCGGAAGCTACACCGATGAGATTTCCTTCGCCCGGAAGCGTTGCACTGCGGCTGCAGCACACGAACCTAGTCGTCCGTTGGTGGCGGCACGTCATCCTCACCCAAACACTGACCCGGACCACACACCTTCGTCAGTTCCACAAGATCCGGGCTGTCAGGCGGAATCTCGCGGCGCCGCATCAGGACAGTGATGTCTGGATAATCCCCATTCCGCACATAAGTCTTAGTGGTCACAAGATAGAGCGCAATCGTGTCCAGCCCGAAATATTTCCCCTTCAGCAGGATGACAATGTCAGGGTCACTCTTATGAAATGCTTCAAAGAACTCCGGTATACGATCTCGCGCATAGAGATTCCCCGTGTCCCAGACCAGAGGAATGCCGGGCAGAGGCTTCCTGTTGAATACCGCATACTCAAAGTCCATCCGCGGCCCGAAGAAGACCGTTTCCGAGGGGTAACGCGAGAGTGCATCCTGCGATTGCAGAAGAACCCGCTGAAGGCGCGGCGCTGCCTCTAAACCATCCAGAAACCCTCCGCTGATGGTTTGCGTCGGCAGAGGCTCATAGAACATCTTTTCCCCAATGGCAAGAATCCTGAGGTGGAGAATCCCAAAGTAGAGAGACGCGACCAGGAAGACCGACATCAGTGCCTTCAATCCCAGGTGCCATTCATGATTGCGCTTTGGAGCAAGTTCCAGAACTGCGATGGCGACGAGTGCGACACAAAGATCGGTTGGCTTAATCTCTGAGTTCGTCAGCACCATTTCCAGAGCGACGAGGAACAAAATCGCGCAAACCATGTGCGTGGCCCAGGAAAACCGCTTGGCACGCACCGACGCGACAAGCGCCGCGAGCAGCATGAGCAGCGTGCTGACGATCAAAATAACCTGACAATATCGTTCTGCAGCCTTCATCGTCTTAATGGGGAGCATGGCGATGGGGCTTCCGCGAAGCTTTGCCACCTCCATGTACGAGCGCACGATGTCCAAGGGCGGCATTTGTGCGGCATAGCAGATTGCAGCCGCAAGTAAGACTGCCGCCACAGAGCATCCCAACACCGCCACCCACCGCCGATCCCTCCTGACCGCAAGTAATACCAGTACCATGAGAATCGCCGGTGCCACGTTCGGCTTGGCGGTAAGCACCATGGCCAGCGAAACGGTCAGGCTGGCCCATTGCCAAATCGCCACGCGCTCTGCAAGACACGCAAGCACGCTAAGAAAGAGCAGTGTGACGGCGATGGACGTGGTGTTGTTGTACCACCAGTAGGGAGCCAGAAACATCGTGCTCAGTTCCACGAGGAAAGCGATCGCCATCGCCCAGTGTCGCGCGAGGCCGCGGCTCATCAACAACAGGTAGGACCAGCAGAAAGTCACCACGGCGAAACCCGCGGAGAGAAATGCAAACGATGCCCACTTCAGGCCGAACACCAGGGTAGCAAAGCGGATTCCCGCCATAAAGAACGGCGGTGTCGAACAGGGGAAATCAACAAAGGGCCGCATCCCGTTCGCATAGTATGAGGCCGCATGCACAATCAGCGCTTCGTCCCAGGCACCAAACTGGTGCATACCCAGCTTGTACACGCCGGCGGCAAGCAATGCCGCAAGTGGGATGAAAAGCCCGGGAAGCTCAAGGATGGAACTGATCCGCCAGCGCGACCTGAGGCCGTAATAGCCCGCTACCAGCGCCAGCGACGCAGCCGCCACGAACTCGTACTCGGACCAGATGACTGCCGTCCGGCGCAGAGAAGGCATAAGTGCGGTGCGATGGAGATGCGCAGCAACCGCTGCCAGGGTGCACAACACTGCTAACAGAAGGCAGCCCCACTCTACCCATTGGCTGGCCTTCCTATTCTCTGTTTCACCATGGGTCGGCTGCACGGATTCGTGCGGAGGAAATGACTGCGACGCGCCATCAATAGCCAGTGACATTGAATGAGGCCTCTCTCTCATAATCGCACAAGAAAGAGGTTCGTCTTCGCAGGAGAGCCACACGCAGGGTGCCCTACCCTTCCGCCTTCCTTCGGCGGAGGGTGGGGTAGTTGAATTTGCATTTGATTTTGATGTTGTTTGAGCTGTCATCCTGAGCGGAGCGCAGCGGAGTCGAAGGACCTCTTGTCCGCCGGGTGCCCCATCCTAGCCGTAGTTGCTAGGGTGGGGTAGTTGAATTTGGTCTCGCTCTTGATTTTGAAGTGTCATCCTGAGCGGAGCGCAGCGGAGTCGAAGGATCCCTATCCCATCCGTAACG
>Ga0181528_10001009_pt1 | contig 18071 bp, 19 predicted proteins | sample PEATcosm2014_Bin_47_FD_119742 | JGI IMG/M metagenome (GOLD analysis project Ga0181528, IMG submission 119742) | Peatland microbial communities from MTU Mesocosm Facility, Houghton, MI, USA - PEATcosm2014_Bin10_10_metaG | ecosystem: Environmental > Terrestrial > Soil > Wetlands > Peat | place...
CGGGTGCGGAGTTCCGGAAGGAGCCGGGTGCCTGGGGTTGGCCAACTTTGATGGACAAAGGCGAGGTCTTCGAATCACGGGTCGTTGGAGTGCCAGCCCATTATACTGCAAACGAGTCCGGCTCTGGGTGTGCAATACCATCTGGCTGCCGGACGACTGGACGCCCACCAATGCGCGACGCGCATCGTGCCCGGCTGGTATCGTTGGCGCAAGGCGCCGCATCCCGGGGAAACTCTTCGTCTTGGCAGAAGCCGGGACGTTGTCGTCATGAATACTCACGCATGGCACGGAGACAACCGGGTCCTCGTCTCGCCCACGGAGTCGCGTCGCATCCTGGCGCTTGCAGATCGGCGGAATGAGCGGTTTTCCGCGCTGAGCCGGTTTTCAGTCGAGGCCGCCCACTTTAGATAACGATTGGGTGAAACCGACGTTCCTATTAAGATCCAACCGGTTGGCAGCTTATTATGCTGAGCCGCCATTGGTATGCTCGGGTTGGTTATGTGGGGAGCGGCACTGTTCTTCATTACGATAGTCATGGTGACGCCCGGCGGCCGCGCGGTCGCGGGCGAGTATGCTCAGCAGACGATTGCCCTGTTCACCGGGCAACTGCCCGATCCAGTCCTCGCATTGATGGTCCTGAGCGCGCTGGCAAGTCTGTTGCTCCTGCGCCGGAAACGGGAGAGAGGGGCCGAGCGGTGGATTCTGCGTGAAGTTCGTGTGTGCGAAGCCGGTCCGGCAGTGCAGCGCTAACCACACTCGCGCGCTTCATTTTTTCCGGGTCTGAAAGCGCAACGAATAGCCGACGCCGATGAAGTGATCCACAGCGGCGCGCGACAGGCCCACCCCAACGTGGAGGTCAAGCTGCTGATTCAAACCCAGCTTGTAACTTGTCCCAAAGTGGAGCAAGTGTCTGGGTCCGCCACGCTCCGGGAAATCGCCCGCGTATTCCACGAATGCATCCCAAGGCCCGGTGAGTTGCCGGTCGAAAAGGAACGTCGATTCCCCCGTCAGGTTTCGAACGCCGGACTGCGTCGGCCAATACAACGACAACATTCCGGCCGCTGTCCAATTTTCAGAAAGCTTCTGAGACCACGGCAATTGCAGACTCGGATCGTAGCCGTGAGAGGATTCGGCGGGTGCCCCGGTTGGAAAGCTCAAGGACAGAATCAGCGAGGCGTCGAACCCGCTTGGGATATGTTCAATCTGTTGCTTGACTCCCAGGGCCAGGTCGCCAAACCCGGACGCAAAAGACGCGAAATTGTAATCGGGAACCGTGAACCGCAATTCGGTAGCGTCCGTCAAACCGAAAACCACCAAGCTCTCGGGGCCGTCGAAGCGTTGGCCGCCGGCAGTCGCGAGCTGAATGCCGTTTTCAACCTGCAGGGCGCCGTTCGGCACCACTACGCTGGCGTCGGTAATGGCCGGCCGATCGGTTACGATTGGGCTCGGTTGGCCTTCTAGGGGCGCACTGGCGGCCGCCAGCAGAATCAGGACCGAGCACTCGAATAGACGATCGATGATCTAAATTACCAGAAAGGAGGCGAGGCCGCGAAGCGATGATTGCGCCCGCCGCTTAGGGCTTAGTCTCCGCCGCGGCGCGGGTCTTGATCCCTCGCGCGCGATTGAACGCTTCCCGCAGGATGCCGACCGCGGCGGCGGCCAGTTTGAGCTCTTCCGGCTTTTTTTGATGACCTGGGATTTTCGAATCGATATACTTCATTCGAAAGAGCTGATTATCGACCATCTCGAGGAGGGCGCGCAATTCCTCCGCACTCATCTTAATGGCCACATTTTCCATCCGCACCAAGTCTACCATTGTTTCCCGGTGCGAAAGGCTGAACCCATCCACGCGCATCGGAAATTTCACCGCTGCCGCGGGTCGCGCGGCGGACTGTAATCCGGTTTCCGCAACCGGTTCGGGGATGGGGTCTTTCCGCCGGCGTCCGAGAGCAATTGACCGATGCGCGGCCCATTAGAGCGAGCTTCGCTCGCCTGGACAAGCTGCGGTTTCTCCCACAAACCCGTCTATCCTCTGAAATCCCGCTCGGTCCGGAACGCTAATTAAGCTGCTCGCACACGGGTTAAGGCCGCAAATGCGTGCTAGACTAGAGGTGCCTTTTAATGTTCCCGCCGGAGCCTGGCTGTCCCGATTCGCCTCGTCTTGCCCGCACCGTTGAAAGACAGAAGGAGCGATCCGCAGAAGGACTGAAGTCCGCTCGCTGTTTCAGACGCTGAGGGACGTCGAGTTTCGAAGGGCTCGTACCAATGGCCGCCCCGTCCACGGCCCCAATCAAAGCAATTGTTTCACTGACGCGTAGATCGCTCTAAAAAAGGGGGTTTTGTGGAGATTCGGTACTTAGGATTCGACCAGAGGCAGAACTCTCGCGTTTATCGTTTCGAGGTGCGCGAGAAGGGTCAGCCCAGCAGGCAGCTTCCGGTCACCGCGAACATGGATGTGTTCCGCAATTACAGTGTGGGCATCCAGGAGGGCCCAACGCTCTCCGGAAACAAACTGACCGCAGACCTGGAAAGAGGTTGGGAACTGGAGCACGAACTGACGGCGGCTGACGTGTGTGCCTACGCCAACAGCAAATCGCTGGCGGAAGCACAACGGGCGGCAGCGCGCAAAAGTCCGCGGCGCCGGCCCACGCCGACGCCGGACCAAGCTCAAAAGTCGACATGGAGGCAGTTCGGAATCTGACCGGGTCCATGCCATTTGCACGCCACAGCGGGTATTCGTTCTCGCCGGTTTCGGTCAGGCAGAATGCGCCATCCTGGGGCGGCATTTATGGCCTTTCCAACGCCCAAGGCTGGATCTTCATTCATGGCGCCGAGAATATTCAGGCTGCCCTGCTCCTCCATCTTGCAGAGCTCGACTCTGCCCCTCCCTTCCGGACTGTGACCGGCTTCACGTTCGAGATGTGCGAGGCGGGCCGGCGTGCGGACCGGTGCAGTCGATTGATCGCGGAATTACAGCCCGCGGTCAACCAGCGTTGATTCACGCCCGGCGGTCTCGGAAAAAGCAACTTCAGCCACGGATGGAAACAGCGCGGCTCAGACGCAGCCAAAAGAGTTCTCACCGCAGAGCCACGGACACTGAGAAAAGCAGAGTCAAAAACAAAACGGGAGCACACGGAAGCCACTGAGCCGGGAGGCCAGCGGAATTGCAAAGACCGGAATTGCTTGAAAATCTTTGCAGAGTGCGAAGATTGCGAAGATTAGTAGATGGATTCGCGCCCGCAATGTGTCTATCCTCCGCGTGTTCCGTTCTCCAGAAACGCGCGCAAACGGTGACTGCGGCTGGGATGGCGCAGCTTCCGCAAAGCTTTGGCCTCGATTTGGCGAATTCTCTCGCGCGTGACGGCAAAATTCTGGCCCACCTCTTCCAAAGTATGCTCGCTGCCGTCTTCCAATCCGAACCGCATCTTGATGATCTTCTCTTCGCGCGGCGTGAGCGTCTTCAGTACCTGCGCGGTCTGCTCGCGCAGGTTCAGATTGATTACCGCGTCGGACGGTGAGATGCCGTTCTGATCGACGATGAAGTCGCCCAGATGGGACTCTTCCTATTCGCCGATGGGCGTTTCGAGCGAGATCGGCTCCTGCGCCACACGTAATACTTTGCGCACTTTGGAGACCGGCAATTGGAGCCGCTTGGCCAACTCTTCGTTGGTCGGCTCCCGCCCGAGTTCCTGCACCATCTGCCGCGAGGTCCGGATCAACTTATTGATGGTTTCGATCATGTGCACCGGAATGCGGATGGTGCGCGCCTGATCGGCGATAGCCCGCGTGATCGCCTGCCGTACCCACCACGTGGCGTAGGTGGAGAACTTATAACCGCGGCGGTACTCGAACTTATCGACTGCCTTCATCAAACCGATGTTGCCTTCCTGGATCAAGTCCAGGAATTGCAGGCCGCGGTTGGTATATCGCTTGGCGATGCTGACCACCAGACGCAGATTAGCTTCGATCAGTTCCCGCTTCGCCGCCTCCGCCTCCTGGTGGGACTGGGTGATGATCTCGAGCGTGCGGCGCAATTCGGCAGCCGACGCGCCGAACTCCTCCTCCAGCTGTTGCAGTTTCTGGCCCTGGGTGCGCTGCTCCTTGCGGAGCTCTTTGATCCCCTCGGTGCGCCCGCCGACCCAGGTTTCCAACGCCTTTTGGATGCGCGTGACTTCGCGTTCGAGCGGCTTCAGATCCTCGACCGAGGCGCGCAGACGGTCGATCAGATGGCGCACCACGGGGCTTTGAAATTTCACGGCGCGCATTAGCCGCGAGGTGCGAATCACGAGCCGCCCCAGTTCCCAGAGCTGCCGCCGGTATTGCTTCGGCTTCATGGCCCGCGGAATCGCCTGCAGTTTCTGGCGGCACTGTAAAATTTTCCGGTAGTGGCGCGCGATCTCTTCGATCGACCGCGTAAATTCGAGCCGCTTCTCCTCCACTAATTCATCAGTGAGGATGGGATCGGCAATTTGAATCACGTCGCGCGCGGAGATGATGCCGCGGGCCATCTCATCTCCCATGGCGATGATTTCCTGAATCACCAGGGGAGCGCGCGAAAGGGACTTGAGCACGGTGCGCTGTCCGCGTTCAATGCGGCGCGCGATCTCTACTTCGCCTTCGCGGGTGAGCAGCGGAACAGTGCCCATCTCGCGCAGGTACATGCGGACCGGATCGTTGACTTTCTCGCCAACGCCGGCAGGAAGGTCGAGGTCCAGCAGTTCCTCGGCTTCCTCAATTTTTTTCTCGAAGTCCTTGGGTTCTTCGAGGATCTCGATGCCGGCGGTATCGAGACCGGCGAGGACATCTTCCAACTCGGCGCCACCGGGCAAGTCTCCGGGCAGAACCTCACTTACTTCGTCGTAGAGGACGTAACCCTTTTCTTTACCCAGTTCCACGAGCTTCTGAAGCCCGTCGTATTTGTCTTCAAGCGCCACTGAAGCCCCGTATCCCCCGTGGGAGAAGAATCCAGATTATTGTACACCACGGCGCGCTGCCGAATGGGTAACTCGCCACTAGACGGTCACATCCGCACGCCGCTCCATCTTTTGTAACTCCTGCATCAGGCGCAACGCCTCGGCCATGTTGCCGGAGCGCTCCGCTTCCCTAATCTGACGCTTCCATTCCTGTACGCGCTGCTGCCGATCGGAGCGGCGCAAACCGTCCAGACACTGCATGCCGTATTCCACGGTGAAATCGTGTCCTTCTCCTTCGGCGGAGAGCACGGTGACTGCCAACAGTCTTTGATCGGGCTCTTCCAGCCGGCTGTTTACGGCGTCGAAGGTCAGCGGAGCGCCCGAAGAGTGAATCGCCAGAATCGCCTGGAAGATCCGCCCGCATTTCAAGCGCTGCAAGACTTCGATTTTCGGCAATTCCTCGAGCAACGCTTCGCGCCCGTCCAAATCGGAGAGGAGAACATTCAGCAGCCCCTTTTCACCGGGGCGGACGACTTCCACCGGTTGCTGCATGGGCCGGTCGTTGCGATCGGCCACCGACTTCTTGAAGGCGTCCAATACCATCCCTTGATTGGCCTGGTCGACGCCTACATATCCCGCCACTTCAATGGCGATCTGCATGCGCTCGAGCTTATCGGGAATGCGCTGCACCGCCGGCACCAGATACTTCAACACCGCTACCTGGCCTTCGGTAGTCCGCAGATCGTATTGCGAGCGTGCGCGGTCGGCCAGCCAATGGAAATATCCCTTGGCGCCGCCGAGCCGCGCGCGGTAAGCCTCGACGCCGCGCTCTTTGCAGTACTCATCGGGATCGAGCCCGCCGTCGAGTTCCACGATGCGCACCTGCAATCCCTCTTCGAGCAGGATGGGAAGTTTCCCCTCGGCGGCTTTCTCGCCGGCGGCATCGGGATCAAAGTTCACCACCATCTTGTCGGTATGCCGTTTGACGGCGCGGACCTGGTCGGCGGTGAGCGCAGTTCCACAGCTGGCCACCACGCCGCGAAAACCGGCGGCGGAAACGCCGATCACGTCCATGTAGCCTTCCACCAGAATGGCGCGGTCTTCCTTGCGGATGGTTTCCTTGGCGCGGTGCAGATTAAACACGACTCTACTCTTTTTATATATCGGCGTTTCGGGCGAATTCAGGTACTTAGGATTGTCTTTATCCGAAAGCGCCCGGCCGCCGAAAGCGATCACTTTTCCCATTTCGTTATGGATCGGAAACATCAGCCGGCCGCGGAAATTATCGTAGAAGCTGCCGTCCTCGCGCTTACGAACCAGCCCCGATTGTTCCATCTGCGCGCTACTGAAGTTACGCTGTTCGAGAAGGCGCAGAAGGGCCCGGCCGGAACTGTCGGAATATCCCAATCCGAATTGCTCGACCGTCTCCGGCTTCAGACCCCGGCGCATGAGATAGGCGCGGGCCGTCTCACCGCCCGGACTATGCAGATGGGTGCGGAACATGTCGGCCGCGATCTCGTGCATTTGGAACAACGCCTCGCGAAGCCGGGATTCGTCGTCAGCATACTGCGAGCGCTTGGGCATGGGGATGCCATTGCGCTCCGCCAGTTCCTTAAGGGCCTCGTAGAAGGTGAGGCCTTCGATCTCCATCACGAATTTCAGGACGTCGCCCTTGGCCTGGCAGCCGAAACAGTAGTAGAACTGCTTGACGGAGGAAACCGAGAAGGAAGGAGTTTTTTCGGTGTGGAAGGGGCACAGACCCTGATAATTGTTGGCGCCGGCTTTTTTCAGCCGAACCCGCTCGCCAATCACCGAGACGATGTCGATGCGGGATTTGAGCTCCTGTGCGAAGTCCATGGCAGGCTTTCTGTTATTATCCCGCATCGCGTCCGCTCCACTTCGGTAAACAGCCGGACCCTATCCCTTGGTAGCTTGACCCGCGCCAGAGGGCGGGCGACACTCTTGTGGATGTTTCCGGGCGCCATTTTCGACCGTATTAGTCCCTATGCCAGGGTGCTGACGGCCATTCTGCCGTTCCTGGCCGCCATCGTTTGCCGTCTGATGTTCGGCAAGAACCGCGTCACGCGCGCGTTGTTGTCGATCAGTACGATCTGGTTTGCCGTCAATGTCTTCCTGGCGCCCTATTCTTACGGCATGCGGGAGGATCTGGTAAACCTCCGGCGCGCGGTTTTCCGGTAGTTGGTGTGTTAGCGAGCCGCGCGCGCGAGCAAGCGGTTTGCGGAAGACGGCGCCCTAAAGCGAAAACCCTCACAAATCCGCTACAATGAACGGTGTAAGGAGGCCGTATGGAACCCGCTGGCATTCAAGCCGCCGGTGTATTCGGCCTGGGCGGACCCGAGGTCCTGGCGATCCTTGTGCTGGCACTTGTACTGTTTGGCGGCAAGAAGGTCGGAGAGCTCGGGAAGGGTCTGGGCGAAGGCATCCGGAACTTCAAGACAGCCTTGAAGGAAGAAGAGCATAAAGACGACGAGAAGAAGTAGGAATAGGCTTCGTGAACAGCCCGTAATTGGGGCTGGTTCCAGCTCGGCTTCAGGATAATCTGATTCAACAAAGAACCCCGCGGATCCGGCCGGATCTCGCGGGGTTTCGTCCTTCTCGGGTGTTTCCCGAGCCTATTTCTTCTTCGGCGGAACGATCGCGTCCTTGGCGGCTTTCGCCACGCGGAACTTTACGACCTTCTTGGCCGGGATCTTGATGGTCTCGCCGGTTGCCGGGTTGCGCCCCGTGCGAGCCTTGCGATCCACTCTCACCAGCCGCCCGATCCCGGGAAGAACGAATACGCCGTTCTTCTTCACTTCGGCGATGGCTATGGAAGCCAGGCCATCGAGGATCGTGCGGGCCACTTTGTTATTCACTTCGCCGTGCTCCGCCAGCGCTCTAACCAGTTGCGTCTGGGTCAGTCTTTGCGTTGCCATAAATCTCCTTTAATTCTCTCCCGTCGGGAACATCCAAAACATTTTTCGGCCGTTACGTTTTCCAGAACGGGTCCGAACGATATCAATCATACGGGAAGGGATATGCGATGTAAAGAGAAATACGAGGGAAAACAGGCGTTTTTTGGCGGTTTTTTGGCATTTTTTGGAGAGGGCGTGGCCGAAAGCCCCATTTTACGGGCTTTCCACGAATTCTCCGCCGCGCGCGCGCCGCAGGCGGCCTTCGCGAAACGCGCCGCCCACCTTGTTTTTCAGGATCCGGAACACCACTTGCCCGCCGTTCTGGGGGCCGAGAGCGACACGCACAGCGGCATACAGCTTCAGCGGAGGCCCTCCGGCGCTGGCCTCTTCCTCGCTTGCGCGAGAACGCGTCTGGTTGAGAAATACCACCAGAGTGCCGCTCGCTGCCACGATATGGGCGAGCTTTCGCAGGCCGGAAGCCAGCACGCGGCTGTGGAGTCCCTCCCCGCTGTCTCCGAATGCGGACTGCAGCTCGAGGCGGGGCACGAGCGCCGCCGCGGAATCCACAATCAAGAGGTCCACCGCCGCCGAACCGGCCAGCGTACAGGCAATTTCGATGGCTTGTTCGGCCGATTCCGGCTGCGCCAAGGGCATCTCCGGGACGCGAACGCCCAGACTGGCAGCGTAGGGGGCGTCGAAGGCATGTTCCGCGTCGATCCACGCGGCAGTCGATCCAGTCTGTTGCGCGTTTGCCACAATCTGCAACGCCAGAGTGGTTTTTCCGCTGGATGACGGGCCGAAAATCTCCACGATCGCCGACCGGGGCAGACCACCCTCCAGAAGGGAATCAAGCCCGGTGAAGCCCGATGGCAGGAAACCGCGGTGGCGCGGCTCCGATCGGGCGAGACGGAGCCGGATAGCACGCTGCCGCTCTTCTTCGGTCATGCGCCTAGGGACGTGGCGCAGGCACTCTTGCCTGCCTGGTCGAAACTTTCCAGAAACCGCTTGCTTACGCGCGCGGCTCGGAAACGCAATGTGCCGATACCGAGCCGCGACCGTGAGGGAGCGGTCCCAGGAACAAACTTGGCTTCTGCCGCCAGAGACCTTCCCGGCTGGGACCGTCCGCTGCTCATCTCGATCCTGCAGACATGAGTGTCCGCGCCAGGTCGAAGATATTATTCGCCACGGATGGACACGGATGCACGCGGATAAGAATGAGCCTCCTGTTATGCGTGTCCATCCGTGGCCATCCGTGGCGAAATTTGTTCTCGCCTACTTGCGCGGCGCGGCCGCTTTTCCGGCAGCCACCGGCACTGGCATGGGCGATTCCGACGGAACGGCAGCGGTGTCCTTCACCAGGCCCAAAGTCTTGCGCAGTTCGCTATCGAGGTTCTGGCGGATATCGCCGTTGTCCTTGAGGAATTGGCGCGCATTTTCGCGGCCCTGGCCGATTCGTTCACCCTGGTAGCTGAACCAGGACCCGCTCTTCTCTACCATGTTCTGCGCCACGCCGAGATCCAACAGATCGCCTTCCTTCGAAACGCCCTCGCCGTAAATGATGTCGAACTCCGCCTCGCGGAATGGCGACGCCACCTTATTCTTCACCACCTTCACCTTCGTGCGATTGCCCACCACCGCTTCCCCGTCTTTAATGGCGGCGATCCGGCGGATGTCCAGCCGTATGGAGGAATAGAATTTCAAAGCGCGCCCACCGGTGGTGGTTTCCGGATTTCCGAACATCACGCCGATCTTTTCGCGAATCTGGTTGATGAAGATCAAACAGGTCCGCGACCGCGACACGATACCCGTGAGTTTGCGCAACGCTTGCGACATCAGGCGCGCCTGCAAACCCATGTGGCTGTCACCCATCTCGCCCTCGAGTTCGGCCTTGGGCACCAGGGCGGCCACGGAGTCGACCACCAGCACGTCGATCTGTCCCGAGGCGGTCAGCGTGTTGGTGATTTCAAGAGCCTGCTCTCCGTAATCCGGTTGCGATACCAGCAGATTGTCGATGTCCACGCCTAGTTTCTTGGCGTAAGCAGGATCGAGCGCGTGCTCCACGTCGATGAAAGCGGCGATTCCCCCCTTCTTCTGGGCTTCGGCGATCACTTGCAGCGCAATGGTCGTCTTCCCCGATGACTCCGGACCGAAAATCTCGATCACGCGGCCGCGCGGGAGGCCGCCAACACCCAGAGCGGCGTCCAGGGAAATCGAGCCGGTGGAGATCACCGAAACGGGCACAATCGAGTCTTTCGATCCCAATCGGAGGATCGAGCCCTTGCCGAATTGCTTTTCAATTTGGCTGAGAGCGTTTTCTAGCGCGCGCGAGCGCTCCTTCTCGTCCATGTTGGGTATTAACTCCTAGGTGGGCTGAAAGACTCATTGTAGCAACCGGACGGTTATAATCTCTCCAGAGGCTCTTTCCCATGGGTTTTCGACTATTTGCCTGCGCACTCCTGCCGGCCTTGCTTCTCGGCACGCCGGCCAAAAAGCCAACCGTAGGCTCCGGCCGCGGGGAAAACGAGGACATGATCCTCTCTGTCACGCTGTACACCACCCCGGCTGATGTCAAAGAACTAATCGGCGATGACCTAGGTGGCCATTACATTGTGGCTGAGGTAAAAATCGAACCCAAATACGGGAAAACCATCAATATCGACCGGGACGACTTCGTTCTCAAAACGGACGATAACGGCGCTAAGGTCACCCCGTTCGCTCCCAGCCAGATTGCCGGCCGCGAAGCCCTGATCGTGACCCAGACCGGTGTGAAGGAAAAGAAGAGCGGAATTTCGATTGGCGGCATGGGCGGGGGATTGGGATCGTCCCCGGGCAGCGACACAGGCACCAACCAGGTGAAAGTGCAGAATCCGGCTGGCCAAAAAGAAAATCCTCTCGAAAAAACATTGGCCGACAAGATTCTGGTGGAGCAGAAGACCGATAAGCCGGCTGGCGGCCTGCTCTACTTTCCCATGGAGAAGCAGAAGCTGAAGAATCTGGAGATCCGTTACGGCCCGCAGGAGGGCCGGATTACACTGAGGTTCAAATAGGCCGGATCGCCGGTTCGGGACCGCTTGCCTACGCGCGCGGCTCGGTAGCCGCCGGCCAACCGCGGCTCGGTTACGAACTGAACCCCTCCGCCATCGCGGGCGCCCTCGCCGCGCGAATATATTCCGGGGGAATCAACAGCGTGATGGCATCGCGGACAATGCGAATTTCGGCCGGCAGCCTGCCGGCGAATTCGCCGTCGATCTGCACGTAAATATTGGGGTCGCTGGGGCAGCACACGGTGACCCGGTCCGACCGCAGAACGGTGGCGCCCTTCATCCCCGCCAGATTATTCAAAATCATGCCGGCGAAGTATTTCACGTATCGCAGCGTATTGCGCCCCTGGAGGAGCACCAGCTCGAATTCGTCGTCCATGATGTTGACATTGCGTGCGATTTCGAAATCGCCACCGTAATTGCGGACCTTGCTGATCAGCGCAAACGAACACTCGCGGCGATGTCCGCCGGCTTCCACAGTGAACTGCCCCAGCCGTTTGCCCAGCAGGCTCCAGCCGGCCAACCAATATGCCAGTTTACCCACCCGCGCTTTGATCGCCGGGTTCACGTTGTAGACGATATGGGCGTCGAGGCCGATGCCGGCCATCAGCATGAAATGGCGATCCACGCGGCCGCCGCCGCAGATCAGGCGGCCCACCGGGATGCGCTGGGGGCGGCATTCTTCGAGGCGCTCGGCCACTCGCTCCAGGCGGCTGCCGAGTTTCATTTCCATGGCCAGCACATTGGCCGTGCCGGCCGGCAGAATGGCGAGCGGGACGCGGCTGTGCACCATCCCCTCGACCACTTCGTTGATCGTGCCGTCGCCGCCGGCAGCGACGATCAGGTCCGCGCCGCGGGCGATGTGTTGGCGCGCTATCTCGCCGGCAGTCCCCGGGCCGGTGGTAGGCGCAACCGTTACGAGGTGGCCGTTTTTCTCCAGGATGGCGGCGGCGCGTTGAAGCAGCGCCATTCCGGCGCGCCCAAATTTACCGGCCCTGGGATTGTATATAAGGACAGTGTTGCGATATGGGGTGATGGTATTTCTCCGCGGGCCTCGTTTAAATTATAGATGAGAGTTCCATGAAAGATCCCAGGGCGGAAGCGGAGAAATTGCGCCAGGAGTTGCGCCGTCATGAGCGCCTCTATCACGTCCTAGACCAACCCGAGATCAGCGACGCGGAATACGACGCTCTCATGCGCCAGTTGCGCGAGCTGGAAGAGCGCCACCCGGAACTCGCGGCCCCCGATTCGCCCACCCAACGCGTGGGCGGCAAGCCGCGCGAAGGCTTCATCAAAGTCCCGCACAGCTCCGCCATGCTTAGCCTGGACAACGCGCTCAACGAAGCCGAGCTGCGCGCCTTCGATTCGCGCGTGCGCGATCTGTTGGGCGGGGCTGAGTATGGTTACGTGACCGAGCTCAAAATGGACGGTCTTTCCATGGCGGCACATTATCGCGCCGGCCGTTTTACCCAAGCGGTGACCCGCGGCGACGGCAGTGTGGGCGAGGATGTCACCGAAAACGCCCGCACCATTCGCTCGGTGCCTTTGAGCGTGGAGACTACGCTGGACGACCTCGAAGTCCGCGGCGAAATTGTCATGAACCGGAAGGCTTTCGAGCGTTTGAATCTGGATCGCGATGAAAAAGGCCTCTCGCGGTTTGCGAATCCGCGTAACGCCGCGGCCGGATCGCTACGCGTGCTCGAACCGCAGATCACGGCCTCGCGCCGCCTCGAATATTACACTTATTTCCTGCTCACGGAAGGCCGTCCGGCCATGGATAGCCACTGGGCCTCGCTCGAAGAGCTGGTGCGCCTCGGTTTCAAAGTGAATTCCCACCGCCGCCGATGCGGCACGGTGGATGAAGTGCTCGCGTTCTGCGCGGAATGGGAGGCGCGCCGCGAACAACTCCCGTACGAGATCGACGGTGTGGTGGTCAAGGTCGATTCGGTCGCGCAGCAGCGCCAGTTGGGATTCACCGCCAAGGCGCCCCGTTGGGCCATCGCCTACAAATACCCGGCGCGCCAGGCGAAGACGACGGTTCTCGGCATTGAGGTGCAGGTGGGTCGGACGGGCGCGCTCACGCCGGTGGCCATCCTGGATCCCAGAGAAGTGAGCGGTGTGACCGTGGCGCGCGCGACTCTGCACAACGAAGATGAAATCGAGCGCTTGGGGTTGCAGGTGGGCGACGAAGTGGTCATTGAACGTAGCGGCGACGTGATTCCCAAAGTGGTGCGTGTCAGCGCCCAAGGCTCCAAACGGAGTCCGTTCAAAATGCCGGATCAGTGCCCGATTTGCGGCGGCGCGGTGGTGCGCGAAGAGGGCGAGGCGGCCAGCCGGTGCATCAATATCAACTGTCCGGCGCGGCTCAAAGAATCGATTCTGCATTTTGCCTCGCGCGGCGTGATGAATATCGATGGCGTGGGCGACGCGCTGGTGGATCAACTGGTGGATCGGGGTCTCGCCAAGAGTGTGGCCGACCTTTATACGCTTACCGGCGAACAACTCCTCACCCTGGAACGTATGGGACCGAAATCGGCCGCGAACATCCTGCGCAACATCGAAAACTCCAAGCGAAACCCCATGCCGCGCGTGATCGGCGCGCTCGGCATCCGCTTTGTAGGAGAGCGGACCGCGGTTTTCCTGGCGGAGGCATTCGGGACTATGGATGCCATTGCGGCCGCGCCGGTGGATGAATTACAACGGGCGGAAGAAGTGGGACCGAAAGTCGCCGAGAGCGTTTATCGTTTCTTTCACGAGCCGCACAATCGCGAACTGGTGGACCGGCTGCGCGACGCCGGTTTGCAATTCACGTATGCGTCCAGCCGTCCCAAGGGAGGGCCGCTCCACGGCCTCACATTCGTCCTCACGGGAACGTTTCCCACGCTCAGCCGGGAGCAGGCAAAGGAGCTGATCGAGGGAGCCGGCGGCAAGGTAAGCAGTGCGGTCAGCAAGAAGACCAGCTACGTGGTGGCCGGCGCGGACGCCGGCAGCAAGCTTGCGAAGGCGGAAAGCCTGGGGCTGCGCATCATCGACGAAGCAATGCTTCTCGAACTGCTAGGAGCGGGATAAGCATCGTGGCGGGTCGAGACTTTCCAGAAACCTCGTCGTCTTCACTCGACAAAGAATCCGCTTGCTCACGCGCGCGGTTCGGAAACGCAATGCGCCGATACCGGTCCCGGGAACAAACTCGGTTTCTGCCGCCAGAGACGCGCGGACATGAGTGTCTGCGCCACGTGGGCGATCCGCGGCGGAGCGTCCCGTCTTAGCGATCATGATGATGGTGGTGGTGATGCCCCTCGTGATCTTCCAGCTTCACGGGAATCGCGCAGCCGGTTTCCGAAATCGCGCAACTGACGTGCTCGAACTGTACGGTGGTATGGGCGATATGGAACTTCTCCTCCAGGACACCATTGAGTCTCCGCAGAATGACGTCGCTCGCCGATGGCGGCACGTCTTCGATCAGCACGTGGCAACTCAGCGCATGAGCGCTCGAGCCGAGACTCCAGATGTGGAGATCGTGCACGTCCAGAACGCCGGCGGTAGATTTCATGGCGCTAGTCACATCGCACAGGCGGATGCCGCGCGGCAGGCCTTCGAGGAGGATATTGAGCGACTCGCGGACAATATCCCATGCAGTCCAGACGATCAGGAGTGCGATCAGGATCGAGAGGATCGGGTCCACCCGCCACCAGCCTGTGTACCGGATGGCCACGGCGCCGGCGATAATCGCGATGGAGCCGAGCGCATCCCCGAGCATATGGATGAACGCGCCGCGGATATTCACATCGCCATGGCTGGCACGCTTCAGCGCCAGCATGATTCCGCCGTTCATCAGCAGGCCCACGCCGGCTACCGCCATCATGATCGACTCATTGACGAACTGCGGATGGGTTAACCGGGCGACACTCTCGTAGAGGATCCACGCCGAAAGCGCCACCAGGGTCAGGGCATTAACGAAGGCCGAAAGAACTCCGGCGCGGTGATACCCGAAGGTCTTGATTTCATCGGCCGGCTTGGATTGGAGATAGAAACCCAGCCATGCCAGCCCCAGCGCCAACGCGTCGGTGAAATTATGGCCGGCGTCGGAAATCAGGGCCAGGGAATGGGCCCGGATGCCGGCCACAAGCTCGAGGACTACAAATGCCGAGGTGACCAGCAGCGACCAGCGGAGGATGCTTCCAGTGGATTGACCGTGGTGATGGGCGTGGGAGTGCAATAGTCTCTCTCCGTCCAGTTTACCGCGCTCCCGCCGGCAAAAACACCGGGAACCTCCCCGCCGATGAGGGCGTGGACAGAACGCCGCGCAACTCGTATCATCCATGACAGGCTATCGAATGGTCGAATTCTTATCGAACATCCTATCTACCTCCCCTTTTATGCCGCATGGAATGTGCTACCTGTGGGAGCCCGGCGTGCTCTGGCTGCACGTCATTTCGGACCTGTTGATCGCCGCCGCCTATTACGCCATACCGGTGCTGCTTTTCAGTTTTACGCGCCGGCGGCCGGATATTGGATTCAAGTGGATCTTCGTGGCGTTCGGCCTGTTTATCCTGGCATGCGGCACTACGCATCTGCTGGCTGCGGTCACCGTCTGGCACCCCATCTACCGATTGGACGGGCTGGTAAAGGCGGTCACGGCACTCGCTTCGGTCACCACTTTCGCGATGCTGATACCGCTCGTGCCCGTTTTGATCCAGCTGCCCAGTCCCGCGCAGTTGGAGCGGGTGAACGCCACGCTGGCAGCCGAAATCGTCATTCGCCGCTCCGCCGAAGCCGAAGTCCGGGAGGCGAATGAAGAACTGGAGCATCGTGTAGCCGCCCGTACGGCCGATTACAAGAAGGCGCTGGAAGATTTGCGCTCTGAAATGCGCCGCCGCGAAGAGTTGGAACAGCAGTTGATCCAATCGCAAAAGATGGAAGCCATTGGACGGCTTGCCGGAGGGGTGGCGCACGATTTTAACAACCTGCTGACGGTGATCCTGGGCTATGGCGAAATGCTGCGCGACCATCTGCCAAGCGACCCCACGGGAAGCGATTACGTGGCCGAGATGCTGCGCGCCTCGGAACGTGCGTCCGCCCTCACCAATCAACTCCTGGCCTTCAGCCGCCGGCAGCTGTCGATACCCCGCGTTGTGGATCTCAACGATCTGGTGCGCAATATCGACAAGATGCTGCGGCGAATCATCGGGGAAGATATCCGGCTGGACATCAAACTGAGCGCCGAGGTTCCCAAAATTGAGGTTGACCCGGGACAAATCGACCAGGTGGTCATGAACCTGGCGGTGAACTCGCGCGATGCCATGCCGGCCGGCGGCGACCTGGTAATCGAGACAGCCCACATCGAGTTGAATGAGGAATACGCGGCCAGCCACGTCACGCCCGCGCCGGGATCTTATGCCCTGCTGACGGTGAGCGACACCGGAACGGGGATGGACACCGCCACGCGCGCGCGCATCTTCGAACCCTTTTTCACCACTAAGGAGCAAGGCAAAGGGACCGGGTTAGGATTGTCGATCGTCTACGGAATCGTGAAGCAGAACCGCGGCGAAATCCTCGTCTATAGCGAACCGGGGCAGGGCACGGCGTTCAAAGTTTATATCCCGGCGGCGCGCGGATCGGTGCAGACGCTCCCGGCGGCCGTCAAAGATACGCCGCCGCAGCAAGCCAGCGGCGCGATCCTGCTGGTGGAGGACGAGGACCAGGTTCGGAACCTGACATGCGCCATGCTGAAGCGGCAGGGATATCGCGTATTCGACTTCGGGTCGGGCGCCGACGCCCTGGAATTCCTGCGCGGGGAATCCGAACAAATCGACCTGGTCATCAGCGACATCGTAATGCCGAAATTAGGCGGCCTCGATTTGGCGCGCGAGGCGCAGACTCTTCGGCCCGGCATTCGCCTTCTTCTAATGTCGGGCTATACCGAAACCGGCGTCTCTGCGCAAGGGCTGATTTCGCCAGGCACGGTTTTCCTCCACAAGCCATTCACGGAGACGGCATTGCGCGAGAAAATAGGGGAAGCGCTGCAATAGCTAACGCTTCAAAGGGTCTTCGATCCAGGGAGGCGTGGCGTCGATGAGGCGGCCCAACTCGGGCTCCAGTTGCTCCATTTTGCACTTCATCTCCCAGGCGATTTCGCGGTAGCTGAAGTGGCCCTTCACCCCGCTGCGCAGCCGCGAGATGTACTCGGCCTCGGCAAAATCCATCTTGAAAAGGAAGCGCGACCGGGCGCCGAACGGCAGCAGATAATCGGCGCCCGGAGAGGGAAGCCAGTGAAGGGTGTCGAATGCCTGCCGCATTGCCGCTTCGTAAACTTCCGAGGCGCCCGATTCGCCCACCAGTTGGGGAGTCTCGAACCCGAGCTCACCGGCATACGGCTGGCGGAATTTCTGGCAGCGGCGGTGGCGATGCAGATCCCGATAAGCGCCGATATCGATTGCCATATCGTAAGCGTACAGGCCGCCGCGGAAACCGCCCAGGATTTCGTCGCGGCGGGTGCGCGAGGCGAGCGCCACGTCGATCACTTCCGCGCGCCGGCGATCGTTCCATTCTTCGGCCATCCGGTACAACTCGCGGAACGGGCGGTTGGTAACGGGATACAGCAGGGTAGCCACAATATCGGCGGGGACGTTCGTGGGCCGTACGAGGTCGACGCGCTCGGGCGGCGTGCCGGATGCGGCCGGCAGGTTCTGCTCGGCCCACTGGCGTAGTTGGGCGCGCGATTCCATGGCGTGAATGTCGGGATCGGCGTGGCGCGCGAGCGTGGGAGCGAGCGGTTCGGCTGGGGCGTTCGGGTCCCAGCGGCAATCCGGTTCCGCGGCGCAGACTTGCGCGAGTTCCTCGGCGAGCGAGCGCAGTTCGGCGTATTGCGATGCCTTCAGGCGGCGGATCTGCTTTTCGAGCGTCCGAATGCTGCACACCTGGCCGACATTGGTGGGCACGGCCCAGAAGAGCAGGTAGCGTGCGACATCGAACGCCCGCGCGGCGAGGTTGCGCCGGTAGGCGTCGGGCTTCATATCGTCGGGGCGCGGCAGGCGCTCCGCCAGGCAGTCGAAAGCCCGCTGCTGCACCTGGGTATAAGCCGCCAGCAGCGTTTCTCCCGCCTGCTGAAACACGGTTGCGTCGGCATCCGCCAATTCCGGCGGAGCGATAAACCCGGACCGCGAAAAATCCTGGTAGCGCGACGATTTCGCCTGGCCGTCCCA
>Ga0181528_10001011_pt1 | contig 18059 bp, 14 predicted proteins | sample PEATcosm2014_Bin_47_FD_119742 | JGI IMG/M metagenome (GOLD analysis project Ga0181528, IMG submission 119742) | Peatland microbial communities from MTU Mesocosm Facility, Houghton, MI, USA - PEATcosm2014_Bin10_10_metaG | ecosystem: Environmental > Terrestrial > Soil > Wetlands > Peat | place...
AGCTCGCCGAGCGCAGCGCCGCAACCTTCGAGGACTGCAGGCTCTCCGGCTCCGAAACCTTCTCCGGTCCATCGGCAGAGCGAAGGGCAGGCTTCAGCAGGTTCGTACATTGATGGAATGAAGGCCGCAGGGCTTGGTGACCTCACGATCGACCAACTGATCGCGCTGAAGACGCAGGATGTAACTCCCGAATATGTGCGAGAACTGCGCGAACAAGGCTTGCATCCTGACGCGAACATGCTGGTCGCAATGCGCGTCCAGGACATCACTCCGGAATACATTCAGCAACTGCACGCTGCAGGATTGAATCCGGATCAGAGCCAACTCATTGGCATGAAAGTGCAAGGCGTTGATGCTGAATACTATCGCGGGCTGAAGGAAGCGGGCATTGATGCGGATGTGAACCGTTTGATTGGGCTGAAAGTGCAGGGAGTGACTCCAGAATATGTGCGCGAGCTACATTCCGCAGGGCTCGCAGCCAATGCCGACCAAGTCATTGGCATGAAGGTGCAGGATGTCACTCCGGAATATTTCAAGGAGTTGCACAATCTCGGACTGCAGCCGAACGCAAATGAACTCATTGGGATGCGCGTGCAAGATGTCACTCCGGAATGGATTCGCGGAATCCAGTCCCTTGGTCTGAAACCGTCGGTGAACGAACTGATCTCGATGCGGGTGCAGGAAGTAACGCCTGAGTACATCAAGGCGCTGCAATCGGCAGGATTCAAGGTTGGAGTCAACGACATTGTCCGCGCCAAGGTGCAGGATGTCACGCCGGAATTTATCGAAGAGGCCAGAAAGCACGGCTTCAAGGATCTGACTCTCGACAAACTGATCCAACTGCGGCAGCTGGGAATTCTGGATTCCAAAGCTGACCTCTAAGCCATCATCTGAATGAACCCGCGAGGCAACGTCCTCGCATGGGCGGAGAAGTGCGTCCGTCGCTGGTTGAGCTAACTCTGGTTGAATTCACTAAGGAGATCGCTTTATGCGAATGCGTCGAACTCTTGCGTATCTGGTATTTGCATCGTGCGTGCTTGGTGTCGTGATCAAGAATCGTGCGGCGGAAGTGCGCAGCGGCGATTGGACGATCAGCAAATCCGACAATCCTGGCAAGGTGGAGTTCTCGCTGATCGAGCATCATCACGGCGGATCATCGAACCACCAGTCCGATTGGCCCGCAAATTCGTTTCAGGGCGTCGACTTCGCGAAGGCTGGGCGACAAGACGTTCACTTTATGATCACGCGTGACGCGGGGAAGATTGAGTGCGAGGGATTCCTGAACGATGGCGAGGGCGCTGGACTGTTTCACTTCCAGCCTGACCCAAATTATCCGCGCGAAATGCAGTCGCTCGGATTTTCGGTGGACGATGAGAAGCAGTTCGGCATGGCAGTGCAGGATGTGAGTTTGGCTTTCGCGAAAGAGATGAAAGGCGAGCATCTGAGCGATCTCGACGCGGACAAGCTAATCGCATTCCGCATATTCCGCGTGGATTCGGCGTTCATCGAAGCACTGCGCGCGGAAGGCCTGAAGATTTCAGACAGCGACAAACTCGTGGCCTTTCGCATTCACGGTGTGAGTCCACAGATGATTCGTAGTTTGCGTCAGGCTGGATATTCTCCGGATGAAGACACGTTGATCGCGATGAGAATTCACGGCGCGACTCCGGAGTGGATCGAGGAGTTGAAGAAACGCGGCTACGATCACATCGACCTCGAGAAGCTGATCGCATTTCGTATCCATGGAGTTTCCCCGGAATTCATCGAGAAGGTGCAAGGACTCGGGTACAAGCATCCTGATCCGGATGAACTGATCGCCATGCGAATTCACAATGTGACACCGGAATACATCAGCGACATGCGTTCGCGAGGAATCAAAGACCTGAGCATCGATCAGCTGGTGAGCATGCGAATTCACGGGATCGATTAACGCTGTCGCGAATCGAACCGGGAATAGGAGCCGCTCCGATGGAGGGGCTTTTGTTTTCCCTGGTTGTGGAAATCTGACGAGAAAAAATTCTCAGCGAGAGGCTTAGAAGAGCTTTTTTCGCGGTTTCATTTTGGGAAAGACGGGCTTGTTCGGGGTACCCCCCCTCCCCCACCCCCCTCGGAAAGCCTTGACTGGCGCGGGTTCTGCAAAAATCGTCTGCAAAATCTTGAGCGCCTAGGGTTTAGAGGTCAAAATCTTGAGAACAAAGGAGTTGCGGGAGTTTTTCTTGTGTTCTCGCCTACCGCCTTTGCCTCGGCCATGATTTCTCAAATTGGGTTCTTCGCGCAAGGGCAGATGTCACATTGGGCCTGTGGATTAGTCCGGTGCGTCGCTGTCCTCAGCTGGGATTCCCACCCGTCGAAAATCGGAACGGGTGGGGCAGCCGAGTCAATCTTGTCGCTTACTACTGGGAATCCTGGGCGTCTGCCGTTAATTGGAGTTGGAGATTCTGGTTTGCGCCCTCTTCGATGTGGAGCGATTTGCCGGCGCCTTCGTATCGTTGGAGCAAGGTTGGGCCCATGACAGCGTCGCGGTCTACATTTTCGAATGCAAACAGGGAATAGTCGCCGGGTGGAACATTCGCGAGCGTGAATTGTCCTGATTGATTCGATATGCCCACTCGATAGTATTCCTCATTCGAGCGGCGCGCGGCATCGGGAACCAGTGCGACGGTCACCGAGGGGGCAACCTGCTGGTTGTCGGAATCTTTGTAGACAGTTCCTTGAACGCGAACGGCCCCGGGGCTGATATGGACTTCGATGGGCGGAGCGTGGCCGTGGCTGACGAGGATTGCGGCCGCAGGCGTGTCGCGTGTCGTCTTGAAGTAATAGCCATCGGGTAGCGGGGAGACGGTAACTCTGTATTCTCCTTCGGGGACGTCGTGGAACGTGAACGATCCGTCGGGCTGTACGGCAGCGCTGTCGACACCAGCACTTGCGTCAGCGGAGAGCGGCTTGAGCGACGCCATAGTTCTCGGCAGAGAAACCTTGCGGTCGCCTTCGACGCGAAGGTGGCCGGAAATAGTCGCGCCGGGAAAGAGAACCAAGTCGGGGACGTCGACCGGAGTATCGCCGACTGAGATGGAAGCGTGCCCCATTTGCAAATGGCCGGACATGGAATTGTCGGAAGATTGCGAGACGATGGAATACGGGCCAGGGGGAACCGCGGCCAGATCGAAGCGGCCAGCGGGATCGGTTTCTACCTCGAGGGAATATCCGTCGCCGGCAAATTGAGACAAAGTCACGTCGGAGCCTTTGGCGGGGACGCCGTTTGAAGTGAGGACGCGGCCTTTGACGTGAACGGTCCGCTGCGCAGAGAGGGTGAGATTGATGCCACTCAATTCTTCGCCGGGATGTAATTCAATCGACTGAGACTGCGCGGGATCGACGACGCCGGGATAAAAAATCGGTACGTACACTTGGGTGGAAACGGGACCGCGCGCTGAGAACCGGGGATTGGTTGCTTTGAGAAAGTACTGGCCGGGAGCAAGACCCCAAATGCGAAACTCTCCACGATCGTCGGTGAATCCGGTGCGGGCGTCGGAGAACTCGCGATGGCCGCTATTATAGGTGGCTTTCATCGTCTGCACGAGAACACCGGGCATCGGTTCGTCGCGATCATTGGTGATGTGTCCCGTGATAACGCCGGTGGGCATCAGGCGGACGACGACGTCATCGACGGTTTGCCCAGCAGTCAGTGACACGGCGCTTCCGGGAGATTGCGCGCCAGGGTGAGGGCGTCGTGCCGAACTGACGTAGCCGTTGTGGGCTGCGGAAAGGCGGTAATTCCCGGGGGTCAGATTGCGAAAGAGAAAGCTGCCGTCGGCGGCGGTCGTAGTAGCGGAATCCAATGCAGCGGGTCTGCCGGACGGCTGAAAATTCTGCAACGATACGGTAGCACCAGACAACGGCTGAGAGGTCTTTGCGTCGATGACGGTGCCGTGAATGGAGCCGGTGCTGGCGGATTGATCCTGCGCGAACGAAGGAACAAAGCTGACGAGCAGAAGCGCAACCAGAAGCGGGGAACGGCGAATCATAAGTTCACAACTAATACTGCGATTGCGAGTTCTGATGTGCAACGGAACCTCGCATCACGAAATGTACATCACTCTGGGCAGATTATATCGAGGAGAAACGGTCTAGCGCATGAGTGGATGGGATGCGTAAAGAAATTGTGGGGACGTCACCATCACTGTGCAAGTTATTTCATCTTGACAGCATCGCGGTAAGTAAAGGATTCTCCGCAGAGCGAGGAGAGAATCATGCCGAGCGATAAGTCTGCCCGCCGGAATGTACCCGCAGTTTTCAAGCGTGTTGATGAGCAAATGAAACTCTATTCCGCGGCGGCGATGGCTGCCGGCGTGAGTATGCTGGCGTTAGCCCAACCGGCGCAGGGCGAAGTGGTGATCACAAAGAAGACGATTCCGATCCCGGTCTCGAGCTATTTCTTTCCCCCACCGAAGCCTGTGCTGCTCGACCTGAATCATGATGGCGTCAACGATTTTTCGTTCTCGCTATACAGCTTTGCCTATCACTCGTTTCAAATCGCTCTGACGGTACGAGCCTTGGACGGCGGCGACGTGGTGGGAGGGGCAAATAAGGAAGGCGGCTTCTATGCGTCTGCGTTAGCGCACGGCGCGAAGATCGGACCATCGGCGCATTTCAGTTCCAGGGGCGTCGCCGACATTGAACGTGCTAGCGGCACGAACGCCTCGAATCGATATTCACGCCATCTTTATGGCGATTGGGGTAACAATCCTGTCAACCGTTATGTGGGTGTCAAGTTTTTGATCAAGGGCCAAACGCATTACGGGTGGGTGCGGTTGACGGTGACGACCCAACCGAAAGGCTTTTCGGCGGCGATCACTGCGTATGCGTATGAGACCGTGGCGAACAAGAAAATCTCTGCTGGAGTTGCTTCCACCTCGGCCAGCGAAAGTCAGGCGCAGAATCGGATGGAGCCGGTGGGCGCATCTTTAGGAATGCTCGCTCGCGGCGCCGATGGATTAGCACTGTGGCGGCGCGACGAGGCGTCGATTCTCAACTAAGGCCTTTGCTGTATTGAGAGCAACAGTTTTCACGGTTAATGTTCGTTTTTCTCCCCCGGGCCCAAGAGCTGCACTTCTCCACTCCAAAATTCTACGGAGGACTTCTATGCACCGTGGCCTGCGCGATCGCCCCTCAAGTCAAGCCATTGAAACCATCCATCAACACTTAGCTTTGTACGCTACAGCCGCGATGGCTGCGGGCGTTAGTATGCTGACGCTCGCCCAACCGGCGGCCGGCGAAGTCGTTGTAACCCACAAGACGATTCCGATTCTTCCTCGGTACATTATTAGCGCCAATGTTCCGCTCGATATCAACGGCGATGGCGTCACGGATGTATCCTTCGGGTTCACGAGCTTCGGCCCATACTCAATCATCACGGCCAACTTAACTTTGAAGAACATACCGGGGAACGAAGTAATTACTAAGGGAAGCGGTCCATCTCTCCAGTTGGTCAGCGCTCTCACACGGGGCATGAAGGTCGGCCGTTCTGACCATTTCGACGGGGCAAGCTATGCCGTTCTCGAACAGTCCTCGCAGGTCGAGAAGAACCATTCGATGTGCGTCGACCAAAAACAATATGGCCACTGGGAGGGAAACAATCCGGATCGCTTTGTGGGGGTTAAATTCCAGATCAGCGGGCAAACCCATTACGGATGGGTGAGGATTAACGTGGCTCACAGCGTCGTATTGTCCAAGTGCCGAGGGATTTCTGCGACGATCACGGCGTACGCTTACGAGACTGTTGCCAATAAGCCAATCACGATTGGCAGTGCTACCGAGATGGCAGACGAGCCACAGGCGCCGAATCCTTCGCTCGGGATGCTGGCGATGGGAACCGATGGTTTGACGCTGTGGCGGCGAGATGAGGCGTCGATCAACTAGGGCCTTCGCTGTATTGAGAGTGGTGTTTTTCGCGGTTAATGTTTCGATTTTTCTCCCCCTGGGCCCAAGAACTCTACTTCTCCACTCCAAAATTAAGGGAGGATTTCTATGCCTCGTGGCTGGCACAACCGTTCCGCAAAGCAAGCAGTTGAGAATATCGGGCAGTATCTGAATCTATATTCCGCGGCCGCCATGGCTGCGGGCGTGAGCATGCTGGCACTGGCGCAACCCGCCCAGTCTGAAGTTATTGTTACCAAGAAGAATCTTCCCATTACTGCATACACCCCCGTCACTCTCGATCTGAACCAAGATGGGATAGCCGATTTCAAATTTGTCTGGAGCGGAAGCAATTACGACCACTCGGTGAAGAACTCGCTTAACGTGGAACCTCTGACCGGAGGCCAGGCTGTCGGCACGGCCGGAGGATCGTATGGCCCGTATGCTTCGGCCTTAGCAAACGGGGCGAACATCGGACCAGGCGGTCACTTCATAGCCGCACGGAATGGGAAAATTTTGCTGGAGCATTTTTACAGTTTTCAATCTGGAATTCACAGTTCCAAAGCACAGGGGAAGTGGGACAACCTCGGGCCAAACCGATTTCTGGGAGTAAAGTTCAAGATCGGGGGCGCGACGCATTATGGATGGGTGCGAATCACCGTTAGTGTCACTCCTTATCGAGGCGTTGCCGGAACGATAACCGCCTACGCCTACGAAACAATCGCCAACAAAAAAATCGAAGCTGGCGTAAGTTCGGATGGCGCGGCAGCGATTCAAAGCAACAAAAAAGAGGACCTAGAGGTGAACCGAGGTTCGTTGGGAATGCTAGCGATGGGAGCAGATGGTTTGGACCTGTGGCGGCGTGAAAACGTACGATAGCGAAACTCTGAGAACAAAAGTTTAAAGAGAAATAATGATAGATCCCCCGGAAAGCGACAGGTATCCGTTTGACGCAGGCGCTGGCTAAGAAAGTGCTGTTGATCGGCTGGGATGCCGCCGACTGGAAAATTGCAAACCCGCTGCTGGATGCGGGTTTGATGCCGACATTGGATGGCATGATCAGCGAGGGCGTGATGGGGAACATCGCGACCCTGCAGCCGATCTTGTCGCCGATGTTGTGGAATTCGATTGCGACCGGAAAGCGGCCGCACAAGCACGGGATCCATGGCTTCATGGAACCCGATCCGCACTCGGGCGGAATCCGTCCAGTTTCGTCGACATCGCGGAAGGTGAAGGCGCTGTGGAATATTCTGACTCAGCGCGGCTACAAGACACATGTGCTGGGATGGTTTGCGGGGCATCCTGCGGAGCCGATCAATGGGGTGTCGGTTTCCGATCTCTACCCGCACGCCAGCGCTCCGCCCGATAAACCGTGGGATCTTCCCCCGGGCGCAGTGCATCCGGAAAAATTGCGCGATACATTTGCGCGGCTGCGGATGCATCCTGGCGAGCTTACGGAAGAGGCCATTCTGCCGTGGATTCCACGAGCGGGCGAGGTGAATCAGGAAAAAGATCGCGGACTGAATACGTTTGCGAAGATTCTCACGGAGAATTGTTGTATCCACAACGCTGCGACGTGGATTCTGAAGAACGAGCCGTGGGATTTTCTGGCGGTGTATTACAACGGGATCGATCACTTCTGCCACGCGTTCATGAACTATCGCCCCCCGCGGATGGAGGGAATTCCGGAAGATCGGTACGAGATCTACAAGGACGTTGTGGACGGCGCCTATCGCTTTCACGACATGATGCTGGAGACGCTGCTGACGCTGGCGGGGCCAGAGGCCACGGTGATCCTCGTGTCGGATCATGGATTTCATTCCGATCACTTGCGGCCGCGAAGTATTCCGAATGAACCGGCGGGACCGGCGGTGCAGCATCGGCCTTTCGGGATTTTCTGCATGAAGGGGCCGCACGTCCGGAAAGATGAGCGGATTTATGGAGCGACGCTGCTCGATGTAGCTCCGACGGTGCTGACGCTGTTCGGGCTGCCGGTGGGCGAGGACATGGACGGGCGTGTACTGGTGCAGGCGTTCGAGGAGACTCCCGCGATCGAGCGGATTCCGAGCTGGGAAAATGAGGCTGGCGAATGCGGCATGCATTCCTCGGACATGCGGATGGATCCGGCTGCGGCGCAGGCGGTGCTGGAACAGTTTGTAGCGCTGGGGTACGTGCAACCGCAGACCGAGAATCAGGAAAAAGCCGTGGCCAGCGCAGTGCGCGAGTGCAAATACAATCTCTCGCGCGACCTCATGGACTGCCGCAAGTATCAGGAGGCGCGTCCGCTGCTTGAGGAGTTGTGCCGCGAGAAACCGGAAGAGATGCGGTTCAAGCTGCATCTGGCGCAGTGCTACGTTTCGCTGGGGCGAAATTCGGAGTCGAGAGTACTGCTGGAAGAAGTTCTGAATTTCGAGCCCGAGACTCCGAAGAAAAATGGAGGCGAGCCGCAGGAGGCGCAAGAGTCGAAGGCAGAAGCAGGTAAGGCGAGGCGGTCGCGTCCTTGGGCGGATTGGCTGATCGGCACGATCGAGCTGGCGGATGGAAATGCGGAGAAGGGATTAGCCTCGCTTCTGCGCGCCGAAGAGGGCGAGCCGCATCTGCCGAATCTGCATCTGCGGCTCGGTGAGACCTATCTGCGCTGCAAGCGGGTGGAAGACGCCGAGCGTGCGTTTCAGCGGGCGCTTGAAATTGATGGCGATAGTCCAGAGGCGCATGTGGGCCTGTCGATGGTGTACCTGCGGCAGCGGCGGTTTGAAGAGGCTGCCTCGGAGGCGTTGATTGCCGTGGGCCTGCAGCATTTCTCTCCGCTTGGACACTTCAATTTGGGGATTGCGCTGGCGCGACTCGGACAGAGGGAGCGAGCCATCCTGGCGTTTGAAACGTCGCTGACGATTCTTCCGGGGTTGGCGGCCGCGCATCGATGGTTGGGAGTGTTGTATGGACAGCCAGGAGGAGATGCGGTGAAAGCGGCGCGGCACCGGTATCTGTTCGATCAGTTGCGTCGGCAGGGGCAAGAGGCGATGCGCAAGCGAGACGAAGAGAGAAAGCAAGCGGCGCCAATCAGTGCGAACTAGCAAGAGCAGCGGCTAAAGCCTTTCTAGACAAATAAAAACGCCCGAACATTTTGGATGTTCGGGCGTTTTCAATTGCTCGAATTAATTCGAGGTGAGGAAGAGCGGCTTGTAACCGATTGCCACGGTATTGCCACTCATCGAAGTCTTGTTGCCATAAATATCCGTTTGCTTGGAATATTGCGACGGATACGTGTACTTGGAAGTCGTACAACCGCTGTTGCTGCAGGATTGCGCGGTGTCCCATACGATCTGGCCGTTGTCCACGTTACAGGTATAGACGGTGCCGCTGGCTACGCAGGGGCTGATGGAGTGGCCGATGAGCCAACCAGCAACGGTATCCCACGCAGTGCCGGACTCGTTACCCTGAAGTCCGTCGCCTCCGCCCTGGTCCCACGTGTAGACGTATTGACGTTGCAGTCCGACCCCGGCGCGAAGGGCGAGCGAGCGGGCGACGTAGCCGGCGAGTTCCTCGGTATTGCTGAGTTCACCCTGCTTGATTCCGTGCTCGTCATCCCAGATCGGATCCTGGGTGAGATTGCGTTTCTGAACTTCCGCAATCACATCGTTGTACATGGTGAGAAAAGCCTCGGGGTCCTTGTTGGTCGAGCTCGTGCCGCGCATGTGAACATTGACGATATCGAAGTTCGGTGCTCCGCCGGCTGCGATATAACCATCGAACCAGGTGGCCATGGTCGGACCATGTGCGGATGGGCTCAGAATCTTCGCGTTCTTGTCGATCGAGCGAATGATGGCAGCTGCGTCCTTGCCCATGCGCACGATCTGCGCGTTGGTGCCGCTCCAGAAGCAGGTGCAGTCGGGCTCGTTCCACAGTTCGTAGAACGCGATCTGGCCTTTATAGCGGGTGACCAAGGCAGTGATGAAGTCGGAGAAGTACGCATCTGCACCGGTGCCACTCGTCGTTACATCCGTGGGAGCAGAACAGCTGTAGGGACCGACCGGGCCGCAGGGACTGCCCTTCGGGATGGAGCCAGCCCACTTGGGCGTGTCTCCGATCGTGTAGAGAACATCCATGTGCTGCGCCTGAGCCTTGCTCATCCAGTTGTCGAGTTCTGCCCAGTTGTAGACGCCCTTGGCAGTTTCGACTTGAGCCCACTTAACGCCGTCATCCCAGAGTCGGATGCCGCCGAGAGTTGCAATCTGCTTCTCGCCATCGGTCGGGGGCCAGACACCGAAGCCGTTGAAGTCGGCTCCGAAGAAAGATTCCTGAATGGTGGTGCCAGTCGAAGGAGCGTTGGTCTGGGGGAGGGCCGCTTGCTCCGCCGGGTGGATTACAACGGAGGCCACATCGGACTTGCTGGGATCGGCGACGCTAGTCGCGGTCACGCGCACGGCGGTATCGGCACTGACTTTCGGAGCGCGGTACAGACCGGTGCTGGAGATCGTTCCTTCGGAAGCGGACCAAGTGACTGCAACCCGGGGCGTGTTCTTTACCAGAGCAGTGAATTGGACCGCTTCTGAGGATGTGAGTGTGGTGGCATCGGGCGAAACGCGGATGACGATGCCTGCGCTAGCATCCGAGCTGGCCTGTCCCAACAGAAAGCTGGGGCAGCACGCGAGCGCGAGGATGCAAAAAATGGGGGAGAATTTCCTCATGACTACAAGACCTCCAAAGAATTTTTCAGATCGCAAAGGAATCTGGCCAGTGACGACAGCGCTATCTGAGTTTAAGCAGGCGAAGTTGGCTAAAACTCATCTTCCCGACAACAAATGAGGTGGATAAGCTCTTGTAGAAGAAAACAGAACACCTTGCAATTGGGCGAACGCCCTAACACAGAAGTACAGCGCTGGCGTCTCGCGGAAATGCCGCTTTCTTCCCGGTCATCATCAAGTTATCGAATTTCAGAGACAAGGTCAGATATCACAAAAAGCCTGTGGATTTCCCGCTTTTTAGGAATAGGAAGGGCATGCTTGCGGGCTAAAGTAACGCCGAGGACCGATTACAGAAAGACAATTTCTGAGCTATTTAGTGACGTTCGGGCTCGAGGAAATTAGTGTCAGGCGGGACGAAGTCCACAGCTAAAGCCTTTGTCGAAGGGGCGTCTGGCGGGAAAACTCCAAAATTAAGTAGGGCATTGAGGCGGCGGGCGACCTACTGATCGGCCGCCGCTTTCTTCATCTCGATTGACCGTCGTTAGTGCGTGAAAGAAACGTTCAGGCCTGTCGTGAAAATGAGGTCATTCTTCTTGGATCCGATGGGCGGGTTGGAGACATAAATGTCGCCAAACTGGTTCTGCCAGCCAAACCATTTGCTGATCTTGGTAACGGTGCCTAAGTTGAAAGTTCCACGGTACTGGCCGGTCTGCTGCAAATCGGGATAGAAATCGAAGTTCTGGGTCAAGACGGTGCTCTTGCCGAGCTTCTGGTTGAGCTCCTCTCCAAGCGTGAGAGCGACGAAGCGGTTGGTGACGCCATAAGAGGTATAGACCGGCGGGGGGCCAGGTTGCAGCAAGGTTCCGTTCGAGTAGGTTTCGTGGGTGAAGTTGACGCCGCCGAGGAAGTCGAGAACCGTAGCATCGGACTTGATGGCGTGATAACCGAAGCCGCCCGTGTAGACCTGGCGAAGGTCGAGGAACTGGAGGGCGTTGCTCATGAAATCGCCCGACGCAAAGGCAAACAGCGCCGGGTTGATGTTGCGGTCATAGCGAAGTCCGCCCTGGATCAGGTTGGCAACCGTGCTCGGCGTGGCCAGGTTGTTCTGAGTGTCGATCGAACTCAAGTAGACAGTGATCTTGTCGTTGAGCGTGGGATGTACGGCGTTGATGGCGAGAGCAAGGTTCTCGGTCTCGCTGTTGCCGCGAGCGACGGAGAATCCGACGTTGACGCCGCCGGTCCATCCGTGCGCGAGTCCGGGATGAAGAGACTTGTCGTACGCCGTCTGCTCGGCGTCGTTGCGGATTTGTGTGACGTCGTCTTTTGAAGCTTCGACCGTTCCTGAGGTCTTGGTGGCGATTTCCAGCTTGCCATCGCTGGTCGTGACTGGGCCGACCGCGGTCTTGCCGCCCTTCAGGCTCACGTGTAATTCGGCATCGGTCTTGATGTCCTGGATCGCGTCAAACTTCAGAGTGATGTCGCCCGCGGCGTCGGTGTGCAGGACGAGCTCTTTGCCGTCCGATTTCACGACTGTTCCGGTCAGGCGATCTCCATTTTTTAATGTGACTTGATCTGCGAAGAGAGCCGATGAGAGTCCGAAAAACGCAATTAGGGTCAGTACTTCGAATTTACGCAACACGACCTACCTCCAGCTTGCAGAGTTTTTTGGAAAGCTAATTTGGGAACCCAGAAACACTTGGAACAGTAATAGGGAAACGGAGACAAAGAGGCGGACTATGCTGCCCGCGACGCTACTCGACGAGGAGTCGGTTCAGCTCTTGACGTCAGTTTTCTTGCTCTGATCGGTCGAAGCTTGCGCTGGGGGATTATCTTTCATGCCATCTTTGAGGGCACGAATCCCTTCACCCAGACCTTTACCGAGCTCAGGCAATTTTTTGGGACCGAACACCAGCAGGGCAATAAAGAAGATCACCAGCAAGTGCATCGGTTGAAATAGACCTTCCAACATCGGAGCCTCCGAAGAAACACTAGCGAGATAAGATCATACGCTATCGGGCGGGTGGAGGGAAAGGTCAAGCCAATCCATCCCCGGTACAGATAGCATTTTCAATGTTTTACCCGACTCTGGCCGGTTGTTCGGTGAATCCCGCCACGGCGGGGGGTGATTTCGATCACACCGCGAGCATGGATTCAGTGCGATTCTCCGAGATTGGAAGATTCCCGAAGTTACCTCCGTGACCTTACCTCCGGGTTCAGCGACGGGCTATGTTTCTCAAGGGCTTTCCGATTCTGTGGTTTCGGCCACTCCTTGAAAAGCCGCTACCCGCAAGCCAATCCAAGAGTTGGGGAGTCCGGTGAGAGTCAAGGCGTGGTTTTTCCTTCTTCTGGTCGTCTTCGTTATTGCGTCGGTGTTTGCTCCGGCTTCCTACGCTCAAATTTCTGATACTCACCCGGTTACTACAACCCAGCTGGTTGCGTGGCTGGCCGGAGGTGTTCCCAGCAGCCGTTTGACCCAATTGGTTGCCGAACGTGGACTGGCGACTCTGCCCACTCACACCGAACTGCGGCAACTGGAATCGGCGGGAGCGGGGAAAGATCTGATGCACGTGGCTAGCTCTGGAAACGTGCAATCCGCGCAAGTGGGACCGGCGATTCCAGAGGCATTGCTGAAAGCCGCGGCGGACGCCCGGGCCCAGCACTATCACGAAGCTGAGATCGAGTTGCGCGGCGTCGTTTCGGCGAACAGCCAAGATCCCGCGCTGCACTTTGCTCTGGGACAGACGCTTCGTCAGGAAGAGCAATTTGACGACGCTTATGACGAGCTGGAAGCTGCGGTAAAGCTGATGCCCGAGCTTCCGGAGAATCACAGCGCGCTGGCGTATCTCTTCTACCGGCTGGATGATGGTCCGAACTCGATCGCCGAGGCGCGCACCGCGCTGAGCATCGATCCGAAAAATGCCGAGGCTTATCAGTACCTGGGGCTTGGACAGTATTCTCTGGGCGACTACCAGGCGGCGATTCACGCTTACGGCGAATCACTACTTCGCGACCGCAACAATCCTGATACCTACTACGACATGGGCATCGCGCTCCATGCGGCAGGAAACCTGCCGCGCGCGATTGCGGCGTATGAGCAGGCGATCCGGCTGAGGCCTGCGTTCTGGGAAGCGCACTCGAATCTGGGGCTGATCCGGCACGAAGAAGGTAACTTGCCCGCAGCCACGGCCGAATATCTGGAAGCCAAGCGCATCGCTCCACAAGAAGCATCGGTCCGAAACAATCTGGGAAACACGTATTGCGACGAAGGAAAGTTTGACGCTGCCATCACAGAAATGCAGGAACTGTACAAGCAGCATCCGGAGTGGCAGCAAGGACATGCTTGCCTGGCCAGCGCGTACATGGCGAAGAATGAATATGACCAGGCGATCGCCGAGTTGCGGTTAGCGGTTCAGCAGAATCCTTCGAGCGCCAACGAACACCGCATCCTGGGGCAGGCATTGCTGCTCAACAATCAACCGGAAGAGGCGCTGCATGAGCTGCGGATCGCGGTGTCGCTCAATCCGGATTCGGACGTGGCGCATCATCTGCTCGGCACCGCGCTGTTCCAGCAGCAAGAGTTGCACGCGGCTGAGAGAGAATTCCGCGAGGCGCTGCGGGTAAATCCTTCGGCGGACAACCATTTTTCTTTGGCGGCATGTTTGATGAGCTTGGACCGGTATCAAGAGGCGCTGTCGGAACTGGAAGTGGCGGCGAAGCTCGATCCGGAGCGTTCGCTGTACCGGGCGCGGCGGGAAGAGTTGTTGAAGCTGATGAAGCAGAACAGCACTCGGTAATTGCGCGTCGAGGTTGTCCGTTTGGCCAGTGGTGGTGTTGGCCGATGGTAAATAGGCGAAATTGCAGCTCGTACTTACACTGAGGTGCGGGCGGATTCTGAACCGAAGGGAATTACGATGGGCGCGAACCTTACTCAATCCCAGCAAACCAGTGGCGCCGCGGCTCATGCGGCGTTGGCCAAAGAAGTCGCCGTACGCAGAGCCGAGGCGCAAGTTCCAGCCAGTCCGCGAAAGCCTTCGGGGTATGGATTGCCCTGCTCGAAATGCCACCTTTATTATCCCGCCGATCTCGACGTTTGCCCGACGTGCAAGCATAACGAGCGGGTTGCGCCGGTTGCGCAGAAGATTCCTCGGAAGCCGGTGCAGAATGCGGCGGAGCCTGTGCCGGACACTGCGGTTCTGGAGCAGGAGCGCGAAGAATTTCTACGTCAGTTCAAGGCGCAGTTGCGGGAAGCGCACGCGGACGTCGCGGAGCCCGCCGAAGCCATTTGCAAATTTGGAGAGCATCACCCCGGGGAATCTGCACCCGCTGAGATTTGCACGGGCTGTTACGAACGCATCCAGGAACGCGCGGACGTTTGCGAAGCCGCCCTGCACATGGATTTAAAGGAAGCGGCGCAGATCGTTTACGACGCGGTGTGGGCCGACTCTTCGGATCCGAATAAAACCTATCAGAACGCCGCCAGCGCTTTGCTGACGGAGTTGCGTAAGCGCGCCGGGATTACGGCTGTGCGGGGACCATTCCAGCCGCTGGCACACTAGAGGCGGGACTCCCGGGCGATATAAGATCTACGCTCCTCGCGGCCCGCGCGCAGCTCTATTCGACTTTGATCTCGATCGATCTTTTCCCGGCGTAAAGTTTGTAGCCTGCGCCATCTTCCACCAACTTCAGCGGAACGGCGTGCTGCAGGGCTGGGTCGGTCTTGGATGCCTCGCTCAGGACGTCGTTGTTGCCCACGTCCATGACAACGAACTTGCCGTCCGAAGTGAAGCCGAAACCGTACTCGCCGGGTGCGAGGGTTGAACCGCCGATGGAGAGTTTCACTTCGGTGATCAGCAATCCCTGATATTTCTGCTGGATTGCGGTGGAGTAGCCGGAGGCGTCGACCAACGCAGCTATTATCATTTTGCCGTCGGCGAGCTGGAGTCCCACGGCGTTGCGGAGTTGCACAGGCGCTTTTTGTCCGCGGAAGAAATATTCGGCAGGAGTCGCTTTCTTCACTTCATCGCTGCTGAGTACGTGCTTGGAAGCCTGCTGGGCGGAGGCAAAGGCCGCGATCATCAGAATCAATACGCCGACGGTGACGCGGCGAGCATTCTTCATGGATTGGATCCTCGAGTTTGAGATCGAATTTACTGTGGGCAACTGTAATTGGTTCTGCGGGGCTGGCGCAAATGAGATCGGTGTGGGTGACATCGTTGCGGGCGGGAAGCAGATTCCTCCCTTCGGTCGGAATGACAATGCTTTCTGAACTTCTCGCCGATTTTGCTTTGAACGCAAGATTCGGATAGTCCGTTTTCCGAGTGCGGCTTAGGCTTTCATTACTATGACGACCAATGCCATACTCGCAACGGAAACGCTGGAAGGTATGTCCGCACAACGATCCCATCCTGAAGCGGCGGTGAGCCAGGCGGCGCTGGACCCGCGCTGGAACGCGGTTGTATCGCGCGACGCGAAACGGGATGGGGAATTCGTGTTTGCGGTCTCCTCGACGGGCGTGTATTGCCGTCCCTCGTGTGCTGCGCGCCGGCCGCGGCGGGAGAACGTTGAGTTCTTCTCACGGCCCGAAGAGGCCGAGCATGCTGGATATCGCGCCTGTCTGCGGTGCCGTCCAAAGGCGTTTGGTGGAAACACAGAGTCTGATGGCATGAAGGCGATGTGCCGCTTCATCGAGCAGCATCTTGACGAGCCATTGACACTGCAGCGTCTCGCGAAGGAATTTCATCAGAGCCCGTTTCATTTGCAGCGGCGCTTCAAGGCGGTAGTCGGCATCACGCCGAAGGCCTACGCCGACTCTTGCCGCTTGAAGATGCTCAAGCGAAATCTGCAGGCAGGAGACTCGGTAACTCGCGCCATGTACGACGCCGGGTACGGTTCCAGCAGCCGGCTGTATGAGCGCACCGCTTCTCAGTTGGGAATGACTCCGGATAGATATCGGCGAGGCGCAATCGCAGCGAGCATCCGATATATGTGTGCGGATTCTCCACTGGGCCGCATGTTGATTGCGGCCACGGAGCGCGGGATTTGTTCGATTCAATTCGCACGGACCGATGGCGAGTTGCTGGAGGGCCTCAAGCGCGAGTTTCCCTTCGCTGCACGCAAAGAGGATAGGGGTGGCCTGCGGACGTGGGTGGACGCGCTGCTGCGGCATATGCAGGGGAAGGATCTGGATTCATCCCTGCCGCTGGATATTCGAGCGACCGCGTTTCAACGGAAGGTGTGGGCCTATCTGCAGTCGATCCCGTTCGGAGAGACGAAGTCTTATAGCCAGGTGGCGAAGGGAATTAAGAGGCCAACGGCCGTGCGGGCAGTGGCCAGGGCTTGTGCGACAAATCCAGTGGCGGTCGAGATTCCGTGCCATCGCGTGGTTCGAGAGGACGGCAGCATGAGTGGGTATCGTTGGGGAATGGAGAGAAAGAAGGCGCTGCTGGCGATGGAGCGACCGTAATCCGACCGACGAACCACGTGCAAAAGGGCCGCCGATCTATGCACGCCGAACGATCAAATAGTTGACGAGCGCGATTGCGACCGTTGCTAACAGGACCAACGATTTGCTGAAGTCGGCACCGGTAAGCAGAACTAGACAGATGAGAACACCAAGAAGGGCGAGCCCGAGGCCTGCGGGGAGTCGTAACCACGCTGCGCCGGGTTGCTCCCGCCGCAAAACGGGCAGGGCCGCGCAGACGGCTCCGTAGTAGAAGAGGCGGGAGACCGCAGATAGAGTTACGTTCCAGGTAAAGCTTCCAGCCAGCGCCAATATCCAGCAGAGAGCTGCGAAGATCACGATTGAGACATGCGGTGTCTTAAATCGGCGATGCACTGCCGCAAACCAGTGCGGAAAGTCCCCTTGCTCGGCGAATGCAAACGTGACGCGCGGACCGGTCAGGAAGTTGGCGCCAAGATATCCGTAAACCGAAACCATAGCTGCAAGGGCAACCAGCGAAGCTCCGCCGCCGCCCAAAAGAATCCTGGCGGCTTCAGCCAGCGGGCGTTCGGTTTGCAATGAAGCTGGCAGAACACCGATCACGACCCACTGAATCAGGGTGTAGATGATCGTGATGATTGCCAGAGCCATGATCAGGGCAAATGGCGCATCGCGCTTCGGGTTTTGAGCCTCTCCCATGGGGTTCATCGCGGCCTCGTAGCCTCCATAAGCGAAGAAGAGCAGTAGCAGTGAATTGCGCCAGGCGACGAAGTCGGTGTGAGGAGCGGGCAGAGTTACTGCCGTGTGCGTGGCCAGATAATAGCCTCCAGCCAAAATGACGATAGCGAGTGGCAAGAGTTTTGCAGCCACGAACGCGTTGCTGACCAGCGTTCCGTCCCGGACTCCGCGATAGTTCACAACAAGCAAAATTCCCAACAGAACGGTGACGATCACCAATCGCGGCACGGGCTGCGTGGCTTGTGGCCAGAGTTCGCCGAGATAGATCACGAGCAGATTGG
>Ga0181528_10001012_pt1 | contig 18035 bp, 11 predicted proteins | sample PEATcosm2014_Bin_47_FD_119742 | JGI IMG/M metagenome (GOLD analysis project Ga0181528, IMG submission 119742) | Peatland microbial communities from MTU Mesocosm Facility, Houghton, MI, USA - PEATcosm2014_Bin10_10_metaG | ecosystem: Environmental > Terrestrial > Soil > Wetlands > Peat | place...
AAATCAGTAACAAGGCAATGCCGCGTGTCAGCTTGCGAGTTATACCCTTCATCGTCGTTCCTCTCCAACCTGCAGCACTTAGAGTGTGGACCTTAGCTTCCGGTTATGTGCCGCGCACCAAAAAAGCGGGATGTACATGTCGCCCATCCCGTTCCTGAATCAACTGCGAATTGTGGGGGAGGAACTTAAGCGTAGATGCCGCGCTGCTTGATGGTGAACGCCACTCGATCGATGGCCAGCATGTATGCGGCAATGCGGTTGTTGACGTTGTGCGCCTCGGCATAGCGCACCACGTCGTCAAAGCTGTCGCGCAAAATAGTCTCCAACTGCTCATTCACGATCGCTTCCTTCCAGAAGTAACCCTGCCGGTCCTGAACCCACTCAAAGTAGCTCGCCGTCACGCCGCCCGCGTTGGCCAGAATGTCCGGCACAATAAAGATCCGCTTCTCTGCCAGAATCTCGTCCGCCACCGCGGTCGTGGGCCCGTTTGCGCCCTCCACCACGATGCGCGCCTTGATCTTGTCTGCATTGCGGCTGGTGATCACGTTCTCCGTCGCCGCCGGAATCAGAATCTCGCAGTCAGACACAATCAGCTCTTCGCTCGGCATCGCCTCTGCCCCGCGGAAACCAAGCGTCGTCCCGTTGCGGAACTTGTACTCCACCAGTTGGTGAATGTCGATGCCGTTCGGATTGCACAACCCGCCTTCCTTCTCGGCAATTCCCACAATCTTGTATCCGTGCTCCAGCATCAGCCGCGCCGCATTCGACCCCACGTTGCCGAAACCCTGGATGATGACACGACATCCGTCAATCGGCATGTTCAGGTAGCGCAGGCTCTCATCGCAAACCGTCATCACGCCGCGACCGGTTGCTTCCACCCGCCCGCGCGATCCGCCAATGTTCAGCGGCTTGCCCGTCACCACGCTGGTCACCGTGTGCCCCATGTGCATCGAGTAGGTGTCCATGATCCATGCCATGGTCTGCTCGTTGGTGTTCACATCCGGCGCCGGAACATCCTTCTCCGGTCCGATGAAGTCGATGATCTCCGACGTATATCGCCGCGTCATCCGCTCCAACTCGCCCTGGCTCATATTCTTCGGGTCGCAGATCACTCCGCCCTTGGCCCCGCCAAAGGGAATGTTCACCACTGCGCACTTCCACGTCATCCAGCTCGCCAGCGCTCTAACCTCGTCCAGCGTCACATTCGGCGCATAGCGGATGCCGCCCTTCCCGGGACCGCGTGCAATGTTATGCTGCACTCGAAATCCGGTGAACATCTCAATCTTCCCGTTGTCCATCGTCACTGGAAAATGCACGATGATCTCGCGCGACGGCGTGCTCAAAACCCGCCAAAGGTTTTCCTCCAGATTCAGCTTCCGTGCCGCGAACTCAAATCGTGCGCTCTGTGCCTCCCAGGGGTTGATCTCCTGGTCTAACGTCATTGTGGGTACTGCAATTGCCATAGACTTCTCCATTCCTTGTCGCCGCCCCGACCGTGGACCCGCAAAATCGTCCACCCGGAAACACCTCAAACGGCAAGACTTCCTCCGTACTTAACGGAGTCTTGTGCTGCCGGCCGTCAGCACAAATTACCCTTCCCGGCCGGCTGAGCCTGAGGATCGTGCCACGCAAGCTCAAACCCCAGTGAGTCTAGGCTTGCGCCAATAGCCCCGTCAAGCCTGCTGACTACCCCTTTCAGGCCATCCTGAACCATCCTGGGAACCCCAATCCAGTATGGCTCTCCCGCCCAATATCAGCCTTGTGTGCCAACCGGACGCCCGCTCGGCGCACCTGAGTTCCTCACCGCCCTCGATAACCTGCTGGACGCAAGACTGCACGCAGCGCTCCAGTCGCGACCGGCAACAGAGATCCCCACCGCTGAGCAGCTGGAATTGCTGCGAATTGATATCATGTCCCCCTGTTGCTTCTGAGGCAAAACTGGAAGCTGTACCAGTTGAAAGTGAAGTGAGATTGGCAGGTCGGCCTCGCCCCAAGATGAGAAAAGAAACAAAGATGATAAAGAGGCCGCCAAAGTTCACCAAGGCAGGAGTTTGAGCGTGAGTTGGATCAGCAAAAACACACGTATCGCACAAGACCATGATTCGCAGGTAACACTCGGCGAAAGTGATCTGGACATGAGCCCGCTGAAGTCGCGTCATTCGGCGCGCAGGGTCGTAGGTGCGCTCCTGGTCTGCTGGCTGCTCTGGGCAGTTTGGATGACCCGTGTGGACAAGACCGTGGCCGGTGCAACACGCTCTCTCGCCACGATCACCGTCGATTATCCCCTGAGTGGCTCAGTCTTTCCGCCGGATATGGAGGCGCCAACCCTTCAGTGGGGGGATGCGGCTGAGGGAGTGGCACACTGGGAGATTGAGGTGGCGTTTGGTGACGGTTCCGCGCCGCTGCATCTGCTTTCGAATGGCGAACGGCCCAAGATCGGTGAGATCGACGAGCGGTGCATCTCGGCCAACAACAAGCTGCCCACGCTCACGCCGGAACAGTTGGCAGCACATACATGGAAGCCGGATGTGGCGACGTGGGCAGCAATTCGGCTGCACGCGGTGGACACCCCAGCGACCATTCGCATCCGCGGCTACGCAGCGGACAACCCAACACAACCCATTTCACAAGGGGAAATGCAGTTAACGGTTTCGCGCGATCCGGTAGGAGCGCCGATTTTCTATCGAGACGTGCCCCTGATGCCTTCTGCTACGGAGAGAGGCGTAATCAAACCGCTTGCGGCCAGTGCGGTTCCGCTGATCGCGTGGAGGATGCGGAATGTATCGGAGCCGGCCAGCCACGTAGTGATGACGGATCTCCACTCGTGCGCCAACTGCCACTCCTTCAGCAGCGACGGAAAAACCCTGGGCCTCGACATGGACGGTCCGCAGAACAACAAGGGTCTTTATGCGCTTGTTCCGGTAGCCGAGAAGATGACGATACGGACCAAGGACATGATCTCCTGGGCAAAGTTCACCGGTGAACTTGACCCGCAGTCACGTCTTGGATTCATGTCGCAAGTGTCACCGGATGGCCGTTATGTAGCAACCACGATCAAACCTCCAGGAACAAAGGGCTGGCAGTTTTATTACATTTCGAACTTCCTCGATTACCGTTTTCTGCAGGTTTTCTACCCCACGCGCGGCATTCTTGCGTGGTATGACCGGGAGAACAGGAAGTTGCAACCGCTGCCTGGAGCCGACGATCCAAATCTGGTGCAGGCCAGCGCAATGTGGAGTCCGGACGGAAAGTACCTTGTCTTTGCGCGTGCGGAAGCGAAGGATCCAAATCCTCCCGACGGGCAACTGGCCACGTACGCCAACGATCCGCGCGAGGTGCAAATCCAATACGATCTCTACCGCATCCCTTTCAACGGCGGCCGCGGCGGAATAGCCGAGCCAATAGCAGGTGCGTCGCAGAACGGTATGAGCAACAGCTTTCCCAAGATCTCCCCAGACGGAAAGTGGATGGTGTTTGTGCAGGCGCATAATGGCCAGTTGATGCGACCGGACGGCAAGCTCTACATCGTCCCGGCAGCGGGTGGAAAGGCGCGGCTGATGAACTGCAACACGCCGCTCATGAACTCGTGGCACAGCTTCTCTCCGAATGGACGATGGATGGTCTTCTCATCCAAAAGTCGATCGCCGTATACGCAGATGTTCTTAACCCATATCGACGACAACGGCAACGACTCACCGGCAATTCTCATTGAGAATTCGACAGCGGCCAATCGCGCGGTCAACATTCCCGAATTCGTAAACATGAACCCCGCCGGAATCGAACACATCGATACTCCAGCAGTGGATCTTTACAAGCAGATTGATTTTGCGTCCGACCTCACCCAGCAGGGCAAGTTCAAAGCGGCAATTGAGCAATGGAGCAAAGCCATGTCCATGGATCCCGATGATCCGGGCGCGCACTACGGGTTGGGGCAGGTTCTCTTTCTAACGGGCGATGTGGACAATGCGATTGCACAGTATCGCGAGGCTCTACAAATTGACCCGCATAGCGCAGAAGCGCATAACGGACTGGGCACGGCATTGGGCCAGGCGGGAAAAACAAGCGAGTCAATCGAGCAATTCCGACTTGCCCTCGACGACAGACCGGGATATGCCGTCGCCCATAACAATCTCGGTTACGCACTGATGGGCGAGCATCAACTGCCTGAAGCAGAGGCCGAGTTCAAAGCCGCCCTTGAAGCCGATCCCGATTCCTCTCAGGCGCAGAACAACCTTGGTTCTCTCTTCGCCGCCGAAGGCAAAACCGATGAGGCGATTGCGGAATATCGCAAGGCCATTGCGATCAGCCCCGGACTTGCGTCAGCCTACAACAATCTGGGACTGGCGCTTGTAACCAGGGGCGAACTGGACACAGCCATCACGAATTTCAAAAAGGCGGCAGAACTCGAGCCGGCCGCGGCGGACACTGAAAACAATCTCGCACACGCCATGCTTGCGAAGGGCATGGTGAATGATGCGATTCCGCACTTCCGGAAGGCGTTGGAATTGCGGCCGGAGAGTTCTGACTTCCACACCGGCCTGGGCATTGCACTGGCCAAGAGTGGCGACCTTTCCGAAGCCCTTCCGCATTTCGAGAGGGCCGTTGAACTCTCGCCTGACACATCGGAAGCGCGCTACTACCTGGGCAAGGCACTGGTGATGAGCGGCCGCGGTTCCGAGGGGCTCGCACAATGGAAGCAGGCGCTGGGCAAGGACCCTGACAATCTGCAACTGCTCAATGATATGGCGTGGGTTCTTTCCACCACCAGCGACGCCGCGCTTCGCGATGGTCAACAGGCATTGACGCTTGCCTTGCACGCCGCGGAGCTAACCTCCGAGGGCGACGCCGCCGTGTTGGGCACAGTTGCCGCCGCCTATGCTGAGATGGGCCAATTCGACAAGGCCGTCCAATTTGAGCAGCGGGCAGTCAATATGGCGACGCAGCAGGGGCATACCGAGCTTGCACGGAGCTTGAGTGACCGCCTCTCGCTCTTCCAGAACAAAACTTCAATTCGACAATGAATTCGCGTCGTCTTCCGCCGGCTCATCTCAAGGCTCAAGCCCCTTGAGATCATCCGATGCGACCCGGTTCTTGCCCGGAACAAATCCAGCAAGTTGAAGCGAGCGAAATTTCTGGAACACGACACCTGTTCCCCGGCAGAGCGCTATCGTGTCCAATAGCCTCGACCCGCTCGTATCGTGGTTCCGGGGCTTCCGCACCATGTCACGCAGCGTGGCGACCAGCGCGAACTCATCTTGAAGCCGGCCCCGAGAACCTGCTGACACGCAAGGCCGCACTCCGCCCTCCCATCCGCAGACCGATATTCGAAGTCCCCACCGCTGAGCAGTTGGAATTGCTGTAAATCTGTATCATGTCCCCTTGTTCGTATCATGTCCCCTTGTTCCAGAAACCGATTCCTTCTCAAACTCAGAATCGGTAGCGCACTGCCAACTGCATCAGCCTCGGAGGCATGGCGCTAACCGCATTGCCAAAGCTGCCGCTCGACATGTTGCCTTCCACCGCAGCCGGACCGAAGAACTGTGCGTGGTTGAAGAGGTTGAATGCCTCGACGCGGAACTCCGCGCTGCTGCCATCGGCAAAGCGAGCGGTCTTTGACAAGGTTGCGTCCACATCCTCAAGGCCCGGGCCGGAAAAGAATCTGCGCCTCGCGTTACCTATGGTTCCCAAAGCGGGCAGAGTGAGCTGCGCAGCTTTAAATACCGGCACGCCGCCGCGAGGATTGGTGTGGAGTGACAGCGATTTGCCACTCCACTCTGGCGTGTCAACACCGTTGTTGTTGATGCCGTTGGGAATCGTGCCTAACAACGATGTGTCGTTATTGTTTAGCAGAGTAACGGGCAGGCCAGAGGTGAACCGGGCGATTCCGGCGAGACTCCAGCCGCCGACGAGGCAGTTGCGGCGGCTCGCGGAACCGACATCCTTCAAACCAGGAATCGCGTAGCGAAAGCTGCTCACTAGATTCTGTCGCAGATCAAAGGCGGAGAGAGCGCGGCTGAGGGATGGGTTCACCGGATTGACAGGCTCAGGAAGACCAGCGGATTGGTCGAGAGATTTGGAGTAGGTGTAGCTTGCCAGCAGATCCAGGCCGTGGGTGCTGCCTTTCACTGAAGCCTCAAGTGCGTTGTAGGTTGCGTTGGCAATGGTCCGCTGGAGTTCAACGCTTCCGAAGGCAGGGCCAAAGTCCGTTCGTGCGGCTTGCTCGTTGAAGGGGCCGCAGAGCGTGGGGCCCATCTCAAGACAAAGTGCCGGGCTGGCCGGGTTGGCTTCCTCAAGAACCAGCAGGTGATGCGACGAGGTGCCGATGTAACTGAGCGATGCCAGCGCGCCGGTTCCAAATTGACGCTCGAGACTCATCATCCAATGCTGTGCATAGGGGGTGACGTCTTTGGGATCGACGGCGGGAATGCCGACGAGGGGCTCGAAGTTGCTCCAATCGACGGTTCCATTGGGTTTGGAGGGGCTGGCACCATCAGCAACTTTCTGCAGCGGGAAACGCTGGCCGGCGTTGGCACCTGTGGCGGCGACGGTGAAGGGAGACTGGAACAACGGCGGCGCCGCAGAGGTGTAGGTGTAACCGTATGGCGGATTGGCGCTCATGATTCCGGCGGAGAGGCCTTCATAGGCGGTGTAGAAAATGCCGTAGCCGGTGCGGATGCTGGTGCGGCCGGCTGATCCGGCGAGCTTGCGGAGAAAGGAATTCTGGAAGTCGGGCGAGTACGCGATTCCGACGCGCGGGGCAAAGTCGTTGCGTGCGGGCGCGAGCGATGATGGCACGCCAGGATCGCCGGGGAATACAAGGCCGGTGGGCGCGCCGGGAAAGGCCTGGCTTTGTTCACCGTTGATGAGGGTTTGGAGTTGGTTGTACTTTTCACGCCAGGGGCGGATGCGGTCCCAGCGGACACCATAGTTGATGGTGAGGGTGCTCGTGGCTTTCCAACTGTCCTGGACGAACGCAGAGGCGTAGAGATTGCGATTGTAGAAGCTGCCGGCCTGGCCCTGGGTATAGCTGGAGGTGACGCCGAGGAGGAAGTCGGCGAAGTCGATGCCGGTCTCGGAGCCGTTGAAACTGAAGCTGCCGTTGAAGACGACGTCGGGGTGGGTGTTGATCTGGCTGATGTGGAATTCGCCGCCGGCCTTGAGGCCGTGTTTTCCGAGGATGCGGCTGAATGCGTCGCTCAGCTCGTGGATATTCTCGGCCTGAACCAGGGCGGTGGTGTCGACCCCGATCGTGAAACCGTTGAAGGCGACGTTGGCGATGCCTTCGGTGGAGGGCTCGAGGGGGACGATCCCGTCAAAGCCCTGGGACTGGAGCGTGGGGCCGACTCCGCCTTTGGGCTGGCCGACTGCGTTAGCGTTTCGCATGTAGCTGAGATGGAATTCGTTGAGGGTGGCGTCGCCAAAGGTCATGATGTGCTCGACGCTGAGGAGCAGGGCGCGACCGTTGCTGGTGGCGTTGAAGCCGGGGACGCTGGCGCCGCCGGTGCCGGTGGGATAGGGGTTGTCAAGCGAGTATTGGTCGAGGAAGTAGTAGGCGGTGAGAGTGCCTTTGCCCTGGCTCCAGTCGGAGCGGAGGCCGCCTTTGTCGTCTTGCAGGGTTTGGGCCTGGGATGCGGTTTCAAACAGGCTGGAGCCGGCGTTGGGAAGAGGAATGGAGCTGAGCAGTGAGTTTGCTGGGGTGGCCCAGGCCTTGGTGGGGATGACGCCAGTGGGAAAGACCTGTCCGTAGGGTTCGCCGGCAGTTACGGCGTAACCGAGGCGGGAAGAAAGCATGGCTGCCCAGGCGGATCCGTTCACGCTACCGGTGAGGGGGCTGGCTGAGAAGTCGCCGGAGCGCTCGGCGGTGGAGGGGACGGCGATATCTCCTGTGTCGATTCCTTCGGTGAGTCGTGTGCCCTGGTAGTCGGCAAAGAGCGCGACGTGACGGTGGAATGGAGTGCCTCCGATGGTGGCGCCGAACTGATTCTGGCGGAAGGCGGCACGCTTGTCGGAGAAGTAGTTGCGCGCATCGAAGTCGGTGTTGCGGAGGAACTCAAAGGCGCTGCCGTGGACGAGAGGGGTGCCGGCCTTGGTCGTCACGAGGACCTGACCGCCGCTGGAGTTGCCGTATTCGGCGTCGAAGTTGCTGGTGAGGACGCGGAAGCTGTCGATTGAATCGAGGTTGGGAACGATCGACGTGCCCATGTTGACGTCCTCTTCGACGTCGCTGCCGTTCACGCGAAAACCATTGGAGGCTTCGCGCTGGCCGCTTATGGAGAGGTTGCCGGGGTTTGCGTCCCCGCTGGGGGGCGTGGAGGCGACCCCGGTCATTATCACTGCGCCGGGCTGAGCGGTGTTGACAGGGACGATACCGGGCTGGACGGCCATGAGGTCCGTAAAGCTGCGGCCGTTGAGGGGGACGCTCTCGATCTTCTTTGTGTCGAGAGTCTCACCGAGCTGGGTGCTGGTGGTCTCCGCGGCCAGGGCGTCGGCGGTTACTTCGACAGTCTGGGTGCTGGCAGCTATTTCCAATACTATGTCCAAGGTTGCGGCGGGAGTCTGAGCGGTGACTTCTGCGCTCGCCAGGGCCGGGGCGAAGCCGTCGGCTTTGATCTCAACCTGGTATCTGCTTGCTTGGGGAACAGGCAGCGTGAATTCACCCAGATCACTGGCGATTATCTGGAGCGGCTGGCTGCCTGCAATCCAGACGGATATGTGGGCATGAGGGACGCGCCCACCACTGCTATCGTGAATCACCCCGGACACTGTGAACGCTGGGCTGGCAAAGATCGTGATGCCGCAGCATAGAAAGGACAAAAGAACAAGGACAAAATGGAAAAACTTCTTCAAGCTTTCGACCCGCCAATCAATCAAAAATTGAGTGCCAAACTGCTGACTTGCTACGAAATCACGGACTTCGGAAGGGGCGAGATGCAATATCCGACAACTTCAGTCCTATTTAATATACGACTACATTAGTCCTCGTTCAAGTGACGCAGATCACTCTAGCTCTTAAGGGAACCGGATGATGTTGCCTCGGGGCAATAGGGGTTCACTCCAATACCAATTCCCATTACCCCAAAACTTTTCTCCCGCGTTTTGCAGTTTAATTCGCGGATAAGCGCACAATTCAATCATGGCTGCCAAAACACAGATCGAGACCCGCCAATCCCACCCGTCCGCCTTCCGCCCGGTCCAAATGAGAGTGCTGTACCCCGCCACCCCCTCCGCTTTGGCCGCAACCCCATAAAAATACAGGGATTACGCCAGAAAAACCCGTTTCGACCTACCGAAACAAAGCACTTACGCACCGCACAAAACCCAAAAACACCCCTCTCGCGCCAAACCGGCCTGGTCTCTACCCCGCAAATCTCACAGGTTGATTGTCGATTTGGGTGATTCTGAAACAAGGAAATAGCTGGAAAGGCCGTCTTTTCTGTGTCATAACTACGTTATCGAGACGGGTTATGGCCGAAGAAAGGGCGGCCTTTCAGATGACAGAGCGTAATCAAGAAGTCTTCTCGTTTGCATCACATTTTTCGCGCCGCGTAGAGGCCAGTTTCACCGCGGTTCGCCAAACCGACTTCAAGCCGGTTGATGGCTCTTCACGCATGCTTCGCACCGCCCCACGCCATCAAATCCATCCCCTGTGAGAAATGGCGGCTAGTGTGGCACAAGCACCAAAACTCACTGAATGCGAGTCGCCGCTTCTCTGCCCGCCGGGCTTTGCGGGGCAACCCGAACCGCTGCGCGAAATGCCTCCTGCGCCTCAGTCGGATTCTTCCCCTGCACCAGGATCTGGCCATAATAATTCAGCGCTGCCGCTGCAATGGGCGACGGCAACCGCCCTTCTCGGGCAGCCTCTTCCACTTTCGGCGCAATCAGCCTGAAGTCCTCCACCGCCTGCTCCTTGCGATGAAAGAAAAAAGGCAGGTGCCATGTGGTTGCCGCGCGAATGAAACGCACCTCCAGATTATCCGGAGCTTCCTTCACCGCTTTGTCCAATGCCGCAAGCCCCTTTTGCGTCAGTTCGCGCTGGTTCCACACCTGCCAACTTCGCCCCGCCTCCAGCAGGTCAAGGCTTCCCAGGTAAGCCTCCACAAGCGGATCACCTGGATGCTCCCTGCCCAATTCCGCAAACTGATTCGTGGCCGAGCGCGCCTGTTTTGCGTCGCCTTGAATACTCTTGAAATATGCATCGCGGGCCGCCTCCAGTTGAGGCTTCGGCACGCTCGTTTCAGCCTGGGATCGTACGCTGCAGATCAATAACAATGCGACCCCAAAAATGAGATTCTTGAAAAGCCGCTTGAACCCCAACAACTTCAGGGCATCCCTAACCCGCATCGTATGCTCGATCCTTCCATGCGGATTTCCGCCCCGCCATCCTACGGAACAGCGCATTCCACTCCAGCGCCAGCATCACCGCCACCCCCACCGGGTGCAGCAGCGCGCTCATCCAACTCTGCCGAAAGCGCGGCGCAGCAATCATGCGCGGCAAATAGGCGGCAAATACAGCAGCAACCGCGAACGGCCATTCCGCACTTCCAAACGCAAACCGCAGCGCCACAATCGGCAACACCGCTCCGCTACCCAACAGCACCGTGAAAGGCACAATCCGAACCGGCGCTGCAATCCCCTCGGTCGCATTCTTGCTCAGTCCGCTCCACACCTCGCTCGCCGAGCGGTACATCCGGCAGGTCGCCAGTTCCGTCAAATCCGCTAGGTCCGTTGCGAACCCATTCTCCCGAAACACCTTCGGCAGCAGCAGTCCATCATGCATCGTGGTTTGAATCGCACGATGCCCGCCCACAGCCCAATACGCATCCCTGCGCATCATGAGAAACTGCCCGCATCCCGCAGCAAACCCTGCACCAGTCGGATAGCGGCGCATTCCAGCCAGCGGCAGATAGCCAAGCAGCACAAAGTGAATCAGAGGCAGCAGCAGCTTCTCCAGAAACGTCTCCGTCTCCTGCCGTGGAAATCCACTCACCAGCGATGCCCGCGAAACTCTCAGAAAGGTCGCCATCCGAACCAGCGCCTGCGGCTCAATGCGCACATCCGCATCCAGAAAGCACAACGTCTCATGCCGCGCCAGAGATGCCAGCACGTAGCATGCATGCTGCTTTCCGTTCCAACCCGCGGGCAGGCCCTTGCCCGACTCCAGGCGCACCCGCAGGTCTTTCTCGGCAAACGCCTTCACTAGCTCCGCCGTCCTGTCCCGCGACCCATCGTCCAGCACAATCAGCTCAAAATCAATCCCCTCTGAAGCCAGCACGCTCGCCACCGCTCCCGCAATCGACCTCTCCTCATTGCGAGCGGGAATCAGCACCGATATCGCAGCAAGCCCCTCATCCGGCCGCTGCGGCGGCTTCCGATAGAGCAGCACATTCCAGCAGAACAGCACAGCCGGAATACAAGCGCAAATCAGTATCAGCATGGTCATCGCCTGTTTGCTCCACCGTCTTTCAACTCTTTAACGAAAAACCTGCCGCCTTCGTCGACCGCCGGTTTGGCAGTGCTCTCTGCAACCACGGTGTGCTCGGCCTGATATCTTCTACCCTTCACCATTGCAACCATCCGCCGCCATATATCGTAAGCAATCCCAACACCAGCTTTCCCACTCAACACAGTCTCGAATGCCCCAGCACTGCGCGCCATAGCCAAGGAAGCCAACGCATCTTGCGCGGAAACCATTCCACTCAGCAGAGAATTCTCAATCTCCCCAGTCGACATCCCAGCCTCAAACCGCTTTGGCTGCCCCACCTGAATCAGAATCTCCGGCAACCGCTCGTCCCAGAATGTGTACTCAATCGCCAGCGGCACGGCTGTCGCTCCAGGGTTGCGCCTTAGCACCCCTGCAAGCCCCTTCCGAAACACCACAGGCCGTTGCCGCGCATCCGTGAATGCCCCCTGTGGCGTCACCCACAGCATCGCACGCTCTGTGTTGAGAATCTCCGCCGAAGCCCGAAGGAATTGCTCCGCACCGCGACGTGTACCCTGCTCCACCGGAAACATTCCCATCTTCCCCAGCATCTGGTAGCGTTCCAGCGCATTCGCATCCATCGGTGCATAGTGCACTCTGTCCGCAAAGAATCTACCCGCCAGTAACATGCAGGCCAGCGGGTCCCACCAGGACCCGTGGTTCAGATAAACAACCAGCGGCCCCGACTGTCCCTTCAGCCGCTCACCATTCGCAATGCGTGCCGCGTGAAAGTGACGAGGAAAATACCACACAAGGTAAAAGGCGAACAGCCGCATCAGCACCGCTGAAGGCGTGCGAAGCGTCTTCCGTACTTTGCTCTCGTCACTCATACCGCCATTGCCAACTTCTCCTCAGTCTTCTTCCTTGCCTGCGCAGCGCTCTCTTCCCCGCGATACTTGCGGTCCAGCGCATCCGCAGCAATCCATCCCGACATCATCACCATCGGCATACCTGGTCCCGGGTGAGCAGCTCCGCCGGCAAGGTAAAGCCCCTCCACATCGCGGCTCGCATTGGCCGGCTTGAATGCGCCATTCCACCGCCCGTGACTCGAGATCCCATAAATCGCTCCATTCAACACCTTGTAACGATCGTGAATGTCCTGCGGCGTAAGCGCGCGCTCAAACACAATTCTGTCCTCGATATCGGTCAGGCCCGCAGTGCGCTTCAACTTGGCAAGAATCACCTGCCGATACGCCGGGAGCATCTTCTTCCAATCATGGTGCGGCCGCAGATAGGGCGTATGCACAAGCACATATAACGCATCTCCACCCTCCGGCGCAGTCCCTGCTTCTGTCCGCGTAGTCGACGCCAGGTAGCACGACGGATCAGGCGCCGGTTCGCCCAGATCGTAGATCGAATGAAACTCCTCATGCGGATCGCGTGAAAACACAAAATCGTGGTGCGCCAAATGGTCATAGGCCTTGTTCAAGCCAAGATAGAGAACTACACCTGAGCATGCCGGCTCGTAAGTCCGGCGCTTGTCAAATCTCTGCGCCACCGTTCCGCCAATCAATTCACGATAAGTGCGCACCGCATCTTCGTTTGACACCACTGCATCAAACCCCTCCGGCTCCCCGTTTACAACAATTCCACCAACGCGTCCGCCGTCCGTAATCAGTCGATCAACTTCAGCACTGGTGTGATACTGAACGCCAAGCTCACGCCCCAGTTTCACCAGCGCCTCGGGAACTGCGCGCGTGCCGCCCATCGGATACCAGATTCCCTCTTCCGCCTGCATATGGCCAATCGCACACAGAATCGCCGGCGACGCATCCGGCGACGAGCCCACGTACTGCGTATAATGGTCCAGCATCTGCGCCACGCGCTCATCCGGAATAAAGCTTCGGATCGTTCCACCCACCGTCTGCCCCAGCCTCATCCGCGCCACATCTTTCAGCACGCTCAACTGAAACGCCCCGTTGATGTCGAATGTATCCATCATCGAGCCCACCGAGCGCCAGAAGAAAAAGCGGTTGGAGATGCCGTGCAACTGCTCTGACAGATGCATGAAATCCTTGAACCCCGCACCCAGACCCGGCTTGCGCGCATCCAGCGATTCCGCCATCGCTTCCACATCGTGCTTCAGATCTAGCACTGAGCCATCATCGAAAAAGCAGCGCCATTGGGGGTCCAGCCGAACCATCTTCACGTAATCGTCCAGATTCCGGCCAGCCTCAAGAAAAACGCGCCGCAGTACCGATGGACGAATCAGAATTGTCGGCCCCATATCAAAGCGAAATCCGCTTTCGGCCAGCACCGCAGCCTTGCCCCCAAGCCACGCATTCTTTTCAAACACTTCCACCTGGTATCCGCGTGCAGCCAGCGTTGCCGCTGCAGACAGACCACCCAAACCGGAACCTATCACTGCGATACGCATCTTGCTTCTCCTCTTCCCGCTATCACTTCATCCCGCGCGCAGCCTTCAGCAGGTCACGCAATGCTTCCAACCGGCGTCCCACACCTCTGCCGTGTATTACCCGAAGCAGCGCAACAAACAAATCCCCATGCGCAGCCGTGGTCGGCATCCATGCCCGCCTGCCCTTGCTCCGCTGCACAAGAATGTTCTTGACCGCCGTCATCTCCAGCAACCCTTCAGCCCCGCGCGTCGAGCCAAATCCGCTCATTCCGCGACCACCAAAGCTCGCCCGTGGGTCTGCAGTGGACACAATCACGTCGTTCACCAGCACGCACCCAGCACGCACGCGCCCAGCGAAATCCCTCGCTGCTTTCTCCGGGCCAAACACCGCCGCAGTCAACGCATAAGGACATTGGCCGTAAACATCCAACGCATCCTCATTCGTTTCCGCATTCAAGATCGTCAGCAAGGGAACAAAGATGTCGGTCTTGGCTAGCCGCATCGAAGGCAACCCACGATCAACCAGCGTTACGCCCACTAATTCCGCGCTGCCCGACTCGCCGCTCTGCCCATTCAGCAAAACCCTCGCGCCAAATAGCGTCGCTTCTTCCACCAGGTCGCTCAACAGTCTGCGGGACTTCTGCGTCACCTGCACAGGTTCCAGTGAACGCAATGCACTCGCCAACCCTGGAACCAGCGTCGCGGCAACTGCCTCGGAAACAATCAACCGCCGTGGAGCCATGCATGTTGCCGAACCATTGAAGCGCATCCCGAATGCAATCGCCTCTATCACTCTCTCCAGGTCAGCTCCCGGAAGCACGAAAACCGCATCGCACCCCGACAACTCCATCACAGATGGCGTCAGCGTCTCTGCCAACGAACGCATGACAGCTCGCCCTGTGCTCGCTGCCCCCGTCAGCACCACCTTATCCACGCCTTGCTCAATCGCTGCCTGTGCTGCCTCAGGGCCGTCATCCAGCACCGTCAACAGCCGCGCATCAAGCCCGCTCTCAACAAGCAATGACCTCAACGCGAAAGCAGCAGCAGAGCCGCCCGGCGCAGGCTTCCACAGCACCGCATTCCCCGCAACCAACGCTTGCACAGCCTGCGCTCCCGGAAGAAACAACGGGTAATTCCCCGGCCCAATCACCAGCACAACGCCCAGCGCTTCCCGCCGCGTCTCCACCTCAACGCCGCCCAGCCAAACCGGGCGCAATCTCGAGGACTGTCGAACAGGAGCAAGTATCCGCTCTGCCCGCCTCTCCAGAAAACGGCAAGCCTCAGCCAGCGGCAGCACTTCACTTACCAAAGTATCGGCGAGGTTGCGTCGCAGTTGGCCCGGAGATTCAAACGGAACCGTCTCGGCCAGTTCGCGCGCACCTTCAGCAATCGCAGTTCGAAGTGCGCACACCACCTTTAGCCGCTCAGCCAGCGGTTTCGCTGTCCAGGCTGCCTGTGCCGCGCGTATGGATCGGTGATCCAATTGCACGCCCTCACCCCTGTCAATGTGCCTGAGCATCTAGGCCGCAGTCCTGATTGCAGATTGCCCGCTCAACATCGGATTCCGCTCCCACTGCGGGTCAATTTGGAAATCCTGCAGCAGAAGCTTCGAAGATATCCGCGCCGACTCAAAAATCACCGGAAGACCGCTACCCGGATGCGTGCCCCCGCCAACAAGATACACCCCTTCTGCATCCTCAAAACGGTTGTGCGGACGAAGATGCAGCATCTGGCTCAGTGTGTGCGCCATGCTGAATGTGGCTCCCTTGTACAACGCAAATTCTTCTCCCCAACTCTGCGGGTTCAGCTGCTTTTCCACCACAATCCGCTTTTCAATCCCTGTAATCCCAATCTTCTCCAGTTGCTTCAGAGCAAGCGCACGGAATCCCGGCGCCGATTTCTGCCAGTCAATGTTTCCACTCTGATGCGAAACCGGCACAAGAACATAAAGCGTGCTCATCCCGTTCGGCGCCAGCGTGGAATCAGTCACGCATGCGTTCTGTACATAGAAGGACGGATCCTCCGAGAGTCGGTGCGTCTTCTCAATGTCCTCCAGGTTATGTCGATAGTCCTTCGACAGATAAATCGTGTGGTGTGCCAGGTTGTCGTAGCTCCCCTCAATCCCCAGGTAAAGCATGAAGGTCGAACAGGAGAATTGCTTCCTGGCAATCCGCTCGTTCGTCCAGCGCCGCCGCAGTCCGTTGGGCACCATGCGCCGCATCGCTTCTGCAAAATCTGCATTCACTACCACCGCATCCGCGTCCAGGCTCTGCGTAGCCGTATCCACCCCCACCGCACGCTTGCCCTCAAATCGAACCCGCTCCACCGGCTCATTCAACAGGATGCGCACGCCCATCTCTTCTGCAACCCGCGCCATCGCCCGCGTCACCGCGCCACACCCACCTATAGGGTGGAAAACGCCGTGCTCGTACTCCAAAAACGAGAGAATGCTGAAGAGACTGGGGCATGAAAATGGCGACATCCCCAGGTACTTCGACTGGAAGCTGAAACCAAGGCGAATGCGCTCATCCTTGAAGTGCGTTCGCAAGTCCGCGTCCAGGCTCCGCCATGGCTTCAACAGTGGAAGCAGCTTGAGCATGTTGAACTGCGCAAGGTCGCGCCAGCTGTCGAACGGAGTCTCCAGAAACGGTTGGAACTTCTCCAGCTTCTCGCGATTCTGCGTCAGGAAATTCTCGAAACGCGGAGCGTCTTCCGGACTCAAGGCTGCGATCGCCTGCTTCATCCGCTCCCGGTTCGGCGTGGCCTCCAGCTCCCCGCCTGCTCCGAAAATGAGCTTGTACTGTGGGTCCAGCCGCACCATCGGAACTTCCTTGTCCAGGTCGCGCCCTACACTCGCAAAAATCTCGCGAAGCACACGCGGGTAAAGGAAAAACGTCGGCCCCACATCAAAGTGGAAACCGCCCTCGCTCATGGTTGAAGTGCGACCGCCGGGCGCTCCGCGCTTCTCCACGATGGTGACCTCAACCCCAGCCTTCGCCAGCAAAAGAGCAGATGCCAAACCACCCGGCCCCGCTCCAACTATGACTACCCGCCGTGCTTGTCTCATCTTCTTCCGGACCTTGCCAATATCTTGATTTGAATTCCTTTAGAGATCTCCGTCCCAGCCTGCCAGGTTAGCAATCAAAGAAGAAGATCCAAGTACTAAGTGTGACGCGCCAGCACTTAACGACGGTTCCGGAGTCTTCGCGGCGCTTTGATTTCAGCAACATTAACTCCAAATGTGTTTGGCACATTAAAACGCGCCCCGCAGAACTCCTCTGCGGAGCCCCCTCCCGTTTCTCCTTGACAGCCTCCGATCTTTCTCGATACCGTTAGTTCGGTATTCGAACAAAACAACGTTCCTGCCGAAATCTCACCACCAGACGCCCGCGTCAAGCTCCAGGCGTCACCTTCACAATCCGTCCAGCCGCTCGATCAACACCTGCGAAGGGAGCAAAATGAAAGGCTATTCGAGAAGGAGTTTTTTGGCCGGGGCCACCGTCGCTGCCGCAGCAACGGCTTTCAACCCCAACCTCTCCCGCGCCCAGGCGTCCAAGTCCCCCTTCCAAATCTCTGTCATCAACGACGAAATCTCCCAGGACTTCGACCACGTCTGTTCCGTCATCGCTCACGATTTTGGCCTCGGCTGGATCGAACTCCGCTCCATGTGGGGCAAGAACACCATGGACCTGGGCGACGACCAGATCGCCGAGGCCAAACGCATCCTCGCCAAATACAGTCTCCGGGTCACCGACATTGCCAGCCCCCTTTTCAAGACCGACTGGCCCGGTGCGCCGCGCTCGCCCTACGGTTCCAAAGGCGATATGCATGGAGCAGTCGAAGTTGCCTTCAAGCACCAGGACGAGTTGCTGGAACGCTCCATCTCCCTCGCCAAACAGTTCAACACCAATAAGGTTCGATGCTTCGACTTCTGGCGCCTTGACGATGTCGCGCCCTACCGCACCGCAATCGACGACAAACTGCGCTCAGCGGCCGAGGTCTGCGGCAAGCAAGGCATCGTGCTCGTCCTCGAAAACGAATTCGAATGCAACACCGCCACCGGCCGCGAATCCGTGCGCACACTCGACGCCATACAGTCTCCCAATCTGGCCCTCAACTGGGATCCCGCCAACGCTGTCATGCGCGGCGAACTTGACGCCTTCCCCACCGCCTGGGCATTGCTCCCCAAAGACCGCATCC
>Ga0181528_10001013_pt1 | contig 18021 bp, 19 predicted proteins | sample PEATcosm2014_Bin_47_FD_119742 | JGI IMG/M metagenome (GOLD analysis project Ga0181528, IMG submission 119742) | Peatland microbial communities from MTU Mesocosm Facility, Houghton, MI, USA - PEATcosm2014_Bin10_10_metaG | ecosystem: Environmental > Terrestrial > Soil > Wetlands > Peat | place...
ATGCGGGTCTCTTTGGGGGTGTGATGCTCGACCCAGTATCGCCAGTAACCGTGACCCTGGTGGTCGTTGAGCTCGTTGAAGACAACCTCGCGGACCAGTTGGCCTGCAGGGATGGGCTGTTGGGGTTGAGCGCAAAAGCCTGATTGCGCCAGAGCCAGAATTCCCACGAACCCGGTCAGCACACGCATTCTGTTTCCCTCCCGAGGCGAAGGTTCGTGCGTAGTATCGCAGCGCACCGGTGAATGTTGCGCAATTGCACAGTTAAAAGGCAAACAAATTCAGCTAAATACCGAAGATAACCGCACGTGTTTCGGCAAGATCGGTTCAAACCTGAATTTCTCGGGGCGGAGGATCGGCGCCGAGGTTGTTAAACTGGGGCCATGTTAGATGAAATGAAGTTCCGCAGTCTGGTCGAAATTGCTCTAAATTCTCTGATGCAGCACTTGATCAAGCGCGAAGAGGAAGAGGGAGCTGGTTTCGAGGTGGAAGAACAGGGCGGCGTGCTGAATGTGCTGTTCGAGGAGCCAGCGGGCAAGTTTGTGATCACGCCGAATACCCCGGTGAGGCAGATCTGGATTTCCGCACTTTCAACCAGTTTCAAGCTGGATTGGGATGAGGCGGCTGCGGCTTTTGTTCTTCCGCGGACGGGGGAGCACTTGATGGCGCTGGTGGATCGGCTGATCGGGGAGCATCTGGCGGGGTAGGGCCTGCACGAGAATGGGAAATACTCTATTCTGAGCCAAGCCGTGACCGGAAAATCTAAACAACTCGTTCAGTTGGATGCCGCACAGTCGGCTGTCGAGAGCCGGAGGCCGCTCTTCGGACTGGATTTGAAGGCACTGGCGGCGTGGATGGCGGAGGCGGGCGAGCCAGCCTGGCGCGGCAGGCAATTGGCCGAGGCGCTCTATCGCCAACGGGTCGCCGGATTAGAGGCGATTACTACGCTGCCCAAACCTCTGCGGCAGCGGATGGCTGACGAGGGCTGGGAGGTGGGCCGGCCACGGATCGCGCAGGTCTTTCAATCGGTGGATGGGACAGAGCGGTACCTGGTTGAGTGCTCGGGCGGGGACGGTCAAACCGTGGAGACCGTCTGGATGCCGGAGGGGGATGGGGGCGAAACCGGCGACGGGACCGAATCGTTTGAGACGAATGGGGAACGGGACGGTGAAGGAAAGCGCTGGGGACGGGCTACGATTTGCATCTCCAGCCAAGTGGGTTGCGCCGTCAATTGCCAGTTCTGTCTGACGGCTAAACTCGGATTGCAACGGAACTTAACGGCGGGCGAGATTGCCGGACAGGTGGTTGCGGTCTTCGAGAGGCAGGGCGTGGAGGTAGGGCGGGATCGCGTGAACCTGGTGTTTATGGGGATGGGCGAGCCGTTTCTGAACTACGACAATTTCATGGGGGCGGTGCGGCTGCTGGTGGAGGAGGTCGGCCTGAGCCCGCGACGGATGACGGTTTCGACTTCTGGAATTGTGCCGGGCATTGAGCGGTTTGCTGCCGAGCCGGCTGAGGTGCGGCCCAAGCTGGCTATCAGCCTGAATGCGCCGAACGACCGAATTCGAAGCGAAATTATGCCGGTTAATAAAAAGTGGCCGATTGAGGCGGTGGTGGATGCGGTGCGGAGGGTTCAGTTGCGGCCTCGCGAACGGATCACGTTTGAATATGTGCTGCTGGGCGGGGTTACCGATCGGCTGGAGCATGCGCATGAGGTGGCGCGGCTGGCGCGGCGGACGGATTTGCCTGTGAAGGTGAATCTGATTGCATGGAATCCGGGGCCGGGGATTGAGTTCACAATGCCGAATCCGGAGGCTGTGGAGGCTTTTCGGAGTGCGCTGGCCGGTGAGGGGATTCCGACCTATCTGCGGCGGCCGCGGGGGCGGGATATTTTTGCGGCTTGCGGACAGTTGAAGCGGACTGTGGAGGGGTAGGGAATCCGACTTCTCGAGATAGAAAATAGCGCCTGGTGAGGTTGATCTCAGCCAGGCGCGACATGAAGAAAGAAGCGAAGGATTACGCGAAGGCAGCAGATGCGCAGCTAGGCTGTAACCCGGCGGAACATCAGTAGTGCTCCTGCGCCGAGTCCTGTGAAGAGCAGAAGGAACGTGGACGGCTCCGGCATGGCATTCGGATTCGTTACGGTAAAGTCCAGCGAACTTACGCTCGTGAATTCCACCGTATCTCCCGTTGTCGTGGTGAAACCGAGCGCATCCTGGTACGCCGCAATATTGGAGGTTTGAGGTCCGGTATTGATCGCGCTTGCCAAAGCGTAGCCAAGCAGCACAGGGTCTTCACCGATTACGAGGGCGCTTCCGAAGTCGCCGTTGAATAAGACAGCAGTTTCGTAAGCACCTGAACCGGTGTTTGGATTTCCGTTTACCTCGAGGTAGTCGTTGGTGAAGGTTGTGGAGTAGCTACCTTCAGTGAAAGTGCCGCTGATTCCTTCTAAAATGTAATACCCAGTCCCCAAAGGAACGACTGAAGAGGTATCCTCGACGTAAGTGGCGCTGAAGGCCGCGCCGGTGAAGCTGGTGTTTGTAGTTCCGACAATCGTACCCGACCCGACTCCTGAAAAAGTGTAGTCCAATGTTTCCGCATTCAGCGCGCTGGCCGGTATGAGGATCATCAAGGCCGCCAACGCCATCCAGGTTAGCTTCCTTGTGTCTACAGCGAATGTTTTGAACATAGCCAAACTCCAAGAATATCGGTTTGCTTACGTTTCGGTTCGCAAGCCGCTCGTACTGACCTGCACGGCGAGGTGGGAGCATGCTCACGCCCTGCCCGGCGTGAATTGGCTTCACGCTACCTATTTGGGGCTACCTTCGACTGCGCACAGTTCCCGGGAGTTTCGAAGCTGTTTGCGTCAAGACTGGGGAGAAGCCCTTACATAGGGATACAGCTTTGTCGTACTGGAACCTTCGGGTGCAATTTCCTGGCCAAATCAGATCAACGAAAAGTCCTGTATTTCGTCTTTTTTCGATCACAGAACTGCTACCCCCTGCAATCTTTTGCAGGTAAAAGAGGAAAATAGTTGCTTCAACAGCAGCCATAGCTCCTGCACTGTTGATGGGGGATATTGCTTGGATTGCGATTGTTCCGCTATTCCTCAGCCAGGCCGGATTGCTGCTTCCAGCGTTCGGTGTTTACGCCTCTCGCGATGAGCCAGAGCATCAGGGATGCTTCCGCGCAGATGCCTATGGTTTCGAGGGTGACCGATACAAAGTTTGGGAGGTTGGGGAGGAGAAAGACGAGCCAGCCCACACCGGCAAGCGCCATAAGCAAGCCCAGAATGTGCGGGAGAAAGGTAGACCTGTAGATCAGGTAGCCGATCAGCAGGCAGTAGGGAGCGAAGAAGAGCAGGGGACTAAGGCTCGGAGGGGATGGAAGAGTGAAGTCCAGAATCGTCAGGACGCAGCCGGCCAGGCTAAAGAGCGCCGCGATGAACGAGAGAATGCGGTTTACAGGCCTAAACAAGCCATAAAAGAGCAGCGTCAAAAAGCAATAGAATGCGACAGCGATGAGATTGGTTCCATTGCCGTAGGCCGCGAACTTGTGGGCGGTGAGCAACTGGGCGAGTATTGCGGTAAGAAAGTAGAGCAGGTATACAACGCCGGTCAATCTGGCCCTGGGATGCAGTAATTTAAAGACTCTCAGTTCCGTCATTTTCTATCCTCCGCGAGGGGCCGGCCCACGAATGGAACGGCCCCGAAACTTACTATGTGCTCCTGGTTATTCAGCACTCAATACTACTCGCCCGAGGGAACCGCGCGCCGGGAGCTGCGCCACTTATTTGGGCATGGGCGGGGGCTGCACGCTGCCGCAGTCGGGGCCTTTGTAGACTGACGAGGAATTGATCGTGTACTCGATGGGCATGGTATTGGAGCCTGCCTGCATGGTTCCAACAAAATGCACTTTTCCGATGGCGTGATCGGGGTTGGCCCACGATGATTCCAGCGATCCTTTGCCGGACATTCTGCCATTGCAAATCCAGTCGGCGGTCATGCTGGTGGCCTTCATCACCACATTTGCAATCTGGCAGTCGCCGTTGTGACTTTGCGGCACGGGCGCGCCGTACTTGTCGATCATGGCCTGGGTAAGACAAATCTGAGTAGTGTGCGGTGCGCCGCTAAAGGGTGAGCCGGGAGGCGCCTGCATCCCCTGGGGCATGGGAGACTGTTGCCAGTTCATGATGGTGGTCATCTCCCACAGGCCGGGCTTTCTGGTGGACTGCGCCCAGGCGAGTACGGCTACAGCGATCAGGCAACAGGCTATGGTGACGGAAATTCGGGTCTCGCGCATGTATCCTCCTGATGGACGGCGCAGATTAAGCTTGCGCAGCTTCACTTTACGTCAACGCAGAGGGGGCGGGGAAGGAAAATCCGCGCGTTTTACGCGGGTAAAATCCCAGGTCTCTCCGCCGCGGCGGACGAGGCCTGGGGCAACCTCAGACGTTGCTCCCCTTCGAACTCGCTCAGCGTGGCAATCTGCTTTTTAATTCAGTAAATGGAATGACGCACTCATGAGAAATCGCGCTAAGGGATGTCCGGATAGAGGAGCTCAGTGAAGCGGGGATCGTCGACCATGCTCTGGAAGTCGTTGTCGGCGCGGGCCTGAAGGCGGTTTTTGGGGTTCAACTCGATGGCGCGGGCCAGATTGCCGAGGCAGTCCTGGGTGCGGCCGGTGATGGAGTCGAGCAGGGCGAGCCCGTAGAAGGCATAGTCGGAGTTGGGGTAAGTGGCCAGGATGCAGTTGAACTGCTCGCGGGCTTCCTCGTAGTAGCCGGTATTCAACATGGAGACGGCGTAATCGTAGTGCTCCTCGGGGGTAAGGAAGGCGAGCTTGTTCTTCTCCATTTGGCGCTGGCAGGTATTGATGTACATCTTGCAGCGTTCCACGAGTTCGGCGGGCGCGGTGAGCAGCAGTTTTTCAAAGGCGGCCAGAGCCTTCTCGTATTTGCCCTGCTGCACGAGCTGCACGGCGGACTGGTAATGCTGGAAAGAGGGCGCCGTGCCCGTTGTGGAGTGGCTGCTGGGTACGACAGGTGGAGGATCTGATTTTTTACGACGTGATAGCAACGGTCGAACCTCTAGCTTTAGTGGTTTTGCAGGAGCGCACTTGCCGGACGCCGGGTTGAGCCGCTCTGCCGCCGGTCTGAATCCTGCGTCCTTTAAATAACGCTGCTAGGCCCTCTTTATACGCAGAACCCTCGTTGCAGTCAATGGGCAGTCAGAAAAGCAGGGTTTACCGGTCAGTTTGCCAGGGGAGTTTGCGGTAGATGGCGGGGTTGAGCGATAGGTCGTTGTACATCTTCAGTTGCTGGTAAATTTTGAAGCGCCGGGCGCCCTGAAGCGTCTCCCGCCACAATTGGCCGAGGCAGCCAGCCAGATCGGCGCGCTGTTGTTCGAGGATTGCCAGGCGTTCGCAGTTGCGTTCGGCGTGGCCGGGAGGTGCATCTGGGCGCTCGGCTTCTTCGCGGGTGTGGTAGATCTTGAGCGCTAGGATCGAGAGCCGGTCAATGATCATGCCCGGAGATTCCGAGTTAAGGGGGGCGGCAGGGTTGGGTAGGCGCTGGGATTCGAGCGAGGCGAGCAGAACGCGGTCAATCTCCTCGGCCAGGTCGTTGCGGAGCTGGTTGGTGCAGTCTACGCGGCGTTTTACTTCGGCCATTTCCGCGTCGGTTGCGCCGGGAGCACGGGCTTCGTCTTCAATGTGCCAGAGCTCGAAATTGGCGCGGTGCTGGCGAGCGACCAGGTCGAGCCAGTCGGCTGTGGTTTCCTGGATTGATTGTGGGATGGGAATTGTGGCAGGTGCGGCTTCAGCTGGATCAGCCGGCTCCCGGTGCCAGGCGACGGTCCGCTGGTCGTGCAGATTCGTGATTTCGTTTGCGGAAAGCATGGTAAACAAATCCTGGCGCCGGGCTTTGGTTTGTATGCTGCCAGTTAGGGTTGCAGCGTCTATGTTAGAACGATCCTCACCCCAGGACCAAATCGCCGGTGGAGTGAGGGCCGGCACATTCAGGCGAATACTGCCAAATTAGAATAGCCTTGGGAGCTGGCATGGAAGGCAATTGGCAGTTTGTGCACCGGCGGTGGAATCCTCTGCGGCAGGCGTGGGTGCTGGTTTCGCCGCATCGCACCGATCGGCCCTGGCAGGGGGAAGTGGGGCAGAAGGCTGCGCCTCAGGCGATTCCTTACGATCCCAAGTGTTACTTATGCCCTGGGAATCAGCGCGCGGGTGGAGCCGTAAACCCGGCATACGAGGGGATTTTTTCGTTTGTAAATGATTACGCGGCGCTGCTGCCGGATTCGCCAGCGCTGGTAGAGGCACCGGATTCGCCGCTGCTCAAGGCCGAACCCGCGAGCGGGCTGTGCAAGGTGCTTTGCTTTCATCCCGACCACAGCCTGACCCTGGCCCGCATGACGCGCGAGGAGATTCGCGCGGTGGTGGATGCGTGGACGGCGGAGTATATCGAGATTGGCGGAATGGACACGATCGAGTACGTGCAGATCTTTGAGAATCGCGGGGCCATGATGGGCGCCAGCAATCCTCATCCGCACTGCCAGATCTGGTCCACCGGATTTGTGCCGGACGAGCCGGCCATCGAGACCGAGGCGCAGCTTGACCATATGGCCCGCACGGATCGTTGCCTGCTGTGCGACTACCTTCAGGCCGAGCGGGCCTTCGCGGCAGATCAGGGACGCATCGTCTTTGAGAATGAGCACTTCACGGCGTTGGTTCCGTGGTGGGCGGTTTGGCCGTTTGAGGTGCTGCTGCTCTCTCGGCGTCATGTGGGGGCGCTGCCGGAGTTCACGAGCGATGAGCGGGATGGGCTGGCTGATGCTCTGAAACGGCTGACCACGCGGTATGACAATTTATTCGAGACCAGTTTTCCTTATACGATGGGCTTCCATCAAACGCCTACCGACGGAACGGCACACTCGGAGTGGCATTTCCACGCGCATTTTTATCCGCCGCTCTTGCGGTCGGCTACGGTGAGGAAGTTCATGGTTGGTTTTGAAATGCTCGGCATGCCGCAGAGGGATATTACTCCGGAAGGCGCGGCCGAGCGGTTGCGTAATTGCTCGGAGGAGCATTTCTGGCCGCGCGGGTGAAGCTGGTTATTGATTCGTGGACAACAAATGTCTTCGCGCCGTCCCTCCGGGACTCCGTAATGAATTTGTGATTTCCCCTTTTCCCCACGCTGAAGCGCGGGGCTAATAAACTCTGCGCCTACGGCGCGCTTGCGCTGACATGAGTTGTGCAGCCTTCAAAAGCGAATGGATTAGCGGGTCAGCGCTCTTATGCGTTCTGCTTGCGCTGGCCATTTCGCTGCTAACTCGGCATAACTTGCGCGGCGGTAATCGGCGAAGTCGAAGCCGGGCGTTACGGTGCAGCCGAGCAGGGCCACCTGGCCGCCTTCGACGAGACGTGAGCCTTGCCAGATGCCGGCGGGGACTACTAGCTGGACTTGCTGACCGGCGGTTAGATCTGGACCAAGAGCTAAGACGGCAGAGCTGTCGTCGGGGCGGAGCTGGAGCATCTCTACCGGGTCGCCCAGATAGAAGTGGAAGATCTCGTCGGATGCCAGGACGTGCATCTCGGAGAAGGTTCCCGGCTCAAGCAGGTAGTAGATCGCGGTGCCTGTGGGGCGCGAGCCTCGGGGCAGGTTGACCGTGGTGGCCGCGGCGTAAGTGCGGCGGTAGAAGCCTCCTTCCGCGGGGTGGGGTTCGAGATGCAGCAGGGCCTTGATTTCTTCTGCGGTCACGCCACTGATGGTACCAGCGGACGCGCAGTAAAATACCTGCATGATTATCCAGATGTATACGGCTGCGTGGTGCGGGGATTGCCGGGCGGCGAGGAAATTTCTCGAGTCTCACGGCATTGTGTTCACCGAGATCAACGTGGATACCGATCCCGACGCCGCGGCTGAAGTGGTGCGCCAGGTGGGCAAACGGGCTATTCCGCAACTGGTAATCGACGGCGAGTGGTTCCAGCCTTATAAGCCGGGACGCGGGCTGCTTCTGGATGAGCTTTGTGAGCGTTTGGGGATTCCTCGCGGCTGAGAGAGGGGGGACATCCCCCCCCGGTACCTTTGCGGGAAATTCCCTGTTTTCAAGGGGATAGAGCGATGGTTCTACTGTAACTCCTTTGTTCTAAGTAGGTTAGATTCCAAATTACCAGGAACAAAGGACTTACAGGCGCTTCGTTTTTTCCCACCGGTAAGAGAAGACGCTATGAGATGATTGTGCGCTTCCACGGGCATATATTATGCAAGCCGCATCGAGCGGTGGGCTTGTCCACGGGATTGATATCGGTCTGAGGAACGTATCGGTATGAGTCATACCGTCCTTACAGGACGGAAGGGTATTTTGGGGCCAACTTCTCCCCGGGTTTCATCCTCGCCCCAGCGACGAAGACCTGCCGCTGGGGACCCCGAGACCCGGGGCTATTTTCATTGGCTCCCTCTGGGAGCCTTAATATCATTACCCTGTACAATCGCCTTAGTATTATTACCCAGTACAATCAATAGGTTGGAGCGGGCTGCGGCATGCGGCCTAGATGAGGGAGTTTGCCCGATGATCGAACGCTATACACGCCCGGCGATGGGCAGGCTTTGGACGGAAGAGAGCAAGTACTGGTGCTGGCTGCAGGTGGAGTCGGCGGCTAGCGCTGTGCTGGCTGAGGACGGGGTGATTCCCGCGGATGCTGCGGAGGCCATCGCTACCAAGGCCGGGTTTACCGTGGCGAGGATTCAGGAGATTGAGGCGGAGGTGAAGCACGATGTGATCGCCTTTACGACTGCTGTTGCTGAGACCCTGAAGAACCAGGGCCTGGATGGCGAGTCGCGCTGGCTGCATTATGGGCTGACCTCGAACGACGTTGTGGATACGGCGCAAGCTTTGCAGGTGAAGCAGGCTTCTGCGCTGATTCGTGCGGGGCTGGTGGAGCTGATGGAGGTGCTCAAGCGGCGGGCAGTGGAGTTCAAGCACACGCCGACGATTGGGCGCACGCATGGGATTCATGCGGAGCCGACGACCTTCGGGCTGAAGCTGCTGAACTGGTATGCGGAGATGCAGCGGAACCTGGAGCGCTTTGACGCGGCGGCTGAGGATATGCGCGTCGGCAAACTTTCGGGCGCGGTGGGGACGTTTGGGCATTTGAAGCCGGAGCACGAGGAGCGGATTTGCGAGCGGCTGGGATTGAAGCCGGCGCCGGTGGCTACGCAGGTGATCCAGCGCGACCGGCATGCGGCTTATATTTCTACGCTGGCGATAATCGGCAGCACGCTGGACAAGATTGCGATTGAGGTGCGGCACTTGCAAAGGACCGAGGTGCGCGAGGCGCAGGAGTATTTCTCGGAAAAGCAAAAAGGCTCGTCGGCGATGCCGCACAAGAAGAACCCGATTACCAGCGAGCAGATCAGCGGGCTGGCGAGGGTGCTGCGGGGGAATGCGCAGGCGGCGTTTGAAGATATTGCGCTGTGGCACGAGCGGGATATTTCGCATTCGTCGGTGGAGCGGGTGATCTTTCCGGATTCGACGATTCTGGTGGATTATTTGCTGGCGAAGACGGAGAACTTGATCGGCCGGTTGCTGGTTTATCCGGAGCGGATGAAGAAGAATCTTGAGTCTACGGGCGGGTTGATTTTCAGCGGGCAGTTGCTGCTGGATTTGGCCGAGGCGGGAATGATGCGCGAGGATGCTTACCGGCTGGTGCAGGAGCACGCCATGCGGGCCTGGAAAGAGGAGTTTGTGTTTCGGGATGAGGTTGCAAAGGATGCGGCGATTAGTGCGCTGCTGAGCCCGGAAAAGCTGGCGCGGACGTTTGACTATACGCGGCAGTTGGGGAATGTGGACGCGATTTTTAAGAGGGTGCTGGGGGAGTAGGTTGAGCTCTGAATCTGCGCGTATGTTAACGCGCCGTAGGCGCAATGTTTGTTAGCCCCGCGCTTCAGCGTGGGGTGGAGATCGCAGTTGTAGAATGAGAGTCCCGTAGGGACGGTGTAAGATGGCGCATACGTATGCGAGCAATTTCGTCCATTGTGTTTTCAGCACGAAAGATCGTTGCGCCCTCATTCCCGCGGCCCGTACAGCGAAACTCCATGCCTATCTGGTCGGCATTGCCAGTGGCGAGGGCTTCTCGCTGGTCGCCTCTGGCGGAACGGCGAATCATATTCATTTGCTCTTTGTTTTGCCGGCGTCTTACTCCCTTGCTCTAGCCGTTCAGAAACTCAAAGGTAGTTCTTCCCGGTGGATGGGGCATGGATTTTCATGGCAGGAAGGATACGGCGCGTTCAGCGTTAGCCCTTCGCAGGTTTCGGTCGTAAAGAGATACATTCAGGACCAGGAGGAGCATCATCGGAAACGCGATTTTGAGGAGGAGTTTGTTGCGTTGCTCCGTAATTGCGGAATCGAGTATGACGAGCGGTATGTTTTTGGGTAATGGGGTGGGCGTCGTCCCTACGTACCCCACGCTAAAGCGCGGGGCTAACAAACATCGTCCCTACGGGACTCGATTCGATTTTATTGGGAACTATACCCCACGCTGAAGCGCGGGGCTAACAAACATTGCGCCTACGGCGCGGTGTTACATCGCGGCGCAAAGTTGGGTGGTGAATTAAACTCGGTGCGGATGTCCATGGGAGAACTTAAGTGACAGAATCTGAGATCCAGTGCCTCAAGGACAATATCGACAAAGCAGTCGAAATCCAAACAATCGATGGCGAACGACTAATCGCAAAGATTCTATTCGTCACCCATGACCAAGAACACGATGAGCACGAATTGCTTTATGAGGTGGTCTCGTCAAACATGATTGAGCCTTATGCACACCTCGATAATGCGGGAGGCTACGTACTAGATTTTGATAAAGTCCTTTCAGTAAAGCCGTTCAGTTGATTATTGGTGGCTAGAATCCAGGAGCTAAAGATGGAATACGCAAATCTCACCGTAGCTCTTACCGGCGCGTCCGGCGCGGTCTTTGGCCGGGAGATGCTGCGCGCGCTGGAGGGGGATGAGCGGGTTGCGCGGGTTCACTTTGTGGCTTCGGAGAATTCGCTGCGGGTTTTGGCTGAGGAGCTGGGGGTTGCGGGGCGAAACGATCTGGTGGAAAAGCTGCTGGGGGCTAAGCCGAAGAAGACGGTGCAGCACTCGGATGAGGATATTGGGGCGGCGATTGCCTCGGGGAGCCATCCTTCGAATGGAATGATCGTGCTGCCTTGCTCGATGGGGACGCTGGCGGCGATTGCGCTGGGGTTGGCTAATTCACTGGTGGCGCGGGCTGCGGACGTTACGCTCAAGGAGCGGCGGCCGCTGATTCTTTGCGTGCGGGAGACGCCGTTCAATCGGATTCATCTGCGGAATATGACGCTGGCCGCGGAGGCTGGAGCGGTGATCTTCCCGGTGATTCCGGCATTTTATTCGAAGCCTGTCGATTCGACGGAGATGGCGCGGCAGTTTGTTTACCGAGTGCTGGCGCATATCGGCTTGCCGCAGACGGGCGCTTACGTTTGGAAGGCGGAAGAGTGAAAGAGCAGGGACTAAGGGACTAGGGACTAAGGGACTGAGTGCCCCTGAATTTTGTGACATAGATTGAATGGTCCTCGGGCCCGGGGCTAAAGCCCACATCAGTTCTGTTGACTTTATGCGGGGTTAAAACCCCCGCCTCCCTCCGGATTGAGTTTTTCCGCAGCCTGTAAAGCCCCTGACCTACCAATCCTGACCTAGCTCCCTTGACCTACGAGCCCTGACCTTCCCGCAAGCCAGTTCTGGTAATCGGTGTACAGCTTGGTAGACGCTGGGCAGCCGGCAAAGGCCAGTGAGCCGGGTTTGTTCATCAGCCCCAAGTACTGATAGACGAGTATCCGATCTACCCACGGCGAGACTGCCTCCAGTTGCCGCACCACGCGGTCAAACGAAGCCGGCAACAAGGCCCTGTTATGCGCGCCGTCTTCAAAGTCGAAGATCTCGACATCGGCCCAGATTTTCGCTTTTTGCGAGCGGTTGTGGGCTTTGCGCAGGCCCTGGTAATAGGCAGACGTCTCCGTCGTTTTGGACCTTCCTACGCCCACCTCATCCTGGTAGGCCACGATGTCCACGTCGAGCGTGTCCAACTGGCGGACGTACTTGTCGTCGGGAGCGACGATGCGCGTGCCGTAGGGGGCGATCATGATCTGGGCACGGGGCTTGAGCTGACGCGCCTCATGCGACAGATCGTTCACGTACTGGATGAACTCCGGCGTGTAGTAGGGATTTATCTCCGCTTCGTCGGGCCAGTACCAGCCGTAAAAACTCGGATGGTGGCCGTAGAGGTGGACGAGCTCACCCAGCGACTGCAGGCGCTTTTTGTAGGCGACCGGGTCGCTGATGACTTTATCGCTCTCCCAGTCGCCGTAGAATCCGGCGCCGATGAAGAATTTGATCTTGTACTTGTCAGCGGCAGAGAGCACGGCCTCGAGCGGATCAGGGCAGGCCAGCTTCCACTGGGGATAGATGCTGGTTTTATAGAAGGAGCGGTAGTATACGGCTGTCGCCATCAGCACCAGATAGTCGAGGCCAGCCTCGGCGATCTCCTGGATCTTGGCCTCCCACTGCGCGGTGGTGAAGCGCGCGCAGGCCGGATTCCAATCCACTCCTTCGACTGTGGAATGATGCTGGAATTCAAACCAGCTTCCGGAGATGGGCTTGATGGCGCTCTCCTGTAGCGCGGCGGCGGCGTGCGCCAGGTCGACGGCCAGCGCGGCCGTTCCCATGCCCAGCGCGGCCAGGAAATCCCGGCGGTTCAGATCGTGGATCATGACAAGACTCCTTCGCATTCAAGATAGTGGCCGTCCGGTTGTGCATACAAATCTATCTTTATCTTGAGATGCGGCCGCATCTTCGCTTTGCTTGACTTTACCCCTGTGCACAGACGATACTTTTGGTAATGCAGAACTCAAGGAATTACGGAACTGCGGTCATGGCCATGTGTATGTGCATGGGGTGTGGACCCGTCCGTTTGTTTCCTGAGAGGCTGATGCGATAAACGCAACCGATCTTGAAGTCAGGCGGCCCGGGTCCAAACAGGATTCGGGCCGTTTTACGTTTGGAGCGGCGCCGGTTCGATTTATTCTGAAACAGCGCACACTTCGTTGCACTCATCCAACCACAAAGCTTGAAGGAGCCGATCATGCCAGAAGAGACGAAACAGCAGTTTGCCACCCTTGCCGTTCATGCAGGCCAAGTGCCCGATCCTACGACCGGCGCGAGAGCCGTGCCGATTTATCAAACTACCTCTTATGTTTTTCAGGACGCCGATCATGCGGGACGGCTGTTTGGGTTGAAGGAGTTTGGCAACATCTACACGCGGATTATGAACCCGACCACTGATGTGCTTGAAAAACGCGTGGCGGCGCTCGAAGGCGGAGCGGCCGGGCTGGCTACGGCCTCAGGGCAGGCGGCGGAGACGCTGATCATAACCACGCTGGCCTCGGCAGGTGAGGAGATTATCTCTACCACTTCGCTTTATGGGGGGACATATAACCTGTTCCACTACACGCTGCCTAAGCTGGGCATCACGGTGAAGTTTGTTGACGCGGACGACTTTAAAGGACTGCGCGCGCTGATCAACGACAAGACACGGGCCATTTATACAGAGACGCTGGGCAATCCCAAGCTGGATGTGGCGGATATTGAGCAACTGGCGGCCATTGCGCACGAGTACAAGCTGCCGCTGGTGATCGATAACACTTCGGCGTCGCCGGCGCTGGTGCGGCCCATTGAGTGGGGTGCGGACATCGTGGTGAACTCGGCTACGAAATTTCTGGGCGGGCACGGCAACTCAATCGGGGGCGTGATTGTGGACGCGGGCAAGTTTGACTGGGCGGCATCCGGTCGGTTCAAGGAGTTTGTCGAGCCGGACCCTTCGTACCACGGGCTTTCTTATACGGAGGCGTTCGGGCCGCTGGCGTTTATTTTGAAGGCGCGGGTGCAGGGATTGCGGGATACCGGGGCGGCGCTTTCGCCGTTTAATGCGTTTCTGATTTTGCAAGGGATTGAGACGCTGCACCTGCGGCTGGCGCGGCACTCTGAGAATGCATTGGCCGTGGCTCAGCATCTCCAAAAGCATCCGGGAGTGGATTGGGTGAATTATCCGGGGCTGGAGTCGAGCCCATATTACGAGCGGGCGCAGAAGTACTTGCCCACAGGGCGGGGCGCGCTGGTGACGTTTGGGATTAAGGGCGGATTCGCCGCGGGAAAGAAGCTGATCAATACGCTGAAGCTGTTCTCGCTGCTGGCGAATATCGGCGATGTGAAGTCGCTGGTGATTCATCCTGCTTCGACAACGCATCAGCAGCTTTCAGTGGAGGAACAGGCTTCGACCGGGGTTACTCCGGAGCAGGTTCGGTTATCGGTGGGGATCGAGGATATTCGCGATCTGCTTGCCGATCTGGACCAGGCGATTGAAGCTGCCAACGGGCACACCTTCAAGGGCGCGGCAAAATAGAAGGGTCTTGTTGCACAATGATTGTGGTGACAGAACCTAAAACCGGGATTGACGCGAAGGCTGTGCGAACGCCAGTTCCGGTCCCCACTTACGAGGGCGACTTTGTGCTCGATGAGCACCTGTTGCTGGAGTGCGGGCGCACGTTGGCCGGCGTTACGCTGCATTATGCGGTGTATGGCCGGCTGAATGCAGCTCGAGACAACGCGGTGCTGGTTTGTCACGCCTTATCGGGTTCCGCGCTGGTAGGGGAGTGGTGGCCGGAGGTCTTTGCCTCGGGCGCGGTTTTATCGCTGGATCACGACTTTGTGATCTGCATCAATATGCTTGGCTCGTGCTACGGATCGACGGGGCCTGGAGCGGTTGATCCAGAGACGGGCGAGATCTACGGGCCGGATTTTCCGTTGGTTTCAATTCGCGACAATGTGCGGGCGCAGGCTCGGCTGCTGGACTCGCTGGGAATTAAGAAACTGCGGCTGGTGCTGGGCGGTTCCATCGGTGGAATGCAGGCGCTGGATTGGTCGATTCTTTTTCCCGAGCGCTTGGAGCGGGGGTTAATTATTGGCGTTGCCCCTCTTTCCGCCATGGGGCTGGCGCTGAATCATTTGCAGCGTAAGGCTATCCAGCACGATCCAGAGTGGGAGGGCGGCCATTATTTGCCGCAGCGACCGCCGCGGCGGGGACTGGCTCTGGCGCGGCAGATCGCCATGCTCAGTTACAAATCTGCGGGGCTTTTTGACGAGCGTTTTGGGCGCAATCCGAACCGTAACGGCGAGGATCCTTGGGGACTGGACGACCAGGGCGGCGGGTTGATTGGTGGGCGGTTTGACATTGCCGGCTATCTTGACCACCAGGGAAACCGGTTCATAGAGCGCTTTGACGCCAATGCGTACCTGGCCATTCTTCGCACTATGGATACGTGGGATCCGCTGCGCGGGTACTCCTCGGCAAAGGAGGCATTCGGTCGAATTCGCGCCGAGCTCAGCTTTGTGGGAATCAGTACGGATTGGCTGTTTCCGCCCGAATCGGTGCGCGAGTTTGCTGAGATCATTCGCGCCGCCGGGGTGCAGGCTGACTACCGCGAGATGACCAGCGACCACGGCCATGACGCCTTTCTGGCCGAGCAGGCCGAGTTGGTGCGACTTCTTCAATAAATCTTGAACAGGGACGGAGGTTACACGGAAGATTTAACCCCCGGATTGTCTCCCGTGGCTCAATGAAACGCTTTTTGACGCCTGGTTCCCGACCATGATTCGTCTATTTTTTTATTTCCCCTACAACTTACTTGTCATGGGGGTCAGGGATTTCTATAATCCATCCATCACCGTATTGCATGGCCGTGGTATCGTTTACCTATCGCCGCGGCTCTCAACCGCCATACTGAACGGTTGTAATTTCCGCAATCGCGTGCTTGAATATTGATTCCATTACGGCGTTTTCCAGGAGCACTGAATGAAGAAGTTAGTTTTTGCGATATTGCTGGCAATGGTGAGCATTTGCGCTGTTACAGCGCCCAGGATGAGAGCTCAGGCTTCGATCACGATCAAGGATCCGGCCGAGTTCAATTCCTATCAAATGGCCACCTCCCAGACTGATCCTCACACCAAAGCCTCTCAGCTTGAGGGCTTTCTGACAGCCTATCCCCAGAGCGTGGTCAAGCAAGCGGTTCTTGACATGCTGGTGGATACTTACCAGAGCCTGGGCGATCCCGCCAAGACGCTGAGCGCGGCCAGTCGCCTGTTGCAGATGGATCCTAACAATCTGAAGGCCATCCTCTACTCGGTCTATATCAAGAACGGGAGCTGCGCCAAGTCCGTCGATCAGAGCGGCGCGAGCACTGACAAGCAGACCTGCGACGATGCAGCGACTCTTGCCGCCAAGGGCCTCACGGTTACCAAGCCCGCCGGCACCAGCGCGGACGACTGGAAAAAGCTGACCGGAGCTGCATTCCCGATTTTCGACTCTGCCATCGCCCTCGATGACCTGATTTCAAAGAAAGACATCAAGGGTGCCGAGGACGAGTACAAGGCGGAACTGATGCTTTATACAGACGACCAGAGCAAGAGCGCGGGACTGCAGGACACGCTCCAACTCGCGATTGCATACAGCTTGCCTGGGACCTCCCAGGATCTGATACAGGCTATTTGGTTCTATGCCCGGGTGTGGGATTTTGCTCCTCCGAAGTTTCAGGCGAATATCGAGCCCCAACTGGAGCGGTTCTACAAGAAGTATCACGGAGGATTGGATGGGCTGGACGCCGTCAAGGCACAGGCCGCTGCCACTACATTTCCACCGGCCACGTTTGTGATTGCTCCGGCGCCTACGCCGGCTGATTTTGCGCACAAGGCGGTGGCGGAGACTCCCGACCTGACCAAGCTGAACCTTGAAGACACGGAGTTCATTCTGGCCAACGGAGTCAAGGACGATGTGGACAAGCTATGGGCCGTATTGAAGGATAAGCCAACCCCGGTTCCGGGGAAGGTGATCGAGGCCAGCGCCTCGGTCATCAAGGTGGCCGTTACTTCGGACGCCAAGGATGCCAACACTCCCGACTTTATCGTCAATCTGAAGACCCCGTTGCCGGAAAAGGAGATTCCGGCTGTCGGCTCCATCTTTGGAGAACATTCCAAGGGAGAAGCTGAGCTGGATGGAACCTATGACTCTTATACGCAGGTTCCTGCCACGGCTACCGCGACGGCGACCGCCCAGATTGTGCTCCGTGATGGAGTGGTTATTCCGGAGAAGAAGAAGACTACTCCCGCGCACAAGCCATCTCCCGCACATAAGACCACGACGCATTAATCGGGGAATCCGGAACAGGAACCTCGCGCTCCTGGACTTTTCAAGGGCAGCTCACATCGGGCTGCCCTTTCTATATTCCCGATTCACTCTTCCAAAGGTCTGCTCCATGCAGTGGTAGTCTATGGGCAGGATGGGTCAATTTAGCCTATTTCGCACAGTTCTTGCGGTCGCGACCGCAGCAGCTCTCTGTGCCCCTCTGGCGGCACAGGCGGATGCCCGCGAGGATCTTTCCGCGGCCGGTTTTAAGGTGAAGCAGGTGCCTGAGGCTGTACAACCCGTGCCGTATCCCGCTGACAGCTTGACTCCGTCCTCCGTTGCGCCCATCGAGTATCGCTCGTATGACCGGATGACGGAGAAAGATCGCCTGCAGGCCGCCGACGCTGAGGCCTCGATCGGCGAGCATGTGCACTATGTGGGCCTGGAATTCAACCAGGGCAAGTGGAGTTACCAGCAGCTGGTGTGCCCGGTCTTCAGGAATCACATTTTTCTTCGCTTCACGCGCAACAATGGGATCGGTGACGTGAGCATGTTTACGGCTTCCGTTCCGACCAACGGCGAGGGGCGGGTGCGCATCATTCCCATCCAGATGCGCGGTTATTCGCTCTGGTCGCCGGCGCCCATCAACGCGCTGACCATCTCAGCCTTCAATCACATTCGCGCGGAGGAGTCCGACCAGTCTTCCGACTGGCTGGAGACGGGCCTGTGCTACGCGGCGCTGGCCGGAGGGCATCCGGTGGC
>Ga0181528_10001015_pt1 | contig 17999 bp, 12 predicted proteins | sample PEATcosm2014_Bin_47_FD_119742 | JGI IMG/M metagenome (GOLD analysis project Ga0181528, IMG submission 119742) | Peatland microbial communities from MTU Mesocosm Facility, Houghton, MI, USA - PEATcosm2014_Bin10_10_metaG | ecosystem: Environmental > Terrestrial > Soil > Wetlands > Peat | place...
ACCACCATGGCAGACCGACGCCTCCGTCGATGGTCAGCGTGCTGCCGTTCATATATTCCGCGTCGTCGCTCAGTATATACGCCACACCCTTGCCAATTTCGTCGGGTCGTCCGAGTCGCTTCCAGGGCAGAAGCTTGGCGCCGTCCTCCAATTGCTTCTCGGTGAAGAATTTTCGCTCACCGGGCGTGTCGATCCAGCCGGGATGGACAATATTCACTCGTATCCGATGCTCGGCGAGTTCAATGGCTGCAGTTCGAGCCATGTGATCGATGGCAGCTTTGGCCATGTTATAGGCCATTGCCGATGGGATCGGAATCACTGCATGCGGCGAACTGATAATCGCGATCGAACCGCCGGTCTTCTGTTTGATCATTTGCAGCGCGGCGGCTCGCATGCCGTAGAACGCGCCCCACATACCCACGTTGATCGTTTTCTCGAACCCGGCCAGATCGGCTTCGATCATCAATTGTCGATCGCTGTAAACGGCATTTGAAACGAACAGATCCAGTTGCCCAAAGGCCTCGGCTGTTTCGGCAACCATCTCTTCAACGCGAACTCGATCGGAAACGTCACCCTGTAATATGATCGCCTTCACGCCAAAACCGCGAGCGAGTTTAGCGACGACTTCGGCTTCATCGCCATGCGAGAAGTAATTGATCGCCACATTGGCTCCGGCTTTCGCCATTTCCAATGCGCATCCGCGACCAATACCCCGCGAGGCCCCCGTGATCAATGCGTTTTTTCCCTTAAGATTCATCAATTATCTCCTGTGAGGTAAACCACGACTTTCGAAGTGGAAGGCATAAGATTTTCGGCAAACTATTTCCGACCAAGACCATTGTAGACGGCTTTTTCCGTCACGACCTTGTCCATGAAGACGTCGTGTTCCTGCATGGGAATTTCGTCGAACATCTGACATTCAAATGCCAGGGCCACCAACGGTGTGTCGCGGCGAGCGTGTTCCAGCATCTTGTCGTAGTAACCCTTGCCATGACCCGTTCGACCACCGCGTCGATCGAAGGCCACACCGGGCACGATGACCAGATCAATCTCGTTCACGGCAACCTTTTTCGAAGCGACCGATCGAAGTTCGTCTTTCGGTTCCAGAATCTTATACATTCCGATGGCGAGTTCATCGTTGTTTTCGAGATGAAAAAGTTCCAGTTCGCCATCGACGCAGTAGGGCACAACGATCTTCTTGCCGCTGGCCAGAGCAGTGGTCAAATCGTTACGCGTGCGAACTTCGCTGCGGACATCAATGTAAAACAAGACGGTCTTGGCGTTTTGATACTCGGCCAACGACATGCATCGCGCGACGATCTGGCGGCTTAGTTCGTCTTTATTCTCTTGAGCGTTTCGGTTCGCATGGGCTTGTTCGCGAATTTGTTGTTTCCGCGAAGAAGAATCAGCGGTTTGTTCGGCGGTCATCGGTATCGGTTACTCCTGAAATCGACCAGAATACAATATTGGGGGAAAGGATAGCAGGGAAGGGGAGCGCGACCAAATGACAAACGCAGAATTCGCCACGAAGCTGAATTCCCCTGACAGTCTTGTGTCGGAGGGGAATCAACCGCTGGCGATCCGCGTGTTTGGAGCCAAAACTCATAACCTGAAACAAATTAACGTCGAAATTCCACTTGGTCGTTTAACCGTGATCACCGGCGTCAGTGGCAGTGGAAAAAGTTCTCTCGCTTTCGATACAGTATTTGCCGAAGGTCGGCATCGATACTTCTCTTCGGTTTCCAATCGGTCACGGGAATTGCTCCAGGCCATCGACCGGCCCGATGTCGAGTTCATTGACGGACTGCCTCCCGTGTTGTGCATCGAACAAAAGACGCGAGGGGCCAAACGGCGGGCGACCGTCGCCACAACGGCGGAAATCCACGAATATCTGCGACTTTTGTTTGCTCGTGCCGGTCAACTGCATTGTCCGGGCTGCCACAAGCCGGTGACCGCTCAATCGCGGTCGGCGATCGTCGAACAAGTGTTAAAGTCGCAAGATCGGCAAAAAGTCGTGGTGTTGGCTCCGATCATCCGCGAACGGACCGGGGCTCATGCCGAGGTCTTTGCGAGAATCGTCAAGGATGGATATGTCAGGGCGCGTGTCGATGGCCAGATTGTGGACGTCTCGACCCCACCCGAAATCGCGAAGTCGAAACCGCATAATATCGAAATCGTCATCGACCGATTGATCGTGAAGGATGGAATCCAAAGCCGACTGGAAGAATCGGTCGACCTCGCGCTGCAACTGGGGCAGGGCCAGTGCCTCGTCAGTTACGAAATCGACGGCGGCTGGCAGGATCGATTCTACAGTAGCCGATTGTCGTGCGTCACTTGCGGTACAAGCTTTCCGACGCTCGACACTCGTTCGTTCAGTTTCAACAGTGCCGCCGGCGCATGCCCCGCGTGTCACGGGCTGGGACTTGTCGTTGATGCGAATGAAACCGAGGTGATTTGCGAGGCCTGTCAGGGAACTCGTTTGGGGCTGATTCCTCGCGCCGTATTGATCGATGGTACCAGTATCACTGATTTCTGCGCGATGTCGCCGACGCAAGCCGCCGCAACGGTGGATCGTTGGTCGAAGGTTTTTTCCGCAACCCTCAGCGAAAAGGAAGAGACGACGACTTCCCAACTCTTCCGAACGGCCGCGCAATATATCTTGCCCGAGATTGCCAATCGCTTGCGTTTTCTGGTGGACGTCGGGTTGGATTATCTAACGCTCGATCGACGTAGCGAAACGTTGTCTGCGGGAGAGTTTCAGCGAACGCGACTCGCTGCCTGCCTCGGCAGTCAGTTGACGGGCGTGTGCTATATCCTGGACGAACCAACTGCCGGGTTGCATGCCCGCGATACGCAGCGGTTGATGCAAACATTAACGCGACTGCGCGACGAAGGAAACACAGTACTTCTGGTTGAACACGACTTGGAAGTGATCCGCCGGGCAGACTTTGTGATCGATCTCGGACCTGGAGCAGGGGCGTTCGGAGGACATGTGCTCGCGTCAGGAAGCCCGGACGAATTGGCGCAAAACCCGGCTTCTATCACGGGCAGATTTCTCGCACAGCGGGAGCAGGATCGACAACAGAGTTCCTCACACGCTTCAAAAATGTCGGTTTCAGAAACGCTCCCGTCGTCGGCCTTTCTGCGATTGACCGGTGCGACGCTGCACAACCTGAAAGATGTCTCCGTCGAAATCCCCCTGAAAAAAATTGTTTGCGTGACGGGAGTCAGCGGTTCGGGAAAAACATCGCTCATGATTCAGACCCTGGTACCTGCCGTCCGGCGTGCATTGGGTGAACGAATCTCACCCGGCGGACGGTTTCGCGAACTGACCGGCGTCGGAACATTGTCCAAGTTGATCCGAGTCGACCAATCGCCTTTGGGACAATCGGCCAGATCGAGTCCCGCGACGTACACGGGACTGTGGGATCATATTCGCCAAATATTTGCCAAGACTAAAGAATCTCGATTGCGAGGGTTCACGGCGAGAAACTTCAGCCTGACTGTTCCCGATGCACGTTGCACGCGATGCGCCGGGCGAGGTCATTTGTCGGTCGACGAACTTCGATTTTCGGATTGGACCATTCGGTGTCCTGACTGCGATGGCCGACGATTTTCTCCTGCCATTTTCTCGGTAAGGTACCGAGGTCAATCGGTTGCTGACGTGCTGGAGATGAGTTTTTCCGACGCAGCGAAGTTCTTCGAGAATTTTCCTCGAATCAGTCGTCCATTGAACGTGTTGAACGATCTCGGACTTGGTTATTTAAGACTGGGTCAATCGCCGACGACGCTCTCGGGAGGTGAAGCTCAGCGAATTAAATTGGGGACGGAACTCGCCAAATCGACGCCGGAGAACGGTTCGACATTGTTCGTATTGGACGAACCAACATCCGGATTGCACGCGGCTGACGTTCAGCAGCTTGTTCAGGTGTTGCGAAGATTGGTGTCCGACGGGCATTCCGTGCTGGTCATCGAACACAACGAGGAACTGATCGCACAGGCCGATTGGGTCATCGACATCGGCCCCGGTGCCGGTATTGACGGTGGCCAAATCGTTTCATCCCGTAAAGTCGACGGCAATGGCGATGTCAGCCAATAGTAATCACCTCCCGGAGACGATCCCGATGAAGAGCGTGATTTATTTCGAAATGAATTTTTGCGTGAAAATCGCCTCAGCCAGATTCTCGTCGCTTTTCGAGTCGATTACCCCGCAGTAAGAACTGTTTCGCATGGAAAACCTTGCCCAAGTGAAACGTCAGATGCATTTGGTACGCTGGAATCGAATTCCTCAGCGAACGATCGAACGGCCAAAAATGCCTGTAATCTTCGCGCCGGTTGAACCGATTTTGAGAGCAGTCTGAATTCGCCGACAGGCAAGAGGATTGCCGACCAGACTCGCCGAGTCTTGAGCAACGGATTGCACACCGCCGAATTTGTCAGAGGCTATCCGAATACCACCGGGGGACTGTCCCCCTCGACTTAGTGGTTTTCGCAAAGCCTCGCAGTGCCTCGCAAGGTGTCTTGCCGATGTTCAGTGTTCGGATGTTGTCGTTCTTCACGCTGGCTGCGACAGTGATCGCTTCCGGTTGCACTTCGTCGTCAATCGCCCGACGTTCGACGCGTTCCGATTGTCAAGTTTCGTCGCGAGATTCGAACCCATTGGCAACAGAAAAAATCGCCGAGTTAGCAGAGCCAGAAACGATCACCGAGTTCCCATCCATCAAAGTGAAAACGATTTCTGCTGTTCAAACGGTCGATCAAAAGACGAAGAACTTATTCGACTGACGCTGACTGAAACCGTCAGCCGATGAAAGCACCGGAGCACCAAGATTTGACACCCATGTGACCGCAGCATCGTTCCGGCGCGAGCCGGACGGGTTAATTCCCGTCCGGCTCGTTTCATTCCAGCCAGTTCAGTCCCTGACGGTGATCTTCTTGGGCTGTGCTTCGGGCCGCTTCGACAAAACGATATGCAGCACACCTTCGCACAATCGAGCGTCGATGCTTTCAGGATCGACGTCTTCGGGCAGCGTGACCGTGCGATCGAAAGCCCCGTAAGCGCGGTCGTTGACCCAATAGTTGCGCTCACCTTCAGGAGCCTTCCGTTCCCCTGAGACTCGCATAATTCCATTATGCACGGTCAAATCGATCGATTCTTTACTAACACCAGGAACTTCGACTTCAAGGAAGACCTTGTCGGCGTCGTCCCACATCGCAACCGGAGCACGCCAACCGCGTACAGCTCCGCCATTTTCGGAGACGTCGCTCAAGACGCGACCGAAAATGTTTTCCATTTCTCGTTGCATCGCAGCAAGAGCATCAGTGGTCGGCAGATTGAATCGTCGGGTTCGTAAAAGCATGTTTAACCTCCAGAAATTCAGGGACTTTGTCCGTGATTTGGTTTGTTTGAATCATGTTGTTGTCACCCGGCCAGGTCTGTGAATCTAATAGGCAACTCGCGTACCATTTTCAAAAGTCGCAGCGATCATCAATCAATCGATTCGAGATCGTCGTCCTAACTTCATGAGATAATAGACTTTCAAACAACCACTGTAATCGTTGTCAAAACACAAGCCCGATTGACGTTTCGCGATCACTCACGCAGATGTTGCCAAAGTGACAGTTCTCGAAAATCTACGAATTTTGCGCTTCGCCTGAGACAGCCAAAATGACACCCGCGATGGATTGAATCCCTTGTTCTACGCCAACGGCGTTAGAGAACAAAGCCCAGGGCTCGCGAGCGACAGCGAGCGTACCCTGGGTTCGTCCACGCACGTAATCACCAAGCACCCCAACGGGGTGCTATCGTTTGTTCATCCGACTCGGATAGTCGTCTGCAACAGCGCCTTACGCGAATTAACAAAGATAACGATCATACCCCGTTGGCGTATGCGATCTTACACAGCATTGAACCAGGATGGGTGAGCGAGGTCGCTCACCCCGCCTCTCCCCGTGTTTGGACCGGGGCGAGGGGTCAGTTGCGGCCGCCAATCACCTGCACGGCCATCGTGCCGGAATCGTCGGTTGTTGCATCGTGGCGTTTCGAGAAGGTTGCTATGATCTGGCCTCGGTAAAATTGTGAAAATAACAACGTTCATTCTGTCATTGGCCCGTTATGGAAATCCTTCCCGCGATTGATCTTCGAGGTGGCTGCTGTGTGCGGCTTCGGCAAGGCGATTACTCTCAAGAAACTGTTTTTGGTGACAACCCGGCCGAAGTGGCGAAACGCTGGCAGGACGACGGTGCGACTCGATTGCATCTGGTTGATCTCGATGGTGCCAAGGCGGGGCGGCCCGTGAACGTAGAGGCCATTCGGGCAATTGTTGCGGCGATCGATATTCCGTGCGAATTGGGAGGCGGACTCCGCCATCAAGACTCGATTCGCCTGATGCTGGAGGGCGTGGGAATTGATCGAGTCATCATTGGCACTCAGGCACTGAAACAGCCCGATTGGTTTCGAGAAATGGTCCAGAGTTTTCCGGGTCACGTGGCACTCGGACTGGACGCTCGCAATGGCATGGTGGCGACTGCTGGTTGGTTGGATGTTTCGCAGACGAAGGCCATCGAACTCGCAAAGCAGTTTGTGGGTCTCGATCTTGCCGCTGTCATCTACACGAACATCGCCAACGATGGCATGATGCAGGGCGTCGATGACACCACGATCCAAGACATGATTGACCTTGCGAACCTCGGCTTGCCGGTCATTGCCTCGGGCGGCGTCAGCACTCTGGCCGATGTCGAACGATTGGCTGCGGTTTCCCGCAAACAGCCAAAATTGATCGGTGCAATTGTCGGGCGAGCCATCTATGAAGGAACGATCCGAGTTGCCGATGCAGTAAGAATCGCTAGCTGATTTTTTTTACCACTCGCGACAGAGAATGAGGCATTCTCGGATGCCAAATTCCGCAGGTGTGGGCGAAGATTTCATTTGTCACCATGTATTGCAAACGAGTAGCGATTTTAACAACGTTTCATTCCAGGCCGTGAGCGGAATTATGTCGAACGCGAATCCCGCCGATCAGGTCGCACTGAAGTCACTGCCACGAGTGCTCGGGCTGTTCGACGCGACCGCGATGGTCGTGGGTTCCATCATCGGTTCTGGGATTTTTCTGAAAGTCGGCAATGTCGATCAGGCGTTAATGGCCTGGGGCTTTCTGCCGATTATTGGCGTCTGGATCTTCGTCGGCCTGGTGACGCTGTGCGGTTCGCTTTCGCTGGCGGAATTGGCCGCCATGTATCCTCATGCTGGCGGCCCCTACCTTTATCTGCGCGAGGCCTACGGTCGTCTACCCGCGTTTCTTTGGGGATGGACTGAATTCTGGGTCGTCCGTTCGGGGTCTGTCGGAGCGTTGTCCTGTGCGACGGTGATCTATCTCGATGAATTCCTACGACCGTCACCGGAGGTTGCGTCTGAGTTGGGACATTTCGGTCAGTTTGTCGCCGCTGTTTCGATCGTTGTCGGTTTGTCGGTAATCAACATGATCAGCACTCGCTGGGGCGCTGCCGTGCAAAATGTTGCGACAGTCGCCAAGCTGGGATTCCTGACGCTGCTGATCGTGCTGCCGTTCGTCATGGGAAAGATGAACACCGATCATTTGTCCCCTCTGTGGGTTCCTTCGCCGGACCTTGTGACATCGGCCGGGGCGGAAGTCGATCCCGTCATGACGTCCGTTCCATCAGTGGTTCCAAAATCACTGTTCGGTGCATTGGGTTTGGCCATGATCGCCGTGTTCTGGCCGTATGATGGTTGGATCAACATCGCACCCGTTGCAGAAGAAATTCGCGAGCCTCAGTTCAATATCCCTCGTGCGCTCGCGCTGGGAATTGTGATCGTCACAGTCGTCTATGTGGGAGCGAATCTTAGTTATCACCTCGTCCTGTCGATGCCTGCCGTGGCTAAAAGCGATCGATTGGCGTCCGATGTCTTTCGAGTCATGTTCGGTGAATGGGGTAGCAAGTTCGCCGCGCTGGGAGTGCTGTGCTCGACATTCGGAGCGGCCAATTCGAATCTAATCGCGGGGCCGAGAATCTACTTCGCCGCGTCGCGCGACGGGTTGGTGCCGGCGTTTATTCAGAGAATCCATCCGAACTTTCATACGCCGTCGAATTCGATTCTGATTCAAGGAATCTGGACCACGCTGTTGATCGTGGTTTTCTATTGGATCAGCCCGAACCCGAAGCAGGTTTTTGACCTGATGACCGACGCGGTGATTTGTGCAGGTTTGATTTTCTACAGTCTGGCGGTTGCAGCCGTCTACGTTTTGCGAGTTCGACACCCGGATGCGGAGCGTCCGTACAAAACGTGGGGCTATCCCCTGACACCGGGTTTAATGATCATCACCTACGCTGTCGCATTCGTCGGCACGTTAAGAGAACAATGGGACCGAATCGCCTGGGTTCTGGCACTCATTGCTGCTGGAATCGTCTATTTCCAAATCGTCACTCAATCAACGAAGCGGCGAAAACCGAATTAGCAAATCGATTCTTCGCTGTCAGGGATTGTTTGCAGTGCGTTCTGGTTTCACGACGATCAACATTCGCATCAGCCCCGAATCTCGACTATCGAGGTTCGATCGAACCGGAATTTGCTGAGAGCCCGGTTTTTCCACGGGACTCGCTTGTTCCGCGTTCGAATTCCGAAACGCCTGCGAAAGAATTTCTGCCTGCTGTCGTGCCTGGTCGACCGAAAGGCGAAATTCGGCGTATCCATGTGAATCGTTGATTTTTACCTGACGAGCTTTATCGAAAAGCGGGACTCGTCTTTCAAGATTGACACGGGGTGCAGGCGGAGTTGTTTCGCTACTATTCGTCGGTGAAGTCGTTTCGTCACTGGCTCCGCCGATACGCGCGACTGGACCAACGCCAAACCTGGCGGTCGTTTTGTAATGATATTGAAATTGTTTCAAGATCTCGCGATCGGCATTCAGGGAATTATCGACGGCCAAGCCGTTTGATTCGGCGAATGTCTGCACGATCAGATTCGCTTCGATCGCAACCGATTTTGGATCGCTGGCGGCATCGCGAGTCGTCGACGTTTCGGTGGAACTTCCTGTTTCTGATTTTACAGCGTTGCTGGCGACATCGGTCGACTTCGGTGTCACGTCCCAGGGAAATTCGATCGGCAAGCGAGGCACAAGTTCTCGATAAAGGTCGGGTTGTTCCTTGACCGATTCAGAGAGCATTTCCGCCAGTGCGGCTCCTGACGCTCGAACATACAACACAACGAGACCGTCAGTCGCGACGGGCTTCGCGGTCGACAGTCCCCGCGATGCCTCAATCGAGTCAGTTCGATTGTGTTTCGTCTCCGCGGTACTGCTTTCGACGCGATTTAAATTTCGCTTCTGAAGCAACAACTGCAGCCCTTCAACTCCCTTGTTAATATCGACAACGGTGAGTTCGACGACCATGACCACGTTATTCGGATCGAGAATGCGTTGCTCGATCACGGAACCATTCTTCAATGTCCGTAGAAACTCTTCTTTCGGTTGCGGCAATTTCACTTCATCGACGTAGTCTTGGACATGGTCAATCGAAGTTTGGGCCGGTGAATCTTTCGCTGCTGGCACCGTGAGCGATAGATTATCGCGCGTCGTAAGACCATTTTCTCCACCGGCCGAAACGATGGCGGGCACATAGTTCAGGGCGTCGACGGCAGGGGATTTTGCGTCGCGATCAATTGGCGATTGCTTCGCGGCGACACTCGACTTTTGTGCAGGTAGCGTCGTGTGGGACCGAACTGCGACCGCAGACGGGGATTTATCGGTTGCGGGATTAACGGGATTTAAAGCGACCCACAAAAGTAACGATGCCATTGTCGCGGTAATCCCGGCACCGAATGCGGTCCATTCGCGACGCAAACTGCGCGGGGTTGGCTTGGCTGGGGCAACGGGCCTCAAGATGGTTTTGGCGATATGCTGCTGGACATTACTCAATAACTGGGCCGGAACGGCTTCACGAGGGAACGAGTGCAACAGGGCTGACAACTTCGACGTGTCATCCAGCAAATGTCGAAATTCCGCTGATGATTCGAGCAGACGTTCGACGCGTTCACACTCGTCAGGCGTGACTTCCCCATCGAAATACGCCGAGATCAGTTCGTCGGGAACCTTTTGGTTCATGATACTTGCTTCTTCCTGCTGCCAACGTTGGCAGACACCTTTGCCGGCACGCGAATCGTGGTCAACACCTTGAGCCGTCAATCAAAAAGTTGTTCGTTTTCACTTTCGCAAAGATCTCAAAATCAGCTATTCGTCGTTCGGTGCACTTCGTCGAGATTGATGACAACGTTGGCGACTGGTCATAACACGTCCGATCGCAGTAACGCAGAAAGTTTATCTCGCAATTCAAGCCGTGCGCGATGAATTCGGCTGCGCACTGTCCCCAGTGGAATGACGAGAACTTCGGCAATTTCTTCGTAACTCATGCCATCGATCTCTTTCAGGACAAGCGCCGTTCGAAATTCCGCAGTCAATTCGGACAGCGCTTGTTGTACGACTCGTTGTCGGTCCGCGACATCCATTGCATACGACGGCTCGGTTGATGGATTGACGTCGGACGGCTCGAGACCGCTCGCCTCGCGACGACCATCCAACGAAACTTCCATTAGTCTCGCCTTTCGCTTTTCACTGACCGCTAAGTTATAGGCTATTCGAAACAACCACGAGTAAAACTGTGATTGACCTCGAAATGTCGATAGCTTTTCAAACGCCTGTACAAATGCGTTCTGTGCAGCATCCTGCGCATCTTCGGTCGATCCGAGCAAATGGACCAAAGAATGAAACAGCCGACTCTGATACCGTTCGACAAGCTGCCCAAAAGCATCCTGTCGACCGGCCAGACAACGCTCAATTAGCTCATGGTCAGGCGTCTGGTTCACAATGGACTTACTCTTAGATGCCAGCCAGGACCAAAAAGTTCCCGGTCAATTCCGCGAGACAATCATTGTACGTAAAAGTCCCTTTGAACGTGACGCGAATCCCGTCAAGCGACTGCCAAATCGTTGCCATTATTGGTCGTAACATACGATTGCTAAACACGTTGCATGAAGTAACGTGAAGCGGCTGACAATATGACTGAATAGAATTCGTTCGTTGCGAACAACGGATATTGTCTCGTTCGAAACCTTAATTGCCGCCAAAAAGGTTGAAAAAATCGACTCCAAATTCCAACTGCATTTTGATTCCCGCGCCGTCGGTCGGCAGGATTTCAAGATTCAAGACGTCCCCAGGTTCTCCGGCGAGTGCTTTGGCCCGTTTGAGTAACTCTTGGTCCGTTTTTTCCATCACGGTCACCAGCGATGCGGGTTTCAAACGAAGGGAAATCGGAGCCTGCGGTTTCGCCGCCTTCTTACCGGATAGATCGAGTGCTTTCTTAAGTCCCTCAAGATTACCACCCCCCAGCGATAACCAAAGGCTGTCGGCTCGAATTGCGAGGTGTGTGGGATCGTTGCCGAAGAGTGCGGTTTGTTTTTCGTCAGCATCCGTTGTGATGGCATGAATTCGCGCCCCGGCGTGCTTTGCCACGTCTGATTTCACCTTTGCCAGATCTGGACTTTCCTTCGAAAGCTTCAGAATGTCATCCCAAAGCTTACCGGCATCATCTCCTTTGGCGACTTTCGTGCCACCAACAATACGAGCCGTATCTCCGTCGCCTTGTTCTAAAATGAGGACTGAATGCACCGCACCTGATTTCACGGTCGCCTTGACGATCGCAATCAGCCGATTGGCGACATCCCTGGCGGCCTTTCGATCAGCATCGTCTTTCAGTGTTTCATCTTTGTCGATCGCTGTATTTGCCGATGAACCGATGGCGGCAAACAGATCGTCCATCTTGTCCAACACACCCGTTGTCGGCAGAGAGATCAGAAGATGCAACGGAGCATCCTCGGCGGCGATTGCTGCGAACGCGGAAGTCGTCTTTCCGTAACTTGTCAACGCCTTCGCCAACGAGGTGTTCGGGGTTCCCGTCAGTCCGAAATCGACAGTCGCCATTCGCGTTTCGCTGTCGACGTCGACAGTGAAATTCAACCGGTTACCCTCATTGGTAATCGCCTTGAGTGCCCCCAGTGTCCACTCGGCACCTAATTCTCGCCCTCGTGCCTCAGCTTCGTTTGCAGGTTGAGGATCATTCGCCATTTGCTGACGGGCACCTTGTTCCACGATTGCCAGGTACAGCTCTTTGGCCTGTTTGGGAATGCTCGACAAGTTGATTTCAACGGAAATATCTTGCTCGGCGGACGCGATTTTTTCGACTTCGGCAAGATCGGAGAGTTCCTCTGGCGAATTGCTGACGAAGAAATACTCATTCGCGAACGTCGCATGCAACCGCGGCATACCTGGAAGCGTGATCGACCACTTGTCGTCTTCGACCTGTAGATCAGGAAGAAACTTTCGCACGAGTTTTTCGAAATTGTCTTCGTCGGAAATTGGCAGAAACACAACCAGATTCCCCAAGTTATTGGGGCCCGAATCAATCATTTTCCAATAGAAGCCGAGCGGGCGTTCTCGATCAATGCCGTCCGCTCCGCCGGTCAGGGCGTCAATGGTTGTTTCGGCCTGTGCTTTCAAGCCAGGTTGACCAACCGCCTCGCCCAGGAAATCGGCGTCATCCAACAACTCGTCCAAGCTTTTCAGGCTCAAGACGACTGTCGGTTCAGCTGCCAGAACTGGAATCGCCATCCAGAACAACATGATACCTGACGCACAAAACGCTCTTAATCCCTTCCAGCAATGCATCGTTCAATCCTTTTTCGTAAATTCGATTTTGTAATATCGACCATCTGACGTTGATGAACGGCCAGATGTCGCCTCAAACCCATGACACCCTAATTCCCTGTTTTTCCGGTCGAACGATGCGAGATTAGATCGAATCGTCCGTTTTGAAAACTTCTTCGACGTTTCGTTTTACAATGCTATTTCGTTGGCTGGCCTGGATCCCAGATCGTCGCGGCCACGAAGCGATCGCCCGTCGGTTCAGTATGAAAATAATAAGTCGTTACGATCTTGCCATCGGGGCGTTGAATGCTTGCGGGATAACCGATGTCACGACCGCCTCCATGACCACGAAGCGTCAATTCCTTTCCCCATGTTCGACCGCCATCGCTACTCAAGCGGGCGCGCATTTCGAAGGGTTCTGCGCGATACCCGTAGGTCAAGCAAACTCGACCGTCTGCCAATCGTAGCATGCTGGGTGGATTGCCTTCACCGGCATCGGGAACAGGTGTCGTATCGAGCTTCCATGTCTGGCCGTCGTCGGTCGAACGGTAGGCGTCGATCCAGCTTTTTCCGTTATCCGCTTCCCGACATCGAATCGTGACGAGTAGCTCGGTTTTGCCGAGGCGTATCGCCGAGGGCATGATCGCGTAGCCAGTCGGTTCTTCGCCGATCCATGACACAAACTGCCAGGTCTTTGCTCCATCGGTGGTCCGTGCACAAAAGACTCGTCCCTCTTCGCCATCGTTTTTGCCCGCCGTAAGAAAAATCAGGCAATCATGCGGACCGTTGACGATATAGCTGGTCCGCGCCGCAATTCCAATTGGCTTTCCATCGGGATCGTTGACCGTCAAGCGGAATGGCCCTTGCCATTTCTTTCCACGGTCGGTCGAATAATAGAACCGTGACGGGCCAATATGATGATTGGTCATTCGCAATGTCATAATGAAGTCGGGGTTCGTAAAATCGAGACCACCTGGACAATCGGTCCAGGGTTTTTCTTTCAGCCAGGGCGGTGCGATCCCATGCAGCATTCTTCCCGCAGGGATCAACGCCCCCTGTTCGGACGGATTCTCGATTGTCCAGGTTTTGCCACCGTCGAGGCTGCGAGCAAGGACATGTTCTTCTGGCTTTTCGCGATCGATCGCGTGTCTGTTAGGCCCAAGATCTTTCGTATGTCCGATGGCTAAACCAACGAGAATTTCGTTGTTCCACGACCAAATTCCGTGGTTTGCAGGCCATCCTGCGAATCGCTTGGGAACCGAGTAAATATTGAAATGTTCCGCCGCGACAGTGTTGGTCGCCGGGCCGGACTTTTCTTCCGCAATAACGCAATTCCAGCCGCAGCCTGCCAGCAAAACGGCCAAGCCTGCACCGACCCATCGGCGTTGGTATTTCATTCCGGATTCTCCCTGATCTCGTTAAATCCATGTTGAGAAACGTGTTTGTTGTGACGATCCCAAAAGCATTCACAACAACTTTTGCCGCACGACGGTAACAAATCCGGGTCGCAGGCAAAATGCAAAGGCGATTCTTCGTTCCTCCATTTTGTTTCACGTTCCGAACGGGGCTTCAACATTGCTTCGGCAAAATCGAACAAAGTTGGAACGTTTTTCACTGGAAACGAGTTGCCGCAATGCGTAAGTTGTTGACCTGTCGCGGGAACTGCACAAGAATGGATAATGGTCGGGTTGCATGAATCCTGATCAGATCGAGCTGAGTATGGCGATATCGCAGGCCGTGGAATCTTTTTGGAATCAGTTGGATCAGAGTGGATTAATTCCCACTCGGCAGGTCAAGGTATTGGCGCGCTCACTTGCCAGCGAAGGTGTGTCGACCGATGCGGTGGCTGCGAAGAAACTCGTTGAACTCGGCCACCTTACTCGGTTCCAAGCGGGTCGACTTCTGGAAGGCCGTTCGCGGGGATTTTTTTTCGATCACTATAAAATTCTCGACCTTTTCGGTGTCGGTGGAATGGGTTGGGTTTACCGGGCAGAGAATACGCAGAACGGTAAAATTGTCGCTTTAAAGGTGTTGCTGGATCAGTTTAAGAATGATCGCGGCATGGTCGTTCGATTCGAACAAGAGGCGCGAATCAATTCGAAGTTTCTTCACGAGAATATCGTTCATACGTTCGGCTACGGAACAGCGGGGGATTTGCCCTACGTGGCGATGGAACTCGTTGAAGGTCCCAGCATCCTCGAATTGTTGCGGCTTCGTGAACGCAATCGGTTGCCGTGGGAACAAGCGTGCGATATCGCGAGACAAGCGGCATTGGCGTTACACCACGTCCACAGTGCGGGATTCGTCCACCGCGACATCAAACCTCAGAATCTATTGATTGACCATCTGGGTGTTGTCAAGCTGATTGATTTCGGACTTTCCATGCGGAAAGAAGGTGAAGAGGGCGACGAATTTTCGATGGCGATGATTTTTGGTCACGAATGCGTGGGAACGGCGGCGTTCATGGCACCGGAGCAAGTGGTCGACAGCTTGACGGCCGATGCGCGTTCGGATGTCTATGGACTTGGTTGCACTCTGTATGCGATGCTGATCGGAGATACGCCGTTTTCGTTTTCGGACACGAAAGATATTCTCAAGGCGCATCAATTCAAGCTGCCAAAAAATGTTTGCGAAATCGTGCCAACAATTCCTGTCGCCGTCGGAGAAATCGTGGCGAAGATGCTGGCGAAGAATCCTGCCGGTCGATTTGCCACGGCCGCGGAGGCGGCGGATGCTCTGTCCGTTTGCGCCACTCGCACACCGGTGGAATTCGATTTTCAAAAAATCCTCGCCGAACGCAATAAAACGGCTCGCGAAAAACTGGCCGAATTTACGCGAAGACAGCGTAGTTCACCGAATGCTTCGAATTCGACAGCGCGACCGGGCTCGACGACTTCTGCCACCGGATCACAGACTGGTTCGATGCCGACGGTTGGTCTCAACGCTAGTTCTCCGTCGGTTTCTTCCTCGAGCGTGCGGCGCGATCCTTTCGGCTTTGAGAATCCACCAACCATGGTGTTGCGAAAGTCAGACAAATCCGAGGATTCGCGGAACGGTCACACGACGAAGGCACTGTTGTCGGGAATGGTTTTGCTTCCGCTCAGCGGTGGAGCGGCAGTTCCACTCATGAAGGATCGTTTTGTCATCGGGCGAGGTGACGATTGCGACCTGCAGATACAAGACCCTTCCGTATCCACTCATCACTGTGAATTACAGTTTGATGGTCATCAATGGGCCTTGAATGATTTGAACAGCCGCAACGGTGTCCGGGTCAATGGAGACACCATTAAAAAGCATTTGTTGCGCGGTGGCGACACCATCATCATCGGCTCGTCGCTTCGGCTTCGATTCAGCAACTTGAAAGGCGAATCGTCAAAAGTCTCGACTCAGCGATTTCTTCAGGTGCTGTCCATCATTGCCGCGACGTCTGTCTTGATCATGATTGCCGCGACGATCTTCAAGATCTGGAATCTTGGTGGACATTAGACGTCTGCCTGTCAGTAAGTCGGTGTGCTCATTTTTTGAAGAATCCTCGTGGCGTTTCCCGTTGAACTGTTGTCAAAATGTTGGTTTCTGACCGGCCCCACGGCCTGCGGCAAGACAGCGACGTCGTTGCTTCTTGCCGAACGGATCAATGCCGAAATCGTGGCTCTCGATTCGATGACCTTATACAGGGGCATGGATATCGGAACTGCCAAGCCAAGCCAAGACGATCGAACTCGCGTTCGCCATCATTTGATTGACATTCTCGACCCCGAAGATGAATTCAGTCTGGCGGACTATGTCGCGATGGCAATTGATGTGTGCCAGGCAATCATTGCGCGTGACCGAACACCCTTGTTTGTCGGCGGCACGGGGCTTTACTTGCGCGGATTACTTCGCGGCGTATTTGAGGGACCTGCCGCGGATTGGCAAATTCGACGGCGCCTGGAAGATCGCAGTCGAGAAATTGGTTCCGTCGCATTGCATGAACTACTTCGCCAGGTGGACCCTGTTTCCGCCGACCGATTGCATCCTAACGACCAACGTCGAGTGATTCGGGCGTTGGAAGTTTTTGAATTAACAGGCCGGCCGTTATCGGCTCAGCAGCAGCAACAGCCACTGCCAACGGAACAGCAACCCAAACATGTCTACTGGTTGTCACCACCACGGGATTGGTTATATGGGCAAATCAATTGGCGCGTCGAACAAATGTTCGCCTCGGGTTTGATGGACGAGGTTTTACGATTGTTGAATCGATCGAAACAATTGAGTCACACCGCGAGACAAGCGCTGGGTTACAAAGAGATCCTGGATTGGCTGGAGGCCGATGTTCCACCAAGAACGCGCGATCGAATCAATGGTGGCGAAGAAGTACCCACATCTCGAAACCTGATAGAAACGATCCAGACGAGGACTCGCCAATTTGCCAAACGTCAGCACACGTGGTTCCGAAACCTGGAAGAGTGCCGGGCGATTGAAATCACAGGAGTTGAAGCCCCTCAACAAATCGTGGACCTCATCCTGCAATAATCATCAATTGAGATGGAACAGAACTCACGTCGTTACGGGACGAAGATGCTGTTGACCACGAAGCCCTCGCCGTTGATGACATTCTGTTGCGTCAAACCGCTAACAAAGGGTGCGCCGTTCGCACCGTTTGTCGAACCGTTAATCGAGATAATGTTGTTTTCTGTACTGGACAACCCGATGCGGCCAAGGATCGTCAAGAAGCTGATGCCATCCAATCCAGTGGTTGTGGTACCGGTGATGTTGATAAGATTGTTACTGATAAACAACGAGGCGGGTGCCTGAATCTGTTGAAATTGCATGCCCTGGTCGCCCACATCAAGTCCACTCATCGTGATTGTATTACTGAAGATGGCGAGGTTGGATGTCGTATTGGTTTGATTCGTGTTGTTAAAGAACATGCCAATGTCCGTGTTTGAGCCCGTGCTAATTGCTCTATCAAACGTGAAGTTGTTTCCCGAAATCGTCAATCCTGTCGGGCCATTCGTGGTGACGTAGATCCCATAGTCGTCAATCGTTCGAGTGTTTAAAGAGTTGATAGCACTCGTTGAGGCGGTCAACGTAACGAGGTTGTTCACAATTGACATGTTGGTCGCATACGTGAAGTCCTGGTTGGTGACCTCAAAGGCTTTATCATAATTTGCTTGATTCACGGTGTTATTGGAGATCGTCGATGTCGATTCGATCAACCCGGTCCAATTCACGTTGACGCCCGCGATGTAACTCGCTTGTGCTGCGGTAGTGTTCGTGTTAAGCGATGGATCGGGAATGGTTACG
>Ga0181528_10001017_pt1 | contig 17937 bp, 11 predicted proteins | sample PEATcosm2014_Bin_47_FD_119742 | JGI IMG/M metagenome (GOLD analysis project Ga0181528, IMG submission 119742) | Peatland microbial communities from MTU Mesocosm Facility, Houghton, MI, USA - PEATcosm2014_Bin10_10_metaG | ecosystem: Environmental > Terrestrial > Soil > Wetlands > Peat | place...
CTCCAGCCTTAACGGGCTCAAGTCACGGAACCGCCGTATGCGGACCCGCATGTACGGTGGTGTGGGAGGGGAGGAGCCGCGAGGCTTCCCCCTATCCCGATTGGTTATTTCTTGCGCTTCTGCTGGGAGCATTCTGCTCCAGCTACGCGGCAACACTGGGCGGCCGGCAGCGCGACCGCGTGCAACACATTTAGCGAGGGCAACCATGCGATCGATTCTGCTTTACTTCTTAGGCATTCCGATACCGATCATTCTTCTGCTGGCGATGTTCACGCACCATTTCTAAGGGCATTTAAATTGTCCGGGGGCCGCTGGGGCCCGGGATCCCGGCCGGCTCACGAGCTCGGCCGGAACATTCGGACTGGGTGGTCGAATCTAAAGAGCGTGGGATGAAACCAGAATGGACGCCCGTGATCGCTTGTCACATAGTATCGTCGCGTGATGGCCTAAGTGCACTAACTTAGGTATATCAACCTCCGGATAATGGATAGCCGGCGATCAGTGTGATACAAGAAGCCATGCGATCGTGCCGTGGTGTTCGCGCCGCACTGTTCATTTGCCTCTTTGCTTCGGTTTTACGGGGCCAGCAAGACCGTATTCGTGGAGCGATCGACGGCCGCAGTTCTGTGATTGTGCGCGGGAGCGTTCCCGCCCAAACCCGGTCTTTGCCAGATGAGGGGGCGGTAGCGGGAAATTTCACCCTCGGCAACGTCACCTTAGTGCTGCGGCCGTCGGCCGCGCAACAAAGTGCGCTCGAGCAGCTATTGCGCGAGCAGCAGGATCCCGCGTCGGCGAATTACCATCAGTGGTTGACGCCGGAAACCTATGCCAGCCGCTTCGGGGCGAGCGCCGCGGACATAGCGAGACTTACCGATTGGCTGACGTCCGAGGGGTTCACGGTGAAGTTGACGGCACGCGGCCGGGATTTCATCAGCTTCTCCGGTACCGCGAGCGGGGTGCAGTCTGCCTTCCACACCGAGATCCATCGGTACGGGACAGGCGCAGCAGCGCACTTTGCAAACGCCAGCGATGTTTCCCTGCCGGCGGCCATCGAACCTATGATAGCCGGCGTTCTGGGCCTGCACGACTTTCATCCCAGGGCGCCGCGGAAGACGGCCGCGCCGAATTATACCGACGCCGACGGAAACAACTACCTGGTGCCCGATGACTACGCCACCATCTACGATCTGGCGCGGCTCTATCAGTTTGGCTACAACGGCGCGGGGCAGAATATCGCCATCGTCGGCCAAAGCGACATCGACCCCTCCGATATCGCGGATTTTCGCAGTTCTTTCGGACTGGCGCCAACCAACATTCAGATGATACCCGTGGGAACCTACCCCGGTTTCACAAGCGATGAGATCGAAGCGGACCTGGACCTGGAATGGTCCGGATCGGTGGCGCGGAACGCCAACCTGATCTATGTGTTCGGAGACGACGCGGACTACGCCGCTTTTTACGCCATCGATAACAACCTGGCGCCGGTGATCAGTGAGAGTTTCGGGTTGTGCGAGTACTACGTGGCATCCAATCGCCTGGGCCTGGCGACCTATCGGTTGGAGGCGCAGAAAGGTAGCGCGCTGGGGATAACGTGGCTGGCTTCCTCGGGCGATTCCGGCGCCGCCGGCTGCGATTATGATGCGGTGACCGCGACCCAGGGATTCGGCGTAAGCCTGCCGGCCAGTGTTCCCGAAGTTACCGCCGTGGGCGGGACCGAATTCAACGAAGGAGGTCTCAGTTATTGGAATGCGACCAACAATCCGAACGGCGCATCGGCAATTTCCTATATTCCCGAGACCAGTTGGAACGATACGTTGGTCAGCGGAGGGTTGGCGGCCAGCGGCGGCGGGAAGAGCTCGGTTTACCAGAAGCCGTCGTGGCAAACCGGCCCCGGAGTTCCAGCCGATGGCGTTCGCGACGTGCCGGATGTGTCGCTGGATGCATCGAATGGGCACGACCCCTACGTGGTGTTTTCCGAGGGTGCGACTTACCTGGTGGGTGGAACGTCGGCCTCGGCGCCTTCGTTCGCCGGTATGGTAGCGGTGGTCAACCAGTACCTGGTGGAGAATCAGGTTCAGACAGGTTCCGGGTTAGGTAACATCAATATCAAGTTATATAGTCTGGCCGCGGGGAACACGCCCGGCGTGTTTCACGATATTACCACCGGGAGTAACATCGTTCCCTGCGCCGCGAAGTCGCCTGACTGCTCCACGGGGCAATTCGGATATACCGCAGGCCCTGGTTACAACCTGGTGACCGGCCTGGGTTCGGTGGATGCCTACAACCTGGTCACCGCCTGGAGCGGAATTCCGGTTGCAACCACGACCATGGTCCTGACGTCTAGCGTGGCGACGATTTCAACGGGCGGTTCGGCGGTGCTCACGGCTACGGTGACGGCGGGCAGCGGCACGCGGACACCCACGGGACTGGTGCAGTTCAGATTGGGCGGTACGGTGCTGGGATCGGCAGCGCTGTCGGGATCGGGAGGGACGGGTACGGCAACGCTGACCCTCTTCGGAGCGCAGTTGACAGCAGCGACCAATACGGTTCAGGCATCCTATGCCGGCAGTCCGATATTCAGCCCTTCTTCGGCAGCTGCGACGGTCAGTCTGGGCACGCCTGCGATGTCGGCTGTGACGCTTTCCGTGACGCCCAACCCGGTCTATCAGACGGCGCCCGATGCCAGCGGGGCGACCTTCTCGTTCACCATTCAACTGCAGGAGACGGCGGGAGTGAGCACGGCTCTGACCGGCTTCACGTTCGACGGAATCAGCTTTTCCGGCTCTATCGCGGGTTTCTTTGGCAGCACGGCCCTGCCGGCGCACGGAACGCTCACGGCCACCCTGAAAGCCGGCAATATTCCGGTCCCGGCGACGGTGCCGATCGTATTCACCGGCCGGGATGCCAGCGGCGCGTCCTGGAGCCGGCAGATCGTGGTTGAGTTCCTGCCGCCGCAACAGTAGCAAAGCTGTCGTGGGGCATGCTTTTAGCTTGCCCGCGGACGGAATAAGTCGGCCGACGCGGAGAGGTTTGTTGAGCCCTGTGGACATCGTCCGCAAGATTCGGCCGCCATTCCGGACAAGCTGAAGCATGTCCCACGTGAGCTTTACAGCGCGGCTCTCCGTCCGGCGGGCGCAGACCCATAAGTTTGGGCGCAGGCTCTGGTGAATTCCGCGCCCAGAAAAAAGATCTGACTCGAGTAATATACCCATATAACCAGCGCCACGGTGGATGACGCCGCGCCATAAGTGGACGAGAAGGATGCCCTTCCGAGATATAGTCCTAATAGCAAGTTACCGAGGACGAAGAGGACGGCAGTTACCGCCGCGCCCAGAATTACGTCGCGCCACTGGATGGGCGCCTGCGGCACCACCTTGTAGATGGCGCCGAAGAAGATGGTGATGGCGATGAAGGAGACCAGCGCGTTGAGCAGGTGCAGCACCGCCTCGGGCGCCGGCAGAACAGAAGTCAGCGTGCCGAGCGCGGTGACGGATGCGCTGAACAGCAGCGAGGCCGTAAGCACAACCACGATCGCAAGGACCAGCGCCAGCGACCAAAGTCGCTCTTTGACCAGGCCGGCGAGTTCCTGAAGAGTGCTCAGTCGCCTGACCGGCACTTCCCAGATGGTATTTAGCGCGCCGCGCAGTTCCACCAGTACTCCGGTCGCGCCAAAAGTAAGAACCAGTGTGCCGACGATGGTGGCGAGAACCCCGTCCGTCTTATTCCGGGCGCCCTGAAGGAGGGCTTCGAGGATGCTGGCGCGCTGGCTTCCCATCAACAACTGAACCTGCTCGAATACGCGCGTCTGCGCCGCACCGGCCCCGAACACCAGCCCCGCAATCGAGATCAGAACCAGCAGTAATGGCATTAAAGACAGGAGGGAATAATAGGCGAGCGCCGCGCCCATACGCGGGGCATTATGTCTGCTCCAGCACGTCATGCTCTCGGCGAAGAGCAGTTTCACGTCGGAACATGTCATTTTGCGCAGCATTCTCTGCACCATGCGGGGGCACCTTCCTGCAGAAAACGGCATTCCAATCGCCAATGGATTGTTTAGACTGGCTTTCGCACATGGGCCAATTACTTGCTAATGAGTGCTTCGATGGGGATGAAGCTTGGGTGCTTATTCTTACTCTTCCTGATACCGGCTTACGCGCAAACAGCCCAATTCGAGAACCAGACCATCGCCGACATTCAGTTCTCGCCGGTGCAGCCGCTCGATCCGGCGGATCTGGCGCGCGCCCTTCCTTTCCAGAAAGGCAGCCTGCTACATGCCGACGATGTGGCCAGCGCCATCGATAACCTTTTCGCCAGCGGCCGCTTTGAAGACATCGTGGTGGAGGCGGAGCGTTCAGGCGATGGCGTGAACTTACACTTTGTCACGCAACTTACTTCGTATTTCGGCGGCCTGACGGTGGTGGGCCAGATTCCCAACCCACCTAACAAGACACAGATCGCCAGCATAACGGAATTAACTCTCGGCGCCGCTTTTCGGGACGAAGATCTTACCAGGGCGCAGCAGGCCATTCAAGAGTTGCTGAAAAAGAATGGGATGTATGCGTCCAGCGTAACGCTCGCAGTAACCCGCGACGACAGCGCGCAGCAGGTTTTTCTCACGGTGCGCATAGCGGGGAAGAAGCGCGCGCGATACGAAAGGCCGGCGATTCAGGGCGGAAGTATACTGCCGGCTAAAACCATCCTCAAAGCTACCGGCTGGCGGTTTCCGATTGTGCACTGGTGGAGGCAGGTGACCGAGCGGCGCACGAATACCGGTGTGCAGGGAGTGCTGGCGGCCTATGAAAAAAAGGACCGCTTGAAAGCCAGCGTGAATCTGCAAAAGCTGGATTACAACCCGCAAACGGGAAAGGTACGTCCCACGCTGGACATCGACCCGGGGCCGCGGGTCAAGGTGACCGCGGTGGAAACCAAGGTGTCGAAGCGCGTGCTGAAGCGGTATGTCCCGGTGTTTGAAGAGCACGAAGTGTATAACGATCTCCTGGTGGAGGGCAGGCGGAATCTCATCGACTACTTTCAGGCGCAGGGATATTACGACGTGGATGTCGTCTTTCGTGACCAGCCGCCCAAAGACGATCTCGAAACCATCACCTACGCAATATCCCGCGGGCAGCGCTACAAGTTGGTAAAAGTTTCGCTAGCGGGCAATCATTACTTCACCGGCGGCACCATTCGCGAGCGGATGTACATGCAGGCCGCATCCTTCACCATGCGGCGCGGCCGTTACAGTGAAGCCTTTCAGCGAAAGGACGAGGGGTCGATCGCCGATCTGTACCGGTCCAACGGCTTCCGGGATGTGAAAGTCAATTGCACCTTGAACCATAATTATGGCGGTAAGACGGGCGAGATCGGAGTCAGTGTCAATATTGACGAGGGTCCCCAGTGGATGGTGGATCATCTGACTCTGGAGGGAATCAAGCAGGTAGACAGCAAGCGTATTACTTCTCAACTGGCGTCCATCGCGGGGCAACCGTTCTCGGATGTCAACCTGGCCAGCGACCGGGTAGCCATTCTGACGTACTACTACGAAAACGGCTTTCCGTCGGCTACTTTCAAGGCTACCTGGACGCCGGGCAGCAGGCCGCACCGCGTAAACGTGACTTACGCAGTAAAGGAGGGCGACAGGCAGTACGTGCGCCGCGTGATCACCTCCGGCCTCAGCACCACCCGGCCGTCTCTGATCGACAGAAATATTACCCTACATCCCGGCGACCCGCTTTCGCCAGTCGAGGAGACGGAGATACAGAAAACTCTTTACGATCTGGGCATCTTCGCCAATGTGGATACGGCCATTCAAGATCCGGATGGAGACGACGACCATAAGTATGTCCTTTATAACTTCCAGGAAGCCAACCGGTATTCCCTGGCTGTCGGTTTGGGTCTGCAAGCGGGCAGATACGGCAACCCGTATAGTAATAACCTGTCGTCTCCCGGGGGAACTACGAGCGCCAGCCCGTTAATGTCCCTCGACGTGAACCGCCTCAATTTCCTGGGCATCGGTCAGACGGTAGGCTTGCATTTCCTGTATTCCCTGCTGGAGAGACGTGGGTCGGCCACTTACGAGATACCTCGATTTCTGGGCGACAAGGGCCGAACCGTTACCTTCACCCTGCTCTACGACGATTCTTTCAACGTCCTGACTTTTGCTTCGCAACGCGAAGAAGCGTCGGTTCAGGCGGCCCAGAGGTTTTCCAAATCGCTCCGCGGGCAATTTCAGTTTGCCTATCGGCGAGTCAGCGTGAACAACGTGGTGATTCCGGTTTTGTTGGTTCCGGAGCTGCAGCAGCCTGTTCGCATCGGAATTCTCACCGCCAATCTGGCGCAGGACCGGCGGGACAATGCGGCCGACCCGCACCACGGCATGTACAACACATTGGACATCGGCTTGGCGAGCCACTTCTTCGGCTCGCAGCGATCCTTCGCGCGTGTGCTGGCGCGCAATGCGACTTATTATTCCCTCACGAAATCGATCGTATTGGCCCGCCAGACGCAGTTCGGAGTAATCATCCCGTACGACGTGCCCGCCGGTATTTCCACGGCGGAATCCGTGCCCCTCGGCGAGCGTTTCTTTGGAGGGGGGCCGGATACCCTGCGGGCATTCGCATTCGACCAGGCCGGTCCGCGCGATACCGGCGCTGCGTTAGTTCCCGGCGGACCGTCGTCGGCGCCAACCGGCCTGCCGCTTGGCGGAAATGCGCTGTTCTATAACAACGTCGAGGTTCGTTTCCCGCTGATCGGGTCTAACATCGGCGGAGTGCTCTTCCACGACATGGGTAACATCTTTACATCACTGGGTAACATGTCCTTAAGTTATCACCAGCCCAGCATGCGGGATTTCAATTACACGGCGCAGGCGGTGGGTTTCGGCATCCGCTACAAAACTCCCGTCGGCCCGCTTCGGCTCGATCTGGCATACGCTCTCAATCCACCTTCGTTTGTCGGTTTCAAAGGCACGGCGCAGCAATTGCTGCAATGCAATCCCACCCAGACCTACACCACGGGCCCGTGTGTGGGCGTGCCGCAGACTCTGAGCCATTTTCAATTCTTCTTCTCGATAGGACAGACCTTCTGATGATTTCACGAAGTGTCATTCCGCTGCTGTTGTGCAGCCTGCCGGCCGCGAGCGTGGTAATCGACCGCATCGCGGTGATCGTGGACAAACATGCCATCAAGACCAGCGACATCGACCGCGATCTGCGCGTCACGGAGTTCCTGAACAACCAACCGCTCGATACCCAGGTGGACGTGAAGCGGAAAGCGGCGGAGCGATTGATTGACCAGACCGTCATTCGGGAGGAAATGGAAAAAGGCGGATATCCCCAATCGGCCACGGCTGAAGTGGAAGGCATGATCGGGCGCATCCTGACCAGCCGCTTCGGCGGTTCGAATGCCCGTCTGCAGCAGGAGTTATCGCGATACGGGCTGACGGAGCAGCAACTGAGGATGCAACTGCAGTGGCAGTTGGACGTGCTCAAATTCATTGACCAGCGATTCCGTCCCGGTGTGCTGGTGACTGACCAGGAGATCGCTGACTACTACCACCAGCACAAAGCGGAGCTCGAGCGCCAGTTTCCGCAATTGAAAACGTACCAGGCCATGGAGCCGAAAATTCGCGCCTCGCTCGAGGGTGACCGGCTGAACCGGAACTTCGATCAATGGCTGGCGGAGGCGCGCAAACGCGATCGCATCGTGTACCGGCAGGAGGCATTCCAATGACCAGGCGAATGAGAATTCTGCGCAACGTGGGAATTGGGTTCGCGGCTTTCCTGATTGCGCTGGCAGTTGCCGGAATCCTGGTGGTGCGGACGCAGTGGTTTCGGAACTATGTACGAGAGAAAGTTGTCATGGCTCTGGCGGAAGGCACGGGCGGAAGGGTGGAGATCGGATCGTTTTCATTCGATTGGACCCACCTGAGCGCCGCAGTTGCCAACCTCGTGATTCACGGCAGCGAACCGGCGGGCTCGCCTCCCTATCTGAGCGCCCGCCGGGTGGAAGTTCACGTCCGGTTGTTTACCAGCATTCATCATCTATGGGACATCACTTACCTGGGTGTCGAACAGCCGCAGGCAACCATCCTAGTTGGCGCCGATGGGAGCACCAACGTACCCGTGCCGAAGCAGCCGGCGCCTTCCAACTCCGGCAAGAAACCGCTGCGGACGGTGGTCGACCTGGCGGTGGGCCGTTGCGACCTTTCCAATGGGTCGGTGACATTCAACTCCCGGAAGCAGGATTTCGATCTGCGCGCCGAATCGCTGCACGTGCAACTTTGGTATGACGTGCTGAAGCAGGGTTACAAGGGCGAGGTTTCTCTAGCCCCGCTGTACGTAGCATCGGGGAGAAATACTCCCGTGAAGTTCCGCCTCAGCTTGCCGGTCACGTTGAACTCGGACCGGATCGCGTTCCAAAATGCGACCGTCGAGACGGACCGGACGCAGCTTGTGATCGACGGATCGCTGGAAAATTTGAACGATCCGAAAGCTTCGGCGCACATTCGGGGACACGTCGCTTTGGCCGATCTGAAAAATGCCGCCAACCTGCAGATCGCGCTGGACACTCGGGGGATGCCGCCATCGCTCGAACTGGACGTCAACGCGACGGCCGGGAGCCATGAAATCGACGTGACCGACTCGCGTCTGGCCTATGGCGCTTCCAGCATCCACGCATCGGGAATACTCCAGGACCCCGCGGGCCACGGGTCCTTGCAATTTCAAGTGCAGTTGGCGCTGGCCGAATTGGGACGGTTGGCGAAGCTCGATATGCAGCCCGAGGGGACGTTCCAGGCGAAGGGCTCGGCGACCATGGATGCGCGCCGCGATTACGATGTCCGGGCCCTCGTGGATACGCAGGGGCTGTCGTTCCGCCAGGGCGCGCAGCGAATCCGCCATGTCACGTTGAATGCCGAAGCGCACCTGACCCCGCACCGGCTGGATCTCAGCGGATTGCGCATCGGCGCATTCGGGGCTGAAATCGCGGGCGCCGCCTCTCTGGAAGATCTGGCGCGCTACTCGGTGAACGTTACCCTCAGCCACCTGGACGTGCAAAAATTAATGCGCGAAATGGGGCAGAAGGGCTTGGGCTACGGCGGCACGGTTTCCGGTCCGTTGGCCGCCGCGGGCGATCTCAGCGTGCCGGGGACGCGCAGTCTGACGGCGAATGCGCACTTATCGATCGCACCTGACCGGGATGGCGTTCCATTGTCTGGCCGGATCGCCGCGGATTACCACGGCGACTCGGATAACCTGACCGTGAGCGATTCGTATGTTGCCCTGCCGCACTCGCGGCTCAATCTGAGCGGCTCCATCGGGAACCATTTGAGCGTGGTCTTCACTACCACCGATCTGGGCGATTTCAATCCCCTGACAGGCGGAAATCTGCCGGTGGTGTTGGGAGGGCCCGCGAGCTTCACCGGCGCCGTCACTGGCCGTTTGAGTTCGCCGCAAATTGCGGGACACCTGGCCGTGGGCCGCTTCGCCGCGGAGGGCCGCCAATTCCACGAGCTGTCGGGTGATGTGGCGGCATCAAGCTCGCGGGCCGCGCTCACCGGCGGCTGCGTTCGGCGCGGAAATATGCAGACTCAACTCAGCGCATCGCTGGGATTGCAAAATTGGACGCCGACGCCGAATCAGCCGGTGTCGGTGCAGGCTTCCGTCCGCAATGGCGACCTGGCGGACGCGATGGCGCTTGCCGGCACCGACCCGCAAGGCTATTCCGGGGCTCTCGCCGCCGACGTGAATATATCCGGGACCATTGGCGATCCGAGCGGGGCAGCCAATTTTACGGTGGCGAACGGGACCATACACGGCGAGCCTGTCGACCGCGCGCAGGCCCGGATCAATATGGCCGACCGATGGATAACTGTAACCAACGCGGAGGTCGTAGCGGGGCAGTCGCGCGTCGATTTGACGGCCGGGTTCCACCATCCGCGCGACCGCTTCGACCGCGGAGAAATCCACGCGCATCTGCAAAGCAACCAGGTGGATCTCTCCAAGCTGCGGGCCGTGCAGAATCTGCGGCCGGATTCCGGCGGAACTTTGCAGGTCACTGCCGATCTCACCGGCCAACTGGACGATTCCTTCGTACCGACGAACGTGACCGCGGACATCTCCGGCCGGGGACTGCGAGCCGAAGGGCAGAACTACGGCGATTTCACCGCCGCCGCGCGCACCACCGGACAAAACGTGACTTACAACGTCACCTCGGATTTCGCCGGCTCGCAGATTCGCGTGAACGGCAATACCAGCCTGGCGGCGGGGTATCGGACTACCGCCGATGCCAATATCGCCGCCCTGCCCATCGAACGCGTGCTGCACTTGCTGCAGCGCGCGGATATCCCAGCTAAGGGAACACTCACCGCAACCGCCCATTTTACGGGCACGATGGACCATCCCGAAGGCACCCTGGACGCGACTGTCGATCACGGGGTGTTTGAAGACGAGCCGATTGACCGCGTTCATGCGCGCGTGACTTACCTGGCGGCGAGTATCGACGTACCGCAACTGGAGGTCCGCGCCGGCAATTCCGGCCTCGACGCCACGGTCCACTTCGATCACCAGCCCGGTGTCCTGACGGCGGGTGAAGTTCAGTTCCGCGTCAGTGACGGTCACGCCGACCTGGCGCACATTCGCAACGTCCAGAAGGTGAGGCCGGGAATCGCCGGAACGGTGCGGCTTTCGGCCGACGGGGCGGCAACGTTGAATAGCGCCTCGCAACTGGCGCCACGCAGCGTGAATGTCAATTTCTCCGCCAAGGGACTGGCGGTGCAGGGCAAGAATCTGGGCGATCTTACGCTGGATGCCAGTACCTCCGGCGGCCGTGTGAATTTCACCCTCGATTCCAGTCTGGGCGGGGCGTCGATTCAAGGTAAGGGCAATTCCCAACTCGCCGGCGACTATCCGACGACGGCGCAGATAACCATCCACAATGTCACCTGGAAGGGCTTACAACCGCTGCTGGGACCGGCCGGTGTCGATTCCCCCGATTTCGATGCCGCCGCCGATGGCGAGATCACCATGAACGGGCCGGTGCTCCGAAGCGACGCGATGTCCGCACGGCTGCAGCTTTCGCGCGTCCAGTTGACGGCGGCCACACCCGGCATTCACTCGGAGACCGTGACCGTGCAGAATCAGGGTCCGGTGGCTGTCTCTTTGGATCGCGGCGTGGCGCGAATCGAGAGCCTGCACCTGACGGGCCCGAAGACGGATGTGCAGGCGCAAGGTTCCGTTTCGCTGACGGCGCACACGCTGCAAGCTTCGCTGAATGCCCGCACCGACCTTGGTCTGTTGCAGAAATTCGACCGCGACGTGGTTTCGTCCGGTCAGATCACGGCCGACGCAACTCTGCGGGGCACCTTCGCCAATCCGCTGATCAATGGCAAACTTCAGTTGCAGAATGCATCCGTCAATCTGCCAGACGTGCCCACCGGGCTTTCGAATGCCAACGGGGTGGTCGATTTTAACGGCACCAGTGCATCCTTTCAGAATATGACTGGCGAAGTGGGCGGCGGGAAGGTCACGCTCAGCGGCTTCGTGGCATACAGCGGGGCCACCCGCATGGCGCTGCGCGTCAATGCCAACAACGTTCATGTGCGCTTGCAACCGGGAGTGAGCGCGGCCGCAAATGCCGACTTGCATCTGAGCGGCCGGATGGACTCCAGCATAGCCTCAGGCACTGTCACCATCAATCAAATTACCTACGCCCCACAGAGCGACCTGGGGGCGATTCTGTCGCGAGCCGCGCCCGCTGTCCAGTCGCCGCCCAGCCCTTCGCTGCTGCTGGACAATATGAGGCTCGACGTGCAGGTGCGAACATCGTCCGGCCTGGCGGTACGAGCCTCCGTGGCGCAAGGTCTCCAGATGGATGCCAACTTACACGTTCAGGGTACCGCGTCCCAGCCCGGCGTCACCGGGCGGGTCGCGATTAGTGAAGGCAAGCTGGCATTCATGGGCTCGACTTATGCGGTCAATACCGGCACGATAACTTTTTATAATCCGATTCGCATCGATCCCATCCTCGATCTGAGCCTGGAAACTCAGGCGCAGGGCGTGGACGTCACCCTGAAGGTAACCGGTCCGATCGACAACATGAAGCTCTCTTATACGTCGAATCCCCCGCTGCAATTTCAGGAAGTTGTGGGATTGCTGGCGGCCGGGCAAACTCCCACATCAGATCCGACCATCCTGGCCAACCAACCCACGCAGCCGCCGCAGAGTTTCCAGGAGATGGGGGAATCGGCTGTAGTGGGTCAGGCGCTGGCGGACCCCATTGCCAATCAGATGCAGCGTGTGTTCGGCCTCACGCAGTTTAAGATCGATCCTACATTTGCCAATGGGCAGGACTTACCGCAAGCTCAGATCAGCGTCCAACAGCAGGTAACTTCGCGCATCACGCTCACGTATTCCACTCCGGTACAGTCCGGCGGCGAGCAGGCGGTAAGCGGCCAGTATCTGATTAGCCCCGATTGGTCCGCTACGGCAACCAGAGACCAGTTCGGGCTGTTTAGCGTCAAACTGATGTATAAGAAGCAGCTCAAATAAACTTTGTAAGCGGCGCTGTCGCCCGGGCAAGCATCTCCACGCGGCTTGTCCCAGCGAGCGACACTGCCGGGGCCAGCGAGTGGTATCCTGCGAAGCATGAACGCTATCGACAACCTGTTCGGAAGCACGCCGCTCAGCGCCAGCCGCGCCGACACCATCCGCAAGACTTACATGCTGTTGGGGCTCAGTGTGGCGGGGGCGCTGTGCGGCGGATACCTGGGTTCGCAATCGGACGCGCTGGCCGACCTGTTCACCGGCTGGATCGGCTGGATTGTGGCCATGGTGCTGCTGAACCTGATTCCGCGCGTGGCCATGGCTGCTCGCCACAATCCGGTGCTCGGCGTGACGGCGCTGCTGGCCGATGGGTTCGTTTCCGGACTGGTGCTGGCGCCGATACTGCGATTGGCGAGCCGCTATTCGCCGGGGACGACGGAAATCGCCATGGTGATGACGCTGATCGTGTTCGGCGCGGTCACGATGTTTGTGATGGCATCGGGACGGACGTTCTCCGCGCCGCGCGGATTGATGCTGGGAATATCGGTGAGCATCGTTGCCGCCATCATCCTCAACGCCTTCCTGAATATCGGGTTGTTGGGGATTCTGATTGCCGCCGGGATTGGCGTGCTGGGCGTTTGCATTCTGGTATACGCCACCAGCGAAGTGCTGCACAATCCCATGGCCGACAGTCCGATTCCCGGCGCTCTCATGCTGTTCGCGGGGCTGTTCAATGTCTTCGTGGCGATTCTGAATATTCTGTTGCGGTTGAACAGACGGCGCTGAGCTACTTACTTGCGTTTGAAGAATCGCTGCTGCACGTCCGGCCAGAATTCCGACATCAGATTGCCTACCGCGCCGCCCATCAGGCTGGTCCAAACGCGGCTTGCCATCACGGTGCCGTTGCGGCTGGCGGCGGGGTAGTACAGGTTGGAAGCGGCAATTCCCATCGCCATCCCGCCGATGTTCGACGTGTTGAAGCTTTGCCTCCCGGAATCCTGACGGGCGATTACCAGTTGACCGATCGAGTAGAAGATGCGGCGCATGAATTTCGATTGCGGACCTCTGCGGAAGTAGCGGGGATCCTGGTGGAGCAAGGTTGCCAAAAGGCCCGCGCTAAAGAAGTTCTGCGAGGCGAAATCGAGTTGCGCGGCATACACACGGCGGCCGTAATTCGGCCACCCCTCGCCATATTTCGGAGTCTGGTTGCCATACTGCGATTCGGCGGCGGTAAAGAACGCGGTGGCGATATTGACGGGATCGACTGTTTCCTTCACCGCCAGGATCCACTTCTCTTTGACGGAGAGGGGACCGACCCAGTGGGTCGTATCGCGGACGGTCTGATAATCCGGTAGAACCCCCATGATGCGGTCCTGGTTGAAAACCGGCGCCAGCGGCCTGGCGGGCTCGACGCCCCAGGGACTTGGCCAGGCGCTCTCCAACTCAAACGCGACAGACGAGGAATCTTCGGCATATTCAAGGACTTGCGAGCTTGCGGGGAACCCAGCCAATAGCGTGCCAGCCAGGATTACCCAGGCTCGCGGACAGACGAGGAAGTCGAGGCGCCGACTCACGTTCCTCCTACGACGAGGCTCACGGGCTGGCGGTTACTGCAATCCTAATGGCCCTAGAGAGCCATTTATTCAGTAAACTACGGAACATTTTTGGGAACTCGCACGTATGGGGAACTGAAAGGAGAAGCCAATGATAGCCAGAGGCTGGCCCCTCGCGATCGGGTTTTTGTGCCTGACCGGCTGCGTGGTGGAAGTACACAGCGGCCCCACCCGCCACGCATCGCGCGAGTTCGAGCGGAAAGGCATCGAGCGCCTGCGCCTGGAATTGCACATGGGCGCGGGTGAAGTGAAGGTGCGCGGCGACGCGGCTCAACTGGCTCACGCCGATTTCACGTATAACGTGGATGCCTGGAAACCCGAGGTCAGCTACCACACCCTCGGCGGCACGAGCGATCTGAGTATCGAGCAGCCGCAAAACAGCCATACTCATATTGGCGACACCACCTACATTTGGGACATCCAGGCGGCCAACGACATCCCTCTGGAACTCATCGCTCATCTGGGGGCCGGCGACGCGCGCCTGGACCTCAGCAGCCTGACGATGCGGCGCGTGGAAGTGGAGATGGGGGTCGGCGAACTGAACATGGATCTGCGCGGGACTCCCAAGCACGACTACGACGTGCGCATTCAGGGCGGGGTGGGAGAAGCCACCATTCATCTGCCGCGGGACGTCGGCATTTACGCTACGGGCAGCGGCGGCATCGGCGAAATCCATACCGAAGGATTGCGCAAGCAGGGCGATCATTGGGTGAATGACGCGTATGACGATGCCAAGGTGCGCATCCACGTGAGCGTGGAAGGCGGCATCGGGCAGATCAATCTGATCGTGGGTTGACGGCGGAATCTTCGAGTAGACGGGGCCGCGGCGCACCACATAGCCGTTGAGTCAGCCGAGCTCCGGGAGCCGGCCGCAGGCGATATCCTGCGAGGAAGAAGTGGCGTTCGCCGAACACCCCCGGGACTGGCGGGCCGTTGTTTGACGCGGATCGCGCGGTTGCTGTTTGCACAACGATGTCGAACTCGTCGAAGCGAGCTTGAGCTAGCCCCTGGGAAGCTAGAAGCGGCAGGTGTAAACCTTCGCCGGAGGCAGATTCCAGAGGACGCGTTCGGTGGCGACGTGGCGAAAGTGCGCCTTGAGAAATTCCTTCTCCGCGAAACGCACCAGACCGAGAGAGGCGGCCCAGTTCGGCTTGCCGCTGGCGTGCAGATACTGATACTGGGTCAGCACACCGTCCCCGGTGAGATGCGCCGCGGCCTGCTTCAGGATGGTGGTGCGCTGCGGAGGATGCATAGCGGTCAAACCGAGAGACGACACGATAGCGTCCGCTCGTGCGATGCCGTGCCGGCTGAGCAGTGCGCCGAGCCGCTCGGCCTGCCCCAGGATGGGAATAAAGCGCGCGTCCTGAATGTGTCTGCGAACGTGGCTGACGAATGCCGGATTGAGGTCCACACCCAATAAAACGGCGCCCGGATTCAGGCGCCGCAGAATCTCTTTGGTGATGGCGCCGGTGCCGATCCCAAGTTCCACAATCACCTGGGCGGATGCGAAATCGATATGGCGCAGCAAAGCGGTTGCCAGGAACCGGGAACTGGGAAATAACGACGCGGTGACGGAGATCGATCGCAGTGATTGGGAAAAGAACAGGCCATATTCGCCGCCCATTCGTTGACGGTGTTCCGGCGGCCGGCCTCCGGGCGCGAGTTTGGACTCCAACTGCTTCGGCAGACTGATATTCAAAAGGTTTCTCCTCTGATTGGACGGCGGCTCATGAAACAGCAGCCAGATCGGTTTCCAGCTCGGGCACTTCAATCTGCACCCGCGTGCCGCTGCCGGGTTGGCTCTCAATCCACATGCGATATTCCGCGCCGAAAAGCACTTTCAGCCGTTCATTCACGTTGCTGACGCCGATGCCCCCATGTTCGAGCAGAGTCCCCAGCTTTTCCTCGGAGATGCCCACGCCGTCGTCTTCCACCAGGATATGCAAGCGGGTTTCCGTGCGATGGGTGCGGATCCGAATGGTGCCGCCCGCCACTTTGCCGCTCAGGCCGTGCTTGATGGAGTTTTCCACGAGCGGCTGCAGCACCATGCTGGGCACCAGCATGTCGAGAGTGTTCGCGGCTACGTCGGTTTCGTAACGCAATTTATCGCCAAATCGGATCACCTCGATGGACAGATAATCCTCTATGAAGTTTAACTCGTCTCGCAGGTGACTGAAGTTCTCATGTTTGCGCAGCAGGCGGCGGAGCACTTTGGAAAGTTTCACTACCATGACACGCGCCTGGTTGGGATTGGTGCGAATGAGAGAGGAAACCGAGTTGAGGGTGTTGAACAGGAAGTGAGGATTGATCTGGCTGGTGAGGGCCGCCAGGCGCGCTTCCACCAGCAGGCGCTCCTGTTCTTCGAGCTTTTTTTCGTTGCGCGTGTTGTTCCAGATCTTCAACGGGATGGCGACGGCGAAGAGCGTGGTGGCGTAGATGGCGGCGATGGCCAGCGAATGGCCGGGTTCGTCAGAGGAGGTTGGTTTGAGGCGGAAGAGCAGGCTGCCGTAGGGCGCATTTCGCCGGAACAGATCGCCCAGTCCCTGCCGCAACGCTTCGGCGCAGAGAACCGCGGCGAAGAAGATCAATTGGAAGCCGGTGCGCCAATGATCGTGCTTTTCCTTGAAGAAGCGATAGATGTTGACATCGGGATAGGGAGAAAACCGCCAGACCTCTTCGGGGGTAGGCGCGAGATCGCGCAATAGTCCGCCGAGAACGCCGACGCTCGCCAGCAGAGGCAGCGTGAGATATTCGTGGTGGAAGAAAGTGGGCAGCGAGATCAGGATTCCGGAGAGGAGTCCAGTAACATAGCCGCCGAGCAAACCGGCGATCAGGCTGCCCTCCAGGCCGAGGTCGGCCGCCTGGTACGCGGATTGCGGGCCCGCGATGCGGACGGCCACGCTGGCGGCGAATACCAGGCCCAAACACAAGGCGAGAACCGCCCTTTGAGAAAGGGTGCGCGTTTCGCGCATGAGCATGGACTGAAAGGTGCTGGATCTCGCGACGATGCTGGCGATAGCGGCCATAGCGGCGAGCTTCACGAGCAGCGTCAGATAGCCTTCGAGATTCATCCTATCCGCCAGCCATTATAATAGAGTGATCAAGGTCTCTTATAGCTAGCATGAATAATTCCCACGGGCTACGCCTGCGAAAAGTGGCCGAAGCCGATTTTCCGTCACAATTCGGCGCCTTCCGAATCCACGGGTTCGAAGGAAGCCACGATGGCCTCAGCGAAGAAGCGGTCGTGCTCTCGATGGGCAATCTGGCGGATGGGCCGCCGCCACTGGTTCGCATTCACTCCCAGTGTCTCACGGGCGACGTGTTTCACAGCTTGCGCTGCGATTGCCGCGCGCAACTCGAAATAGCGCTGAAAATGGTCGCTGAAGAAGGTCGCGGGATGGTGATTTATGAGCTGCAGGAAGGGCGGGGAATCGGCCTGCTGAATAAGTTGCGCGCCTATGAGTTGCAGGATCAAGGGGCCGATACGGTGGAGGCCAACGAGCGGTTGGGGTTCGACTCCGATTTACGCAGTTATTTGTTGCCGGGGGCAATTTTGCGGCACTTTGGGCTGAAGGCGATCCGGCTGCTTTCCAACAATCCCGAAAAGGTAGCGGCGGTGGAGAACGCAGGCGTGAAGGTCACCGAGCGGGTGCCTTGCCTGGCTGACGTGGTGGAGACGCGCGAGGCGTATCTGCGGACCAAAAAAGAGAAGATGGGGCACTTGCTGGAGTAGTAGGCGTGGGGACGAAGGACGGCAAGCAGCGCTTGACCGACCCAAGATC
>Ga0181528_10001018_pt1 | contig 17915 bp, 19 predicted proteins | sample PEATcosm2014_Bin_47_FD_119742 | JGI IMG/M metagenome (GOLD analysis project Ga0181528, IMG submission 119742) | Peatland microbial communities from MTU Mesocosm Facility, Houghton, MI, USA - PEATcosm2014_Bin10_10_metaG | ecosystem: Environmental > Terrestrial > Soil > Wetlands > Peat | place...
GCCTTTCGGTTGTTCTCGCTCACGCCCCACTCGGCAGAGATCCATTCCTTGTCTTCCAGCCGTTGCAGCGCCACATAAAGCGAACCGTGATCCACCAGAAACACGTCTTCAGACTGGCGCTGAATCATGCGCGCCACTCCCTGTCCGTGGCATGGGCCCAGCAGCAGCGTCTTCAAAATCAGCAGGTCCAGCGTGCCCTGGAGCAGGGCAATTCGGTCGTCGTTGTTCTCTTGGGTAGCCATTCGACCCAAGTATCTGCCTCTTTGGGTAGAATGTCAACCCAAGAGTTTTGGCGACGATCGAAAGTCTCCTGTCAGCGGCGCTTGAGGGCTTCGAGTTCGTCCAAAGTGCGGGGCCAGTCCTTGCCCAGCAGACGCGAGAGGCTGCGGTCGGCGAGGACTTTGCCGCCAGTCTGGCAGCGGGCGCAGTAGTTGGTCTCGTTGTCGGCGTAACGGATGCGCTGGACCTTCTCCCCGCAGCAGGGGCAGGGCCGGTCAAACTTGCCGTGGACGGCGAATTCAGGTCGAAAGGCGGTCACCCCTTCGGGAAAGCTCTCGTCGGCTTCCTTGCGCAGGCGGTCCATCCAGATTTCGAGGGTAGAGCGTGTGGCGGAGAACAGACGGGTCCACTCTTCGTCGTTGAGTTTGTGTGTGAGCGTTACCGGCGAGAGATGCGCCGTGTGCAGGATTTCGTCGGAGTAGGCGTTTCCGATGCCGCTGACCAGGCGGGGATCGGTGAGGGCGCGTTTGAGGGTTCGGTTCTCTGCGGTAAGCGCGGTGCGAAAGCCGGCCAGATCTGTCACAAAGACTTCGATTCCGCCGGGGTCGATGGTGTAGAGGCCTTGCTCGCCACGGACAACATGCAACGAAGCCCGCCGTTTGCTGCCGGCTTCTGTCAAGGTCAGCGAACCGGTGGCGAAGTCGAAGGCGGCGAGGGCGTTGCGACCCGCGAGCTTGGCCTGCGGCCCTTTCCAGTGGAGACGGCCGGCGATCATGAGGTGGAGCACCAGCCAGAGGTCGCCTTCGACGCCGATGGCGATGCGTTTGCCGACGCGGCGGAGGGCTGTGACTGTGCGGCCTTCGGTGGCGGCGAGGGGCGGTTCTACGGTGCGGAGAAGGAAGACTGAGGCGAGGCGGACTTGTTGAAGCGGCTGGCCGAGGATGCGGGCCTCAAGCGCGTGAATGTAGGCGGCGATGTCGGGGAGTTCCGGCACTGAATCAACCCTCCGGCCATGATTCGCGCAAAACACTTGAGACGCTGCCCCTTTGGACAGAAACACTGAACCCCTTCGACACACACTCAAAGATTGAGTCGTGAAAAGCGAAGATGAAGTGCTTCAACTTCAAGTACTCTTCTTTCCGATGGTGGGGATGGACAGAGTTCATCCTCTCAAGGGTACGAATCCAGGACGAGTTCTTAACCTCGGCGACCGAGTAAGGCTGAAGCCCTCGCCCGGCCAGCGGGTGGCCTGTGAAGGCTTCATCGTTTGGCGGGCCAAACATGTGCGCCCTCGGCGACTGGAAGCGCACCAAGGCACAATTCTCATCCGGCGTGTCCTGACTCACGATACGAACCGTCCGCCCATCCCAGCCCGCCAAGTCCGCCTGAACAACGTAGGCCAGGTGAAGGAATTGCTCCCCGCAAAGTATCAGAGGACAAGGGGCGCCGACTGAAGATTGGGGTACATCTTCCAGTTCGAAGACCGAATCGAGATTATCGATTGCGTACATGGTGACTTGGCAGCCATTCTACAGGCTGTCGAGCCATCTATCATTTGCGGAACTCTCTAATCCCAGAATCGTGTTGTCGATGAGCCGGGTTGCGCCTACCCATGCGGCTACGGCGAAAAGCGATCCCCGAGCCGCGACCTCCACGGGTTCCAGCGTTGCCCAGTCGACGAGGGCGATGTAGTCGACGCGGATCTGAGGCATTTCGGCGAAGGTTATTCGTGCGGCCTGGGTGATTTTGGCGGCGAGGCGCTCACCTGCTGCGAAGAGGGATTCGGCCTGGCGAATGGCGCGGCTGAGGGTGAGGGCCCACTCGCGCTCTTCGGGGCTCAGATAAATGTTGCGCGAACTGAGAGCCAAGCCGTCGGACTCGCGGACGATGGGGCAGACGACGATTTCCGTGGCGAGTCGCAGGTCGAGGACCATGCGGCGAAGGACGGCGACCTGGGCTGCGTCTTTCTGCCCAAAGAAGGCACGGTCGGGTTCGGCGGCAATGAATAGCTTGCAAACAACGGTGGCTACGCCGCGAAAATGGCCGGGGCGGGATTTGCCGTCGAGACGATCACTGAGGCCTTCGACCTCAACAAACGCTGCTGCGCCGGAGGGGTAGAGTTCGTCGACGGATGGAGCGAAGACTACGTCGGCACCGGCGGCTTCAGCGAGGGCGCAGTCGGCGGCAAAGGTGCGCGGATAGCGCGAAAAGTCCTCATTAGGCCCGAACTGGGTGGGGTTGACGAAGATGCTGACGGCGACAGCGCCGCAGGAGGCCGCCGCTGCTCGAATCAAAGACGCGTGACCTTCATGCAGGGCGCCCATCGTCGGGACCAGCCCGATTGTCTTGCCGCCATCCATTCGTTTCAGCCGCGACCATCCGCGGAGTTCGGCAACCGTACGCAGAATCTCCATCAAGCCTTCCTCAGCACGCCTTTGGCCGCCTTGGCAGCCATCACACGCTTGGCAGCTTCGGGCAGATGGTAGCTTTCTTCGTCGGACGGGAAAGTACGATGCTCAACATCTTCGCGATAGTGTTCGATGGCCGAGCGGATAAGTGTGCCTGCATCGGCGTAGCGGCGAACAAACTTCGCAGGGGGCGCGAAGGTGAGGTTGAGCAGGTCGTGGAAGACAAGGATCTGGCCGTCGCATTCGGGGCCAGCGCCGATCCCGATGGTGGGCACGGGCAACTCGGCGGTGATTTCAGCGGCCACTTCGCGAGGAACGCCTTCGAGGACGATTGCTCCGGCACCGGCGTCGGCCAGGGCGAGGGCGTCAGCCTTGAGGCGGCTGGCAGTTTCAGCAGTGCGGGCCTGGACGCGATAGCCGCCCATGCGATGGAGGCTCTGCGGGGTGAGGCCGAGGTGGCCGATGACTGGAATTTCCGCATCTGTGAGGGCACGGACCAGTTCAATGCGCGGGCCTTCAATTTTTACGGCTTCGGCGCCAGCCTCCTTGAGGAATCGGACGGCGTTGGCCAGTCCTTCCGAGACAGACCCGTGGTAGCTGCCAAAGGGCATGTCGGCGACGACCAGGGCGCGGCGGACGGCGCGGCGAACAGCGCGGGTGTGGTGCAGCATCTCGTCCACGGTGACGGCCATTGTGTTGTCGTGGCCGAGCACGACCATGGCCAGCGAATCGCCAACCAGCAGCAGGTCGATGCCGGCCTCGTCTGCCAGACGCGACGACGAGTAGTCATACGCGGTAAGCGCAGAGATGGGTTTGCCTTGCCGTTTCATCTCGGCAAGGGCAGGAACAGTGACTTTTGTGATGGGAACGCCGGTCGACGCAGAACTCGACCCGCCGGGGAAGTTGGTTACGCTCATATTCTCTCCAGTGCCGCTCCGTTCACTCAGGATGCGACCCGAACCAAGCTGAGTATACGCCTGAAACCGAATCCGGTGCAGCGCTCGCGTCCCGCATTTTGCTGATGCGAGAAGTTCGAGAGTTGGGATAGAATCCTCACTACCCCAATCTTCAACATCTATCGAAAGCGAGGTCGACGGTGCCCAAGTTTGTCATCGAAAGAGAGATCCCGGAGGCGGGAAAGCTGTCAAGAGAACAACTGCAGGCGATTTCACAGACTTCCTGTGGCGTATTACGAGAGATGGGCCCACAGATTCAGTGGGTGCAGAGCTATGTAACAGACGACAAGATCTATTGCGTGTACATTGCGCCGGATGAGGAAACGGTGCGGCGGCATGCAGTGACGGGTGGATTTCCCGCAAACCGGATATCGCAGGTTCGCGCTGTGATTGACCCGACAACGGCCGAATAGCCGCTGCATTTGGATGGTTGGGACAGGGAGATGCTTGCGGGCATCTCGCCTGAGGACTCACACTGGAAGACGTGATGTTGACGCCGTTGGCTGCTGGAATCTCGGTTGGATTTGGAGCGATGGCCGGGCTCGGGCTTGTAGCCGGGGGCTACGCTTACGCGGCCATGTGGCCGGGGTCGCAGATTTTTGGGAAGGCGTTGATTGCACCGCGCAAACCCGGGGAACTGGCGCTGACCTTTGACGACGGACCCAACCCTGCATGGACGCCGCAACTCCTGGATCTGCTGGCCGCTTACGGCGTGAAGGCTACGTTTTTTCTGGTGGGCAAGTATGGCTGGTCGCAGCCAGGGTTGGTGCGCCGCATTGTCGCCGACGGACACCTGCTGGGAAACCACTCCTGGTCGCATCCAAACCTGGCGCTGACTGGGGCCTTGAAGGTGGACAAGGAATTGCTTCGGACACGCGATACGCTGGAGCAGATTTCCGGGGCGCCGATCAAGTATTTCCGCCCACCCTTTGGGGGACGACGTCCTCATGTGCTGCGGGCGGCAAGGCAACTGGGGATGACGCCGGTGCTTTGGAACGCGATTACAACCGACTGGAGCGAACCTTCGGCGGATCGAATTGCGCAGCGGCTTGTGGACAAAATCGGCAGAAACCAGCTGCGCGGGTTGGCGGCGAACATTGTGCTTCACGATGGCGGGCACCTGGAGCCTGAAGCCAATCGCGGGCCTTCAGTTGCGGCGGCGGGGCAGTTGCTGGCGCGCTACGCTTTGACACATCGGTTTGTGAGGCTTGATGCGTGGGGCGAGCGGGAATCGGCCTGAGGCCTACCCGGCAACCTCGGCCTGAAACGCAGCTTTTGCGGCGGTGATGGTCGCGGCAGTTTCTTCTTCGCCGTGCGCGGTGCCCAGGAACGCCGCCTCAAACTGCGAGGGTGGCAGCCACACCCCTTGATCGAGCATCGCTCGGTGGAATCGGCCGAAGGCATCGGTGTCAGACTTGGCGGCCTGGGCATAGTCAGTGACCGGTCCGGGGGTGAAGAACCAGGTCCACATGGCTCCGACGCGGTTGGTTGTGAGGGAAACGCCGGCGGCTGCGGCTTCGGCGGCTACGCCTTCCGCAACAGCTTTGGACGTCGCCTCAATCCTGGGGTAAACCTCGCTCGCGTGCTGCTGAAGGTAGCCGACTGTCGCGATTCCGGCGGCCATGGCGAGGGGGTTTCCGCTGAGGGTTCCGGCCTGGTAGACAGGGCCTAGAGGCGCGAGCAGGTCCATCAAGCGCTGCTTGCCGCCGAATACGCCGACGGGAAGGCCTCCGCCGACAATTTTGCCGAGGGTGACGAGGTCTGGATCGAGGTTGTAGAGCTGGCAGGCGCCGCCGAGAGCGACGCGGAAGCCGGTCATGACTTCATCGGCGATGAGCAGGGCTCCTTCGCGGGCGGTGATGGACCGAAGGCCGGCGAGATAGCCAGGGGCGGGGGCGATGCAGCCGGCGTTGCCGACGACCGGCTCCAAAATAATGGCAGCGATGGCGCCGGGATGCGCGGCAAAAGCAGCTTCCACGGCGTCGAGGTCGTTATAGGGCAGCGCGAGGGTGAGGCCGGCGATTTCTTCCGGAACACCCGCCGAACCGGGGATGCCGAAGGTGGCGACGCCGGAGCCGGCTTTAACAAGCAAACCGTCGGCGTGGCCGTGGTAGCAGCCTTCAAACTTGACGATGATCTTGCGGTTGGTGGCAGCGCGGGCCAGGCGTATGGCCGACATGGTGGCTTCAGTGCCGGAGCTGACGAAGCGGACCTTTTCGATGGCCGGATAACAGGCTACGACGCGCTCGGCGAGGTCGGCCTCGGCTGCGGTGGAGGCGCCAAAGCTGGCGGAGTTGCGGGCGGCTCTCTGAATGGCTTCAACCACGGGCGGGAAGGCATGGCCCAGAATCATGGGGCCCCAGGAGCCGAAATAGTCGATGTAGCGGTTGCCATCGGCGTCGGTGAGGTAGGCTCCCTCAGCTCGCTCGACAAAAGGAGGCGCACCGCCCACGGCTTTGAACGCGCGCACCGGCGAGTTGACGCCGCCGGGGAAGAAGCGCTCAGCGCGCTGTTGCAATGCCTGGGAACGGGTGCGGGATGGTGTGGCGACGGGCGAGCTCATGGTGGTTTCAGTATAGAAGGCGGCGGTTTGCGCAAAGAGTGATCTATCTCACATGGTTGAAGTGAATCAGACGGGCGTGTGGTTTCATCTCCATAGCTGTGAGCGAATTATCTTCCATCCTCGGCGACCGTCTGCTGGTGCTCTTTGACGGGCAATGCGGACTTTGCAACCGATCGGTGCGGTGGTTTCTGAAGCGCGACCGGCGAGACCGGCTGCGCTTTGCGCCTTTCAATTCGCCAAGAGTAGCCGAACTGCTTGCGCGTCATGGTCTTGATTCGACTGGCGCTGAAGGGCCCAGTTCGATCCTGGTGGTGCAGAACGTTGATGGACCCAGCGAGCGGTTGCTGATGCGCTCAGACGCTGTCCTGACGATGCTCTCGCAGTTGCCGCGGCCCTGGCCTGCTGTTTCCAGCGGCCTGCGGCTGATTCCCCGGCCACTCCGCGACCTTGGCTACAGGCTTATTGCGCGACTACGGTATCGCATCTGGGGACGGTTGGAAAGCTGCCCGATTCCCACAGCAGCAGAGCGCGAACGCTTCCTCTAACGCACAGCCATACCCCCTTGAATCCTGCTAGAATCGTGGTTTCCGGCCTCACTAAACGCCGCCGAATCTGACCACTTCCATCCAGAGAAAGCCCGCACACGTGCCAGAAGAACCCAAAGCCAAGCAAGTGACCTACGCCGATGCGGGAGTTGACATCTCCAGCGGCGACCGCGCCAAGGACCGCATTAAGTACCTGGCGCAGAAGACCTTTAACCGCAATGTGCTGGGCGGCATTGGGGGCTTCGGCGCGCTGTTTCGCCTTGACCTGCAGCGCTGGAAGACTCCCATTCTGGTGAGTTCGGCGGACGGCGTGGGCACCAAGCTGAAGATCGCGTTTGAGCTGGGCATGCACCACACGGTGGGCGCCGACCTGGTGAATCACTGCGTGAACGACATCGCGGTGCAGGGGGCGATTCCACTGTTCTTCCTCGATTACCTCGCGACCGGGAAACTCGATCCCGAGGTGATTGAGTCGGTCGTCACAGGGCTGGCGGAAGCTTGCAAGGCCAATGCCTGCGCACTGATTGGCGGCGAGACGGCGCAGATGCCGGGGTTTTATGCGGACGGCGAGTATGACCTGGCGGGGTTCATCGTTGGTGCGGTAGACCGGGAGAAGATGGTAACCGGACAGGGGATCAAGCCGGGGGATGTGCTGATCGGGCTGCCGTCGACGGGGCTGCACACCAACGGCTATTCGCTGGCGCGTAAGCTGCTGTTTGAGGTGGCTGGATACAAGCCGACGCAGTATGTTTCGGCCCTCAAGGATAAGGCGGGCGCGGCGCTGATGAAGACCCACCGCAGCTACCTATCGGTGATTCAGAAGCTGGTGACGGCGGGAGTTACTGCGGGCATGGCGCACATCACGGGTGGTGGAATTACGGAAAACTTGCCGCGGATTCTGCCCAAGGGAACGGCAGCGCAAGTAGAGGTTGGCACATGGCCGGTGCTGCCGATCTTTGAGCATCTGAAGACGCTGGGACAGGTGTCGCAGGATGAGATGATGCGCACGTTCAACATGGGGATCGGACTGATCGCGGTAATTCCAGCGGCGAAGTTCACGCGGGCCAAGAACCTGCTGGATCGGGCTGAAGAGAAGTTTTTTGTCATCGGTCGAATTGTGAAGGGCGACAAGCGGGTGCATTACACATGAGTCGCCCGGTTCGGCTGGGAGTGCTGCTCTCTGGCCGCGGCTCCAACTTTCTGGCTATTGCGGCTTCTATTCGCGAGGGTCGGCTGCCGGGGGTCGAGATTGCGGTTGTGCTCTCGAATGTGGCCGATGCGCCTGGGATTGCCGCAGCCACCCGGTTGGGTCTACCGACCTCGGTTTTCGTCTCCAAAGGCCGGCCGCGAGCCGACCACGATGCGGATGTGATTGGCTGCCTGCGGGAGCACGAAATCGACCTTGTCATCCTGGCCGGTTACATGCGTCTGCTTTCGCCCGGGTTTATCAATGCTTTTCCGAACCGAATCCTCAACATCCACCCATCACTTCTGCCGGCGTTTCCAGGTCTAGAGGCGCAAACGCAGGCTTTCGAGTATGGCGTAAAGGTTGCTGGATGCACCGTGCATTTTGTGGACGAGCACCTGGACCACGGCGTGATCATCGTGCAGAGGGCGATTCCGGTGCTGGAGACGGATGATGCACACACGCTCGCCGAACGGATTCTGGCTGAGGAGCACATCGCCTACACCGAAGGCATTGCGCGGGTGGCGAGTGGTGCGTATGAGATTTGCGGGCGGCGATTTGTGCCCCGGCAACTTGCATAAAAGCAAGACGGACTGAGGTTTCCCGCAGCCCGCCCGGCATTTCTCAATTCTTTCGTACAAAAACTATTTGCAGGGACTACTTGCTGGGCTTGTTGGCGGGTGGCGGAGGTTGCGGCGCACCCGGGTGGTCGTGGTCGTGATCGTCATCCGGAATCACGAACGGCTCAGGGCCGAGATGCCCACGATGGCAGGTGCCGCAAGTGACTGGCGCCTCGGAGCTGGGGACCTTGGACACGTAGTTGACGTTGATGTCCTCGACCATCTTGTACATCAGGCGGGCGGTGCGCTTTTCCTCCTTGGAGTCGTCGGCAAAGTTGAGGCGCGGGCGACCGTTGGGACCGATGTTCTTGGGGTCTGCGGCGTGGCAGGTATTGCAGTGTGCTCCCAGCGAGCCCTCCCACTTCTCCATGATCTCGTGCAACTGCTCCCCGGTTAGGTCTTTGGGCAAGACCTGGAGATTGATGGGGGCTGGAAACTCGCGTTTCGGCGGGGGTGGGCCGACGGCCGGGGCCTGAGCGACGGAGGTAAGGGCGAAGAAGGCTACCGTCAGCGCGACTGCTGCGGTCAGGAACGAGGAAGACTGTTTCAAGCCGGGGATCTCCTGGTTGGATTCTGCTTCTGAACTGATTGACGTGATGGTACGGGGCTCAGCTTTAGTTCTTGCTGAAGATGGAAAGAAAAAACTGGTTCCTACAAGAATACCCGCTCAGGTTAGCGCATTTTTCGCGGACCTGAGACGCACGCATTCCCTCGGACAGCGAAGCGCAGCGGCCAGTCGACAGCCACATGAATGCCAATGCGGGGTGTGACCAGCACGTCTTTCACGGCATGGCCGTCGTCGCGAATCTGGAGCGGGGAGGCGGGATCGCAGAGGTCCAGAGCGTTGTGATCCGGGCGGTTGAGGCCGAGCGCCATGCAGAGCCGGCTGGGGCCGGAAGTCAGATCCCTCGGGGCTGCGCCGAGCTGCAAACCCCGGTTCCGCGCCATCTGGTCCGCCCCACGCAGCGGCTCCAGAGCACGCACCAGTATGCAGCCGGCGCGGCCCTCAGGCTCGCAGCAGACGTTCATGCAGAAGTAGCGGCCGTAGATTGCATAGACATACGAAAAGCCGGCCGGACCGAAAAGTACTGAGTTTCGTGGCGTGGGCCCGCGATGGGAGTGGGCGGCCGGATCAGGCGGATCGTTATGGGGGCCAAGGTAGGCTTCGACTTCAACGATGCGGCCGGATAGCTGGCCAGCAGGGGTCTGGTGGACGAGGATTTTGCCGAGCAGGCGCGGAGCTACCTGCTCGGCTGGCGACTCAAAGAAGGCGCGCGCTACTTGTTGGCTTTTTTCCATTCCTTCAGCAGTTCGAGAACCTGTTCGGCGTGGCCTTCGGGGGTGACTTTGGGGAAGATGTGGAGCAGGGTCTGGTCGGGGCCGATTACGAACGTGGTGCGCTCGATCCCCCAGACTTTCTTCCCATACATGTTCTTTTCCTTCAACACGCCAAACAGATTGCAGACTTTCTCGTCTACATCAGCAAGGAGTGTGTAGGGCAGGTCGTATTTGGCGCGGAACTTGGCCTGAGCCTTGGGTGTATCGCGCGAGATGCCGAGGACCACGGCGCCGGCTGTCTGCAGCTTCTTGAAGGTGTCGCGAAAGCCGCAAGCCTCAATGGTGCAGCCAGGAGTATCCGCCCTGGGGTAAAAGAAGAGTACGACAGGCTTGCCGGCGTAAGCGGACAGGCTGGTGGTCTTGTCCTCGTCGGTTTGCAGAGTGAAATCGGGAACTTGCTGGTTGAGCTCCATGGGGCACTCCCTCGTATGGTAGGTAGAAGGCAGCTAGTGGTTGGAAGGCCACTAGAGGCCAACAGGTTTGATTATTCCCGAGGTGGGCGGCAGATGTCATTGCACGGTACGGGTGAATTGTTGATCAGACGAACGGAATCTGGTGCTTCGAGCGTGGTGGGGATGGCGCTGGGTCTGTTGTTCGCCATTTTGCCGGCTGCGGGCCAGTATGTGGGCAAAGTCTCAGAGACGGACAAGAGTGCGCCGGAGTTGCGCGCGGTAGCAGTGCTGGAGTGGACCGGCGAAGCAGGCAAGCCCAAGGCAAGCCGCCTGGTGCCGATTACAGTGCTCGACGGCGGACAGTTGCAGGATGGCGCAGTGTACCTGGCGCGTCCGGAGCCGATGGCGCTGTTTCCTGAAGTTGAGTACGTGCTGCAGCAGGACGGCAAGGCCATTGGGCTATTCGACATTGACAAGGCGGGGCAGCAATTGGGGTCGTGGGTTGGGTTTGGGGCATGGAAGCCGATGCCTGCGGCGCACCCAAAACCTTCTGCCGCCGAGTTGGCCAAAACTCATTTTGATGACGATGAGCCCGGCGATGGGCAGCCGGTATTGCACCGCAAGCACCACTCGGATGATGCGCCAGCAGCTGGAACAGGGAGCGGCAGCAGTTCGGGCAGCAGTGACGGCGCGGCTGCGCCCAGCGACCCGGACCGGCCGGTGCTGCACAAGAAAGCAGACACCAGCGATGGCAGCGCCGGAAGCGCAGGTACGGCAAGCGCCGGGACGATTAGTGGCAGTCCGGCTGCGGCGGGCTCAAGCGCCGGTTCGGATGAGGACCCCGACAGACCAACCCTGCATCGGAAGACCTCCGCGAGCGATTCCGCGAGCGGAACAGCCGACGATGATCCCGACCGGCCGACGCTGCACAGGAGCAAAAAGAGCAAGCCGGCCGAGCAGGCTGATATTGAGGCGGCACCGGGGGAGACCGATCCGGACCGCCCGCGGCTCAAGCGCGGCAAGGCAGATAACAACAGCCTCCAGGTGAGCCCCACGCTGATGGGGTTGCCGCCCGACCTGAACCAGGCCGTAGCCGTCTCTGATGCCAAAACCCGTCCTGACCACCCGTGGGACTTTACCTGGACCAACCCCGACGATGAGGGCAAGATGAAGTCCGCGCTGGAAGACATTGCCCGGGATGCGCTCGGGTTGAATGCGCCACCCGCTCCAGCCAAACCTGCCACCAGGCGCACCGCGCCGCGGAAGACAGCCAAACCTGTTGCTCCGCCGCCGGCAACGCTTGAGGGAGAGCAGTTCAGAGTGTTTGAGCTGGCCTATGGCTCGGGCGCAACGCTTGTGTTGAGCGCGCACACTGACGGTCCTCCGCCGCAGCAGAAGTTTGTGACACTAATTGCCCAGCCGGATCTTTACGGCAACGTGCTGGTGCTGAAGAAGGCTGTCACCGATGGTGCACATCTGGATGACACCCCCCGCATGCGCCTGATTGACGCCGTGGACGCGATGGCCGATAACCGCGGGGAACTGCTGTTTGAGTTGCGCGGCTCCACCCAGCGGCAGTTCGCGCTTTATCGCGTTTTGCGTGGTCAGGCAGAGCAGTTATTCATCACCGGAGGTGGGCAATTCGGGGCGGCGAGCGAATAGGAAATGACCCGGGAGTGCTGGTTTTTCGGCTGACTTGCGGGCAGGAACAGTGCTCCAAAAGTGGGGTATCTTCTATTTTGAGAGCAATATTGCTCACTTCCAGGCGAATTGTTTCGGTTTCACCAACTTGAGTTTTAACGCGACCTCCCGTTGATTACTAGTTCCTATACAATCTCCATTAGGGTGGGCGTGTTGCCACTCAACAAGGATTTTCTATAAACATGGCGTCAGTTGTCACCGCACCAGCACCCGAAATCGTTCCCGCCAGTTCAAGCGCGTCATTCCCCGGAATTCCTGATTCCACAACATCGGCGACAGCGCATGCAGTGCCGGCCCGGCAGGAGATTCGCATGGGACGCGCCGCATCTGTGGGCGCGGGCATCAACTGGCTCACGCTCGGTGTGGTTGTCGCCTTTCACGTGGGCGCGCTGGCGGCCCTGTTCTTTTTCACCTGGGAGCGCCTGCTTGTAATGCTTGTCCTGTACGTCGTTGCCATCAATGTCGGCATCGGCATGTGCTACCACCGACTGCTGACGCATCGTGGCTATCAGGTCCCCAAGTGGCTCGAGTACTCGATGGCCGTCTGCGCCACACTGGCGCTTGAGGGCGGACCGATCTTCTGGGTGGCCACGCATCGGGTACACCACCAAAACAGCGACCAGGAAGGCGACCCGCATACCCCGCGCGAAGGCGGATGGTGGGCGCACACTGGGTGGATTCTCTGGGGCAATACCCTGCATATGCAAACCGAGGTCCTGGGCCGCTATACGCCCGACCTGACCCGCGACCGCTTCATGGTCTGGCTCAGCAAGTGGCACTGGATTCCGCTGGTCGTGACCGGCGTGTTGCTGTTCGGTCTCGGCTGGGTTTTCGGCGGTCCGTCCTGTGCGGTCGGCATGATCCTGTGGGGTGCCTTCATGCGCGTTACGCTGGGCCTGCACGCCACCTGGTTTGTGAACTCGGCGACTCATCTTTGGGGCAGCAGACGATTTGAGACGCGGGATGACTCACGGAACAACTGGTGGGTGGCGCTGGTGAGCGGCGGGGAAGGCTGGCACAATAACCACCACGCGCACCCTGTATCCGCAAAGCATGGGCAGGCCTGGTATGAGGTTGACCCCAACTACTGGGGCATCTGGCTGCTGAGCAAGGTTGGGCTGGCGACGAAGATCAAGCTGGCAAAGTTTGATCGGAAGAATCCCAAGCCTGCGGGCGCTTAGGATCCTTCAGCATTCAAGCAATTACGATTGAGAATTGACAGACAACAGAGGCGGCCTTTCCTTCCCGGGATGGCCGTCTTTTCACGTCAGACGAACCCCTCGCAGCTTTGAAAGGCCACGAGTCTCCTTCTTACCAAGCCTTCACTGACGGATCGCCGACAATCCAGAAATTGCACTTCCTCGGGTGCTGAGGGCAATGCCGGAATATCCGGCGCATCGAGGCTGCAGCCATGCAACTCAAAGTGGACGACGGAAATCTGCCTGAAAAACAGCTTGCGGGGCATGCGGTCAGTGCTCCCCATCTCTCGTCGACTCTGCCGTTAGGGCTGCCTGAACCTCTTGGACGACGGTAAACGATGGAAGCAGGGGTGTTGGTGGCAACCGGAGACTTGTAGCCTTTTGGCCCTGCAAAACTGATCGAAATTTCCGCTTGCATGCCCCGCTTGTGCAAGTAGAGAATGTGCAATCGCTGGGACCATGGTTCGTTTCCATTCCGCCATTGAGGCAAGACCGGGGTGGTCCCACTTCTGTTCAATCGCGTTCGTATCCCGGTCCATCCCCAAAAAAATAAAAAGGAGAACATGATGAAAGGCACAGAAGTCTCCCGTAGAAGGTTAATGCAGGTGGGGCTCGGAGCCGCCGCCGCGGCCAGCCTCGTTTCCGCCTCTTCCCCATCGCTGGCGCACGCATCTGAACCGCAACAAAGCGACTCAGATCCGTTACCCGCGGACGACCAACATGCATTCTGGTCATCTATCAACAACGCATACGCATTCCTGAACCAGATGATGGACGCGTACGCTTCAGGCGCCACCATACGGCTAAGCCAGAGCTACTCTGACCAGATCGCCGGTGGCACTTTTTACAGCACCGCATTCGTATACGACAATGCGCTGCTAATCCTCGCCTACCTGGCTAGTGGCCGGCCGGACCACTTGTCCCGCGCCTGCATCCTCGGAGATGGCCTGCTCAACGCCCAAAGCACTGACCCAATCGGGGACGGCCGCTTCCGGCAGGCTTATTTTGTGGGAACACCGAACAGCAGCGGCGTTTATGTAAACCCCGGCCTGCCCTACTTTCAGGGAAGCGCCGTAGGGGATTGCGCGTGGCCGGGGATTGCGCTCGCCCAACTCTATGCCCGAACAGGTCACCAGGCTTATCTTGCCGGCGCTGTGAAGGCCGCCAATTTCATCGAAACGCTCCGTGACAATGTCAATGTCCCGCCGGGTGGGTTCTATTTCGGCAATGGCCAAACCAACAAATCCACCGAACACAACATCGACGTTTGTGCTCTGTTCACCATGCTGGCCCAGCTGACCGGGAACGCAACCTGGCTGAATGGCGCCAATTGGGCCAGGAGCTTCGTCCAGGCCATGTTTGACGCACCCTCAGGGCACTTTTGGACAGGTACTTCTGACCCGACGAACATCTTCTACAACAACAGCCCTGAAGACGTGAACACGTGGTCTTACCTGACTTTTCAGGATCCCAAGTACGCCGTGTCCCTGGATTGGGTCAAGACAAATCTGGCGACCACCGACTCAACCTTTGCCTTCAACAATGGCTGGGGTGTCTTCGGTTCCCTGCGGCTGCGGGTGAACGGCATGACCTATGCCAGCCTGAGCAAACTTGGCACGGTTCTGGGCGATCAAACCGTCGACGCAGATGCGGTTTGGCTCGAAGGAACTGGACATTTGATCGCGGCTCTGTTCGCGCGTCGGCTCCCCCCCGGCAAAGACATTCCAAGTTTCCATGGAGATGTCGATCTCGCATGGTCCCTGATCGAAAGCTGCCAGGTCGCACAGAGCAGCCTGGGCGCAGGGCAGACGGTCAATGGTCAGGAATTGACCCCGGGGCAGGGACTCACAGCCTCGACCAGCATCCTGAACACGGGATTCGGCTACAACTACTTCCCGTACCTCCATATTGGAGCCACTTCCTGGTATCTGATGGGAGCCCAGGCCAACAATCCTATGCGGTTGAAACACCGCTAATCCAAGCGTGCGTTAATCCCCTCGATTGCCGGGTATCACGCATGCAACTCACGGCCGCATCCCTCAGCAGAGATGCGGCCGTGAGTTTCTGCGATCTGCTGGTGTCGTGAGGCGGGGTACACCTTCACGAGCTTATTCCCGGAGGACGACCTGCATTGAATCGACGGCCCTTGCAGCACGACGAGAATCGCGACCTCTCAAATCCACCAATTATCAATCTCGTTGGCCAGCGGACTTCCTATTTGCGGGTTTTCGCTCGCACCCAAAGCACTCCGAATATCGGCAACGAGACGATGAGCACCAGCAGCCCTGCGGGCAGTCCCACGTAGAGATAGGTGTCGGCGAAGTCCACGTTGTGGTGGCCGATCAGATTCCATCCAAGCAGCGCAAAGATGGCGATAAAGGTGGTGAGGAAGAACGTGAAAAACGCCGCCGCAAACGAGAGCAGCAGGCTGGTAAACAGCCCAAAGCCCTCGAGCGGAAAGCCGAAAATCCTGCCGCCGCGGCGCCCTTGAGCGAGTTCAGTCATCTGCATGGCCCTCTTCGACTAGAATACTAGCTGATGTCGACAGGCGCACAAATCGAGCTTTGGCACGCTGAAAAGGTGGCCACACAGGTCACCGTCCTCGAGGCGTCCAACGGGATTCACTATGCAGCATGGGGCGAGACCCGGATCTCGGAAAGCGATCTGGAGAAGCTGGTGGGCGCCGTGCCGGCCACGCTGTCTGCCGGGCTCAAAAACCGCGCTTACTACTTTGTGCCGCTGGCCATTGCCGACACCGGCGAAGTGATGATCGCGCCCTCTTACACGGTGGACCTGGGCGACAGGGCCATCTGCCACCGCAACACGACCTTCGGTTCCACGGCGGCGGTGTTTCTGTCCACGCGCCTGGTGGAGGACCGCTTCGGTCTGGCGTTCGAGTTCTTCATCAACGTAGCTCACAACTTTGTTGAGGCAGCCGGGGTTCCGGAGAGCTTCTCCTCTCTGGCCTGGTCGCAGGCTGAGGCGCAGGTGCGCGGAGAGACGAGTCAAGATGCGTGGGAGACCCGCAGGCGCGCGCAGGAGTACAGCAGCAAGGAAGGTAGCGTTGGCCGAAAGGTGATCGACGAGCGAGCCCGGAGCACATACTATGAGTCCGCGTTCTCTGATTCGCTGGCTGTCTACATGCTGTCGTTGGCGGTCGACTTCGACTATCACGATCTGCGCGAACGCGAGTATCCGCTGCTGGCCGCCCCGGCGCTTGCCGAGCGGCTGCGCCATGTCGCCAATCTGTTCCCGGCAAACGCTGGGTATGAGTTCCAGATTCTCTATCGCCGCAAGGGCTGAGGAGAGGCGACTAACTCCCGTAAAGCTCGCGGTCGATGAAGTCGTTACGAAACTTGCCTTCCGGATCGTAGGCCTTGAGAAAAGCCTTGAACTCGCCGAGCTTCGCATAGCGCGACTGGAGCGTTGCCGGTGGCAAGGTGAAGAGCTTGCCCCAGTGCGGGCGAGGTTCAAAGGGCTCGAGCTGCTTTTCGATCAGAGGCAGGATTTTGCTGACTTCGGGCCACTCCGGCTTCCATGTGAAATGAATCGCCAGCGAATCCCGATGGTAAGCCGTGCTCATCCACAAGTCGTCTGCGGCGATGGTGCGCAGTTCGGTGATGAAAAGGTGCGGCGTGATCATGTCGCGCAGTTTTTCCACGGCTTGGACCGCTTCGTAGCCGCGCTCGCGGGGGACAAGGTATTCAGTCTGCAACTCACGGCCGCTTGACGGCGTAAAATTCATGCGAAAATGCGGCAGGCGCTCGTACCAGGGGCCGGGGACGCCTTGCTGTTCGGTGCAGGGTTCGGCGTCGTGCCCGGCAATCGGGTGCAGTTTGCGCGTGGCGAGTTTGGCTCCGTAAAATCCCGGACTCCATTCATTCTTGTCCCCGGGCAGAAGGCGGCGCTTGATCCAGACCTGGGTGGCTTCGTGGTTCTGCCAGTCGGTAAACAGGCTGACGCTGTAGCCGCTCGAGTAGATGGCATCGAAGTGGTCTTTGAGGTGGTCGAAGGAAAGATGTTCGTAGACCGATTGAGCCATTTTGTAGCTGGGCAGCAGGCTGAGGGTGACGCTGGTGACGACGCCGAGAGCGCCCAGGCCCACAACCGCAGCCTGGAAGCGGTCTCCATCCCTGTCGTGGGCGAGTGTGGCCACTTCGCCATTTGCAGTTACGAGCTCCAATCCTGCGACAGCCGACGCCAGATTGCGAACATGGAGGCCTGAGCCGTGGGTCGCGGTTGCAATGGCGCCGGCGACTGAGATATGTGGAAGCGAAGCCAGATTTTGCAGGGAATAGCCGCGCTCGTCGATGTATGGGGCAAGCTTGCCGTAGGGAACGCCCGCGCCCACCGTCACGGTTTGCGCCTTTTCGTCCAGCGTGATCTGGTCAAGCCGCTTGAGTGATATCTGGTTTTGCGTGCTGTCGGCGATGGCGCTGAAAGAGTGCCGCGTGCCCAGCGCGCGCAGTTTGGCGCAATTCTTCACCACCTGCCGCACTTCATCAACGGAGCCCGGCATGTGCAGCCGGTCTGTGCTGTAGACCAGATTGCCCGCCCAGTTTTCTCGCGGGGCGGCTTGTTCCTGGCTTGCCATCAAACGCGGCAACATGCTTCCCGCCGCAAACAGTCCGGACGCCTTCAGGAATTGACGCTTATCCATTTGACCTCACTCCGATCGACGCGCAGTACAGGGGCGAACCAATGCGCAAGGCGGCCAAACAAGAATATGCACCGTAAGCCCACGAAGCAACGACTCTTTTCAAAGCCGATTCAGCTAGAGCATTTCGC
>Ga0181528_10001019_pt1 | contig 17914 bp, 14 predicted proteins | sample PEATcosm2014_Bin_47_FD_119742 | JGI IMG/M metagenome (GOLD analysis project Ga0181528, IMG submission 119742) | Peatland microbial communities from MTU Mesocosm Facility, Houghton, MI, USA - PEATcosm2014_Bin10_10_metaG | ecosystem: Environmental > Terrestrial > Soil > Wetlands > Peat | place...
CGGACTGGGCTCGCTCGTTCCCCTGATCACCCTGACCACCCTCATCGTGCGCGGCACGCGGGGGCGCACCCTCATCGCCGCGGCCTTCGGTTGTGCCGTCCTGGTGCTGGGCGCCGTACTGATGATGCGCTGGAACGTCGTGATCGGCGGCCAGGAAATCGCCAAGACCGGCAAGGGTCTGCTCACCTACGAACCCGAGCTTTGGGGGCGTGAAGGATTGCTGGCAGCAGGATCGGTGCTGTGCATGCCGATGATCCTGATGTTCATCGCCACGAGGATCTTCTCGCCCTGGGCCGAAGAGTCGCGCGCCGCCTTGCTGCGCGGCACGCCGGCAGCGGCGTGACCGGGGACGCGGCCGCGACAGGCGCCCTACCCAAACGCTAGAACCCGCACTGGAGACCTCATGAAGACAGTCAACGAAATCGGGCGCGCCGCGCGCACGCTCGCCGGCGCCACGGTCGTGGCCGCGGTCGCCCTGCTGGCGGCGCCGGCCGGCGCCACCGATCTTTCCGGCAAGGACGTGGTCGAAGGGACCTGCGCCAAATGCCATGCCACGGGGCTCAACGGCGCGCCGCGCATCGGCAACGCCGAGGCATGGAAGACGCGCGCTGCCCAGGGACTGGAGAGCCTGACGCAGCATGCCCTGCTGGGCATCCGCAAGATGCCGCCCCATGGCAGCAATTTCGCGCTGTCCGACATCGAGATCCAGCGCGCCATCACCTACATGGTCAACCAGTCGGGTGGCCATTGGACCGAACCGATCAGCAAATCGGAACTGCCGGCCGAGCGCACCGGCGAGCAGGTCGTCGAGGCGCAATGCCACAAGTGCCACGAAGCCGGCCTGGGCGGCGCGCCGAAGATCGGCGAGCGCAGCCAGTGGGCGCCGCGACTCGCCCATGGGCTCGATGCCCTGGTGCGCTCGGCGATCAACGGCCATGGCGGCATGCCGGCCCGCGGCGGCATGACCAACCTGACCGATTCCGAACTTCGCCACGCCATCATCTACATGTACAGCAAGAACGACAAGACGGCCAAGGCGCCCTAGCCACCGGCGCGCCCGGCGCCATGGCCACGCCGTGGCGCCCGGGGCGCGATCCGTCCCCTGCGGCCTCTCTCACGCCGCACCGCCGCCCAGCAGGTCCAGCATCCGGTCGAGCAAGGCCGGAACCGATGCGTAATCGCCCAGGTAATAGCCGGCAGCCGAGCGTGCATCCGTGGCCACCCGCGCCGTGAGCCAACCGGCGGGCGCCTTGGTGAACACGCTCTCGTCATTGTCGTCGTCGCCGAGGAAGACGGCGCGATCGCAGGCGGCGCGCGCGACCAGCGCAAGCACGGCATCGCCCTTGTCCGGGGCCTGGGCCAGCACCACGTTGCGCACCATGCTCCCCGGCACCATGCGCAGGCCCGGCGGCAGGTCGGCCACCAGCGCATCGGCCAGGGCGCGCGCGGCCGCTTGGTCCGGCGCCCGGCGAAAGTGCACCGTGAGCGAATAGTGCTTGTCCTCGAGCTGCATGCCGGCCGTGGCGGCGATCGCTGCCGCCGCCTGGAACCGCCTGCGCAGCGGGTCGAGCGCCGCCGCGTCATGGACGGGCGGCGCGCCCGGGAACTCGGCGCCGTGATTGCCGACCACGAAGCCGGGCGTGAAACCCAGCCGCCCCGTGACATCGGCAACGGCGCGTCCCGTGACGATGGCCACGGGACGCAGGGTCGCCAGCCGGGCCAGCCGTCGGGCCAACGCGGCCGGCACGCGCGCCTGCTCGGGCCGGTCGACCAGCGGAGCCAGGGTACCGTCGAAGTCGAATGCGAGCAGCGGCTGGCCACGCAGGACAGCGGCCAGGGCCCGCTGTCCTTGCGCCCCGAACAGCGGTTTCATCTCAGGCATCGTGATGGCGTTGCACCCGCGCCTCGATGCGCTGGCGCATGCGCCAGCGGCCGGCGTCGGTGAGCATGCGGCCGGCCCAGCGGTAGACGTTGAATTCGCGGATCGTCATGCGCAGGCTGGCCATGCGCTCGCGTTGCTCGGCCTCCGGCATGGTGAGCGCCCTTTGCAGCGCGTCGGCGCATTCCTCGGCGTGGTAGGGATTGACGATCAGCGCCTCCGTCATCTCCCGCGCGGCGCCGGCAAAGCTGCTGAGGATCAGCACGCCGCGCTCGTCGTCGCGCGCCGCGGCAAATTCCTTGCAGACCAGGTTCATGCCATCGTGCAGGCTGGTGACCAGGCAGACGTCGGCGGCGCGGAACAGCTCGTTGACCGCATCGTGATCGTGGTGCCGCGCCAGCAGGTGGATGGGCCGATAGCCGGGCCGGCCGAAGCGGCTGTTGATGCGCTCGCTCAGCTTGTCGAGGCGCTCGTGGAACAGGCGATACTCGTCGAGCGCCGCCCGCGACGGCGCCGCGACCTGCACGAAGACGAAGCGCCCTATCCATTCCGGGTGCTTCTCGAACAGGCGCTCCACCGCGTTCATCCGCTCGAGGATGCCCTTGGTGTAGTCCAGGCGGTCGATGCCCACCGCGATCTTCGTGCCCGGCGCCAGGCCCAGGCGGGCCTGCACCCGGGCGCGGCACTGTTCGATGGTCGCGGCGGACGCCGCGGTGATGGCCGGCGGCCACTCGATGGAGATGGGATAGCCCTCGACGAAGGTATCCTCGCCGTGGTACGAGATGATGGAGTTCTCGTGCTCGATCCGCGCCTCGACGTAGCGGTCGACGGTCTCGATGAAATTCTTGCAGTGAAAGCGCGTCTGGAATCCGAGGATCGTGCTGCCCAGCATTCCCTCGATGATCTCGCGGCGCCACGGACAGATGCCGAAGGATTCCGGATTGGGCCAGGGGATGTGCCAGAAGCTCAGGATGGTCGCGCCCGGCAGGCGCGCCCGCACCATCGCCGGCAGCAGCGCGAAGTGATAGTCCTGCACCAGGATCACCGGATCGTCGCTGCGCGCCTCCTGGACGACGGCGTCGGCAAATCGCTGGTTGACCGCGCGGTACGCGTCCCAGTCCTTCTCGCGAAATACCGGCCGCACGTGGGCCACGTGGCACAAGGGCCAGAGTCCCTCGTTGGAAAAGCCGTAGTAGTAGCCCTGCTCCTCGGCTTCGCTCAGCCAGATGCGCCGCAGCGTGTATTCGGACTTGCCCGGTGGAAGCGCCACGTGGTCGGCGGCGTCCACCACCAGGCGGTCCGCGCTGCCGCTGCCATGGGCGATCCACGTGCCCGAGCAGGCGCGCATCACCGGCTCGACGGCGGTCACCAGTCCGCTGGCGGGCCGCTTGACGACGATGCCGTCCGGAGTGCTCTCGTGGATGTACGGCTCGCGGTTGGATACGACGATGATCTCGTCGCCGCGCAGCGTCGTGCGCAACAGCGCGCGCAGGCGTTCCGGGTTCCATTGCGCGCTCGAGCCGTTGGCCCGGCGGATCTCGTCCTCGAGGTCGCGCAGCCGGGTCCGCAGGTCGGCCGCGATGGGCTCGAGTTCCGGCCGCGCCTGCACCAGCGGCCTGAGCAGGCCTTCGCCGCGCAGCAGCGCCCGGGTACCGGAGACCCAGCCGCGCCAGCTCAATTGCGCGACCACCACGGTGATCACGGCGATGGTGCCGCCCAGGACCGCGATCAGGATGACGAGGTAGCGGCGCGTGTCCTGGCTGCGCTTCTCGATGAAACTGTGGTCGTGCAGCAGGACCAGGTCGGCGACGCGCCCCGACTGCGCCAGCACCGGATAGAAGCCCACCTGCACCGAGCCGCCCTCGATGCGCAGCAGGGGTTCGGCGCTGGCCGCCGACTCCTGCGCCGTGCGGCAGCTCATCAGCACCGGATAGGCGGCGGTGCGGTTGAGCAGATGCCCGTCGACCGAACACAGGCCTATGGCCACCAGGCGCTCGTCCTGCACGGCGCGATTGAAGAGCATCTGCAGCTGGGTCGCCTCCGGATGCGCCAGGGCCTCGACCACGGAGTCGGAAAGGGCATTGGCGACCAGGCTGCCGCGCAGGCTCAGGTCGCGCGTATACCAGCGCAGCGTCAGCCGGTCCATCAGCGGCAATGCCAGGTACGCCGCGGCGACCAGCGTGAAGACGAGCGGCACGAGAAAGCGCATCTGCAGCCGCAGGGTGTTCATGATGCGGGCCTCCCGATCCACGGGCTCGACACGGTGCGCGCATGAGTCCCGTCGGCCGAACTTAGGTCGGCGCATGCCGGCGGTCTGTGCGACATCGCACGATCGGGGCCGCGCGCGCGGCCGGCCCGGCCCGTTTCAGACCACGCTGTCCCAGGAACGGGAAAGCCGCACGGCGCAATTGACGATCCCGACCATCGAGTAGGTCTGGGGGAAATTCCCCCACATGGCGCCGTCCGCGGGCGCCAGATCCTCCGACAGCAGCCCCACGTGGTTGCAGCGTGCGAGCAGGGCCTCGAATATGTCGCGCGCCTCCTCGGTGCGCCCGGTGCGCGCCAGCGCATCGATGCGCCAGAACGAACACACGTTGAACGCGGTTTCCGGCACGCCATAGTCGTCCGGGGCCTCGTAGCGTCGCATGTACGGACCGTCGCACAGGCTTGCCTCCAGCGCCTTGAGGGTACCGGTGAAACGCGGGTCGGCCGGATCGAGGAAGCCGACTTCGCCCATCAGCAGCACGCTGGCATCGAGGTCCTCGGCGCCGAAGGCGGCGACGAACGACTGGCGCCGCGCGTTCCATGCCTGGTCGAGTATCCGCGCCTTGATGGTGGCGGCGCGCGTGCTCCAGCGCGCCGCCCGATCGGCTCGCCCTATCGCCTGGCCGATCTTGGCCAGCCGGTCGCAGGCCGCCCAGCTCATCAGCGCCGAGGACGTGTGCACGCGCGAGCGCGTGCGCAGTTCCCACATGCCCGCATCGGGCTGGTCGTAGACGGTCCAGGCCCTTTCGCCGATGTTCTCGAAGGCGGCGAAATCGGTGCCGTCGGCGCGCCGGAACAGGCGGTGGTCGTGAAACGCCTGCGAGGCGCCCAGCACCACGTTGCCGTAGACATCGTTCTGCACGTGCTCGTAGGCCTGGTTGCCCACGCGCACCGGCCCCATCCCGCGGTATCCGGCCAGGTTGGGCACCGTGCGCTCCTGCAGGCACTGCTCCAGGCCGATGCCGTAGAGCGGCTGCAGGTGGCCGTCCACCGCCGAACGCACGACATCGTGCAGCCAGCGCAGGTAATCCTCCATCGTGCCCACTTCGGAGAGGCTGTTGAGCGCGCGGATCACGAAGAACGCGTCACGCAGCCAGCAGTACCGGTAGTCCCAGTTGCGCTGGCTGTTGGGCGCTTCCGGGATGCTGGTGGTCATCGCCGCGACGATCGCCCCGGTCTCCTCGTACTGGCACAGCTTGAGCGTGATGGCCGAACGGATCACCGCTTCCTGCCACTCCAGGGGCAGCGCCAGGCGCCGCGCCCAGCGCCGCCAGTACAGCGCCGTCTGTTCCTCGAAATCGCGCGCCGTCTGCTCGACCCCGCCCGAGAGGGTTTCGTCGGGGCCGAGCAGCATGCTGACCGGCCCGAACAGCGATATCCAGGTCTCCTCGACGACGTAGCCCAGCGGTGCGTTGGTCGTCAGGCGCAGCGTATCGGTGGCGCCGACAAAGCGCAGATGGTTGCTGCCGCGGGTGCGCGCCGGCCGTATCGCTCCCCATTCGGAGCGCGGGCGGACGATGAAGCGTACGCGCGGGTGGCCGTTTACCGGCGCGATCCGCCGCACCAGTTGCGCCGGGCGGAAGACGCGGTCGCGCTGCAGGAAGCGCGGCGCGAAATCGGTGATCTCGATGCCCAGTCCATCCTTGTCGAACAGGCGCGTACGCACGATGGCGGTGGCATGGTCGTAGCTCTGCTCGGCGCGCGCGAAATTCTCGAGCTCGACGGCCATGGTTCCTTCGGGGCCGGCCCCCTGGGGCGAATCGATCAGGGCGCAAAAGACCGGGTCGCCATCGAAGCGCGGCATGCAGCACCAGACCAGGCGTCCCCGCCGGTCGATCAGGGCGCTGACCGTGCAGTTGCCGATCATTGCCAGGTCGAGGCTGACGGCATCGGGCGCCGCAATTGCGCTGCTTGAGGTCATTGTTTTCCGGGTTGGGAACGGCGGGCACCGACGGGACCCGCCGGTGCGAACACCCGGTGGCAGCCTACACCCAGGCTCGCAGGCCCCCGGCGCCGTCTCCGGCGCCGGGGGTGACCGGCTCGATCAGCGTGCCGAGCGCGCGATCGTGAACGCGACGATCGCAAAAACCACGATGCCGCCGAATATCGCAAGAGCAATTTCCACAAACGCCTCCTGTTGCCCGGTTGGAGTGGTCTGGCAGCGATGCCCTGGCAGCCGGGCATCGATGCAGGTCGGACTATCCCTACATTGAATCGCGCCGCCGTGCGGGCCTCGTGGGTCCGTCCGGGTGCGCGAGCGTGCGGCGCTCGATTTTGCGCGCAGCGATTCTACGAACGGCGCCCATGGCTGGCAATGCACGGGATCGCGCGGCAGGCGATCATGGGCCCTAGGATCGGGACCACCCGCGGCAATTGACCTTTAGCTATGCATGGTCAAATCACGTGCCGCTGCCAGCCGCGACTCAGGAGCTGGCCGCACCCCGGGTCGACGCGTCCCGATAGAAATGCACGGTGTTCTTGCCCATCCGCTTGGCCGCGTACATGGCCGTATCGGCGCGACGCAGCAACTCCCGGGCATCCCAGCCGTCCTGCGGCGACAGCGCCACGCCGATGCTGGCCGTGACCTGCATCCGGATGCCGTTGCCGCCTTCGACCGGCAGCGCAACTTCCGCGAGCACGCGTTGCAGCAGGTGCTCGATCTCGCCGACCTGCTCCACATGCGTCAGCAGCAGCACGAACTCGTCGCCGCCGAGCCGGGCCGCGGTGTCGTTGGTGCGTATCGAGCGGCTCATGCGCCGCGCGACTTCCTGCAGCAGGACGTCGCCCGCCGCATGACCCTGGCTGTCATTGACCGCCTTGAAGCCGTCGAGGTCGACGTAGCACACCGCCGTGCCGTACTGGTGGCGCCGGGCCAGCGCAAGCGCCTGCTCGAGGCGGTCGGCCAGCAGCACGCGGTTGGGCAGGCCGGTCAACGCATCGACGTGCGCCATCCGCTCGAAGCTCTCCTGGTAGCGCTTGAGCTCCGAGATGTCGGCCAGGAACCAGATCGACTCGTCGTCGGTGCCCGGCAGCGCCACGCCGCTGACGTCGACCCACAGGCGGCTGCCGTTCTTGTGCAGCATCTCCAGCTGCGTGCGGAAGGTTCCGCCGGCCCTGAGCACCGGATAGGCCGCCGCGCCGAGCGCCTCGAAACTGCCGTCGTCCGGGTACAGCAGGCGCGACGGCTGCCCGAGCAGTTCGTCCTGCGCGTAACCGAAGATCCGCGACATCGCGCGGTTCCTCCACGACATGCGCCGCTGCTTGAGCTTTACGATGCCGACGATGTCGTTGTCCAGCATCGCGTCCTGTTCGAGCGTGCGGCGGCGCAACTGTTCGCGCGATTGCTGCAGTTCGGTCACGTCGTAGACCACGCCGCGGCTGCGCAGGAAGCGCCCCTGGGAATCGGTCACGGCGGTGGCCGAGATGCTCACCTTGCGCAAGCTGCCGTCCTTGGCGACCAGGTCGTACTCGAGGTGACCGACGTGGCCGTCCGCCAGGAATCCGGGGTAGATGCGCGCAAACTGGCGCCGCCCCTCCTCGGTGAAGAAGTCCGTTGGCCCCTTCCTGCCGATGAGTTCCTCGGCAGTGCAGCCCAGCCACGACTGCTCGGTGGCATTGATGCGCACGAACTTGCCATCGGCGTCGAGCGAGTGGTAGCCGCAGGGGGCATGGTCGTAGAGATCCTGCAGCTCGGCCGACAGCGCGGCCAGTTCCTCGTCCTTGCGGCGCCGCTCGGTGATATCGACGAAGGTCGTTACCACCGCTTCGGGCCGGGCCGGATCATCGCCCCAGACCGGCGTGGCATTGACGCTGAGCCAGCGCCGGCCACCCTGCGGATGGTCGACGCCGACAACCTGCCCCTGCACCGGCAGGCCGGTATGCAGGCCCACCGCCGCCGGATAGCGGTCGCGATCCAGCGGCCCGCCGTCGGGTCCCAGCAAGCGCCAGCTGGGGGCGTCCACGCGGCTGGCAAGGATGGCGGCACGCCCCAGTCCCAGGATCGCCTCGGCGGCCGGATTGGCTTCGATCACCTGGCCGTCGGCACCGTGGATCACCAGGCCTTCGCTCATCACGGCGAATATGGCCTGGAGGCTGCTGTCGTGTCGCAGGTCGGACCCGGTTCGCACAGTCGTCAGTACGGTCGCCGTGGCGGCCACAGCGGGCTTGCCAACAGCCCCGCCGTCTCGAAGTTGCTTCAGGTTGCGCGAAACTGACATTAGTTCGTGGATAGGTGCGTATAAATGACGGTGCGCGACAGTTTTATGGATTGCGTTATTATAATGTATGAGCTTTCCTGACCGTTAATGGCGATGGAACGGTCACGTCATCGAACCGTTTCAGCGGGCGCAAGACCCGGTCGACGCCAGTGACAATAATTCAAGGATTCCCAGTGCCGTTTCCCTATGGTGAGTTTCTGGCCAGGATAACTGCGGCCGCAAGTCGGCGTGGCGCGCTCCCAAAGGCGGAGCCGGAAGTGCCCGGCGCGGGTGCCGCGGCGGCGGCGATGCCCGGCAAACAGGCATTGGATGCGGCCACGGCCGCTGCCGATTCGCTGCAGGACGCCGCAGCACACCTGCCCGATATGCGCGAACTCGAGGACGATTTCGCTCCGGCATCGCAACCGCGGGAGACGACACGCATCGATGCCTTGATGGCGGCGCTCTGGCGCATGGCCGATGACCTGGCGTTGATCCGCGTCGAATTCCAGACGCATACGCGGAGCGACCATCGACTGGCGGCCGCGCCGGCCACCCCGCCGCCGGGCGGCATCCGTGCCGACGAAGTCGACGGCATCCTCGCGCAGATCGATGCCGTCGAGGCATCGCTCATCGCCATCGTCGCGGTGCTGACCGAGCGCGAGGCCGGCGCGCCGGCGCTGGCGCCGGAGAACGCCCAGGAATTCCTCGAACGCGTTGCCCAGCAACAGGCAGCGCTGTTCCGCAAATCCGGCCGGGCGCTGTGCCAGTTGCGGCTCCAGGCGATCCAGCTCTCGGCCTCGGTACACGCCTTTCGCAACAGCCTTGCCCTGGCCGGCAAGGCCATCGCACGCGCCAAGCGCTAGGGGCCCGCGGCCGGCAAGCCCCGGCCGCTGCACGCCCGCCGCGGAATAATCGCCGGCGCGTGCAATATTTCCGTGCGCCATCCGTCTAACCGGATATGAACGGCGCCGCGACACTGCCCGACGTGCTGTCGGAACAGGACTCCCGCATCACCCAGGTCCTTGAACAGGAAGGTTCGCGGCTGCGCGGCTTCATCCGCCGCCGCGTACGCGATCCGGGCGAGGCCGAGGATATCCTGCAGGAAGTGCTTTTCGAGCTGATCGAAGCGGTACGCCTGCTGCGCCCGATCGAACAGGCCGGCGCCTGGGTCTTCCAGGTCGCGCGCAACCGCATCATCGACCGCTTCCGCAGGAACCGCGCCGTGGCCATCGTCGCCGGGCGCGCGGAAGCGGGCGACGGGGACGACGGGGACGAGGCGGCGCCGCTCGAGGACCTGCTGCCGTCGGCCGATGCAGGCCCGGAACAGCGCTACGCGCGGCGCGTGCTGATCGAGGAACTCGACGCCGCGCTCGACGAACTGCCCGCGGCGCAGCGCGAGGTCTTCGTGGCCCATGAACTGGAGGGACGCAGCTTTCGCGAGATGGCGCAGGAGACCGGCATCAGCATCAACACGCTGCTGGCGCGCAAGCGCTACGCGGTCCTGTACCTGCGCGAGCGCCTGCAGGCGATACGACTTGAATTCGACGACAACCCGTAAGGAGGCTGGACGATGACTTGGATGACCCGATCGATGCGTGTGCGCTGGGCGTTGCGCTTCCTGGTGCTGGCCGTGCTGGCGCTGGCTGCGGCCAGCGTGCTCGTGATGACCTTGTGGAACTGGCTGGTGCCGCAGCTGTTCGGCTGGCCCGCGATCGGACTGGCGCAGGCCACCGGCCTGCTGGTGCTGTGCCGCGTGCTGTTCGGCGGCTTCCGGGGCCGAGGCGGCATGCACTGGCGCCAGCGCATGGCCGAACGCTGGTCGCAGATGACGCCCGAACAGCAGGAGCGGTTTCGCGCCGGCATGCAGGGCCGCTGCGGATCGCGCTCCGCGGGTGGACCACCGGCCGAGGCGGCGGCATCCTGATGCTTGCCGCAAGGCGGCTTCAGGTCGTCGTGCTGGCGGTCGGCAGGAACGGATCCGCGTGGATGGCGGCGCTGCCGGCGCCGGCCAGGAAGACTGCCAGGCGTGCGCTCTCGACCATGGCCGGATTGCCGCACAGGTAGACGGTCCAGCCGCCCAGATCGGGGTGGGCCTGCAGGGCGGCATCGAGCGGCGTGCCGGCAAAGATGGGCGCCGTTGCGGGCTCGTCGCTCACACACGGCTGGAAGTGGAAATTGCCGTGCGCCGCGCCGAGCGCTGCCAGTTCGTCGCCCAGGTAGAGTCCGCGCGCCAGCCGGCTGCCATGGAACAGCGCCACGCGCCCGGCATGCCCCTGGCGCAGCGCGTCGCGCGCGATCGCCTGTAGCGGCGCCAGCCCCGAGCCGGTGCCGATCAACAACAGGTCGCGCGCCGGCGAGCCCGGCACATGGAAGCAGTTGCCGCGCGACTCGGAGACGACGACCGCATCGCCCGGGCGGGCCGCATCGAAGACCCAGCCGCTCACGCGCCCGCCCGGAACGCGGGCCACGTGCAGCAGCAGGTCGGCGTCGAGTCCCGGAACGCTGGCCAGCGAGTAATTGCGCGGGGCGTCCTGCAGTGCCGGCGTGCCGCCACGCAACTGCAGGAATTGCCCGGCGTGGTAGGCATAGGGACCGCGCGGACGCAGGCGCAGTTCGCGGATGTCGTCGCTGAGCGCGCGCACCGCCACGACATCGGCGGCATGGCTTTCGAGCGCGCTGTCGGGCCGGGCCACTTCCACGTCATCAGTGGGATAGCACTGGCAGGCGAGGAAGAGCCGGCGCGCCAGCTGCGTGGCGCTCAGGCCCTGGCGCGCGCGCTCGGGGACCTCGCCGCCTACCACGCGCATCAGGCACGACTGGCAGACGCCGGCGCGGCAGGCGCTGGGCACCGCGACTCCTTGGCCCAGCAGGCAGTCGAGCAGGGACAGTTCGCCCCGCTCGAACTGCCGGCCCTCGAAGGTGAGCCTGGGTCCGCGCACTGCCTTTACTTGCCCAGCACGTCGTTGCGCGTGGACTCGGCGATCGCCGCCGCCTGCGCGATCAGGTGGTCGGGCACCTTCAGTTCCTTGAGCGTGGCCCCCAGGTGCTCCATCACCGCGTCGAAGTGGGAGTCGTCGAGGCCCTGGCTGACGAGCTTCGCGTGTCCCTTGCGCATGTCCAGCCCGGAATAGTGCGCCGGGCCGCCGAAGGCCAGCGTCAGGAAGGCCTTCTGCTTGGCGGCCTGGCGCGCCATGTCGACGTCGGTGAAGAACCGGTTGATGCGTGCGTCCTTGAGAACCTTGCGGTAGAAGATGTCGACAGCGGCATCGACGGCGGCGGCGCCGCCGATTTCCTCGTAAAGAGCCATGTTCGTCCTTTCAGTGGTTGCGGGCGCGCGATCGGCTTGCCCGGCAGGCACACGGGCTCTTGGGCGGCCCTTGAACATGCATGCATTTTGCATGTTATAGAATCCTCCCCGTGCGCCCTTGATCCACATCAAGCGGGCGCCGTGGCGTCGGCCGACGACGCGCCGGCGACCGGTTCCACGATCGGCGAGAATCCGTTCTTCTTCTCCACGCCGCGGGCACGCGAAGGCCAACCGTCATGCAGCTCACGCGATTCACCGATTATTCGCTGCGCACGCTGCTGTTCCTGGGCGCGCACCCGGACCGGCTGTGCACGATCGCCGAGATCGCGCAGGCCTACGGCGTTTCGGGCAATCACCTGATGAAGGTGGTCAACCGGCTGTCGGTCGCGGGCTACGTCGAGGCAGTGCGCGGCAAGGGGGGCGGACTGCGGCTGGCGCGCGCGCCGCGCCTTATCCACGTCGGTGAGGTCGTGCGGGCTATGGAGGAGCGCTTCGACATCGTCGAATGCCTCAATGCCGAGCACCAGGCCTGTCCCCTGCTGCCCGGTTGCACGCTCAAGTCGATCCTCGTCGATGCACAGCGCCAGTTCATGTCGGCGCTCGACGGCCACACGCTCGACGATATCCTCGGCGCGGACACGCACAGCCGCTTCGCCGCTCTGCGCGGCAAGCGCGCCGCGGCGCCGCGGCCGCGCGCGGGCACCGCGGCCGGCCGCGCGCGACCGGTCGTGCGCATTGCCGTCGAACACCAGGAATCGACCAAGGCGACCGTGGCCACGCGCCGGAAATAGCGACGGCGGCGCGCCCCGCGCTATTTCGGCGGGCGGATGTCCACGTCCACCGTCATGCGGCCCGGGATGCCCAGCGGATCGAAAGTCCAGCGGCCGAACGTGCGCTCCATGTCCTTGTCGTACACGTCGGCCGGGGAGGCGCTCAACAGCTCCACCCGTTCGACGGCACCCAGCGGGTCGACGTGCAGCACCACGGCGACGTGCCCGCTGGTGATGCCGCGATCGCGTACCGCCTTCGGAATCTCGGGTGTCAACTGGGTGCGCACATGCAAGGAGCGGTGCGCCGACGGCGCCGTGGCGGGCGCTGCAGGCGCCGCTGGCGGCGTTGCTGCCGGCGTTGCTGCCGGCGTTGCTGCCGGGATTGCTGCCGGCGCTGCCGCCCCCGCGGCCGTGACCGCGGGCACCGGCACGGGCGCCGCGTCCGGAGGCGTCGCACCTGTGCTGGCCGGTACGAGCGCAGTGTCGGCCGGTGCGACCTCGGTCGATACCGCCGGCGCCCGCGGTGGCGCCGCCAGAGCAGTAGTGGTCGCAGCCGAGCCGGCCGACGCGGGCACCACCGGCAAACCAGCAAACTCGCGGGCGCTGAACCAGACGCCCACCGCCAGCAGCCCCACGATCACGATCAGCGCGATGAACCAGGGGGAGGCGACGCGCTGTGTCTTCCACTTGATGGCCTTGATCCTGGGCCGCACGGTCGGCGCATCGCCGCTGGCGCTGCCGACCGGCGCCGGTGGCACCGGCGTCGCTGGCGGCGCCGGCATGCTCGCCGGCACGGAGGCGACGGGAGCAGCGGGGCGCGGCGTCGCGCGCCGCTCGACACGCTCTGGCGGTGCCGCAACGGGTGAAGCGGGCGATGACGCCGGCGGCGTCGCCGGGGCAGCGGACAGTGGTGCCGCCACCACGGGTGCCGGCGCGGGCGGCGCCGCGGCGATCGGCGGCGGATCTGCAGCAATCAGCGGCGGCGCTGGCTCGGGCAGGTCCGGCAGCGCCTCGAAGAGGATCGGTTCGATGCGATCGGCCTTGGCCGCATCGAGCAAGGCCGCGTCGAATTCGGGCAGTTCGTCCCCGGCCTGCGGAAAATGCCGCAGCAGCGCGACGTGGCCCAGCGATTCGAGCTCGCGCAGCGCCAGGTCCACCGTCTCGCGGCCCAGCATGCCGAAGAGTTCATCGAGCGTCCGCTGGCCGTCGATCAGGATAAGCAGGCGGCGCGCGGCCGTGGAGACGGCGTCGCGCGACGCCTTGAGCGCAGCCGCGCCCGATGGCGTCTTGCCGTAAACGTGGAAAGAACGCGTCGAGGCGTCCATGGCTGGCGTCCGTAAGGAGCCCCCGGGGCCGGTGCAACCGGAAGCGTGACCGCTGGCGCCGCCGGGCGGCGCTCTGCCTGCGATCATGCCCCGCGTCGGCCGGGGCCGCATCGCCGGGAAAGGATGGATATTCCCCGTCAATTCGAGCGCTCTAGGCGCTCAGCCGCGCGCCGCGCTCATGCCGTAGACCAGCAGGGCACAGCCGCCGGCAAAGACCAGGCCATGCCACCCGATGGCCGCCAGTACACGGTCGGCGATGCCGGACCGCTCGGCGGCGCCGGCATCGCCGGCCACGAAGCGCAGCAGCCCGATCCCGTTCGAGCGCTTCGCCTGCAGCCGGTTGCAGGCGTCGATGCATTCGGCGCAATTGATGCAGCGGTCGAAGCGCTTGATGGCGGTCGGGTCGATGCCGGTGACGCAGGACACACGGCAGTAGTTGCACTTGGCGCATTCGCCCGCGCGCAGGGTGTCGTGCGCCACCCGCAGCGCATGGGGGTTGCGAAAAAGCAGCAGGCCGATGCGGTAGAGGCAGACGTAATTGCACAGGAAATAGCGGATCAGCGCGACGTCGACGAAGGCCGCCGCGGCGCTGACCAGGTAGATTCGATGGATGAAGACCGACAACTGCGTCGCCTCGCCGAAGCTCACGAGCGCCCAGACCTCGCCGGGCGGGAAAAAATAGAACAGTGGAATGACCCCCAGCAGCGTTGCGGCGGCCACCAGGCGCAATGCCAGTGCCGCCCAGTTGGCAAGGCGGTTCTTCGATGGCGCCACCGCGAGTCCCGCACCCTCGACGTTGACGTCGGCGCGCACGCCGAGCAGGCGGCGTGTCAGGCCGTTGGCCCATTCGGACACGGTGTTCTGCGGGCAGGCCCAGCCGCACCACAGGGTGCCCACGGTGGTGACCATCAGCAAGGGCGCCGTTGCCAGGACGATGGCCAGGCCCGCTACCACGGGAAAATCACGCAGATGCACGACCTGGCCCGCGATCAGGAGGCTGCCGCGCGCCAGGTCGATTCGGAAAAGCCCGAGGGCGGGTATCAGCACCAGCATCAGCAGCGTGGCCATCTGGACGCCCCTGCGCGGCACGTGGAATCCGGTTCGCGCGGTCAATTGCATGGTCAAAGCCGTTTCCCTCTTGGTTGCCGCGCGGCCTCCCCGCACCTTTCCGGCCGACGTCGGCCTGGCGGGGGTCCAGCCAGCCGCTACAGCTTATCGGCCCATGCCGTCCCGGGCCTTGCGTCAGGTCACGCGGGTCCGTGCGCGGGTCCGACGCACCTTGATCAATGTCAATAACACCGGAGCCGCGGCGCCCTACAGTGCGCTGATGCGGCCTCCCCGGCATCGCGGACCCGGGTGTGCCGAAATCGGGAATCCGTTCGATGACCACGCTCAATTACCTCGAAATCGGCTTTCTCGCCGGCATCGTCCTGTTCTTCGTGCTCCAGCGCCTCGGCATCATCGACCACTGGTTCGAAAGGATGGATCGCTAGGCACGAGCGCAGCGGCGCGCGTTCCCGCGCCCCCGGCAGGTGCAGACCGGCCCAGCAGCGCGCACGCTGCACGCACAGCGTGCGCCGATGCGTGTCCGGCGTTGCCGTACATCCACGATGGACACCTGCCCATGCCGGTGCCGGATTCTTCCCAAGTGTTGTTTTGATCCAAAAAGCGCCGGACAATTTTCGCGCCGCTTGACCAATCCGGGGTCTACCCCGGATGCGCCTGCGACAATCGCAAACGGTCAACACGGTTGGCCCTGAGCGCGCCGCACCAGAGCGGCGCCAACATCATCGCGGGGGATTCCAGGAAATGAAGAAGAGCATTCGTCGGGCGGGATTTGCCATGGTCGAGAGCGCGTCGGCGCTGGCCGTGTTCGCGGCATGCAGTGCGATGGCGCAGGAGGCGCCCGACCAGCAGTTGCCCGATATCGTCGTCACCGCGCAAAAGCGCGCGTCGACGGTGGACAAGACGCCGATCAGCATGACCGCGGTCAGCGGCGAAGACCTGCAGGACCGCGGCATCACCGACTTCAGCGCGCTCGCGGCCGAGACGCCCGGGATCTCGATGAAGACCAACGGGCCGGGCCAGACCGAATTCGAAATGCGCGGCATGACCTCCAGCGGCGGCAACTCGCCGACGGTGGGCTTCTACCTCGACGACACGCCGCTGACGGCGCCGGCCTCGGCGCAGAACGGCAAGGTCGTCATCGACCCCAGCCTCTATGACCTCAACCGCGTGGAAGTGCTGCGCGGACCGCAAGGCACGCTGTACGGCTCGTCGTCGATGGGCGGAACCATCAAGCTGATCACCAACCAGCCCAAGCTCAACCAGTTCGAGGGCAGCGCCCAGGCCACGCTGTCGAGCACCGACGGCGGTGGTTTCAACCACGCGGAAAACGCGATGCTCAACCTGCCCCTGGCCAAGGACGAACTGGCATTGCGGCTGGTCGCCTCGCAGGCGACGACCAGCGGCTGGATCGACCGGATCGTCGTGGGCAACTTCCCGGTGGCCACGCCCCCCGGCCCCGTGGGCACCACGCGCGGCGATGTGCAGGCCGCGCCCGTGCTCGAGGATCACAAGGGCAGCAATGCGGAAACCCTGAAGGGCGGCCGCGCCACGCTCACCTGGAAGCCCACTGCGGAACTCACGATCACGCCCTCGATCTTCTATCAGGAGATAAACCAGGACGGCCCCAGCGTCTACGACAGCAACCCGGGCACGGAAGCGCACTACCAGCCGTTCTCGATTGCCGAACCGTACTCGGACTCGATCACGATCAACAGCCTGAACCTGAACTACAAGTTCGACGCCTTCGACCTCACGTCGGCAACGTCGAACTGGCACCGGCTGTCGCGGATGATCCAGGACGGCAGCGAGAACGTGCCGTCCTTCGGCGGCGGCTTCGGCGAGAGCGTCTCGTCGGCGTCCTACTACGGCCCCAATGGAACCGGCCCCATCTACGGCCTGGAACTCGACCCCTCGAACCAGTTCAGCGAGGAAATCCGCGCGGCATCGACCGGCGACGGCCCGCTGAGCTGGGTCGGCGGCGCCTACTACAGCAAGTTCCAGTCGAACTGGCAGCTCTTCACCGACATTCCCAATCCGGCGGCATTCGGCCAGACCATCAACAACCTGTTCACCCTGGACCAGCCGACCAACATCAAGCAGGATGCCGTCTTCGGCGAGGCGAGCTATGCCATCACCGAAAAGCTGCACGCGACCGGCGGCCTGCGCTGGTACCACTACGACAGCGTGCTGGACATGAGCTTCTCCGGCATCGGTTCGACCACCGGCAACAACACGCCGTCGACCCAGCATGTCACGCAGGCCAATTCCGGCGTCAATCCGAAGTTCGACCTCTCCTACGACGTCGACAAGGACATGATGATCTACGGCACGATCGCACGCGGCTTCCGTCCCGGCGGCGGCAACCAGCCGCTGCCGACCAGCGGCCCGAGCCCGATCGCGGGCATCATGCTGGGTGCGATCAAGGGTCTGGGCTACGCCAACGGCATCGCGCCGACGAGCTACAAGCCCGACACGCTGTGGAGCTATGAAGTCGGCGAGAAGGCCAAGTTCCTCGAAGGGCGACTGCACGTCAACGCCAGCGTGTTCTACGAGAACTGGAAGGACATCCAGCTCGAAGAGCTGCCGGCGGGCTACCCGCTGTTCGACAACGCCAATACCTCGCACATCTACGGCGGCGAAGTCGAGATGCGCGCAGCCGTGCTGCGCAGCCTGACGCTGGCCGGCAACGTGGGCTACACCCACGCGACGCTGGCCGAATCGACCCACGGCTTCATCGCCGGCCAGCTGCTGCCCGATGTCCCGAAGGTGACCGCAACGGTGAGCCTCAACTACCACACGAACCTGAGCGACAAGTACGAGTTCAGCTCGCGCATCGAGAACACGTACACCGGCAGCCGGGTCGACCTCGGAACCGCCTTTGGCAACTTCAACTACTCGCAGGCGCCGCTTCCCAGCTACGACCTGACCAACCTGCGCGCTGGCATCAACTCCGAGGATGGCTGGACGGCCGCGCTGTTCGTCAACAACCTGACCAACAAGCAGGCCTACCTGGAGAACGTCGCGCAACTGACGCTGCCCAATGCCTCGTACAACCGCGTGGCGACCAACCAGCCGCGCACCATCGGCGTGGACCTGAGCTA
>Ga0181528_10001020_pt1 | contig 17906 bp, 11 predicted proteins | sample PEATcosm2014_Bin_47_FD_119742 | JGI IMG/M metagenome (GOLD analysis project Ga0181528, IMG submission 119742) | Peatland microbial communities from MTU Mesocosm Facility, Houghton, MI, USA - PEATcosm2014_Bin10_10_metaG | ecosystem: Environmental > Terrestrial > Soil > Wetlands > Peat | place...
AGATCGCGATTGCTGGCGGCGATGACACGTACGTCCACTTCCTGATCTCTGACTCCTCCGACGCGGCGGATCACCTGCTCCTCAAGCACGCGCAACAACTTGGCCTGCAGGAGTCCGGAGAGTTCGCCGATTTCATCGAGAAAGAGCGTGCCGCCATCGGCTTGCTCGAAAAGGCCCTTTTTCATGGCCTTGGCATCAGTGAATGCGCCCTTCTCGTGGCCGAAGAGTTCGGCTTCCATCAGGGTTTCAGGAATGGCCGAGCAGTTAATTACGATGAGCGGCTTGTCTTTACGGCGGCTCTCAAAATGGATGGCGCGAGAGATCAGGTCCTTGCCTGTACCGCTCTCACCTTGAATCAGAATGGTCGTGGCTTCGCTGGAGGCAACCTTGTTGACGAACGACATCAAGTCCTGCATCTTCCGCGACTCGCCGACGACATCATGGTAAGCAGCGCGGCGGCGCTGCAGGACTTCCTTCTTCAGCGATTCGTTTTCGGTGCGGAGCTGCGTGGCTTCGAGCGCGTTCTTTACCGCAACGCGAAGTTCGTCGTAATCGATAGGCTTGCCAATGAAGTCGTATGCGCCCTGCTTGAGGGCCTGCTTTACGTCCTCCAGTTGGGGGTCGGCCGTGATCATGATGACGGCGCGGGCATCTCCCGCCTGCTTCAGGCGCTCCAGCACCTGGAGACCGTTCATATCGGTCAGACGCACGTCGAGCAGCACCAGGTCAGGCGATTCGTGGCGTGCCAGCCGCAGCCCATCTGAGCCGCTCTCTGCCTCAGATACCTGGTATCCCCACTCTTCGCACTTCTGGCGCAAAGACCAACGTACTAATTTTTCGTCATCGACGATTAAAACTTTTTCACTCGGCATTTATTCTTCGTTCTACTCGAAACCGGCTTTTGAGATTATCACGAACAAGCACAATGGAGGACGCTTTCGCTAGTTCCGAAGGTCACGCTATCGGCGGTTCCGAAGGTCACTCTTCAGGCCTCATTTTGGGAAGGATCAGCTCGAACTGACTTCCATGGTTTAACTCACTTGTGGCTTCCAGGCGTCCGCCGTGGTCTTCCACGATGCGGCGTGCCAGGGAGAGGCCCAGACCGGTACCGTTCCCCTTGGTGGTAAAAAACGGCCGGAAGATATTGGGCAAAATGTCCGGCGGAATACCTTTGCCAGTATCAGTCACCTTCGCGGAGACCGTCTGCTCGTCATTCGTAAACTCCACGCGAACCACACCGCCTTCATCGCAGGCCTGTACGGCATTCAGCAGGAGATTGAGCAACACCTGATGGATCTGTCCGCTGTCGAACTCCAATAGCGGAAGCTGACCATCCTCGGCAACCTCCAGTTTGACGTGCCTGGCAGAAGCTTGATCACGCGCAAACAATGACGCGTGCTTCGCCACCACCGCCAGGTCTGCCGGACGGAAGACCGGAGGCTTCGGACGCGCAATCTCCAGCAATTCGGTCACAATCTTATTGATGTGAACCACCTCGTGCCGCACTTCACCCAGCACTCCCTTGGCCGCCGAATTGGATGGCAGATCACGCCCCACAATTTCCATGACACCGGCGATACCAGCCAGCGGATTGCGTATTTCATGGGCGAGTCCGGCAGCCATCTCACCCAACGTCGCAAGGTGCTCGGCTCGCGATATCTGGGTGCGATGCAGGCGCTCAATTTCTTCCCGGCTCTCGCGCAACTGGTGCACCATCTCGTTAAAGTGCTGTCCGAGGTCGCCGATTTCATCGTTGCGATCGGCAAAACTCACTTCCACGAACAAGTCTCCGGCACGTACGCGCGCCATTTTGTCTTGCAGCTCAACCATGGGGCGGTGAATGACGACGGCCAGTACCATGAAGAGCACGGCACAGATCACGATGGCTCCGGCAAAGCCGATGGCCAGCACCCGATTGCGCACCGGATCTTGCAAGGTCAAGGTAACGAGGGCAAAAAGCAACAGACCGTTAACAAGAACAAGCGCAATCGGCAGCAAGGTTTTGATTTGCCAGTTCAACCGAACTCGGCTCACCAGTGTCTCCTCAAGCTCATCAATTGTATTCTCGGTTCTCTCCGGTACAGTTACTAAATGATAACTCATTCCACAAGAAAAAGGCCGTCGCGACGGGCGCGACGGCCTTCCATACCATACCAGATCACCCGGCGGCGTAGGCGTGCAGGCCCGGCAGCAGATAGGTGACACCGAAGAACGTGAAGATCACTACGGCAAAACCAAGGATGGCGAACCATGCGGCTCGGCGTCCCTTCCAGCCACGGGTGATACGCATATGCAGGTAACCGGCGTAGACCAGCCAGGTGATGGCGGCCCAGGTTTCCTTCGGATCCCAGCTCCAGTAGCTGCCCCAAGCCTGATTGGCCCAGTAGGCGCCAGCGGCGATCATGAGGGTCAGCAGCGGGAAGGCGATGCAGATGATCTTGTAGGTTACGTCGTCCAGCTTGTCAGCCGAGGGCAACATCTTCTGCAATCCTTCGCGACGCCACAACAAGAGGAGATAAAGCATGCCAGCAACAATGCCACCTACGATTCCAGCCAGCAGAAACGGATTGGCAGGCATGGCAGTTGCGTAAAGGCCTTCAGCTTCCGGTGTGCCGTAGCGGCCATTCTTCACACGAGCCACGAAGATGGCCAGCCCCACAATCTGAAGCAGGATGGTAACAAACATTCCCTTGCTGGCAATGTCAAAGAACGAGCGATCTTTCTTGACCTGCGCCACTACATAGAGCGCGAGGGGCACGACAGCCGACAGAAGAACCAGCAGGTAGAGCCAGCCGAGGTCGGGAATCTGAATGAAGAGCGGATGGCCACGTGAGATCATGACCTCCGACTTCGATTCCAGATCGTAGGCAGTGACGGCCAGATTGCCCGAGCGGAAGCGGGTGATCAGCATTCCGGCATACACGGCAATCATGCCGGTGGCGGTGATTGCCTGGAAGCCTTCGGTCTTCATGTTGTCTTGAATCAGGAACATCATGGCCAAAGCGAAGCTGACTGCGCATGCCGCGTAGGAAAGCATGGCAAGGGTGACGTGCACCTGCAGCCAGGTGGATTGCAGGGCCGGAACCAGAGGCCGCACTTCACTGGGAAGCAACTGCATGAGAATCACCGAAACAACGGTGATGGGCATGGTGATGGATCCGATGATCTTCACCTTGTACGCCCGCTCGGCAATCAACGTGAGGAGCGCAAGCGTCCATACGAAGCTGAGCAGCATTTCGTACATATTGGAGAAGGGTGGGCGTCCGGCGACGATCCAGCGTTGCGCGACGGCAGCCGTGTTGGCCGCGAACCCAAGCGCAGTCAGCAAACTGGCGGCGCTGACGTAACGCTCAATGCCGGTGACGCCGTATCCCATGTAAAGTGTGGCCGCGCCGGTATAGAGCACCAAGGCTGCGTACAACATATTGGCTTCGCCGTAAATCGGTCCGTTGTGCGCCTTAGCAGCGGCCAGTAGCGCAACCAGCAGCGCGAAAGCAATTCCCAATCCTACCAGAACCAACAGCACTGCCCCACTGGCTGGCCGCTGCTGTTCCACTCGTGCTTCTGACATAATTTTATTACTCCTGCATTGACTCTGGGGCTATGCCCTGGTCAGCGTGTTCTCTGAATTCTTATTGGCCGTCGCAACTCCGCCGAGTTCTTCCAGTAGCGCTGCTTTGATCTTCTCGAACTTTGTCTGGAAACGGTCGCGATTCTTGTTGGTAGTGCCGCCCACCCAGAGAAGCAGTCCGCCTTTGCCATCGTCGATTACGGTGGCCCAGACGCGGGTGTGCTGGGTGTAGAAGGCAAGTACCAGTCCGAATGCCATGATCACTACGCCGGCCCAGATTCCAAACTGGCCGGGCTGGGCCGAAACTTGAAGCCCGGTGAATTGCGCCCAAGTCGCTCCCTTGAGGGCAAACACGAAAGGCGCTCCGTCTGCCTTGGTGCTGTTGCCTTGATCGTAGAGGAGCCACAGCTTCTTGGTTTCGCCCTGAGCATTGGTCAAGCCGAGTTGCACGGCTGGATTCTCCGGTTCGACCGACTTCGTGTAAATCTCGTTGTCCTGAATGTAGTAGTTGGGAACCCAACGCAGAATACTGAGACTCTCGCCATCGCTCAGCGTTGCTTTGCCGTTCATGGGAACCGTCACGTTCTCCGGTTCTGTGCCCTTTGTTGGCATTGCCTGAAAGATAAGGGTCTTCGGCGTGCTGGACTGGCCCATGCTGGCCTGGTACATGCGAATGCCTTTGTAGACGAACGGATCATTCACCACGATGGTCTTGGTGGCAACTTCTTTGCCGTCCTCGATGAGTGTCAGCTTGGACCACCATTTTTTCGGGCTTCCGTCGGCGTAGGTATCCTCTCCGGCAGCGTCACAGCGGATCAGGAACGGGAGAGCCTTCTTACTCTCGACACCGCGATTATCGCTCAGTGTGATTTGGCCGAGGGCCTCTCCTTCCGGCACCCGAATGTTGCCGCGATAACCGATAGCACCGTCCACGATGTATCCAGCAAAGATGCAAAGCAGGCTGAAGTGCACAAAGTAGACGGCGAAAACCGCGAACTTCTGCTTCTCGGCAAACAGGCCGGTTGCGCCATTCTCCGTTACACGCTCAGCATGGAAGCCAAAGCGGCTCATGATCCGCTCGGCAACCGAAAGCGCGGACGCACTGTCGGTGACGGGAATTTTCACTGTTTGCGGTAGGCCTGCACGGAATGGCGCAGCGGCGAAGCGAACCGGGTTGGCATATACCTTCCATGCGTTCGGCCATCTGTCTATCGACACGAAGATCAGGCAGGTGCAGAACCCGCACAGGAGGGTGAGGAACCACCAGGCGTGGAAAATGTCCGTGAGGCCGAGACGGTCAAGCCACATCAGGGTCTCAGGGGAATAGGCGCGCTGCATATCCGCGGGCTCTGAGGTAGGCCGCTGCAGGATGACTGTGCCAACTGCCGAAAAAATTCCGACTACGATGATTAAGAAAATTCCCGTTCGCACTGACGCAAGCGTTCGATAAATTTTGGTCGAGATCGACTTCAAACCCATGAATGGCTCCTACTTCTTGACTAGCATCAAACTTAACAAGCAACTGGGGGGCCAATTTGCTACATTAAGACAAGTGGCTTTAAATGAGTGTCGTAGAGAGCGCTAAAGAAACGCACCGCATACCGGGAATGGGGCATATCGCCCACATCGGGGGTAGCGATCGCGCTTATTCACTCTCGATTTCGGAGACTGCCAAGATTCCGGATTGCGAGAATTGACGCTCGCCCTGGTAGCGGGTGAACCGCCACCAGGCTCTCGTTTCACCACGACAGCAGACTAGGATGCAGGCGTCATGCTTTTGACGCGTTTCAACATCTCCTCCACTTGTGCCTTGTGCGGATGATTGGGATTGTATTTCAAGAAGGTCTCCCATGAGGCGATCGCACCCTTGGGATCACTCTTGCCCATCATCTTCACCATTCCGGTGTTGTACAGGGCGTTGGGATCCTTCGGATTCTTCTTCAGAACCGCAGCGAATTCGGTGAGCGCCTTGTCAGGATCACCGGCGCGGAAATACGCGTTCCCTAATTCTGTCCGAAGGAGGGGATCGTCCTTCACGTTCAGCGCGCGCTGATAGTAGTCGATGGCCACCTTTGAATTTCGCGCTTTCATCGCAGCCCGGGCAGCCTGTGCAAGTAAGTCGAAATTATTGGGATCGCTCTTCAAGTTTTCAAAGACAGGATCGGTTAGCGGAGCCGACGGAGCTGGCGCCCCACCCATTTGAGGTGCGCCGCCCATTTGGGGCTGCATCGGTGGATGTCCCGGGGGAACCTGCTGGTCAGCTACGGCGGCCGGCGGTAACGCAACAGCGGCAGGCTGGGCTGGGCCGTGGAACAAAGCGCCAACAACCATTCCCAATACAAGGCATATCGCACCGAGGGAATAGACTTTTATTGATGACCACTCACCCGTCTTCGTAGTGCTAGGCGAGGGGGCGGAAGTGGAACTTTGTGTCTCCATGTTGAAGGGAACTCCTATGAATTTGAATAGCATCTGAATGCGACGTCTTCCTGCGGCAATCTCGAAGCGCAGCGCTATTTCATCTTCGAAATATGAAGTCAGGTGTGCTCAACAGGAAGATGTGCAATTCAGCTTCCAAAGTACTCGCTGATTCATTATTGCGGACTGCATTGATTAGAAACTGTTGACCCGGACTTTCAGTGTAGTAACGGAATTGGCTCTGGAGTGTGATGGCGCAGGATTGCGCGAGATAGCCCACAGCAATTTAACCTTTTAAGCGGAAACATGGTGGCTACAAGGCTGCGACCCAACAAATTACCTAATCCCGGAAAAAGCAAGTACAGCGTGAAGGCTGCGGTGCCTGTGGGCAAATCCTCATCATGAACTGATGCAGCCGGAACCAGTCAACCTCTCCCCAGGCTCCGCTTATGCCGCCACGGCTAGTGCTTCCCTCTGCTCTCGTGGTAATCCTGCTCGGTGTTGACGTCCCAGAGGTTAGCCTTGTCGGTGCGTCCGGCAATGATGTTGTCCACGGCCGTCATGGCGGTTAGCATCGAGTGATCCTGATTGTTGTACTTGTGCATACCATTGCGGCCAACAAGAAACAGGTTCTCGATTTTATCGACGAAGCTGCGTACCTCCGAGAAACGCTCATAGAGGCCGAAGTACGCGGGGTAGGTCTTAGCCATGTGGACCACTACTGCATCGCGCACATCGTTTGCGTCAATGATGTCGATCTTCGCCAATTCCTCGGCAGCGAGTTTTGCCATGCTCTCCTCGGAGCGCGACCACAACTCATCGCCCTCATAGCAGAAGTACTCTGCGCCAAGCCACACCTTGGAAGAATCCGCTACGAGATACGGGCTCCAGTTGTTGAATACCTGGAGGCGTCCGATGAGCACGTCAGGCTCCTGGATGTAGATCCAATTGTCGGAAACGAGTCTGCCGGGCTGTCCGCCGGGCTCGTGAACCTTCAACTTGTCCACCAAAAGACCTACGGCGATGAAATCGCGATACTGCAGGTTGGCGGCAACCTCGCTCACGTTGGGGGGAACGGACGTTCCGCCCTCGGCCATGGCCTGTACCAGCTCTTTGACTGAAGTGGTAGAGAAGAAGTAATCACCTGTGAAATTGCGCACGCCGCCGTCGGCCCCGACGCCGCTGACGGCTGCCACTCGCCCGTCTTTTACGTCGATCGCGGTCACGTTGAAATTGGTGATGATCTCGCCGCCAAGTTCCTGCACGCGGGCGGCAACCTTCTCCCACATCTGTCCAGGCCCGAGCTTGGGATACAGAAACTGCTCGATAAGCGACGTCTCTGTTTCTTTTTGTGCGATGTCTTTGGATTTTCCGGACTGCTTCAGAAAGTGCATTAGCGCCTTGCGGATCGACAGGCCCTTGATGCGCTGTGCACCCCACTCCGCGCTGATCTTGTCGCACGGCACGCCCCAGACTTTCTCGGTGTAGGACTTGAAGAAGGTAAGGTAGAGTTCGCGTCCGAAGCGGTTGATGAAGAATTGCTCGAGGTTCTCCACCCTGCGGATGGGGAACATCATGGCCTTCAGATAACTGAAGCCGATGCGCAGGGTGCGCCATGGTCCGAGATTGCCCAGCGTGGCCGCGCTGAGTTGGATGGGATAGTCGAAGAACTTGCGCAAAAAATAGATGCGCGACTTGCGTCCGCGCACCAACATGACGTCATCTTCGCGCTCGGCCTGGCCAGTTTCTTCCTGCGGCAATTGCGCCAGCCACCAGTTCATCACGCGGTCGCTTTTGGAAAAGAAGCGGTGACCGCCGATGTCCATGCGGTTGCCCTTGTATTGCACGGTGCGCGAGATGCCGCCCATGTAGTCGAAGCGCTCAAGAACGATGGGCTGAATGTCAGTGCGAGTAAGAAGCTCGTAGGCGGCCGTCAGACCAGCCGGGCCAGCGCCGATGATGATGGCTTTACGTTCGGACACAAAGACCTGCCGTTTAGTCTGGAATAATGACTGATTGCTTCAGTGTAGTCAGTCTTACTTCAAAAGTGAATTCACGAACGAGATCGTTACCGTAATACTGACCAAAAGATGACTAGTCTCCCATGGAATGGCATTCAGGTTCAGCTGATCCTCCACACTCGGCGGTTCTTCTGTAGAACGGCTGGCTGCATCCAGTGTCACTTGAATGAACCCAATTGGGGATGGCATTACCCCTAAGAAGTTGGAAGCCAGACACGGCTAGTCAACAATCCGGCTCCGCAACACATCTTGCTTTCACGCCGGACACATCCCCGAGCGGTCAATCGGCGGTCCTTTTATAACTCAGTACGACGAGCCATTGTGTGCGACTCCGTGGCAGGTAAGGAAGCATTGTCTGCGCCCTGCATCCATGTAAGGCAATGAGTTTGTCCCAAACGGGCGAACGATCTGTATATCGAAATCGACGAGGTGCTTGTTGTTGGTATTGGATCCTTCCTGAACGCCATGCGAGGCGTGGCACACAGAACAGGAGATTCCGTGGCCCATCACATGACTGTAGTGTTTGCCAAATGCGATATCAGTACCGCCGCCGCTCAGGTTCAGTTTGTTATTCAGATCGTGGCACTTGTCACAGAGTGCATATGGACCGTTAATTCCCGACGAATAGGGGATGGGAGTGATCAAAGCTCCTGCCCCGAGAAGTGGAACGCTGTTCTCCTGATACGGCCGTTCGAGCAAGTGTGTCCACCTTGAGCCGTGCGGACCCGCAGGGCCGGAATCGTTGTCATGGCAGTCGGTGCAGTACAGATACGGGCTCGTCATCAGAGAGCGCCCAGTGGAATTGCCAGTGAGGTCGAGCATGTTGCTCCGCAGACTTGGCGAGACGCCTGGCCGGGCGGGCTGCGTCACGTTATGCCGCGCAATCGTCGAGGAGAAATCAAGGCGCAGGTTGAAAGGATCGCTGGCTACGGATGCGCGGAGCGGCTCTCGACCATAGAGGTTGTACTTCGTCGATTGAGGTTTGTTCTTACTGTCCGCGTGGCACTTGAAACATACCTCGTACTGGTTTGCCGCAGTGGCGAGTACGCTGCCGCTGGCGCTAATGCCAGAGACGCCGCTCTGGCTCCGCTGGATCGCAGGCGCAACCGTAGCGGCGGTGTCGGCACTGGAGGCGTGTGGATTGTGACAATCGGCACACTCCGAATGCCGGGAATTGTTGATCGGCAAGGTTTCCGCCGCATCGTGTGGGGGTGAAATCTCCATTCCAACTGAATGCGAATACGTCTTCCTGAACTCAGGCGCCAAACTCGGCACGCTGGGTATTGTGGCCGGGTGATCACCATGACATTTCATGCAGACGTCACCCTGATCCTGCCCGCGGAGGAGGCGCGAGCCCGAAACAGCTTTGCCGTTGTGCATGTTGTGGCAATTGGCGCAAGCATTTGCCGCAACCGTGGAGTACGGAAAGTTTGAACCGGCAGTCACGGCACTGGCGGAAACGGCGTGGCTGCTCGACGGCCAACCTGCGAGTATGCCTCGGGAGGTATCGTGACAGGCGGTACAAAGCGCTCCGGAGGAGTTGCTGCGCACCATGAACTCCATGGCCGAGTCGCGATTCGGCGTATGAGGTTCGTGACAAGTCACGCACTCTATTTTATTGTCCGCGAGTTTCACGGCGGGATCCGCCGTGGTAGGGGGCGAGGAGGCAAGCGAGAGCCGAATTTCACCATCATCGACGGCCGGCATCGCGAACCCAAAAGGGTGGTCGCGGCTCAGGTCTATGCCAAGCCGACGCTCCGCAGGCATGCTGGCCACGAACGGAATGCCTCGGATGGCCATGCCCTGTTCGGCGCTGTTGGATGCGGAATAGGTTTGACCGATGGCAACGGTGCCATCATGACAGCTCAGACATAGTTTGCTGCGGACCGAAAGTGTTCGATTGGGTTGTTTATAAGTGCTGCTAGCGTATTGGCCGTAGGATCCGACGGAAGATAGCTGCTGGTTGAAAAGAGCCTTGCCCGGAGCCTTGCTATCAGTGATGTGCGAGGCATGGCAGAAGATGCAAACCTGCTGCTCCGTTCCCGACTTCACGCCACCTGTGCCGTGCACTGACAGATCATGCAGCGAGCCTACTACGGTATTGCCTTCCTGAGCGAACACCAACGTCGACGTAAGAAGAAGCAAGAGACCGCATTTTGTAATGAAGCATCGCATCACTTTTGCCCCCTGGCCGCCCGCGCAGCGCTCGTAAACTGGTACATCTGTATTCTCTGATTGAATGAATCCACGACAAATACTCGATCTTTGGGGTCAATCCAAACGCCGGCAGGAAGCTGCATTTGACCGGGAGCGGTCCCGGTGCCACCGAACGAGTACAGCAAGGCGCCATCTTTCGCGAACACCTGAACGATTTCTAAAGCTGCGTCCGCCAGGTAAATGTTCCCCTCACTGTCGATTGAGAGGCCCTTCGGGCGGAACAGGCTTCCGAGTTCACCGCCTTGATGGCCAAACTCCGAAATGAAGCGCCCGTCCTTTGCAAAAATCTGCACGCGGAAATTCATCGCATCCACTACATATAGTTCCGAGCCGTGCAAAACAATTTCGGTCGGGAAGTTGAATTGACCTTGCCCCGTACCTCTTTCGCCAAACTCGCGCAGGATCTTTCCATTCAGATCGAGGACGAAGATTTTGTCCCGGAGGGTGTCGGTGACGTAGATTTCGCCAGCGACTTTATCGATGGCTATTCCGGTTGGGCGCTTAAAGAAGCCTTCACTCTTGCTTAGTCCACCGATAAACCTGCGAAACTTGCAGTCAGCGTCGAAGACAAAGATTCTCCCGGTCTGCGCGTCGGTGATATAGATGTTGTCCCCCGCATCCACCGCAACGTCGACCGGGGCCAGAAAACTCATACCCTTTCCGTGCTCGATGCGACTGTAACGTTTCTTCTCCAAATCGAAGATATGAACTGTCATGGAACCCGGGTCGGTAACAATGACCCGTCCGTGCGAGTCGCAGGTAATGCCGTAGGGGCGATCGAGGTGGGCAAGGGGAGAACGTCCCGCCACGAAATCGAACGCTTTCTTCCAGAAGGAACGCGACGAAGCGAAGTCCTGTTCGGAAGAGAATTCGGCCATGAGTTCGAGACGGCGCCCTCCATCCATTGTCAGGACGGGGAGTTGTGCGATGGGAGGCACGCTACCCGCGATGCAGAGCGTAGCGGAAGACCCCAGAAATATTACTAACAGGACTGCGACACGGATCGGAGTCGAGAGCCACAATTTCAATCTGCACACCCTAGAAAAATCGGAGCTCACGCTCGATTTGGAAAAAAATCACTCTCGAGTTAAATGGGGTTGCTCCGCTCGCAGAAGACAACTGGGACTGTTTTGCGAATCCGGAGATCAACCGCAACCTCCGCAGCTTATAAGACGCACGGATGTTCATGATGTTATATTTCGTGTCCGGCTGCAGGCTAGTTCCATAATCGAACCGTCCGTAATTTCCGGTCACGAGCAGGCGTCCCCTGCGCGAATGATACGAACCGCTCGCCGTAAAGGAACTGGTGCTGCTGAGAGTCGGCACTCCCAACGTGGAGGTGGGCGAGGTGACCCAGATCAACTGTCCGTCCAACTGCACCGCACGGCCGCTGCCGGTCTGGTATGCGGCGGAAACGTTCAAGCCGCGAAATTCAACGGTGGTGGAGAGCATTGTCGAAGTCGCTCGGTCGGATGACGTATCGACCGTGGTATCCGCGAGTTCGTGCGACAGACTGCCCAGCACATTCCATTCGCCGAACGGACGGGTAATAGATACGACCCAGCCGTAGCCTTCGGTCGGGTACTGGATCCCACTCTGTTCGAGAGTCCCATGGTTGCCATGTGCCGTGGCGACGAGTTGCATCCGCGCTGGAAGGTTCTGATTCAGGCTCACAGTCCCTGTGTCGCCGCGCGTGTACATCGTAGAAAGACTTACAAGCGGCGTCGGCGGAAGGGTGCTGCCAAGTGGATTGGTCTGTTCGGTGTAGGTTTGAGTGCGAGTTTCCAGATTACTATGCGCGTAGCCCACACCGATGGCCCCGGATGTCCAATGGGTCTGATAAGAAGGCCCAATGCTCCATACCTGCGAGCTGTTGTTAAGGGAGGAACTGCTTTCCCCAAGGCTTCCGGTCACCAACAGATTGGTGGTGATTTTGTAACCAGCACCACCGGACACGTTGGTCAGGTTGAAAGGCGTCGTGACCGGCGACGCGGTCGATGAAGTCCTCAACGATTGTGAGTTGCCGGTGTATTGCGCCTGGACGATTGTGTTGAGGCGCTTGAACGGCTGCGAGTTGAGCGCGGCGGTTTCGTCTAGAATCTTGGTGTTTTGTTGCAAGGTGGCGTCCACTACCTTCGCGTCGGTCTGATCGACCGTCATATTCAAAGCTGAATGCAGCGGAAGGTCCTTGGTGACGGTCGAACCGTATTCCTCCATCGTGGTGTTGTCGCTCTGTACCCCGCCGACCAAGATGTCGGTCCCTTGCGTTTTGGTGTGCAATTGCTTGTACCACGCACTCGATTGCCACCCCGCGATGGCGTAGTGCATCCTGGCGGAGAATTCCTTGTAGGAGTGGTCATCATTGATTTGCGATCCGCTGGTCAAATCCGAGGTCTGATTGGAGTCCCTGTAATTCAGATTTACCGTTGGGTACTTGGGGAACCGCAAGATCCAGTCGGCGTCGAGGACGGAACTCGAGGTTGAGAGCTGTGCGGTTGGCAGCTGACCTCCAATCCCTGATTGCGTCACATCTTGCGTCGGGGTCTTCATCTTGGAATAAGAGAAATTGAAGGGCATCGAGCTGCCCTTGAGGAGGCGTGTCAGCACCGTGATACCGGACAGCGCATTATTCATTTCTGCTTCCGGTGCTTCTCCGAAAGTGACTGTAGGCTTGACATCGAACTGCAGGATTCGCGGATCCCGCCAAATTCCGGTTAGATCCGCGTCCATGGTTGCGGCCGCTCCGGTCTGACTGACGTTGGTCTGTTCGTAACTGGACACACCAACCGCAAGACGGCCGGTCAGGCCGATTTGCAAGCCAGTCTCGGATTGCGCGCGTGCTGATCCTGCAGAGGCTAGAACAGCCCCCAGCACGAGCACAATCAAAGATTGAGCGGTACGTCTCATAGAATTACTATTTTCGCCCTGCTCCGCAACGAATCTTCAAACTGTTTCGCTCGCTTATCCCGAGCTTCCAGCCCCAATTTCTCGCGAACGCCTTTCGACATTTCCGTGAAGGTCATCTGCCGCTTTGCCTGATGGCCGTTGGATCGCAGGATCACGAAGCCAGCCGCGGTTTCAGTCACGCCACTGACGTGTCCTTCTTCCAGGCCGAAGACGACATCCTCGATGTCGCGAGTAACCGCTACGCGATGAACCCAGCGGTGATCGCCCATCATCACCCGCCAGTCGTCCTGCGACAGTTGCTGGGCCAGGAGTCCGAATTCCTCATAGTTTTTCGCGGCCTTTGCCTTGAGCAGGATTTCCTCGGCGACTTTCTTCGCTGCTTGTTTCTGTTCAGCGGTTGCGTTTGCAGGGACCTTGATGGTGATCGATTGCAACCAAACCGATTCGGGGCGAATGTACTGGTCCGTATGGGCGAGGTAGTAGGCGCGAGCCATTTCGGTGGTCACGGCAGACTTCTGGGTCACTTCCTGCTTCCACAACCTCTGCACCAGCATCGCTCGTCTGAGGCGCTTCTCGAACGCCGGAGTCGATCCATATTGCTTGGTGACCGCGGCCTCGAACGCCTTCCGAGTGGAGAAGCCCTTGCGGATATCGCTCATGCGCTTCTGCCATTCCTGTGGGGGAATCTGAACCTTACGACGCAGTGCTTCCTGATAAACAAGTTCGTGCAACACCGCGTCGTGCATGGCCTGCGTCTTCAAATTTGCTTCAGCGCTCGCCGGAACGTGTCCGCCGTGAATCGAGTAATACGGAAAGAGGCGCTGCATTTCTTCGTCAAGATAATCCTGGGTTAAGGCGATTCCATTGATGCGTGCGATCGGCGTACCTGCTGGTTTCGCCGGTGCCGCGGGAGCCGTGATTGAGGTGGGTGGAGCGTCCGGCGTAGCGGAGCTGTGTGACGACATCATTTGGGCCGCTACACACTGGGTCAATGAGACGGAAGCTATAATTGCGAGTTTCAGAATACTTTTCTTCATAAATTCCTCGATCAAGCACGAAGCGCGCTCGTTTATTGTTTCTTCTCGGCATCGGGCGTGGGCTTGCTCGGTTGCGATGCGTTTGTATCTTTGTTTTGTACGGCGAGTTTTGCCTTCAGGTCAGCGAGTTCCTTTTGAAGCTCCTCGATCGTGGGTCCCGATGGCACAGCCGGTTTTTTCGCAACTTCTAACGCAGGCTCGGCAGGTGCACTTGTCGGCGCAGGCTGCGCCGGGGACTCCTGCTTCCTCTTTATTTCAGCATCCGTGATGTAGCGAAAGACTTCGATGCGGGCTGGCAGCTGGTCGACCACGATGATACGGTTGCTGCTGTCAATCGCAACGCCGGCCATCAACATGAACTGCCCCGGTCCCCATCCGCCGCTGCCTACCTGCAACAGAGGCTTGCCTTCGGCTGAGAAAACTTGCAGGCGATTGAGTTGCGAGTCGGCTACATAGACGTGACCGTCGGCGTCAATGGCAATTCCCTTTGGACGGCCGAACATGCCAGGACCATCGCCACGCTTGCCCCACACGCGGACGAAGTTCCCGTCCGTGTCATAGACAAAGACGCTCGGCACGATGGCATCGGTGATGTAGATGAGGCCATCTGGATCGATGGCGATGCTGTTTGGATTTGTGAGGGCACCCGTACGGTCGTCGTCCGGGTTCTTCATTTCGGCGAAGTAACGCTCCAACTTCAGAGTGTCGAGATTAAATACGGCGATGCGTCTCTTTCCGACGTCGGCCACGTACAATCTGCGGAGCGCGCTGTCGACTGCGGCTCCCGCCGGACGCTCTAGGTCTTTCTCGCCAAACACAGCGATGAAATCACCTTTGGGCGAAAAGCAGGTGACCTGATGGAGCTTCGAATCCGTCACGAACAGCCGATCGTGATCGTCGACCGCAATCCCGATGGGATTGGAGAGGTTTGCGGGCGCCTTCTCACCCCGGAATGAGATCTTTTTGTTCTCCATATCGAACATGAACACGATGTGCTGCGGAGTGTCTACGACATATACGTGACCCTTTGAGTCCGCGGCGACACCGTACGGCTTCCAGAGACGCGGTCGCTCTTCCTCTGAAACGCTGACACCGGCAATGCGCTCTAACATTCCAGCCTTGGGAGGCTTCATTCCCATCAGTTCGAGTTCGCCGTTATATTGGCCGACAAACCTGATGCGCGGCTCATCTGGAGGAGGTGGCCATACAAGTTTCGAAAGGTCCACCTTGGGGGCAACAGGCTTTTTGGTGCCGGCGGATGCGAGGAGAGCGACGGCGAGAAACGCGGCAATAACAACCGCAGTGATCGGCAGTCGCAAAATACGATTTTTGAGTGCGCACTTCATACTGAATTACCTCTTGCCCTTCTTCTTCTTCTCGACTGGCGTGGCGTCCCCTATAGGAATGGTTCTCAAGTTCGAATGACACTGCGAACACAGAGACTTGCTTGTACCTTCACCAACAGCGAGGAGAGATTTCCCTCCTCCGTGCGGATTGTGGCAGCGCACGCAGGTGATTTTCTTCACTTTCTCCGGGTCCGAGGGATCGATCATGCCGCCCACAGGGTGTCCGAGCTGAGGATGGCCGAATCCCTTGGGGTCAAGGCGCAATAAACTAATGTTGTCGAAGTAGTTTCCCGGCAATTGAACTGCGCCATCGAAGATCGTGATATCGGTGCTGTCGGCTACCTTGGCCGGCGCCTTTTTCGGATCATGGCAGTTCAGGCAAAGCTCGTTGGTTTCGGCACGAATCAGGTGTTCGCGCTCGCCCCCATGGCCCAGATGGCAGACATCGCAACCCTGTTTGTAGACCGGATCGTGCAGCACCCTTTTCGTGTCGTGAATTTCAGCTTCGTTGGTGTGGCAGGCCTCACACACCGCGACCCGGTTCGGTTGCAGAAATTGAGGCGATTTGCCAGCGTGCGGATTGTGGCAGTCGGTACAGTCGCCCTGCGCACCGGGATGCTGAACCTTGGCGGTTTCGATTTGCTTTGCCTGGCCGTCGTGACAGGTGACGCACAGACTCTTTGCGCTTGGCTGGGTCAGCACAACCTTGCCATCCTTGGCTGGCTGATGGCAGCTATCACAGGCACCGGGGGTGAAGGGCACGTGGACGAACTTCTGCATCAGTTTGGGGGAATTGGATTCGTGCGGATCATGACAGCGCGTGCACGCCGCCTTCTCAAACGGTTGTCCGTTATGCGGCTTGCTCACCCCCGCGTCCTTGGGGTCGTGGCATCCGATGCAGAGCTCCGGAGCAGCTTTAACCAAGTGGTAATCGAATTCCTGCGTGCCGTGTTTTCCGGTTTTGTGGGTGACGTGGCAGGTGTTGCAGCCCATGTCGACAGCGGCGTGATGGCTGCCATCCTTGACGGTGCTCAGCCCGATGTTGTGACATCCGAGGCAGAGATTTTCGTCCTTCCCGCCGGACATTCCCTTCAGCAGCAGGCTTTCGTTGGCGGAAGTGTGCGCGTCGTGACACTTAAGGCAATCATCTTTGGCGGGGGCATGGACGACGATGCCTGGCTTCGCGGCGTTTTTGTCGGCGTGACATTCGAAGCAGAGATTGGCGACGCGTGCAGTTTTCAGGTTTACGCGCGTGGTCTCACCCGCGATGCGGATCACGTGGCACGTCAGACATCCCATATCAACCGCCGGATGTACGTGCTTGCCTTTGCCTTTATCTTCGTGACATTGGAGACACTGCGGAGTGTCGGTTCCCTTTTCGAGGGGAACTGGATGCACGGTTGCGAAGGCGCAGGGGACAACACCCAGAAGGAACAGTAGGGTTGTTATCGTAATGATTCGGTTGATGATTGTATTCGCGTTATGGGATACGCTTTGACGCCGCTTGCTGCGTCCAGATGCTCGCCTGCACATGTCAACTCCGATATAATTGCACTGGCGAGTAGGACAGTTCGCTTGCCTAAGGTCTCGGGGCGAGGAGTTTCCCCTCAAAAGAATACCTCGCTTCGGGGCCCCTTCTCTTCCCCCCAGTAAATCCCAGTAAACAATTCAGTTTTAAGGATCCCGCGCTGTGCATCACTGCATCAGCAGCGTGGGGTTGTTTCTATTTCTAAGAAGAAGAATCCCGGAGAGGGCGGACGCCCTCTCCGGATAAAACAACTTACTTGTTGTGGCAGGAACGGCAGAGTTCAACGCCGGTCGAGTTGGCAACGCGCAGGAACGGCGCGCCACCGTTGACGCCATTATCGACCTGGTAGTCGTTGTGCTGATCGTGGCAGCTGGTGCACTCAACGCGATAGTCATTGCCCCACAACGGCAGGTTGTTGGTGCCGATGGTGGCGCTGATGCTGTCAGCCGAATCGATCGTGCTGGTAACCGGGGTTACGATTGCGTAATCGAGGTTCAACGGAACCAGAGCGTCAACCGGGTGCTGGTTGCTGAGGCCGGTGGTGCCGCCGATCTGGGTCAGGGCATACGGAAGGCCGTTCTTGGCTACGTTGGCGTTGATGGCGTTGGTGTTGGCCGAAGCTCCGTCATGGCAGCTCATGCACAGGATCGAGCGGGTCGCGGAAGCAGTGCGGACGCCGCCAAACGTCATGGAACCGGTAGCGTTCTTGGACGTGATGTAGGTCTGCACGGTCGCAGGAACGGCCTTGTAGGCCCACAGGTACGCCGCGCCGTAGGTAGGAGCGGTGTGCGGCAGGTGGCAGGTTTCGCAGCCCAGCGGGCTACCGTTGGTTGCGCTCCACAGATCGTGGCGTCCAAGTCC
>Ga0181528_10001021_pt1 | contig 17906 bp, 18 predicted proteins | sample PEATcosm2014_Bin_47_FD_119742 | JGI IMG/M metagenome (GOLD analysis project Ga0181528, IMG submission 119742) | Peatland microbial communities from MTU Mesocosm Facility, Houghton, MI, USA - PEATcosm2014_Bin10_10_metaG | ecosystem: Environmental > Terrestrial > Soil > Wetlands > Peat | place...
ATTATTTAAGGCTCGAACGCCCATAAAAGACCCGGCAAAGCAGCTAGACAGTTTGATCCAATGAAAAAATCAATGAACATTTTTGATTCGTTCAGATTGTCGCGGTTGAAGGCGCCAATCATCTTTGCATTCTCAATGGTTGGTGTCTGGCATTTGGCCCAAGGCCAGGTCGCCAGCAATGACTTTTATGTCGCCCAAGGCGGGGCCGCATTTACGGTGCCAGCGCCGGGGGTTCTGGCCAATGACACGGGACTCAAGCTCACGGCGACCTTGGTAAGCGCCCCGGCAAATGGCACCCTCACTTTGAATGCAAATGGTTCCTTTACCTATACGCCGACGAATAATTTCACAGGCATGGATGGCTTCACCTACCGGGATGGCAGCAGTTCGAGTCTCAACCCTGCGACGGTGGATATCATGGTTGTGGCACCGGGCGAACTCTTCTACGATAATTTCGCGCGCCCGGCCAACAACGGCCCGGTTTTTCCCTGGGCACCGGTGTCTACCACCAGCGGAGCCTTGCCGGTTCTGGGCACCTGGGGCATCACCAACGGCCTGATGATTGGCTACAGTCCTGCATATAGTTACGGTTACATTTATTTCAACACCAATTGGACGGACTATTCCGTGCAGGCGCAAATCCGGTTTGCCGCGAACAATGCATCAAGCGCCGCCATTTTCGGGCGGTTGAACGCGGCCTCCGGCGCGCAGTATTCCGTGTGGATTTATCCGGAAAAATCCCCCGAAGGTCTCGCGTCAGGAAATGGCACGGCCATCCTGCGGTTCATCAAGTGTCAAACCTGGTCCACCTACACCGTGGTTGGCAACCCAGTGACATTGCCTGGCGTGGGCGTAAGCTGGCACACCGTGAAGCTGGCCTTCCACGGCGACAACATCTCCGTGTATTTCGACGGGGTTCTGTCATTGAGCCTAACCGATGACGGATCTCTGGATGGCAACCCGGCGTTCGTCAGCGGCGGGATTGGGCTGAGCATGTGGACGCTGCCCCCGGCGGCGTATGCCTACTCGGTGGACAACCTGGTCGTGGGCACTTCCAATTCAATTGCCAATTACGACACTTACAACGCGACAATTAATACGACATTGTCCGTGGCCGCGCCGGGGATTCTGGCCAACGACATGGGAAATGCGCCCTTGACGGCGATGTTGGTGAGTAGTCCAACCCACGGCAGCCTGATGCTGACCAACAACGGCGGGTTCAGTTACACGCCCACAAGCGGGTTCAAAGGGACGGACAGTTTCACCTATCAATGCACTGACAGCCAGACCACGTCCCAGGTGGCAACGGTGACCATTACCGTGAACGATTCAGCTTTTGCCAATAATGACGCCTATGGGATGTCAGCCAATAAAACACTGAATGTAGCGGAGCCATCTGGAATTCTGGCAAATGCCCGTGGAGGAACCGGGACTTTGAGCGCCATATTGGACAACGGCCCGGCCGACGGCAGCTTGATATTGACCACCAACGGCGGTTTCAGTTACACCCCCGTGAGCGGTTTTATGGGGATGGATAGTTTCACCTATCAATGCAGTGACGGCCAGTCCACCTCGCGGGTGGCGACGGCCACCATCAAGGTGGTGGCGGCGGAACCGGTGCCCGCGATCCTTTCGCTTGGCCTGACGAACAACACCGTCGCGATTACCTGGAGCTCGGTGGCGAATTTGATTTATCAATTGCAGAGCAACAGCAGTTTGAACGGCACCAATTGGGTTGATGTGTCACCCAGCGTGACGGCCACTGGAACGGTGAGCACGGCAACCAATGTCGTTGGCAATGTGCCGCAACAATTCTACCGGATCAATCTCCTGACCCCATAAGCTAAGGAGTGACTTTATTTTTTGCCGCGCGCTGCTCAAAAATCAGGATGCAGACGACCATAAATACCACCAGCGTAATTGAAGCTGAATAACGGCTCATGGCGAGTCCGCCCTGGTTCAACGGCTTGTCAAAAAAATCCCCCAATACCGCGCCCAATGGCCGGGTCAGGATAAAAGCAGTCCAAAATAAAACCGTGTGCGAGATTTTTGTGAAAAAATGGAGCGCGGCAATCACCGCCAGCAACCCGCCAAAAAGCGCTATCGAATTGAGAAAGCCAAAGCCCTCGGTGTCAGCCGTCCAGTCGCCGAGCGCGGTGCCCAGGGTTTGCGAGAACATGATGGTGACCCAGTAGAATATTTCCGCCCTGGGCGAACTGACGGTGTTGATGGACACCGAGCCGAGCGTCCGATACCAAACCGCCAGCGAGGCGATCAGCAGAACCAGCAACAACGACGACCCGCCCGCATAACCGATGCCCAGGGAACGATCCGCAAAATCCGCCAGCGTGGTTCCCACGGTGGTGGTGGCGATGATGGTTGCCCAATACAAAAAGGGATGAAAGCGCGCCGCCTTGATTTGTGCGAAAACAAAAGCGATGAAAAACATGGCGAAAATCGCAGTGCTCAGCAGATAACCCAGGTTCATGGACATGGAAACCGCATCGCCCCCGGTCTCGCCCAGAGTCGTCGCGGCGATTTTGATGAGCCAAAAAACAAAAGTGACTTCAGGGACCTTGCTGAAGAGTTTTTCCTCGGTTTGTTCCATGCCGGAATTTCCTGGTGCAGTGATTTTTTAATTCATCTGCCGACAAACAGAACATTCAGCCAGGCCGGGCCGGTGTAGCGCCGGTTCCGGGGAGCCGCACCCGGCTGATTGGTTGCAGGGGTCGAAGCCGCCTGGGCGGGGATCGCATTGGTTTCCGGCGGACGTTCGGTGCAGATCAAAACGATGCGATTATTTTTCGTGTCCAGCGTCGAAGTCCGGCAGCCCGCCTTGGTTTGCACGGTTTGCTCCACTGCAAAATCAGTCGGGCTGTTTTCCTTGATGATGGTCAGCGTGCCGTCGCGCTGTGAACTGAATGCTTCCATCGTTTTGGGATTGAACCCGCCGCCGTCCGTGCCGTTGCCGATGGGCAGCGTGGCCAGCACCTTGCCGTCGTCGGCATTCACAACCACGCAGACGTTCGGACGCGCGCACATGGCGAACAAAATGTGGTTCTTCGAGTCCAAACCGAGGCCGCCCGGTTCGCCCGCGCTCTCTCCAAGGTCAAGCTTGGTGATGACCTTGAGTGTTTTGACATCCACCACGGCAATTTTTTTCTCGTCTTCCACATCCACGAACAATTTCCCCTGTCCGTCGCTCCGGGCTTCTTCCATCGCGCCGCCGACATCCACCGTGCCCACCACCGAACCGTCCTTGGGATCAATCACCGTGATGCTGGGCGCTTCGTGACTGAAAATAAAAACCTTGTCGGTGAATGGTTCCAGCAAAATGCCGTCGGGCCGGCCCTGAACCTCAATGTCCTTGATCTTTTGCATGGTTCCGGTGTCGAACATGCCGATCTGGCGGCCGCTGCAGAAACCGTGATGCGTGGCGGTGTCAACGGCCACGCCGTGGCCGCCGATGTTGGTGATGGCACCGATGTATTGGTGGCTGTCCAGATCAAACACCAGCGTGTTGCCGCCGCGCGGCACATAAATACGACGGCCGTCGTTGTCGGCATAGACATAATCTGTCCCGCCGCTGCCCATGAGCCGGGTGGTGTCGAGCACCTTGTAAGGAGCGGCATCCTGCGCGAGGACATTGCCGGCCAGCAGGCCGAGGCCGAGCACCATGCCTGCGAACGATTTCAGTTTTTTCATAAATTATCAGTCAGTCAGACGCGGTTGAAAAAATAGGTTTCAACATTGCCGGAATGAAATCACCAAGTCCAGTAAAACCCCAACGTTTAACCAGGATTTTATGCGCGGCCAGGGCGACGATGAGCTTGTGGTTGAACAATCCGGAGATTAATTAATGAGGTGCCGGAGCGGCGTCCATGTGGCGGACGGGGTTGCGCCGGACGGAAAAACAAAATATCATGTCCCCACCATGCCAATCGAACTCCAGATCATCCGCGCCCAGGAATTTGTCCGGCTGGGGGCGCACGGACATTTTGATCTCAAGATCAGCAAGTCGGTGCTGGCGCAACTGGCCGGTGCCTGTTGCAAGCGGGGCATTTGCCAGGCGCTGCTGGATCTGCGGGACCTGCATCCGGGGCCGAAGCCGGTGTTCTCGCCAAATGATCTGGTGACGCTGGTGAACACGTTCCGTGAGGTGGGATTCACGCACAAGCAACGGCTGGCGGTGCTTTACGGCTCCGATCCGCATCATCGCGCCCGGTTGTTCGCGTTTATCGCCAAGCTGCGCGGCTGGAAGGTTCAGGCGTTCGACAGTTATGAGCAGGCGATCACCTGGCTTGGCGGAGGTGAAGAGTTGAAACCTGAAACGGAATTGAACCCCGATGAGCCCCAACAAATTCCCGTGCGCCGGCTTCAGAATCTGCCGGCGGCGAAACCGGTTCCACAGCCAAAAATAACCGTTTTGAAATCTCCCGCCGCTCCTCCGCGCAAAGCGGGGCCTGTCAAATCCCGGCGCACCATTCCATCCGCTGCTCGTGCTGCCATGATGGCCGCAGTGGTTGCCTTGACCACGGTTTCAGCCATGGCCCAGCCAGGCACGGAAAGTTCACAAGTGGCGGGCAACGACACTGAGACTGGTCCGATGGCTTCAGCGTTTGCACCCACGATTCCCAACCCCGCGCCCGCGCTCAAGAACGCGCCGCCCGGCATGGTGTGGATTCCCGGCGGCGAATTTTCGATGGGCTGCAAGGTGCCGTCTGAAGGCGTCTGCACCATGGCCACGATGAACGCCGTGAACGACGCACAGCCGATTCACCGTGTTTATGTGGACGGCTTCTGGATGGACACGAATGACGTGACCAACGAGAAGTTTGAGCAGTTCGTCAAGGCCACCGGCTACAAGACGATTGCGGAGATCGCGCCGACGAAAGAGCAGTTTCCCACCGCGCCACCGGAAAATCTCGTGGCCGGTTCCACCGTGTTCACGCCGACGACGAACGCCGTGTCGCTGAACGACTATTTTCAATGGTGGAGTTATGTGCATGGCGCGAACTGGCGGCATCCCACCGGGCCCGACAGCAATTTGCGGGGAAAGGAAAATTATCCCGTGGTGCAGATCGCCTACGCCGACGCGGCGGCTTACGCGAAGTGGGCCGGCAAGCGGCTGCCCACGGAGGCAGAATGGGAATTTGCCGCGCGCGGCGGGCTGGCCGGCAAAACTTATTTTTGGGGCGACGAGTTCCGGCCCAAAGGCAAATGGATGGCGAACATTTACACCGGCCAGTTTCCGGTTCATGACACGGGCGAGGACGGATTTGCGGGCCTCGCGCCGGTCGGACAATTTCCGGCGAACGGCTACGGTCTTTTCGACATGGCTGGCAACGTCTGGCAATGGGTCAGCGACTGGTATCGGCCGGATTATTACACCACGCTGAAACTCACCGGAGCCGTGGTGCGCAATCCGCTAGGCCCGAGTTCCAGCTACGCTCCCGGTGATGACCAGCCCCAGCGCGTCCAGCGCGGCGGCTCGTTCCTCTGCACCGACCAGTATTGCACGCGCTACATGATGGGCACGCGCGGCAAGGGCGACGTTGACACCGGCAGCAATCACCTCGGTTTCCGCTGCGTTGAAGATGTCGCAGTTGCCGCAACAGGAAAATAATTCTGGCACGATGAATACCGGCTTCAAACCGATGACCGACAAATACGACGCGCCGTTGCTGCTGGGCAACCAGTCGAAGCGGCGGTTCCACGTCATGGCCAAGCCGGCCGGTTCCACCTGCAATCTGGATTGCGATTATTGTTTTTACTTGAGCAAGGAAACGCTGCCGGGTGGTCCGGGCGCGGGCCGGATGTCCGACGAAACGCTGGAGAAGTTCATCTCGCAATATATCGCCGGCGTGACCGGTTCGGAAGTGGTGTTTTCCTGGCAGGGCGGGGAGCCGACGTTGATGGGTTTGGATTTCTTCCGCAGGGTGGTCGCGCTGGAAAAGAAATACGCCAAGCCATTTCAAAGCGTCCAGAACGATCTGCAAACCAACGGCACGCTGATTGACGAGGAATGGTGCGAATTTTTGAAGGAGAACCGGTTTCTCGTCGGCTTGAGCATTGACGGTCCGCGCGAAATCCACGACAAATATCGCGTCACGAAAGGCCGGAAGCCCACGTTCGACAAAGTCTTCAACACGGCCAGGCTGCTGAAAAAATATGGCGTGCCATTCAATACGCTCACCTGTGTCAACCGCCACAACGCCCGCAAGCCGCTGGATGTTTACCGGTTTCTCCGGCGCGAACTGGATTCCACCTACATGCAGTTCATCCCGATTGTGGAATACAAAGGCTTCGAGAAGACCGCGCCGCACAAATGGAACAACGACGCGCTGCCGAAGGATGGCGATCCCGAGGCGCGGCCCGGCCATCCGAACTCCATCGTGACCGACTGGTCGGTGGACCCGGACGACTGGGGATATTTTCTGTGCAGAGTTTTTGATGAATGGCACAAGCATGATGTCGGCAAGGTGCTGGTCAATCACTTCGAAACGCTGGTTTCCCAGCACATGGGGCTCGGTTCGCAGGTATGCATCTACGGCGAGTTCTGCGGCAAAGGCGTGGCCCTGGAACACGACGGCAGTGTCTATTCCTGCGACCACTATGTTTATCCGGAGTATCGCGTGGGCAATCTCAATGATCAGTCGCTTGACGCCCAGGTGTTTTCCCGAACACAGGTGAAATTTGGTTATGCGAAGAACGAAACCCTGCCTCAATATTGCCGGCAGTGCGAATTCCTCACGGACTGCTGGGGTGAATGTCCGAAGAACCGGATCATCCGCACACCCACCGGCGAGCCGGGGTTGAACTATCTTTGTCGCGGCTTCAAGCAATACTTCGCACACGCGATCCCCGCTGTGGACCGGATCGTTGCGGAACTGCAGCAGCAGCCGATGGCACCCCGCAAAAGAATGTGATCCATGGCTGAACTTAAACACAACCCGCCCGCCCGCCGGATGCTGCGCATCGGCAATTTCCGTTCTTCCGTGGCGCAATTTCTGGGCGCGCTGGTGCTGATGCTCTTCGCGGCCCCGTTCGTGGATGAAATCAAATACGGCCCGGCCATTGACACCGCGCTCCTCACCCTGGTGCTGGTCGCGGGGGTGCTGGCCGTGGGGCGCAGTCACCGGACCCTGGTGCTGGCATTGGTGCTGGTGGTGCCGGCGGTCTTGACCCGCTGGGGCCACCATTTTTGGCCGGATCTGTTGCCACTGCCGTTTCAGAGCGTTGCCGCGCTGGCCTTCATCGGCTTTGTCGAATTTCAATTGCTGCAGTTCATCTTCCGCGCCCCCCGGGTCAATTCGGAAGTGCTGTGCGCCGGCATCTCGGGCTACCTGCTGCTGGGCATCATCTGGATGTCGGCCTATCGGCTGACGTCGCTGATGAATCCGGTTGATCCTGCCCATCCGGGCGCATTCGCTTTCACCGTCGGCATGACGGCCCCGCATTCGCTGTCGCAGTTCGAGGCGTATTATTTCAGCTTCATCACGCTGAGCACCGTCGGCTACGGAGACATCACGCCGCTCACCAACGGCGCGCGGACGCTGGCGATGATGGAGGCGATGACCGGCACGATTTACATGGCGGTGTTGATATCGCGGCTGGTGGCGCTGTATACCTCGCAGCCGCCCGAATCCTCGAAACCGAAGGATTGACATGCACAACCCAAGGAGGTATCAAATCGAATCATGAAACTGATTAGAATCCTGACGCTGGTTGCCTCCGCTTTCTCGCTGGCGACAGTTTCCGTCCACGCCGATGGCACCAACAATGTTCCGGCCACCGCCGCCTCGGTGACGGCGCCGGCCACCGCCTCCACCGACTCGTTCAGCATGGCCCCGGACGCCGACCCGTGGCAGTTTAGTGCCACGCCCTATTTTTGGATCGTCCAGCTCAGCGGCAAGGTGAATACCCTCGGCCGGTCGGCGAATGTGAACCTGGATTTTAACCAGATATTCAACCATCTCGATGGTCCGCCGCTCATGCTGGCCCTCGAACTCCGCAAACAGAAATTCGGATTCTACACCATCCCCCTTTATGTGAAGCTGTCGGCCGACGTCAACAATCCCGGTCCGGTGACGTTTTTTGGCGGCAACACCACGATGACGCTCTGGTGTGTGGACAACGGCGCCTTTTTTCAGGTTTACAAAACGGATTGGGAAAAGCCGCTGTCGCTGGATGTGGTGGGCGGCGTGCGCTTTTGGAATTACAACAACGACATCACGCTGAACATACCGGGCGTCCAGTTCAGCCACTCCAAGGACGCCAATCTGTGGGATCCCTTCATCGGGTTGCGGCTGACGCAAAACCTGACCGACAAATTGAGCCTCAGGCTGAGCGGCAACTACGGTGGGTTCGCCATCTCCGAAAGCACTCCCAACGACTCCTGGGTGGCCGAGGGATTGTTGGGTTACCAATGCACCAAACATGTTGGCTTGTGGGTCGGCTATCACGCGATGGGGCTCAACACTTACAACAAGACCGGGTATAGTGACATGAAGGTGAACGTGACTTTCCAAGGCGCGGTCCTCGGCTGCAAATTCACCTTTTAATCGAATTGGCCCTGAATTACTCGCGGGCGGCTCGCAAGGGCCGCCCGTTTTTATTCTTACTCACGGCTTCAAAAAAAAATCGGGGCGACAGACAATGTGGAGGGTCGGGTTTCAAACATTGTCCATCGCCCTTGTTTTGCCGGCAAACTTCAACGTCATCACGATGCTGCCGGGGTTGCACCACGGGTTGTAACCCGTGCTGCCGCCTGCCCTCGCCAACAATTTGAGTTGATTTAGTGGCTGGCGTGCCAGTCGCAGTGATAATAAAAGCTGCTGCTCTGTTTGAGGACACGGACGGGTTGCACGCAGCGCGGGCGCATGCAGTCAATGTAAGCCTTGGTGTTCTCGTGGCGGTCTTCAAAGGCGCTTTTCTTCTTGGACTCGCCCCAGAGACTGTGCCAGTCAGGCTCTGACCGTAGTTGCGGTTGGAGTTGGAGGGCGGGTCAATGTAAATCAAATCCACGCAGGCGTCGCGCAGCTTGGCGACCTATTCCAGATTGTCACCGCAATAAACGACGCGGGTGTCGAGGAGGGCGGAGGGTTTCACTTTGGTGGGGCCAGACTCCGTCGAGCCCTGACTGGATTTGGGCTCAAGGGACTTTCGCCCCACCGCGTCTGCTTTCTTGGCCATGCGGGGGATTAGGGCAGGGCGGGGGCGGCGTCAATGTGGTGAACGCACCGTTTTAACGAAGCGGCGTGGAAAAAACGGGTGGTCAACGGCAAGAAAACTTGAGACATTTTAGCGTCAATAGTTCATTCTTGGTTCCGGAACATGAAACAAACACGATTATGAAAAGCACCCGCACACCACGTTTCCTCGCCGCCGCTCTCGCCCTCGCTGGCGCGCTGGCATCCACCATCACTGAGGCCCAAAATCAGCCGGCTTTTGACAATTCGTTCACGCTCGCGGACAATGACGCGGTTGCCTCCGCTGGCGGCGGCGCGGCGGGCGACGACCAGAAGGATCAGGAGGCCGACCTGGCCAAGAAACTCCAGAACCCCGTCGCCGCGCTCATCAGCGTGCCCATCCAGAACAACTGGGACTTCGGCATCGGCCCGGCACACGCCATGAAATACACCGCCAACATTCAGCCGGTCATCCCCATTTCCATCAGCGAGAATTGGAACCTCATTCTCCGCACCATCGTGCCGGTGATTTATCAGGAGGCATTGGTAAACGGCCCGGCCGCTCGATTTGCGCCAAACGGTCTGGGTCAAAGTCACTACGGATTGGGAGACACCACGCAGAGCTTTTTCTTTTCGCCGAAGGCGCCGGTGGGCGGCTGGATTCTGGGCGCGGGGCCGGTCGGTTATTACCCCACGGCAACCTCTGATTATCTGGGCGGCGGACAATGGGGCGCTGGCCCGACCGTTGTGGCGCTGCAACAGACCCACGGATTCACCTACGGCATTCTGGCCAACCAGATCTGGTCGTTCGCCGGCCAGCAGGACCGCACGGAAGTCAACGCCACCTATCTCCAGCCGTTCCTTTCCTACACCACCAAGACCTACACCACGTTCGCCCTCAACACCGAGACCACCTACAACTGGCAGGCGGAGGAGGCGACGGTGCCAATGAACTTCATGGTGCAGCAGTTGGTCAAGATCGGCGGCAAGCCCGTTGCCTTCCAGGCCGGCTACCGCTACTACGTCGAGAAGCCCGACGGCGGCCCGGACTGGGGCCTGCGCTTCACGATCACCTTCCTGTTCCCAAAATAATTCGCTGTTGAAACACGCGGGCTGCTTCATCATGTGGAGGCCCGCGACTTCACCAGCGAATGCAGAAAGTCCGTCAGCAAACAAAATAAAAATATGATCACCAAATATCGACGAAACCTCCTTGCCGCCTTGGGCATTGCGCTCATTGCGGCGGGAGGCTCAACCACTTTGGCCGCCGATTCCGCCATTGCGGCCAAACCCAACGCCGACAAAATCCTGCGGGAGGCATCGGCGACGCTCGCCGCCGCGCGGCAGTTCAGCTTCAAGGCGCACCGGTTCATGGATGCGTCCCTGCTCGTGGGCCGCGACGTGCCCGAGGACGCCCAAATCGAAGTCAGCGTCCAGCGCCCGAACAAAGTCTCGGCAGACGCGAAGAGCCAGGAGGGTGAACGGCGGGTGTATGCCGACGGGGAAAATTTTTCGCTGGTGGACGCCAGGATGAACCTCTACGCGACGGTGCCAATGCACACCTCCCTTGACGGCCTCGTGGAAAAAATGGATGCGAAATATGGGTTCACCCCGCCGCTCGCGGAGTTTGTGTTGAGCAATCCCTACAAAGAATTTCGCCGGCAGGCGCGCACGGTATCGTATCTCGGACAAGATACCATTGACGAGAGTTCACCGAAATCCGCCAGCGTGGAGTGCCACCATTTGCTGCTTTCCGGCCATGCGGTGGAGGCGGAGTTGTGGGTGGACGTGAACGATCATCTCATCCGCAGGCTGGTGGCCACGTTTAATGACCGCCCGGGCAAACCGCAGGTTCGGATTGAATTCTCAGACTGGAACCTTGCGGCGAACGTGACCGACGGGCAATTCACCTATGTGCCACCGGCGGGGGCGACGCAGATCCCAATGCGGACCACTGCCGACATGGCAGCGGCCCCGGCAACCACGGAAACCAAATAAACCACCAACTCATTCAACTTATGAAATTTTACACGAATCCGCAGCAGCAGTCTGGAACAGGCTCCAGGCCAAGTCTCTTCCTTCTGATCGTTGGTGTTGTTCTTCTGTTGAGCAGCAACCAGTCCTACGCCGGGCGCGGCTACTACGGCGGCCGCACGGTCGCGGGTGCCGGCCCGAATGGCGCGTTCGTCGCCGGCCCGAATGGTGCCGCCGCCGTGGGACGCAACGGCGGAGTGGCCGTCGCCGGTGGTTACCGTCCGCCGGTTTACGGCGGTGGCACCGTGGCGGTCGCCGGTCCGCGTGGAGTGGCGGTCGCGGGACCGAATGGCGCGGTCGTCGTCCAGCGCTCTTATGCCCCGTGCTACCCCTACGGTTATGTCAGCGTCGTGCCGGCGGGATATACCACGGTTTATTATGGCGGTTACAACTGCTACTACGTCGGCGGAGTTTATTACCGGCCGGAGTTTTACGGCGGTTCCACAGTTTATGTGGTGGTAAACCATTGAGAAGCCTTTCGGAATGATTTCGAAGCATTGAAAAATCTCTCAGAAGCCTTTGAAAATGGTCTAGTAGCCTTGAAAAATCATTCCCAAGCGAAATTCCGGCGCGGAGCAGGGGCGGTCAGGTGCCGACCGAATCCAAATCTTAAACACTCATGCCACTTAATGACACGCAATTAGACGCGATGATTGTTTGCTAAATCAATTCCTTCTGAGCCGCGTTGCTTTTTGCCCTGGCTTTCTTGAAGTTCAAGTCCGGCTGATGGTCTGGATGCTCGGCACGTTGTTTGCCGGAGAGCGGCCATTCAATCGTGAACAGCTGCACGCGGGGAAATTTCTTGCCGGAGGCGCTCTCGCAAAAACCGGCTGTCGCGGCATCGGCAATCATCGACTTCGTCCGCGTTTCGAGTGAGATTTGCGACTTCAAGGCATACCACTACTGGCAATGCCATGCAATTTTCTTGCGGTGGAATCGGAAAAACAGTCAGCTTGTCGTTGGAAATCATTTAATCTATGAAAACATCATTTCATCGTTTCGGATTGGTTGCCGGATTGGTCGTCACCCAGATCATCGCGGCGGGTTGTCAGAGTTCACATCCCGTCGCCGGCGTGATGTCGGCAGACAATGTCATCTCGGTAACCACGGTGCAAAACAAGGCGTCGCAGGCGGCGATGACCCCACAGCAGGCCCTGACGGAACTGAAGGCGGGCAATGCGCGCTTCGTCGCCGGCCAGCCGCTGCACCGAAATTATCCGTGGCAGGTTCAGGCCACCGCGTCCGGCCAGTATCCGTTCGCCGTGGTCTTGAGCTGCCTCGATTCGCGCCAGCCCATCGAAATTGTTTTGGACCAGGGCATCGGCGACATCTTCAGCGCCCGCGTCGCCGGCAACGTGCTGAACGACGACATTCTCGGCAGCATGGAATTCGCCTGCAAGGTTTCCGGCGCGAAACTCATCGCTGTCATCGGCCATTCCAATTGCGGCGCGATCAAAGGCGCGGTGGACGATGTGGAGCTCGGCAATCTCACCGGCCTGCTGACGAAAATCAAACCGGCGATTGATGCCGTGCCCGCGGAGGTCCAGCCGCGCACCTCCCAAAACGCCGTGTTTGTCGACCAGGTCTCCGAGGCGAATGTGCGGCTGGTGATGAAGGAGATTCGCGAGCGCAGCCCGATTCTGCGCGAGATGCTCGACAAGGGCGAAATTGAAATTGTGGGCGGAATGTATGATCTGTCCACCGGCAAGGTTCAGTTCTACGAAAAGTAAACTGTGCGAAACTTCATGACGAGAAGGATCGGGCAAACATCCAGGCTCACCGCCCTTTCGCTCATGCTGATCGTTTTGGCCGGCTGCGAGTCGGGCGGCGTGACGCATTGCGTTTCGCCGGAGGTGACGGGACGTGTGCTGGCGGCGGACACGCACCAGCCGCTGGCCGACGCGTTGGTCAAACGCGATGGGTCGGGCCAGGGTTTCGAACCGTTCGGGCCGCCCAAGGGCGGACAGTTGCTCATCGAAAACAATGGCGTGCGGACGGACGCCGACGGCAAATTTGTCATCCAAAGCAAAAGCGTGTTTGCGCTGTTCCGTTCACCCGGCTGGTGGTCGGTGCCGGTTGCTTACAGCCATTCCGGCTACGAAACCTACCAGACCAATTACACCGGGGACAATGTTACCACCAATGCCGACGCCGATGCGCCGGTGGTGAACGCCGGCGATGTCCTGCTCCACCCGCTCGCCAGATGAAGCCACCGGCCGGCGCGGAATTTGTTCAACATTTCTTGCCGCCGCCGGCTGAACTGGTAAAACTCTGCCAAATGAATCACTCATTCATCGGCGACCGTCTCCAAATTCAGGCAACCAAACCCAATCCATGAAACTGATCAGAACCGCATACAATTTTATCATTATCCTCGTCCTCGCCATGCTGGCTGCGGGTTGTGCCAGCCCCAATCTGCTCGACAAGGAGAACGCTGCCGTGGGTGCAGGCTTCAAGGTCATCACCCCGACCAAGCCGGACCAGGTGGCGCTCCTCAAAAAGCTGCCGGCGGACAAAGTCACGCCGATCAACTATCACGGAAAGCTCTATTATGTGCTGCCGGATCCGGCGAACAACCAGGCCTATGTCGGCGGCCCCAAGCAGTATCAGGCCTATCAGCAATTCCGCCGGCGCCAGGAACATAACTACGAAACCTACGAGGCGACGCCGGACACAGTCACCGTGGTCGAAGTCAATGCGATGGACTGGGGCGGCTGGGGCGGCTGGGGTCCAATGGGCGATCTGGGCGAACCCGGCTGGTATTAAATATTGTTAGACCATCGGGCGGTTCCGGTTGAAGCCCGCGTTCGCGGCTTTAATAAGAATTGCCGCCACCGTTTTCAGCAGGTAAAACTCTCCCGCGTGAATCCGCTTTTCTCCGGTGACAACATGCAAGTGCTGCGCGAGCATTTCGCGATTGGATCCGTTTTTCTCATCCATGCGTAAGCCGTCAAAATCGTTTTGGTGCGCAATTGTTCTCGGAGCGATGACACTGCAGGCGCGCGCCGACCTGCTGGTCGGCACGAACGGCGAGCGGTTTGTCGGCACGGTGATTACGGAGACGGCCAGCAACGTGGTGTTCGAGTCGGAATTCGCCGGGCGGCTGAATTTTCCCTTGTCAAAAGTCGAGGAACTCAAACGCGCCACGCCCGTGGCCGTGACCAATGTGCCGGTCGCCTCCGTGGTCGTCACCAATGCGCCGACCAACTCGATTGCGTGGAAGCCGCCGGGCGTGGGCCACGACGGTGCCGACTGGGTCCAGCTCAAGTCGGGCGAATGGCTGCGAGGCGAAATCAAGTATGTTCAAAACAAGGAGGTGGAATTTGACAGTGACGAGCTGGACCAGCAGACGTTGAAGCTGAAGGATGTCCAGAGCCTTTATTCGGCGCACCGGATGTATACCCGGTTCGATTATGGGTTGCCGCTGTATGGCCGGGTCGTCATCAGCAACGAGGTCGTGACGGTGCAATCGGAGCCGCCGGTGAGCCTGTCCCGCGACGATCTCATCGGCATCACCTACGGCAGCGGGAAATCCGGCCTGCGCAACTGGTCGGGCGAGTTCAATCTGGGATTGAGCATCCAGTCCGGCAACAACGAGCAGACCACCTTGAGCACCAGCGCGGAACTGGCGCGGCGGACGCCCAATACCACGCTGCTCTTTGACTACCTCGGCAATTACAGCCAGGTGAACAATGTCCAGAGCGCCGACAACAAGCGCGTCAACACGACCTATGATATCCGCCTCAATCAGGACTGGTTCGTGCGTCCGCTCCTGATGGAATATTATCAGGATACGCTGGCCAACATTTCCTACCGGCTCACGGGCGGCGTCGGCGCCGGCTATTATGTTTTTGACCGCACGGGGCTGGAATGGCAGTTGTCCGCCGGCCCCAGCTATCAATACACGCATTTCGAAAATGTTGAGGAGGGACAATCCGACAGCGCCACCACGCCGGCGGGCGTGTTTAATTCCTATTTCAAGGCCGACATCACCCAGCGGCTCACGTTCATCCAGACGTGGCAGAGCATGTTCACCGATGAAAAGTCCGGGCAATACAACCATCACGCCGTCTCCACGCTGGAATTTGAAATCAAACGGCATCTCAACCTGGACGTGTCCTTCATCTGGGATTACCTCCAGAGTCCGGCGGCCCGGGCCGACGGCGTTGTCCCTCAGAACAGCGATTATTACTTGACAGTCGGTTTCGGTGTCAGATTTTGATTTTCTTCGGCTGAACTGTTTCTTCGGCACTGACCAACAAATTTTGAAAACGCGGCTTGCCATTGTCCGCCGGTTTGTGAAAACTTTCACAAAGAATTATGGCACATGTCAAACTCCACATTCCGGGACCGGTCGAAGTCAGCGAAAAAACCTTCAAGGCGTTTTGCTCGCCGATGATCGGCCATCGCGGCCAGGGTTTCAAAGACCTCTACGCGAAAATCCAACCGCAACTCCAGCAGCTCTTCTACACAAAGCAGCTCGTTTATCTGTCCACGTCATCCGCGTGGGGCGTGATGGAAGGCGCGGTGCGCAATCTCGTTCAGAAAAAAGTTCTAAACTGCATGTGCGGCGCATTCTCGGACAAATGGTTCGACGTATCCAAGAAATGCGGCAAGTCGGCCGAGGCGCTCCAAGTCGAATGGGGTTCGCCCATCCGCGCCGAGGCGATTGACAAAAAGCTCGCCACCGGCGAATTCGATGCGATCACTTTGATCCACAACGAAACCTCCACCGGCGTGATGAGTCCGGTCGCGGAAATTGCCGCGTTAAAGAAAAAATATCCCGACGTGATGTTCATTGTGGACGCGGTCAGCTCACTGACCGCGCTGCCGATCAAGTTTGATGAACTTGGCATTGACGTGCTGCTGGCCGGCACGCAGAAAGCCTTTGCGCTGCCTCCGGGTCTCGCGGTGTTCGCCGCGTCGCCCGCCGCGCTCGCGAAAGCCGCGACCGCCAAGGATCGCGGCTACTATTTCGACTTTGTCGAGTTCCAGAAAAACGCCGAACAGAGCATGACGCCCAGCACGCCGAGCATCGGCCACGTCTTCGCCTTGAGTTCCAAGCTCGATGATTTCTTCGCCGAAGGTTTGGAGAACCGCTACGCGCGCCACAAGAAGACCAATCAGCTCACGCGCGACTGGGCGGGCAAGCACGGTTTCGTTTTGTTCCCGGAAAAAGGTTTTGAATCCGTCACGCTCACCTGCGTCAGCAACGGCGCGCGGCCGGGCGGTCGCACCGTGGACGTGGCGAAACTGCAGAAGCTCGTCAAGGACCAGGGCTTCCTGATTGACGGCGGCTACGGAAAAATCAAGGGCACGACGTTCCGTCTCTCGAACATGGGCGACGAAACGGAAGCCACGATGAACCAGCTTTACACCGCGCTTGACAAGGCGATGGCGCAGCTTTGATTTTGGTGTTGGTTAGGGTTGAACCGGTAATCCGTGGAGGGACGGATTGCCGGTTTTTCTTTTCCCTACATCCAATTCGCGCAAGACTGAACCGTGCAAACCGCTTCCGGCTACCAGCTCGTCCGCCTGAACAACGGCATCTGCTCCGTGCGCTCGCTTGCGGACGCCGAGACATTTCATCCGGTCGTCGGCCCGGTCGCCGAGGCGGAGACGCTTTACGTCAACCAGCTCCGGCTGCGTGACCGCCTGCAAAATCATGCCGGTGAATTCGTCATTTGGGATGTCGGCCTCGGTGCGGCGGCCAACGCGCTCACCGTCGTGCGTGCCACGCGGGACATCGGTTGCCAGATTCGTCTCGTCAGCTTCGACCACACCCTGGAACCGCTGGAGTTCGCGCTCAAGCACGCCGCCGATCTCGGTTACTTCGGTGGCTACGAAAAACATCTACAAGAATTCATCCGTGAGCATCGGGTGACGTTTCAAGATGGCGCGCAAACGGTGAACTGGGAGTTTCACCTCGGTGATTTCCCAACATGGCTTGCCAACTCAAAACCCAAAACTCAAAATTTAAAACTCGCCGCCGCCGCACCGCACGCGATCTTGTTCGACGCTTTTTCGCCGGCCAAGAATCCGGCGATGTGGACTTTGCCGCTTTTCACGAATTTGTTTCAACACCTCGATCCGCAGCGTCCCTGCGCGCTGCCGACGTATTCGCGCAGCACGATTTTGCGCGTGACGCTGCTGTTGGCCGGATTTTTTGTCGGCGTCGGCCATGCGACCGGCGAGAAGGAGGAGACCACGATTGCCGCGAATGATTTGAGTTTGATCGCCGAGCCGCTCGACCGCCGCTGGCTCGACCGAGCAAAGCGTTCGCACAGCGCCGAGCCGATGACGGAGCCGGTTTATCGTATTACGCCGTTGAGCACGGAGTCATGGGGAAAGCTCCAGGCGCACCCGCAGTTTCAAGCCGTCAATCTTTGAGCCGCCGTTGCGTCTTCGGGCGCGCGGCGGCATTTTCCTTTTGAACTTTCACCGGCGCGGAAAAATTCTACACTTTCCGCATGAGTTTTTGCCACCAAGGAAGTTCGCAACGCCGGCCATCATTTGACGGTGACAAATGAAAATCCGAAACTTGTGAAAGGTGTTGTTAAATCTGGAGCGATGCTGTTGCTTTTGCTGGCCCTGGCCGGTTGTGCGTCTTCCGGCGCGATCCGGCAGGTCACTCCGATCTCGACCGTCGTGCCCGTCTCGGTGGATTTTGCCCTGATACAA
>Ga0181528_10001022_pt1 | contig 17895 bp, 15 predicted proteins | sample PEATcosm2014_Bin_47_FD_119742 | JGI IMG/M metagenome (GOLD analysis project Ga0181528, IMG submission 119742) | Peatland microbial communities from MTU Mesocosm Facility, Houghton, MI, USA - PEATcosm2014_Bin10_10_metaG | ecosystem: Environmental > Terrestrial > Soil > Wetlands > Peat | place...
ACGCCGAAGTTCGTGATGAGCTTGCGGGCGCGGGCGATGCGGCCGTCCAGAAAATCCGTGATGCCGGCGAGGCAGAAAAAAATCAGCGCCAGCGTGTCGTTGTAGGCAAATTTGGAAAACACCGCCCAGAGAAAAAGCACCGTCAGGCCGAAACGCGAGACGGTGAGCTTGTTGGGCAAATTCATGTTTAAAAAGGTTGCCGGTCAGCAGTGATGTTTTGCAAGTTCCAAAACGAAAAAGGCGGGCTGCCGACTGCAACCCGCCTTCCTCTTCAATTTGATTAGGCCCCGAACTTGTCGAACATCTTCGCGTTCGCCTGCATCAGGCGGATCATGAACTTCGCCGGGAAGATGCCGAGCGAGCCGCTGTTCGCGCCGGTTTCCGTGAAGCGTTCCAGCTTGTCCGAGCCGCTCGTCGCCGAATGGATCATCACCGGCTGCGGATGCCAGGAGTGACCGTGCAGCGCGCACGGTGTCGAGTGATCGCCCGTGACGACGAGCACGTCCGGCTTCTTCTTTAGCAGGATCGGCAGTGCGGCGTCGAATTCTTCGATCGCCTTTTTCTTCGCGGGGAAATTGCCGTCTTCGCCGTATTTGTCGGTGTATTTGTAATGGATGAAGAAGAAATCGTAGTTGTCGTATTCCTTCAGGTAGCGCTCGAATTGCTCCTTGATGGTCTGCGGCCCTTCGATCTTCACCATGCCGACGAGCTGCGCCAAACCTTTATACATCGGATAAACCGCGAGGCACGCAGGCTTGAGCAGGTAGCGGTCGGCGAACAGCGGGATGTGCGGCTGATGCGCGATGCCGCGCATGAGGAAACCGTTCGCCGGTTTTTCCTTGGCCAGCACCGGCAGCGCGGCCTTGTAAAAATCCGCGATCAGCTTCGCCATTTTTTTCTGCTTCAAATTTTTCGGATCGCGCGGCTTCACGGACGGAATGGCAAAGCCTTCGCGGTTCGGGTCGGCGTCGGTCAGCGGGCCTTCCAATCCCTTGCCACGAAACACGACGACAAAGCGGTGTTCCTTGCCGGCCTTGATGATGACCTGCGTGTCGCCAATTTTTTTGATCTTGGCGGTGAGCAGAGCGACAAGTTTCTCGCACGTCTCGGTCGGGATGCGACCGGCGCGGCGGTCGGTGACGATGCCCTTCGGGTCGAGCGTTGCGAAATTCGCGCGGGCACACACGTCGCCGGGCTTCAGTTCCAGGCCGAGACCGAGCGCCTCGATGACGCCGCGACCCACTTGAAATTCCAACGGATCGTAGCCGAAGAGGCCAAGGTGGCCGGGACCGCTGCCGGGCGTGATGCCGGGCGCGACCGGAATCATGCGGCCCTGCGCGGAATTTTTCGCGATGGCGTCAAGGTTCGGCGTGTGCGCGGCTTCCAGCGGCGTGAGATAACCCTGTTCCTTCGTCGCGATGTCGCCAAGACCGTCCAGCACGACGAGGACGTGCTTCGTTTTGGTTTTGAGTGTCAGTTCGGAATACTGTTCGTCTAAATTCATAGGTGGACATTTTAAGAAATAATTCACGCGACGCAATTCGATTCCATTTTGCTGCGTGACGAAACGGTGACATTATTTTGCCAGATGAATCCATTGATGTTGCAGGAATTTCACCAAAGCCTGGGTGCACGGTTTGCGGAGTTGAACGGTGCCTCGGTGGTGAACGATTACGGCGACTGGCTGGCCGAGCACGCCTCGCTCCGCGAAACCGCCGGCGTGCTTGATTTGAGTTTTCGTTCGCGGATTTGTCTTATTGGCATTGATCGTGTGCGGTTTCTGCACGGCCAGGTCACGAATGACGTGAAGAAACTCCGCACAAGCGAAGGCTGTTACGCCGCCATCACCACCGCCAAGGGCAAAATGGAGAGTGACCTGAACATCTTTGCGCTCGCGGATGAACTGCTGCTGGATTTCGAGCCGGGCCTGACCGAAAAGATTTCCGCGCGCCTCGAAAAATTCATCGTCGCTGATGACGTGCAGATCGTGGACGCCGCGCCACATTACGGCCTGTTGAGCGTGCAGGGGCCGAAAGCGGCGGAAGTGATTGACGCGCTCGGATTATTCGGGTGGGGCGAGCGTCCCCGCGAGCCGCTTGCGCCATTGGTTTCCGCCGGCTCGCCGGTAGTCTCGCCCCATCAGTTGCCAAGCAAGGCATTCGCCTCCGTGAAAATCTCAGACGCCACGCTCGGCGAAATTTACCTCGCAAATAATCCGCGCCTTGGCACCAGCGGCTTCGATTTATTCGTTCCAAACAATTCTCTCGGTGCGGTGGCGGACAAATTGATTGCCGCCGCCAAGCAAGCCGGCGGACGCGCGTGCGGCTGGCAGGCGTTCGAGACCGCGCGCATCGAGGCGGGCATTCCGCGGTTTGGCGCGGACATGGACGAGACGAACCTCCCGCTCGAATGCGGCATCGAGGGCCGCGCCGTGACTTACACCAAGGGCTGCTACATCGGGCAGGAAGTCATCAACCGCATCCACAGCGTCGGCCACGTCAACCGCGAGTTGCGAGCCTTGCGGTTGGCCACCGATTTGGATTCGTTGCCGCAACGCGGTGACAAACTGTTTCACGCGGGCAAAGAAGTCGGCCATGTGACCAGCGCGGTGAAATCGCCGGTATTCGGAAACCTTGCGCTCGGCTACGTCCGCCGCGAAGCGAATCAAATCGGCAACGAACTGATATTGCTGACAGCAGCGGGCGAGAATTCGGCCAAAATTATGCCGTTGCCGTTTGTGAAATGAATTTACCATTCACAACTTGCCGGAAATCGCCCTGTCTGCAGGGAGCTTCTGGGAAGGTTGGGTTCGGTTGGTGAAGCCGTCCCGGTGATGGCGGGTTTTGGCTGCGGACGGATGTAAATGCTGCCGGGCGGGGTGTGAGGCGCTGTGGGGAACGTGTGAGACGATCAGGGGTGAATGTCAGTTGATGCGGGGTGCATGTAAATTTGAGCGGGGACGATGTAACCCCGCGCGGGGACGGTGTCAGCCGCAACGGGGTGGGTATAAATCCATGCGGGGCGAGTGGCAGACGACCGGGGGTAACTGTCAATCGGTGCGGGGGACGTGTTAGAGAGCGCGGGGACGATGTAAATCGCAGCGGGGTGAGTGTCAGACGATGCGGGGAACGTGTCAATGTGGACGGGGGAAGGTGTCAGCCGGTCAAAAAAACCTGAAAAGCAGCAAAAAACTGGATTTTATCCGGCCAAGATCATTGCCGGTGTATAAAAAGAGACAGTGAACGGAGTTTGCATTTCGGCCATTGCCTCCTGCGCCTGCCCGACGCCAACGGATAGCCAACGGTGTAAAACTTTCAACGCACCGGATGAGCCAAAGGCTTGCGCGGAATTTCGCCAGCAATTGGATTAAGCTTCAAACGACTCTAGCGAGTTAAGAATAGGTGGTTCCCTTTCTTTGGATTGGGGCATAGATGGTTTTCAAACGTTCGGAAAAATCGTCGTCAAGAAGTGGGTGTAGTTTTGTGTGGAGACTCTCTAGAACTATTCGCATTCTTGGTTCAGAACGACATATTTTTGTCCGCTTCTCAAGAACACACACTATTTGATGAGCCTGCGCCGAATTCAAGCGAGAAGAAATTGCTATCACTTCTTGTAAATAACCGCGAAGTGAACGAGTCGTGGCAGCACAGTCGACCGATTCAATTAGAGTCGCAAAAGCAAAGTCGAAGTGAACCGCATAAAGACCGCCACGAATGCGGGAAATTAAACGTTGATGACCGAGGTCCTGTGCAATGTCCAAAAAGGAACCTTGAATTGCTGCGAGAAATCCAAACGGCCATGTTCCGTCTAATGAAAGTGCCAAGACTGTCACTTCGGGTCGTGCCATGATATAGCCGCACTCCATTGAACACCAATCGGATTGTTTGAAGTCGTTACTTAAGAGCGGCACAAAAAGGTCGCAGGCTTTGAGTTCCTTCAAGATGCGTTCGCGCCAACTTTCCGAAATTGAAATATCATCGTGTGCCAGGAATGTTTCCAAGCCGAGAACTTCAACCGCCTTGGCAACCTCGGTTGCTACGAATTTATCGTGGGTTGAATAGCTGATAAACGCTTTCTTCACAGGGAAAATTTTTGGTGCATTACGTTCTAGAATCGCCACATATTTTCAAAAACTCCGTTTCGTCCAAAATCTTCACGCCCAACTCCTGCGCCTTGGTAAGTTTGGACCCAGCTTCGGCACCGGCCAAAACAAAATCCGTCTTCTTGCTCACGCTGCCGGTCACTTTGCCGCCGAGCGCTTCAATTTTCGCCGTGGCTTCTTCGCGCGTCAGCGAGGGCAGGGTGCCGGTCAGGACAAAAGTCTTGCCCGCAAACGCGCCTTTCGGCGCGGCACTGCTGGTTTTCTCATTTTGCGGCTTGATGCCCAATTCGCGGATGCGGGCGAGAACTTTCTTTCCGGCGGGCAACGCGAAATAGTCCAGCACGCTCGCCGCCGCCACCGGCCCGACTTCCACCAGCTTCGCCTTCAGGCCGCCGTTTTCCAATCGCGATTCGATTCCGGCAATTTCCGCTTTCAATTCCGCCTCACGCTTCTCGCGTTTCGCTTTATCGGCTTCATCCTTGGGCGGATTTTTGCGGGAGCGCGGGCTGATTTCTGCGCGTTCGGCTTCCTTCGCGCCGAGGTCGCGGATGTCGCGCAGCACTTCGGACTTGGCCAGAGCATCCAGCGATTCGTGCGTGGCGGCGAGTTGCTTGGCGGTGGCTTCGCCTACGTCGGCAATCGCCAGCGCGTGAATCCAGCGGGAGAGCGGCGCGGTTTTGGCGCGCTGGAGCGCGTCGAGAATTTTCGTGGCGTTCTTCTCGCCGAACGTGCGCGGCTCGTCGTCCGTGCCGAGATTCAGCTTGCCGAGCACTTCCAGTTTCAGATCGAACAAATCGAGCGGTTCCTTGACGAGTCCGCGTTCCACCAGTTTTTCCGCCACGATGCCGCCGAGTGATTCGAGGTCGAGCGCTTTGCGCTGCGCGAAATACTCCACGCGCCGCGTGAGCTGCGCCGGACAGCCCGCGATGTTCTGGCAGCGCCACGCGACTTCAGTAGTGGGACAGGCGTCTCGCCTGTCGAGTTTATCTTCTGGCCGCAATTGTCCTCCCCATGATGCCACCTGGACAGGCGAGACGCCTGTCCCACTGCCTGCAAGTTTTTCCTTCGCAATCGGACCGCCGCACGCGGGGCATTTGCCGCCGACGTGTTTGAACAAATCAAATTCCTTCGCGCCGGGCGGACGTTTGGTTTTCACCACCTCGAAAATCTCCGGGATGACCATGCCGGCCTTGCGGACGACCACGGTGTCGCCGATGCGGATATCCTTGCGGCGGATTTCATCCTCGTTGTGCAGGGTGGCGCGCGCCACGGTGGAACCTTGCACGAAGACGGGTTCCAGCTCCGCCACCGGGGTTAGCACACCGGTGCGTCCGACCTGCACGGTGATGGCTTTGAGCACGGTTTCCGCCGGCGTAATCCACGGCACGGGCTTGTGGACGATGGCATAGCCTGGCGCGCGGCTGCGGCCGGGAATGCGCGGCCAGTCGGCGAGCGTGTTCACCTTGAGCACGATGCCGTCAATTTCGTAAGGCAACTGCCGGCGCAAATCTTTTTCTTCGTCGTAATGCGCCACGATCTTGTCGCGATAAACTTTCAGAACTTCCTCGATGCCGTCGCACACCCACCAAAGCTTTTGCGTGGGCAAACCAAACTTGGCGAGTGTTTCCAGCATTTCGGAATGCGCCTTGAATTCGATGCCGTCCACTGCACCGACGGCGTAAAACACCGCGCGAATTGGGCGCTGGGCGACGAGTTTTGGGTCGAGTTGCTTGAGCGTGCCGGCGGTGGCGTTGCGGGCATTGGGAAACGGTTTTTCACCTTCAGCGGCGAACTTGGCGTTGAGCGCGTCGAAATCCTTGATGGAAATGTAAGCCTCGCCGCGCACTTCGAGCAAAGTGGGACAGGCGTCCCGCCGGTCAAGTTCCTGTTTTGTTTTAAGGTTTTTCGCTGATGCCGACTCGACAGGCGAGACGCCTATCCCACTATTTAGTTCCAACGGAATGCCACGAACGGTTTTGAGATTGGTCGTGATGTCATCGCCTTCCGTGCCGTCGCCGCGCGTGACGCCGAGCGCGAGCTTGCCGTGGCGGTAATGCAGGCTGATGGAAACACCATCCACCTTGGGTTCGACGATGTATTGGATTTTGTCGCGGCCGAGATGTTTGCGGATTGTCGCATCGAACGCGCGCAGTTCGGCGAGCGTGTTTTCGTCCTGCGCGCGATTGCGCTTGTCGCGGTCAGGCACTTCATCCTTCGTCGGCGAATCGCTGGCTTCGACCTTGTCGAGCGAGAGCATTGGGACGAGATGTTTGACGCGGGCAAATTTTTCGCTGGGCGCACCGCCGACACGCTGCGTGGGCGATTCCGGCGTGACGAGGTTGGGAAAGTTTTTCTCCAGCTCCTGCAGCTCCTTGAACAGCGAGTCGTATTCGCGGTCGGTGATGATCTGCCGGCCTTCGACGTAATAAGCATGGTCGTGCCGGCGAATTTCGGCGGCGAGCCGCGCGTGGCGTTTCTGGGATTCGGCGTGTGTCACGCCAGAAGTTTTATCGGCCAGCGGCGCAAAGGATAGTTTTTTCTAAACACTCCAGGACGAGTTTTTCTATCTGCGGCAGCGAGGCGGCGACGGCGTGGGAAAGCTCCATCGTCATAAGGCCGAGGTCGCCGATGGAAACGGTGATCAAATCCACTTCCGGCAAATCGCCCAGCAGCGCGGCGGATTCGAGCAGATCCTTCAGGCCGATGTCGTGCGCGGTGAGCGTGGGCGGAAAATCGCTGGCATAGCGCGGGCGGATAAACGACACGGTGCCGGCGGGTTTGCCGTCGGTCGCGGCGTCAATGAGGATGATGTGCTGACGGTCGCGGAAAAGTCCGAGCAGATGGAAGCCGCTGGTGCCGCCGTCCACTAGTTCGGCGTGGTCGGCAAAACCTTTGTCTTCCAGATACCGGACGGCCGCGACACCGACGCCTTCATCGCCCATCAGCAAATTGCCGACACCGAGGATGAGCGGCTTTTCCGGTTCGGAATAAAGCTTCATTTTTTGGTTTCGGCGGCCGGCTGTTCGTTTTTCAGCACCGGATGATATTCCTTCTCGATGAATTTCCAGCCGCTGCCCATTGAGGAAATTTCGCCGCGGCCTTCCACGTAATCGTGATAAAACACGATGTAGACATGGACGAGCGCGAACAGGATGAAAAACCACATGAACATGTGATGCCACTGGCGCACCGCAAAGTCGCCGCCCATCAGCGGCACGATCCACGCGAACAAATGCGGAAACCACGCCTTGCTCATCGCCGCGTAAAGGCCGAAGCCGGTGACGCATTGGAACAGAAACGCGAGGAACACCATGAAATAGGTGAAGCCGGCGACGGCGTTGTGGCCGATGGTTTCAATCGGCGTGTTATCACGCTGCAACACGTCCACGGCGATGACTTGCTTGATTTCCTTCCACTGTTTTTTGCGGAACGGAATAAAATTTTTCCAGTTCGCATACCGGTTGCCGACGAAGCCCCAGTAGATGCGGAAGAGGAAGTTGAAAAAGAAAATGTAGGCGAAGACGAAGTGCAGGAAGCGCACCTTGCCAAACCAATACGCGAACGACGCCTCGGACGCCTGCTGGATGGCCAGCGGCGCACCGATGAGATAGCCGGTGACGCACAAGACGACGAGGCAAAAGGCGTTGAGCCAGTGATAAAACCGGACGGGAATTTCCCAGACGTAAACCCGGCCTAGCGTTTGTTTTTGCATGGTGCCTCCTTTTAGCCGCCGACGGTGACGCGGTTGAGTGTGCGGCCCTGCGGATCGTAAAGATGCACGGCGCAGGCGAGGCACGGGTCGAACGAGTGGATCGTCCGAATGATTTCCAGCGGCCGTTCCACATCGGCCACCGGCGTTCCGATGAGCGATGATTCATAGGCCGAACGCTGGCCCGACGCGTCGCGCGGCGAGGCGTTCCACGTCGAAGGGACGACGAGCTGGTAGTTGGCAATTTTTTTGTCCTCGATGACGATCCAGTGCGCCAGCGCGCCGCGCGGGGCTTCGCTCATGCCGACGCCCTTGGCGGAAGTCGGCCAGGTTTCCGGCTCCCATTTTTCGTTGTTGAACGTGCGGGAGTCGCCGTCCTTGATGTTCGTCAACAGGTCGCCGTAAAATTCCTGCGACCACTGCGCGACGAGATACGTTTCGATGCCGCGCGCGGCGGTGCGGCCCAGCGTGGAGAACAAGGCTTCCACCGGCACGTCGAGTTTCTTCAACACCATGTTCACGGCATCCTGAATATCGGTGCGCCCGGAGCCGTAGCCGACCAACATGCGCGCGAGCGGGCCGACTTCCATCGCGTGACCGTTCCAGCGCGGCGTTTTGAGCCAGGAATATTTTCCGTCCACGTTGAGCTGATCGTAGGGCGGCTGCGGACCAGTGTAATTCAACTTCGTCTCGCCGTCCCACGGATGCTTGGCGGACGCGTCGCCGTCGGAGTATTCATACCACGAATGAGCAATGGATTCCTTGACCTGCTGTGGATCGTGCGCGTCCACCTCGTGAATCTTGCTCAAGTCGCGGTCGAGAATCGCGCCGCGCGGAAACTTGAATTTGCTCGGGTCGCCGAAACCGTTCGTCGGCAAATCGCCGTAGCACATGTAATTTTTCAGCCCGCCGCCGATCGCGCCCCAGTCCTTGTAAAACGATGCGATGGCCAGCAGGTCGGGAATATAAACCTGTTCCACGAAATTTTTGGCGTCGGCCATCAGCTTGCCGACGTAGGCGAGGCGCTCGGCGTTTATGGCGTTGGCCTCGTCCAAATTCAGCGCGCACGGCACGCCGCCGACGAGATAATTAGGGTGCGGATTCTTGCCGCCGAAAATCGTGTGGACCTTGACGATTTCCTTCTGCCATTCGAGCGCTTCCAGGTAATGCGCCACGCCGAGCAAATTCGCCTCCGGCGGCAGTTTCATTGCCGGATGTCCCCAGTAGCCGTTGGCAAACACGCCCAGCTGGCCGCTGCCGACGAATTTGGCGATGCGCTTTTGCACGTCGGAAAAATATCCGACGGAACTCTTCGGCCAGTTGGAAATGCTTTGCGCCAAGTCCGCCGTCGCCTTCGGATCGGCCTTGAGCGCGCTCACCACGTCCACCCAGTCGAGCGCGTGCAGATGATAGAAATGCACGACGTGATCCTGCATGTATTGCGTGCAGAACATCAGGTTGCGGATGAGTTCCGCGTTCGGCGGAATGACGATGCCGAGCGCATCCTCGACCGAGCGCACGGACGCGAGCGCGTGGACCGTCGTGCAGACGCCGCAAGTGCGTTCTGCGAACGCCCAAGCGTCCCGCGGATCGCGTCCGCGCAAAATGATTTCCAGTCCGCGCACCATCGTGCCGGAGCTGAACGCGTCGGTGACTTTGCCGTCGTTGACTTCCACTTCCACGCGGAGGTGGCCTTCGATGCGGGTGACCGGATCAATGACAATTCTTTTGGCAGCCATAATAAAATAGGTGGTTGAAAATTTTCGTTGGGTTTACGAACCGCCTTGTTCGGCGCGACCGTCTTTCACTACTTCGCTCGACGCAAGTTCCTCGTTGATCAATTTTCGTTTGCGGATGTTCGTCGAAATCGCGTGTGCCGCGATGCCGACGACCGTTGCCGCGCCGGCCGCGACGCCGACCTTGTCCGCCGTGGTCTCGATGCCGAAGCCGGGGAAGTTCGGCAGGTGCTGGTAAAACGGGCCGTTGTCCCAGAAATTACCCTCGCTGCAGCCGATGCAGCCGTGGCCGGACTGGATCGGAAAACTCACGCCGCCGTTCCAGCGCATCACGCCGCAGGCGTTGTAGGTCACCGGGCCGCGACAGCCCATCTTGTAGAGGCAATAACCGCGCTTGGCATTTTCGTCGTCGAAGGAATTGACGAACAGACCGGCGTCGTAATTCGGCCGGCGATAGCAGGTGTCGTGAACGCGCCGTGAATAAAAGGCTTTCGGCCGGCCGAGTCCGTCGAGCTGCGGAATCCGGTCAAACGCGAGCAGATAAACAATCGTTCCCGTCATCACCTCGGCAATCGGCGGGCAGCCCGGCACCTTGATGATCGGCACGCCGGAGATGAGCTTGTGAATCGGCGTGGCCTGGGTCGGATTCGGTTTGGCGGCCTGCACGCAGCCGTTGCTTGCGCAACTGCCCCAGCAGACCAGCGCCTTTGCGCCGGCGGCCGCTTCCTTGAGGATGTCCAGCGCGGTGCGCCCGCCGATGCAGCAGTAAACGCCATTTTCCGCCGTCGGCACCGACCCTTCGACGAGCATGAGATACTCGCCTTTGTATTTCGTCATCGTGTCGCGCAGCGCATCCTCCGCCTGCTTGCCGGAACCGGCCATCAGCGTCTCGGTGTAGTCGAGCGAAATTTTGTCGAGAATGATGTCCGCCACGCCGGGATGCGACGACCGGATGAAGGATTCCGAGCAGCAGGTGCATTCCTGGAAATGGAACCAGAGCACGGGCAGGCGCGGTTTGGTTTCGAGCGCCTTGGTGACTTGCGCGATGGCGCTGGTGGGCAGGCCGAGCATGGCGGTCATCCAGGCGCAGGCCGTGAGGAAGTCGCGGCGCGAAACGCCCTTGGATTGGGCATGCTCCCAGATGGTCGGGCGGGAGTTGGTGGACATAATTAGGTGAGTTGGTGATGTAAATTAATTTTTTGATCTGCTACGACTTTCCCCCTTCACCGAAAGTTAAACCAACCTTCTTTAGCCTTTTTTTGGACAATTTTTGTCCTGCTGCGCGCGGCGGCCGGCGAGTGATTTCGAAACCGGGAGCGAGGAAAACAACTTTGACCGGGAGCTGGCGGCCTTCTACGCTGCTCACGTGCGCGGAAATCTGGCAAAGGCATTCGAGTTGACGAACACGCAGGTGCTGCGGAGCGCGGCGCTGCCCAAATCCTACACGGATCTGCTGGGCCGGAAATTATTTCTCGCGCTGCTCACGGTGCAGGGACTCGGCGCGTTTGCGCTCATCACGCTCGGCGTCATTCTGCAAAAGAACACCACGGCCAAAAATGTCATCCGCCCGCGCATCCGGCAGGAAATCGCGCGGGCCGGCGTGGCGCTGCTGCCGATGTTTTTCTTCGTGGCGCTGGCGCTGGGATTTCTGGTCATCGGTCAAACCGTTTCCACCTTGGCGAAAGTCGGCGCGATCAGCTATCTCGGTTCGACGATGGTAATTGTGGTCGTGCGCGAACTCGGCCCGCTGCTGGCAGCGTTTCTGGTGCTGGCGCGCGTCGGCACGGCCAACGTCATCGAACTCGGCACGGCGCGCGCACTCGGCGAAGTCGAGGCGTTGGAGGTGCTGGGAATTGACCCGGTGCATTATCTCATCGTGCCACGCGTCATTGGAATGGCCGCCGGGGTTTTTTCGCTGACGGTTTATTTGATCATCGGCGCGCTGGCGAGCGGCTATCTGTTCGCTTTTTTGCAGGACGTGCCGCTGACGCCGGGTGATTATTTCAAGCAGATTGTCGAGTCGCTCGGCTGGCTGGATTTTGCGCTGCTCGCGCTGAAGACGGTGGCGTTTGGATTTTTTATCGCCATTGTGACGTGTTATCACGGTCTCTCGCAGCCGTTGCGGCTGGAAGAAGTCTCGCGCGTGGCAGTGCGCGCCGTCACGCAAGGCATCATCGTTTGCGTGATGATTGACGCGGTGTTCATCGTGCTTTACCTCGTGACATGAGTGAAACCCAAAACATCCCGGTCCTCGAAATGCGCGGCGTCAGCGTCGCCGCGATGCGCGATGCGTCGTTCACGGTCGTCGAAAATGTGGACTGGTCGGTGGCGGCGGGCGAATTCTGGGTGGTCGCCGGTCCGGAGCTTTCCGGAAAAAGCGATCTCTTGATGTTGGCTGCGGGGCTGATGTCGCCCGTGGCCGGCAGTTACAAATTGTTTGGCAGCGACACCAAGGATTTTGGCGAGGCGGAACTGGCCGAGCGGCTGCGCGTCGGTTTTATTTTTCAAGGCGGGCAGTTGTTCAACCAGTTGACGATTGCCGAAAATGTCTCCCTGCCGCTGCGGTATCAAAAAAATCTGACGGCCGCCGCTGTCGCAGGCGAAGTGTCCGCGCTGTTGGAATTGATGGAATTAACGCCACTGGCCGACGTGACGCCGGCGAACATCGCGGCCAACTGGCGGCAGCGGGCGGCACTGGCGCGGGCTTTGATTCTCAAGCCGGAATTGTTGTTGCTGGACAATCCGCTGTCCGGACTCGGCGCGCGGCACCGACAATGGTGGCTGCACTTTCTCGACCAGCTTTCCGGCGGGCACGAGCTTTCCGGCGGCAGACCGCTGACCGTCGTTGTCACCGCCGACGATTTGTTGCCGTGGCAACATGCGCGCCGAAAGTTCGCGTTGCTTCACGAGAAAAAATTTATTCCGCTCGGCAATTGGAACGAAGTTGAAACCGCCAATCATTCCGTTGTAAAAGAACTGCTGGCCGTCCAGCTTGAAACCACGACCCAATAATTTATGGCATTGCAAGATTTGACCCCGCAACTGCGCACGCGTTTGAACCGGATGGAACGCGCCGTTGGCTGGTTTGTATTTCTCGCGACGGCGCTGCTGCTCTTCGGCTTCGGTTATTACATTTATCACACGGCGGAACGCAAGGGCTGGTTCAAGATCAAGGCGCCGTTCCACACGTTTCTCCAAAGTTCCTCCGGCCTGGCCGTGGGCGATCCGGTTTACATGATGGGTTTTCCCGTCGGCGAAATCACCAGCGTGGAGCCGCAGAAGCCGTTTGAGCCGCATAATGTCGAAGTTCAGTTTGAAGTCACGGATCCGTATTTTCGTTACCTCTGGACGCGAGGCTCGTATTTGAAGGTGAATTCGGCGGATTTTCTCGGCAAGCGGCAGCTTGAACTGACCCGCGGCACAAATGGAGGTTATGCGCTGGTCGTCACCCAGCCGGTCTTCGTGAAAACGATTGACGAATTGAAACGGCTGGTTGTGGACGAACCCGGCCAGTGGCAGCTTTCGCAGGAAGTCACCGACTCAAATTCCAACCTAGTCTTCGACGCTTTTACGGTGCTGGACGAATCCAACCTGCAGATGATCGCGGAAATGAACATCCCATCCAATTCTCTTTACGCCTACAACAACCAGGAGAAGGACAAACCTTCCATTGTGGCGTCGTGGGACGGTCGCGGACGGTTTCCCCATTACAAAATTTTCCAGCCCGGCGACGCCACCGCCTGGATTCGCGCGGCGGAAACCGCGCCGATCTCCGACCAGTTGCAGGCGATGGTTTCGCAGGTGCAGGCCGCGCTGCCGGGCATTCTTTTGCTGACGAACAAAATTTCCGCCGTGCTGGACAACGCGGCGAACGCAACCTCCAACTTGAATAACACGATTGTCGAGGCGCGTCCGATGCTGACCAACTTTACCGTCATCAGCAGCGAGTTGCGCGAGCCGGGCGGGCCGATGGTCTGGGCGCTCGGCACGAATGGGAACGAGCAGATTCAAGGTGCCTTGACGAACATGAATTCGCTGCTGGCGAACACGGACACGAACACGACGGCGATTCTCATCCATCTCGCCGACCTCACCAGCAATTTGAACGCGCAGGTTCAGGCGAACACGAACATGCTGGGGAACATTTCAAAAATCGTGATAGACACGGACGACCTGGTGCAGGGATTGAAGCGGCACTGGCTGCTGCGCTCGGCGTTCAAGGTGAAGCCCACCAACGCGCCGCCGGCAAAAGTCCGTTAGGCGGGCTGGCCCAGCACGCGGCGCAGGCGGTTGAGCATCGTCTGCGCGAAACGTTCGTAGGGCAGGAGCGGCCGGCCGTAGATTTTGATCTCGTCAATCATCGCCAGCGCCATGCAGAAATCCAAATCGTGGAACGCTCGGTCGCGCTTCACGCGGCGCAGCCAGCGCGTCAGGTCGGTGACCTCCTCGATGATGTCCGCCTGGCCGGGATGAAAGGACATTCTCCAGTCGTCCCGCCGGACATAGCCATCGGCGTCGCTCTTGGGTTCAAACCACGGATCGCAGAGCAGAATGCAGACGGAGCTGCCTGGCTCGACTTCGCCCAGCCGGTAAAAAACCATGCGCGCGTCGGTTTCGGAAAAATGGTCGAACGTGATGTCCAGTGCATCTTCGGCCGGCGGCGTGAACCGGGTCTGGAAGCCGAAGCGGAAGCCGCCCCGCTCGGCGCGCTGCCGTTCGACGCAAAGGTTCTCCTCGAAAATCCAGGTGAGCTTGGTCGCGAAGCCGCGCTCGGCCAGCATTTGTCTCCAAGCGAGGAGCGCCTCGGTGATGGTCGGTCGGGTGAACTGGGTTTCTGATTCCATGTCTGGGCCTAACTGTGGCTGTTCTTATACCATTCTGCAAATAATTTAATGCCCTGTTCGATCTTCACCTTGGGCTGGTAGCCGAGCCGGGCGCGCGCTTTGGAAATGTCGGCGAAGGTGATCGGCACGTCGCCGGGCTGCATTGGCTGGCGGTCAATGACAGCTTTTTTGCCGAGCGAAGATTCAATCAGTGCAATGAGCCGGCTCAATTCCACCGTCTCCGACTCGCCGAGGTTGAAAATCTCAAAGCCGAATTTCTGGCGCGTGCAGGCCATGACGCCTTCCACGATGTCCGAGATGTGCGTGTGGTCGCGCGCCGTGCGGCCGTCGCCGAAAACCGGAATCGGCCGGCCCGCGTCAATCAGCTTTGTGAACTTGTGAATCGCCAAATCCGGCCGCTGGCGCGGGCCATAGACCGTGAAAAAGCGCAGCATCGCCACGTCCATTTGGTAGATGTGATGATAAACGTGGCCGAGCGCCTCGCACGCGAGCTTGCTGGCAGCGTAAGGCGAGATGGCGGAAAAAATCGGATCGCTCTCGCCGAACGGCACCTTGGCGTTCACGCCATAAACGGACGACGAGGAAGCAAGCGTGATTTTTTTCACACCGGATTTCCGCGCGGCTTCGAGCAGGTTGACCGTGCCCTCAACATTCACACGTTGGTAAAGCGCCGGTTGTTCGAGGCTCGGCCGCACGCCGGCACGCGCGGCGAGGTGGATGACCTGGTCGAATTTGACCGAGGAAAAAAGTTCGCCCAGAGCGGCGGCATCGGTGATGTCACCGGGGATGAATTCAAACGGTTTGGCGAGCGACTGGATTTCGCCGAGGTTTTGCCGCTTGATCTGCGGGTCGTAAAAATCGTTCAGGTCGTCAAAGGCCCAGACGCGGTGGCCGTCGCGCAGGAGCCGTTCGCAAACGTGCGAGCCGATGAAGCCCGCGCCGCCGGTGACCAGAAAATTCATGGATGAACGCTAACAGAAAAATATGCTTGGACAAACAAATCTGGTGGCAGGTTGGGCGTGGAAATCCGTGCCCGCCGGGCCGAATTTCTCGTGTGCATTCGTGTGCATTCGTGGTTAAATTTTTGCCGCGATGATTCAATACCTCGATTTGCTCCGGCACGTCCTCGAATACGGCAGGTTCAAGGCCGACCGCACTGGCACCGGCACGTATTCGCTGTTCGGCGCGCAAATCCGTTGTCCGCTCCGCGAATCGTTTCCGCTGCTCACCACGAAGAAGGTCCACACCAAGTCCATTATCTACGAACTGCTCTGGTTTTTGCGCGGCGACACGAACATCAAATGGCTCAATGACCACGGCGTGACGATCTGGGACGAATGGGCGGACAAGGACGGCAATCTCGGTCGCGTCTATGGCGCGCAATGGACGGACTGGCGCACCGCCGACGGCCGCTCGCTCAACCAGATTGACGAGGTAATTGCGCAGATCAAAAAAAATCCCGACAGCCGCCGGCTCATCGTCAGCGCGTGGAATCCGGGTGAGATCCAAGGCATGGCGCTGCCGCCGTGCCATTCGCTTTTTCAATTTTATGTGAGCGACGGCGAGTTGAGCTGCCAGCTTTACCAGCGCAGCGCGGATATTTTTCTCGGCGTGCCGTTCAATATTGCCAGCTACGCGCTGCTCACGCTGATGGTCGCGCAAGTGTGCGGGCTGAAGCCGGGCGAATTCGTCCACACCTTTGGCGACCTGCACCTATACGCAAATCACGTTGAGCAGGCGAAGCTGCAGCTTTCGCGCCAGCCGCGTCCGCTGCCGCAGATGAAATTGAATCCGGTGGTGAAGGACATCCACGATTTCAAATTTGAAGATTTTGAATTGGTGAATTACTACCCGCATCCGGCCATCAAGGCGCCGATAGCTGTGTGATGAAACATTTCAAAGCCATCGCCGCAATGTCGCTGAACCGCGTGATTGGCGCGGGCGGCAAAATCCCGTGGCACCTGCCGGAGGATTTCAAGTGGTTCAAGCAAACCACCATGGGCAACGTGATCGTGATGGGTCGCAAGACATTTGAAAGCCTCGGCCGGCCGCTGCCCAACCGCAAAAACCTCGTGCTGACGCGGCATCCGCAGCGGCTCATCAAAAAGCATCCGGAAATTTTCGGGCAATATCACGAGTGGCGCGGCGGCAAATATCTGAAACGGCCATTTCAGTTTCATTTTTCAAAGCTGGGTGAAAAACTGGAAACGGAAATTTTCATTTTCAGTTCACTGGACAAGCTCGACCCGGCGGAATTTCCAAACGACATCTTCATCTGCGGCGGCGCGGAAATTTATGAACAGGCGCTGCCGCGCTGCTCCGATCTTTTTCTCACGGTGGTGAAGCGAGAAATCGAAGGCGGCGATGCTTTCTTCCCGCCGTTTGAGGACAAGTTTGAACTGGCGGAAGTGCTTCGCGATGAGTTTGACTTCAAGATTCTGCATTACCGGCACAAGTCGCTGGCGAAATAAAAAAACCGGCGGACTGTTGCCAGTCCGCCGGTTTGCGTAATTAAGTTGTCCGAAATGATCAGTCCTTGACCGCTTCGTCGGCGGCGTCGAAGGCGTGCTGCAACGCCACGAGGTCTTCGCCGGGCTTGAGCTGGTCGAGGATTTTCTGCTCTTCCTTGAGCTGCTCGTCGGTGTAGCTGGCGGCCTTGATGGACAAGCCGATCCGGCGTTCGCCCTTGTCAATCTTGACGACGCGGGCATTCACATCCTGGCCGACCTTGAGCACGTTCTTGATCTTGTCAACGTGCTCCTCGGCGATCTGCGAAATATGGACGAGGCCGTCAATCTCGTGCTGCAAGCCGACAAACGCGCCGAAGCTCGCGAGCTTGGTGACCTTGCCGGTGACGAGGTCGCCAACTTTGTAGAGCTTCTCGATGTTCGCCCACGGATCTTCGCCGAGCTGTTTCATGCCGAGCGCGATGCGCTGGTTCGGACGATCCACTTCAAGCACGGTGGCCTCGACGACGTCGCCCTTCTTCATGACTTCGCTCGGATGATTGATCTTGCGCGTCCATGACATGTCGGACACGTGGATCATGCCGTCAATGCCTTCTTCCAGCTCGACGAACGCGCCGTAGCTGGTGAGGTTGCGCACCTGGCCCTTGACCATGATGCCAACGGTGTATTTCGCCGCCGCGCCGTCCCACGGATTGGATTCGAGCTGGCGGACGCCGAGGGAGATTTTCTGTTCCTCGCGGTTGATGCCGAGCACGATCGCTTCGACTTCCTGATCCTGCTTGAGCACGTCGCTCGGTTTGGCGATGCGCTTGGTCCAGGAAAGTTCCGTGACGTGGATGAGGCCTTCGACGCCGGGTTCGAGCTGCACAAACGCGCCGTAAGGCACGAGGCTGACGACCTTGCCCTTGACCTTGGCGCCGACGGGGAATTTCGTTTCAATGCTGTCCCACGGGTTCGCGAGCTTCTGCTTGAGGCCGAGGCTGACGCGTTCTTTTTCCTTGTTCACGTCGAGGACGACCCCGTCAATTTCCTGGCC
>Ga0181528_10001025_pt1 | contig 17846 bp, 11 predicted proteins | sample PEATcosm2014_Bin_47_FD_119742 | JGI IMG/M metagenome (GOLD analysis project Ga0181528, IMG submission 119742) | Peatland microbial communities from MTU Mesocosm Facility, Houghton, MI, USA - PEATcosm2014_Bin10_10_metaG | ecosystem: Environmental > Terrestrial > Soil > Wetlands > Peat | place...
AAGCTTCAAAGAATTACCAAGCTCTCCCGCTTGACGGCTCTCCGCACGTCGGCACCGTGGATGTCACCGTCGCCCAGACCTGCGGCCTATCGGATAGGGGCGTTTGTTTCCACTATGAAACGCGGTAGCACGAACGCGGACAGGACCAACGAGGCCGTGACGCGACAGATCATCGCTATGGGCGTGAACGAATTCGAGATCGGGCTGTACAAGCCCGACGGGCCTGGCAACGGTGAACCTCCGATGATTCCCCGAACCTGGACGATGCAGGCTGTCCTGAAGTCGATCCCATGGTTGCGACTCCAGAATCGCAATGGGCGGAACATCTATGTCCGTCCACGAGGCGAACACAATTTGAGCCTGGTCGATGACCTCACCGCCGAATCCATTGAGCGGATGAAAAGCGAGGGATTTCGTCCGGCGTTGGTGGTCGAAACCTCACCTGGGAACTTTCAGGCATGGCTCAAACACCGGCGGCGTCTTCCGAAGGAATTGAGTACAGCGGTTGCCCGATCACTTGCCCAGGAATTCAAGGGCGATCTTGGCGCTGCGGATTGGCGGCATTTCGGCCGGCTGGCCGGATTCACCAATCGAAAGGAAAAATATAAGACTGAAGGCCTCTTCCCATTCGTCCTGTTGCGCCAGGCGAACGGATTACCCTACCCAGAAGCAGACCGATTCATCGCCCGGATCGAGCGGCAGTTCGATCATGATCGCCAAGAGCGCGAACAACGAAGGGCCGCAGCACTGCGCCGTGAGCCGCCGGGAATTTTGCGGAGCATTGACAGCTTTCGTGCGAGTCCAACCTACGCTGGCGATGCCACCCGAATTGACCTCGCATATGCGATATACGCCCTGGCACACGGAGTTCGTGATGCCGAAATCGAAGTTGCCATCCGCAGCCGAGACCTAACACACAAAGGTAGCGAGAAGCGGCAGGCCGAATACGTCGAGCGAACAATAAGAAAAGCGGCGAGCGTCGTTGACCGAGGATCGCACGCCGTTGGCCGTTAAGCGCAAGCCGTGGGCGGTCAGACGCATTCCGTGAAAGGACCGGGGCGGTCGTCCCAGCCCATTCCGCTCATCATGCGAGAGTACTGGCATGAACCGCTCACAGCCAGCAAGGCCCAGTTCGTTTGAGCGCAACGGGGCGCCGCAGAGAAGCTCCGCCCCGCCGAAGAATGTGAACCGGGGTGCCATTGCGGCGCGAGTTGGCCGATGCCCGATGCCTGCCGGCCAACTCTATCACGGCGCTCGAAAGTGCTCTCGCTCGGAACTGGCACACCCTATCATGGCACCTTCCGTGCCTCGGTGCTTCCGTCTATAATTAGACCTTCTTGCGCACATCAGTGCAGAATTGGAGAGCGCCGATGAAGTCTCTCGTGATCATGTCAGCATGGGCAACCGTGCTAATCCTACAGACGTTATCCGCGAATGCGGCGCCACGCCGCACGCTTTCTAATCATGTGCCCCCCGTCGTGACCAGCGGTCGCGCACGGCGAACGGGCCGGCTTTCTGGGACGACGCGCCTAGCCCTTGTGATTGGCCTGCCGCTACGCGACCGTGGTGGGTTGGAAGCCTTTATCGCCCGAGTCTCGGACCCATCCAGCCCCGATTACCGAAATTACCTCAGTTCGCCGGAATTCACCGCCCGGTTTGGTCCATCTAAAGAGGACTATCAGATTGTAATGGAATTTTTGAGGTCGAGCGCTCTGAAGATCACGAACACGACTCCAAATCGAATGCTTGTCGACGTGAATGCCAGCGTCGAAGACATCGAGCGGGTTCTTCAAACCACCATCGGCACCTACTATGATTCAATTACCAACCGAGACTTCCATGCGCCAGATGTTGACCCGTCTGTCCCAGTTGGCATTCCGGTGCTTGAGGTGCTCGGTCTGGATGATTTCGGGAGACAGGCTTCTTCCGGCCTAAAAGTCCTGCCGCGCGGGGTAGCGCCCGATGTTTCCGGTTCGGGCCCCGTCGGAGGTTGTTTCCTCAGCAATGACCTTCGGGCAGCGTATGCGCCGGGTGTGACGCTTGACGGCTCCGGCCAGACCATTGCCATCGTCGGATCCGGAAATGGATATGAGCCGGAACATATCACATCGTATGCGCAATTAGCTGGCCTGCCCACTCCGCTTGTGACTAACGTTCTTCTGCCTGGCACCGGGCCGGTCAGCCCTCCTGGTGTAAACGACCTCGAGGTAGCGTTGGATATTGAAATGGCCATTTCGATGGCGCCTAGAGCGCAAGTGCTTGTCTATCAAGGAAGTTTAGACGACGCCTTCAATCGGATCGCCACCGATAATGTAGCTCGACAGATCAGCACATCGTATGGCTACGGCGCCCCCCCTGTCGGACACCGAAAGGCAAATCATGATGCAGTATGCCGCGCAAGGCCAATCTATGTTTGCGTTTTCTGGCGACCGCGGCGCCTACGCCGCCGGCAATCCCCCCGCCGCTCCTCCGGACGACCCGTATGTGACCTCCGTCGGAGGGACGTTGCTGACCACGAGTGGGCCAGGCGGCGCCTGGGCATCGGAAACTGCTTGGCCTGATAGCGGCGGCGGAGTCAGTCCATTTTATCTGATCCCGAGTTGGCAACAAGGCATCCCGATGACAACAAACGGTGGATCAACTACCATGATGAACTCGCCCGATGTATCCATGGTGGCGAGCAACGTGTTTTCGGTCGACGGTCTCGGTCAGATTTGTGTGGCGGGTACCAGCATATCTTCGCCCCTCTGGGCCGGCTATACGGCACTTGTAAATCAGCAGTCCGCCACAAACGGCCTTCCGCCCGTGGGCTTCCTCAACCCGCTACTGACCACGATCGGCCGAGGCGGCAAGTATGCCACGGACTTTCACGACATCATGACTGGGAACAACGAGAATGCCGGAAGCCCCGATCTGTACCAAGCTGTTCCCGGCTACGACTTGGCTACGGGCTGGGGCACGCCAGCAGGACAGGGGCTAATTAACGATCTATCCACTATCGGCGGCAGTGGTACCCCCTCGTTCAATCTTTCGATTTCTCCTTATGGAGTGTTCGTCATTCTGGGACAGAGTGCCGCGACTACCGTAACAGTAAATCGGTTTAATGGTTTTGGTGGCAGCGTGACCTTGACCTCGGCCGGAATGCCGAGTGGTGTGAGCGCGTCTTTTGGATCAAATGCTTCAACTACCAGCGCGCTTACGCTCACGACAAGCACGTCGACACCTACAGGGACCTACAGCATTACAGTCACCGGAACCTCCGGCAATCTGACCCACACCGTCGCGTTCACCTTGACAGTCATCGCTCCCGATTTTGTTTTATCCGCCTCGCCAACAGTCTTGAACCTGACATTAGGCGGCAGTTCGGCCTCCACGATCGCGATCAGGACCATTGGTGGCTTCGATAACAGCGTTATCCTAACCGCGTCTGGGCTGCCCCCAGGCGTACAGGCCTCCTTTTCTCCGACTGGTTCCGCAAGTAAGCTGGCGTTATCGGCAACAGCCCAAGCGGCACCCGGCGCGTACAGCATCTCGATTGCAGGTCTTTCGGGTAATCTCAGCCATGCTATCAAGCTCGGTCTCGTAGTGGCGGGATCTTCGACTTCGGCGCCGGTGCCGGTTGATCTATCGTCCGCATTTGGCGACGTGGGAATCAGCGTCGATGGAGCCTCTTTTGACTACGACCCCGGGGACCACGCCATATATGCCTATTCAGCGAACCTGCTGGGGAATGTTCAAGTTTTTGGAGGCATACCGTTCTCCTTGGGACCACCGAATGCTTGGGATGATGCCGCTCCAGCCGCTGGCTTAACGATCCCTCTGCCACCTGGGCAGTTTGGCTCGCTCCAGGTGCTGGCCACTGGAATAAACGGAAGTCAATCAGCGCAGCAGGTTCAGATTGCTTATACGGATGGGACCAAGGATACCTTCACTCAGAGCTTCAGCGACTGGAAGTCGCCACACGGCTACCAGGGCGAGACAATTGCACAGGAAATGCCTTATGGCAATGACTGTACCGGTGCGCAGTCTGTGGGACCTGTGTACCTTTATGGGTATAGTACTATTCTGCGCAACAAAACCGTAGCCAGTGTTAGTCTTCCTTCCAACGCTAACCTCCGAGTGTATGCCATGACACTTGTTCCGGCTGTCCTGACCAGCGTTAGCGATTATGACCTCGCTGTCTCAACCTCGGTTCTCACCATAGGCCAAGGGCAGAACGGGACAGCTACCATCACTGTTAGTCCCCTAGGTGGCTTCGCCAGCGCCTTCGCCGGCACCGTGACCTTTACAGCGTCCGGCCTCCCGGCTGGCTTGGCAGCTTCGTTCAGCCCCACAAGTTCCACTCAGAGGACGGTTCTGACTCTGTCTGCAAGCGCTACAATTTCGCCCAGCGTGGCGACGATCAGCGTGAGGGGCACATCGGGTAGTATTAGCCATACAGTCACAATCACTGTTAACGTCGTCGCCACCGTGTTCAGCGATTTTGGGCCGAATAACGGGTTCTCAACCAACGGTTTTTGCATCAGTGGGCCGAATACTGGGGACTGCGGGCCCCTGGTCCAGCGCTATATTGCCGCGCCATTCGTTGCAAGCGCTAACCTTACTCTGCTCGGAATCACGTTGCCAATTGGCTATGTTAGCGGAACCAATGGAGCCGTCATCAATTTGATGGGCACGTCGGAGGGCTTCCCAAGCGCAGTTCTGGAATCCTGGTCTCTCCCTAATCTTCCGGGGTCACCCGCCGTCACCTCCGTCTCCTCGAAGCTCAGTCCGGTACTTGCGGCAGGCCAGACATATTGGGCGGAAGTCGAGCCAATAGCTAGCGACTCTTTGATGTTCTGGTACACGAATGACCTCGGGCTCCCAGGCGGTGTGGTAAACAACGGCCAGGGCTGGAGTCCTCTGAGTGGGTATGGCGGACAGACCCTTCCAGCATTTGGCGTTACCGGCATAATACTTCCAACTTCGATACGGTCTGGCGGTATCACGCCGATCTATAGCCCTGCAAGTACTATCCAGCCGACTTCTTGGGTGACAATCTACGGCACCAATCTGGCTAGCTCGACCCTGGTCTGGAAGGGTAACTTCCCGACCATACTTGGCGGCACTAGTGTCGCGATCGATGGGAAAGCGGCGTATTTGTCGTACGTCAGCCCGGGGCAGATCAACCTTCAGGCCCCCGATGACTCAAACACTGGCTCCGTGCCGGTCGTTGTCGAGACCCCGACTGGAACCGCAACGTCAACCGTCACGCTCGGTCCTTTTGGCCCATCGTTTTGCCTTCTGGACGCGAAACACGTAGCGGGCATCATCTTGCGTTCCGACGGCTCCGGCGCATACGGCGGCGGTACCTATGACATCATCGGGCCAACCGGGAACTCGCTTGGCTACCAAACGGTAGCGGCCAAAGCAGGCGATGCGGTTGCACTTTTCGGAGTGGGCTTCGGACCAACGACTCTCAACGTTCCCGCTGGCCAAGCATTTTCCGGCGCGGCCGCAACCCGTAATCCTGTGCAGTTGCAGATAGACGGAGTGGGGGTGACCCCGTCCTTTGCGGGATTAACCGGAGCGGGTCTCTATCAATTGAATTTGACGATTCCGCCGAATGCGGGTACCGGGGATGTTGCTCTCGTAGCAACAGTAGGGGGATCGCAGACTCCTTCGGAAGTTGTCATCTCGTTACAGTGAGAAACGCCAGGTAAATCGGTCGGTCGGCCATCTGGACGGCGCAGCGCCTGAGAACTTTCATGTGGCTCCGGGGGTCACTTTGAAGCAATCCGGCATTGCATTGAAACGGTAGGTTTCGAAACGTTGCTGGAGAATCCTGCCGGCCGCGGAGTTCATACCTTTCAGAATTGCAAGGGTGTGTTACGCGCGCAGCAGCGTTAGGAAACACCTACTATCGGAGCTGGTCGATATTCTCCCGATCAGCATTTCGCAGTTCAACTTCCTCTTTTCAGGTGCGGCTGCCCGCGATGAACAGTTTCCGCTCTGGAGGCTGGAATCTGGATTGCCTTCGCGATCTACGGACCGCGCCGTCGCGACGAACGAGGGCGAAACGTTTACGTTGCTCCAGGACGGGTGATGTGCTTCGTTGCAGCTGGGCAGCCTGCGTCCATCGGAAATCCGAGGTGACCGGCGCCCAAAACATCCTTATGGAAGCCCGAGCGTACCCTACTGCTGACTACGACGGCCCGCTCGAATCGCTCAGGCCGTTCATCGCAACATGGTGCCGAACCAGACTCCGCAACCGAACAATACCATTGCTGCGAGCAACCCCATCGCAATCCACAGCTGAACGCCCGATCTCTCGTGGGCTAGGCTTCCCGTCCCAATTCTCTCCCGGGTTTGGGTAGAGCAGCTACTGATGCTCTTTGCTACTTCTTGCCGGAGCACTGAGACGGAGTCGCGCACTTTTTTTGCAAGAATGCCGCCAGCCCGAACCTGGACACTTTCCGCCGCCCGTTCAAAATCCCGTGTGGCCGCGCGTACCTCTTCGACGATTTCGCTCGTCGCCAGCTCCAATACAAGGCGGTTCAACGTGACCACCGCCATAATCGGGTCATCGGGATCAACTCTTATGCCATGTTCAACCGAGACCTTTGCAGCGAGTTGTTTCAGGTCCAATTGGCGCATAGGAGGACAATTCAGAACGCCAGTCTGTCGAGCTGCTCGAACAGGTCGCGCTGAACCAGCTTCAGCCTTTGCTTGGCCATGATCGTCATTCTGGCGGTGGTGATGGCCTCCTGAAAAGTGAGCTTAGCCGAAATCATGTCCTCGACATCGCGTCCAAAAGTATCCTGATTCCGCTTCGTGAAGATGACAGCACCACAGACTTTCTCCGCGTTATCGCGATACGCGGCCATCTCCGAGAACTTCTTGCCCTCCGCTTCTACACGCCCGAAGTATTCATTAACCCAGACCACGATGTTACGCTCCTGCGTAGTCTGCGCCAGTTCGTTAAAGCCATTCAACGTATCGACAAGCGCCTGGCCGCCCGTGATCACCGTATGCACGTAGATTCGCCGTCCCTGTTGGCGAAGGTAATCGAGTGCGCTGTTTTCCAGCAGATAGTGCCACAACGGCAGGAATGTCGAAGCACCATTGTCAACCACAAACGTGGCGCCATCTTCAGTCAAGAATCGCTCCATCAGCGTATCGAACGAGCGCTGGTCGATCCGGTTGTGTTCGTCCCGGAGGTTAAGCCGATCTGCGCCCAAGGCGGTGTACTGCGCCAGTGTCCGGTTTACAGGATCGGTATCGATGCAACGAACGTCCCGACCGTTCTCCCGGAAGTACTGAGCTAGCACTGCGGCGATCAGGCTTTTCCCCACGCCACCCTTGCCCTGCAAGGTGAGGTGAATAGCGGCGCGGTTATCGCTTGCGTTCGCCGCAGTCGGTGCTGTCGTTTTCGACATCGGGTTTCCTCCTCCGTCAAATCAGTTTTTTGGGGTCCGGTTCTTCGTTGAAGTTAAATCCCGGCCGCCTACCTTCGCGCTCCAAAACGTTTGCGAGCGGATCAGGTCCCTTTCCCTGGCAGTTTGGCGGCGGCAGCGCGGTCGCTTCGCTTAGCACCGGTGGCCTGGTTTGTGTGACAACCTCCGCAGCGGCTTCTGACCCTTCCGTAACACGTGGCGGCATGTCCGAACGGGTGGCTTCGTCCCGGCGCCGGAGCTGGCCGACATAGTGGGACAAGCGGCCATAACCGATTTCCAGTCCAATTTCTTCCAGCCACGCCCAGACGTCCTTCAGGCTGTGGCCCGCGACTAACAGGTCCCTGATGTCTGGCCATGCCTGGCGGACTTGGCCAGCCTTGGTGCGCGGTTTCTCCCGCAGTCGTTTGCGGAGCCTATCGAGATCGAGTTGCTTACTAGAATTGGCGGCCACGGCTTCTAATCCGTAGGCCGCGAGGGAACTCTCGGGTGACTGCTTATCTCAGCAATTCACCACGAAATCCCACAACAGTCTCAGTGGCAGGTCGATCCAACAAAGAATCTCAAAAAGTCTCAGATATTTACCACATTGTCTGGCCCTCAACAAGCAACCCCCATCATCAGGCGCCAAAAACACCGGTAGTGGAACATAAAGGAAATGCGGCGCAGATGAGGACGGATCTGCCCCTAAGATCAGCCTGGTGAATAGGTTTTCGCGTGCAACGGGCGAACCTGTTCTGTTGCACGTTGTGCAACGGCGCTGGCGGTGTCACATAGAGGCCGAGCCCGCACCTACAGAGGGGGGTACCAATGACGAAAGTGCGGAAACAGAAGGCTGGTACGCATGGTCTGCGATATGACGCGAAGTTTCACGATCAGATCGAGTCGGCGGCGAAGAGAGGCGGGTTTGCCAGTCGCAGTGCGTTTATACGTGCCGCGATTGAGCGGGAACTGGCTGGCCGGGAAAGCGGCGTCGATGCCGCGGAGCAGAGAATCGCGGCGACTCTGGATCGAATGGCCCGAGAAATTCGCAATCTGCGTTTAGGTCAGCAGGCGCTGTTCGCTTTTGTCGATGTGTTGGCGAAGACACTCTTGACCTGTGTGCCAGAGCCTCCGAAGGAGGTACATGACCAAGCCGTCGCACGCGGTAAAGCGCGCTATGACCGTTTTCTTAAGAGCGTGGGCATCGGGATGGCCGGCGATTCCGATGCCGCCATGAAAGAGTTGTTGGGCCGTGGCAACGAAAAGTGAGGGCGAGCGGGAATTCCGGATTCGTCCTCGGCGCCCCCGAGCTTCGCGGGAAAGCGAAGCGTTCGCCTGGTCTCCCGCTATGAGGACCGTCCTTCGATACGCCAGAAGCTCTCGGCGGCGCCGAAGCCGGCGGTCCCACGGTGCCGGTGGCGGTCGGCGGGAGTTCAACCAGCGATGCGCGGTGCGCATGATGTACTCGCCGAATAGAATTACTGGGCAGTGGCGAGCCCATGGCCGCTACATATCTCGCGAGAGCGTAAGACTAAGCGACCAAGCCAGCGTTTTTGGGAACCAGGCCGACGGCGTCGGGCTGGCTGATATTCTCGATGAGTGGCAGAAAGCCGGCGATCTGCGACTCTGGAAAATGATCATATCGCCGGAATTCGGCGAACGAATCGACCTGAACCAACTGAGTCGTGATCTCATCAGCAGGATGGAAAAGGATCTGGGGTCGCGCCTGGACTGGGTTGCTGTCCCACATTTCAATACCGAACACCCGCACGTTCACGTAGCTCTGCGCGGAATTAAAGATGATGGCTCCCCACTCGATCTCGGGCGCGAGTACATCCGCAACGGGATACGTTCCATTGCCGAGGATCTTTGCACGCGTCAGATTGGGTATCGGAACCAGGCGGACGCGATGGCGGCCGAGCGGCGGGAGATTCAGGAGTGCCGGTATACGTCCTTGGACCGCATTATCAATCGGGCAAGCGCTGCCAGGCAGACCGACGGCGGGAATGGCGGCAGCCACTTCGTTGTGCGCCGGAACGTCAACGCGGTCCGCGGCGAATTCGCAAAGACCCGGGAGCAGCATATCGCCGCCCGGCTGATGGTACTACAGAAAATGGGCCTTGCCGAGGAGGTCGGATCTGGAGAGTGGCATGTCCGGAGCGATCTTGAGGGTGTGCTGCGGGCGATGCAGCGTGCCGGGGATCGCCAGAAGATGCTCGGTGCGCACGGCACACTCTTATCGGACGAGCGTCTGCAGCTTGTGGTCTTAGACCAACGGAATCTAAGATCCCTGGAGGGCCGCGTGTTGGTACATGGCGAAGACGAGCATGGCGGGAACGCCGGGCGCCAATACGTCCTCATCGAAGGCACCGATGCCAGGGTACACCTGGTATATTACTCGCCGGAGTTAGAAGATGCGCGTGGCAGAGGGCAACTCCGTCCGAATTCGTTCGTGCGTCTCCGAAAGCAGTTCGAGAACGGGCGACCGATAGTTGAAGTCGAGGACTTTGGCGATGCCGAGAAGATCCTGCGGAACCGACGCTACCTGGAGGCAACGGTTCGTCCGCTGGCCAAACGAGGCATCATCCCCACCGAAGATGGCTGGGGTGGTTGGCTAGGCCGTTATCAGGTCGCGCTTGCACAAGCCGCCGTCTCAATTGAGCGGGATGCGGTGAAAAAGAGCCACCGAGAACCCCACCAGCGCTAGCGACCTCGAGTCCTCGATGTCACGGCCGTGCGCCGCTACGACCTACCGGGTGGGGTCTGCCATTCTTTGACCCACTCCTGGAGGCATATATTGAACGACCTTGACGACAATCCAATACCGTCGCCCGACGAAATTGGAGGCGAACCACTACTCGGATCTGGTTTTGAAGGCGAGCCGTCTGATCCCGACTTCACCACAGAGCACACCCAGCCTTTGGAGGAGCGTGCCCGATGACTCCCGCGAAATCTGAAAACGCGAACCGGGCGGAGAACCGTGACCACCGCCGCGAAGTAACCGACTCGATCATCAAAATGCTGGAAGAGGGCGTTGCCCCGTGGCAGAAGCCATGGGAAGGTTCAGTCATGCCATTCAACCCAACCACGGAACGTTCCTATCGTGGCGGGAACGCCCTCCACCTCCTTGCCACCGGAATCGGGCGGGAATACGCAGATCCGCGATGGATGACATACAAGCAGGCCGCACAACAGGGCTGGCAAGTACGCCAAGGCGAGAAGGGAACTCACATCGAATTCTGGGAGGTGAAGGAGCGTTCAAACGAAAAAGACGCCGCACCCGAACCGCACGGCACCGAGTCTCCGGCCCAGGAAAACGGCCAGCGCCTGATACACCGAGTTTATACCGTGTTCAACGCGAAGCAGATTGACGGTATCCCCGAGTACCAGGCGAAGCAACACTCGCCATTTGAGGCGGTCCATGCTGGTGAACGAATTCTGACCAATTCCGGCGCTCGAATCGAGCACGATCAACTCGACAATGCGTTTTACAACCGTCGCACTGACAGCATCCATCTCCCGCCGAAAGATGCCTTCAAAGACGCACCTGGATATTACGGCACAGCGCTGCATGAGCTGGCGCATTGGACCGGCCACCCCTCCCGGCTGAACCGGCCCACACTTTCGGACTCGTACCGTTTCGGCGACCTCAACTATGCGAAGGACGAACTCCGGGCCGAGCTTGCCAGCGTCTTTATCGCGGCCGAGTTGGGTGTCCCACACGATTCCGGCAACCACGCGGCGTATGTCGGTTCGTGGATTAAGGCACTACGCGACGACAAAAATGAAATATTCCGCGCTGCGCATGACGCATCATTGGCAACTGACTACGTGCTGTCGTTGGACCACGAGATTTCCCGAATTGAAGCCGTCGAACTCGCAGATTCGCAGTTTGCCCCATCGGTCGTGACTCCCGAAAAAGGGACCGGAGGAGCTACGCGAGTCGGAGCATGGCAAGACGAGACCCTTGTTGCCGATCGAAGGCCGGTTGTCGATGCGCCCAATCGGCAGGCCGCCGACGAGAATCGCCATGTCGCCGCATCACACGGGACCGCAGTCGTACACGGCAAGGAGCCAGAAATGGACGGACCGGGAGACGAGTTGGCCGTGGCGAGCCGGATCGCGCCGAACACTGGGGATTTGGCGACGTCATTTGCCGATGCCAAGAAAATAACGGCGGATGCCCTCGGCGGGTCCGCACGCACATTTCCGGCACAGATCCAAAGTGGCAGGTACAACGGGCGAATCATTGGAGAAACGGACTATCACGTGGTTCAGCGCCTGTCGGCTCAAACTGCTGTGGCCCATATGAAACATCTGCTCGAACACCTGCCCGATTCCGGCGCCGATGTCGCCATTGCCTATTCGAATAGCCACACCCAAGTGCGAAGTCTCCGTGAGCGCGTCAACACACACGGGCAGCCGCTAGCACGGTGACCAACCCTGAACTCCGCAATGCGCGGTTTTCGGATGCAAAAAGGAGCAGGGCCAGGGACTGCCAACCATTCCGGCAATAAAACAGTCATTACAGAAGACTCTCCCGATCGGGTCTGATCGCAAGGCAGCAGCCCCAAATACTGGTTCCGGCAGCGACTTCGCGATCGCTTATTCGAACAGCCCCACCGGGCCATGTTTGCCACACCCTGGTGCCACACAGCCCCCTGGTAACAGGCCCCTGGTAACTTTGCACCGAAAGGGATATCTGTTACACTGACTGCGAATCGTTATTGTGGGGCTCACCAGATGTCCCAGGATCTTAGGCGTTCAAGCAAATATGGAATTCGGAGTGGAAGCGCATTTCGGGTTGTTGGTACCCTCCTCGGTGTTACGGCGTTGGCCGTTCTCTTGCTTATCACACTTGTCAGGACAAGATCCAAGCCTCTCCCAGAGATCGATTCGGGAGCAGTCGAGCAAGATATTGCTAGGCGAGGGGATTTGACGCGTGAGGTTCGTGGTTTAGGGGAACTGACTCCAGAAGAAGTTTTTCACATCCCTGCTCCGTACGCCGGGCGGGTGGACACTCTGAAGATCGTCATCGGCGCGCCGGTTTCACCGGAAACTGTGATTGCCGAGCTGAAAAGCACTGAGATCGAACAGTTGGTGAAGGACGCAAAGCTCGGCGTCCAAACAGCCGAATCGGATCTGGCGAATCTGAAAGCCCAGTCGCAGAGTCAGCTTTTGGCCCAAGACTCCGAAGTCGGCACTCTCCAAAATCAGTATCGCGACGCGAAACTCAAGAACGACCGCGACCAAGTTTTGTATAAGGAGGGGCTCGAGTTGGAGTTGGACTTCCGCCTTTCAACTAATCTGGTACAGGACTTGTCTGCGCGCCTGGACATTGAACGGCGAAAGGGCGGGGCCCTCCGCGACTCCTTAGAAGCGCAGATCGCCGGAAAACAGACCGCCTTGAATCAGTTGCGGGAAACGCTGCGGTCACGGTCGGAACAACTCCAATCCCTAGAGGTGCGGGCCGGGTCCGCCGGCGTTGTCGAGCAAATGCTCGTGCAAGTTGGCCAGCAGCTTGCTGCCGGGGCTGATATTGCAGTCGTGATGGATCCGCGAAGGCTCAAGGCTGTTTTGGCGGTTCCTGAGGCCCAGGCAAGATCGATACTCGTGGGCCAAAAGGCGGAAATCCAGACGCCCGAGGGTAATGCTTCGGGCTGGGTGAGCCGGATCGATCCGTCAGTAATCAACGGTACGCGAAGCGTGGACGTTAGACTCGATGGCATGCTCCCACCGGGTGCCGTGCCTGATAAAACTGTAGACGGACTAATCGAGATCGAGCGCCTCAGCCACGTGCTGAAAATGAAGCGCCCTGTGGGAACTCAAGAAGGCTCCGAAGTTTCGTTATTCAAGGTATCGGCCGACGGGAAGACTGCCAGGCGTGTTCCGGTCCGGTTGGGGCGCAGTTCCCTTCGGGAAATAGAGATTCTGGAAGGCCTCAACGCCGGCGACCGTATCATTCTCTCCGACATGTCGGCCTTTGAGGGATACGATCTGATTCGTCTGCGGTAGGAGTAAAATGCGAGTTGCCGTTCTCTGGATCGCTACCTGTACCGTCGTGGCGCCCCTCGCTAGAGCTGGCGATGCCACAACGCCGGGCATATTTCCGCGCTGGTCTTGGTTCTCGGAGCACCTCAGCGCGGGCAGAACGAATGTTGAGTTACAAGACCCCATTCACCTGACGGACTATCTGGTGGAGGGGAGGCTGGAACTTTCCCTTCGCGCTTATACGCAGCTAGTGCTCGAAAACAATACCGATATCACCTTGGCCAGACTTCAGGTTGTGATGCCGGCCGATGCCGTCACAAGGGCAATGTCCGCATACGATCCCGCTTTCAACGCGAGCTTTACCGCAACCAGGTCCACGGTGCCCACTACCAGCATCCTTCAGGGTGCCCCAACGCTTAGTTCCCTGACCCAACCCGCGGCCTTCTCCTACCAACAGACGCTGCCCGACGGTTTGAACTACAACGTCACCTTTACGGCTGAGAGGACGACTTCCAACAGCAGCTACGTTACGCTGAATCCCGCTCTCAGCGCGGGGCTTTCCGTCCAGTTCAGCGAGCCACTTCTGAGCAATCGGTTCGGTATTGTCAACAAACTTAACGTTCTGATCGTCAAGTCGAATCTGGCGGCAAGTCGCCATCAGAGCCGTAATCAAATCAATAACCTTCTCGCGTCAGCGTTGAACGCCTATTGGGATCTGGTGCAGGCGCGCGAGAATCTGACGATTCAAAAGCGCTTTCTGGAGCTGAGAAAAGCCGCATTGGATCGCATCCAGAAGCAGGCCGATGCCGGCGCCGCCCTACCTGTCGACCTTTTCCAACCAAGATCGGCGTACGCTGCTGCTCAGGTAGTCTTCGTTCAGGCTGCCCAATCCTTGGCGCACGCCACGAATGCACTCAGGAGCCAGATTGGAGCGGACCTCGATCCGGTCATTTCGACTCTTCCCGTGGTTCTGAGCGAGCCTTATGCCTGCCCATCCCCAGAACTACCAGCGAAAGAGGTTGCAATCCAGCGGGCGCTTGCTTTGCGGCCCGACCGGTTGGCTGGTCTGGAAATGGTAAGCGGAGACGACCTGCACATTCGAAGCGCGACTGAGGAACTTCGGCCGAATCTTTCCCTGAACGCCGGCTATACCTCGCAGGGGGTTGGGGGTGTTTACAACTCGCTCGCAGCGAATGGAGCGACAATTACAAGTGGGCTCGGCGATACTCTTCGTCAGGTGTTCGGATTCGGCTTCCCCGTATATACGATGGGCGTGACATTGACCCTTCCGATGCGCGGCCGGGCCGCAGCGGCTGATCTCGCAGATGCAGCCGTACAGAAGAAAACCGACTTGTTGCAACTGCGTAAGATCGAGCAGGCGCTTCGGCTGCAAATCGCAAATAGCCTCGACGACCTAGAAACCGTGAAATCGGCTATGGCGGACGCTGAGGTCGAACGCCAAAACGCCCTGAAACGCGTCGAAGCCGAACAAAGAAAGTACGAACTGGGCGTTACTCAAGTGTTCTTCGTGCTAGACGCGCAAACCGAGTTGAATCAGGCTGAAAGTGATCTCCTCATGCAATCCATCGCGTTTCGCCGCGACCTCATTGCCTACCACCTGGCTGTAGGGGATCTGCTCGACGATCTTGGCTTTCATTTGCAATAGCGCCAGGGGTGTCACCGGATCGCCTGGCGAGCCGAGAGATCCTGCTGGCGTTGAGCGCCAAGGAGCTTTGCATATGGCCCCTCCTTAGATGCCAGGACGACGTGAGTACCCCGCTCGACAATCCTGCCCGATTCCATCACCATAATCTGATCGGCGTCAAGAATGGTGCTCAAACGATGAGCGATGACGATTCGCGTACACCGCAAGGAAGCGAGGCCCTTATTCACTTCTTCCTCGGTCACAGCATCCAGGTGGCTCGTCGCCTCGTCGAGAATTAAAACCCTCGGGTTGGCCGCCACTGCTCGGGCGATCGCGAGCCGCTGGCGCTGTCCTCCGGAAAGGGACAATCCCCGGTCCGCGAGCGGAGTCTCGTACCCCATCGGCATCGCAAGTATTTCATCGTGAATGCAGGCAAGTTTCGCTGCCCGGACTACCCGGTCAAGGCCCATGGTTGGATCGGAAAGCGCGATATTGCGGCGAATGGAGCCGCCGAAGAGCTGCGTTTCCTGCGTGACAATGCCGAGTTGGCTTCGCAACGATTTACGGTCCAGAGTTTTCAAATCCTGACCATCGAATAGAATTCGGCCCGAAACGGGAAGGTACAAGCCAGCCAGGAGCCGTGCGAGTGTGGATTTGCCCGATCCGGTCCGTCCGACCAGGGCGATCCGCGAGCCAGGTGTGACTTCCAGCGAAACCTCTTCGAGCACCATCGGATCTTGAGCGCTGTAGCGAAAGGCAACGCTTTCGAGATGGATGGCGCCGGATAATGAGCCCGCGGATACTACAGCGGCGGACTCCTGCTCCGGCGGGGTCTGCATCACGTCGTTCAGCCTCTCCAAATAGACCTCCAGCAACTGCAACTGGAGTGCCGTCGAAACCAGGTTGTTCAGCGGACCAAGAAAGCCTCCCGCCAACGCGCTGAAAGCCATCATCACCCCTAGGGTTAGCGAGCCATTCAACACAAGATAGGCCCCGTAAAACATCAACGCGAGGGTCGACACCGTTCCGAGCACGCTCAAAAGCGCGTTGAAAATGGCATCGAGACCGCCGCGCTTAATCGAAATGTTCAAACCGTCCACAAACACGTTGGACCAGTGCTCCGCGGCCTGGTGCTCCAGGCCCATTGCTTTCAGCGTTTCCATCCCACTCAACATCTCTACTTGGGTAGTCTGCGATCTCGACTGGTTCTCGAGCGTTTCCGCCAGAAACTGCCGCTGCCGCCACCGAATGAGAGCCAGCAACGCGAACCGGGCGACAGCAAGGGACGCCACGAGAAGGGTCAGAGGGGCGCTTGCCATGAGTAGAAAAACGAGATACACACTGGCCATCGTGCCATCGAGCAGTGTTGACAGGACGGTCGACGTCAGGATCTCGCGGACCGTGTTGTTGCTGCCCAGGCGGATCATGAGGTCGCCCGAAGTGTGCTGCTGGAAGTACGAGTAGGGCAGCTCGACCAAATGATCCAGGAAACGAAGAGTGAATTCCGCCTCCATTTTGGTGCGCAAATGGATTAAGAGATGGGCGCGGACAAACCCGGCGAGAGTATTGAAAAGTTGAAAAACGATGTATCCCGCGGTGAGCGTGAGGAGGAGCGAATAATCCTTATGTGGAATTACGCGATCGATTAGTACGCCTGTAATCAGAGGCATCGCGGCAGACAGCAACTGGACCAGAAGCGATGTCGAGATAACGCGCGCCAGCAAGTCGCGATGGGCGAAAACCTGGGTGAACAGCCCCGATATCGGCTTCGCTTTGATCCCGCCAGGCGCGAGCCGCCCTGTGCTTTCAAAGATGAGCGCGACGCCGGTAAATGCCCGTCGGAACTTTTCGATAGGTACGGATCGCCTGCCAAAGGCCGGGTCCACAATTTCGACACGACGCGACGAGAGTCTCTCGAAGACCACAAAGTGTCGGAATTCCCAAAACAAGATCGAACCTGTCGGCAGATACTCCAGGCTCTCGATATCAATACGGACGCCACGGCCCCGCAAACCGTATGACCTGCCGATTCGCAAAAGCGACGCCGCATTCACTCCGCCTCGCCCGACGCCGGCCGCGGACCTGATCTCTTCTAGCGAGACCTCTCTACCGTGATATCCCAGCGTCATAGCAAGGGCCGCCGCCCCGCAGTCGGCGACTGCAAGTTGCCGGACTACCGGAACTCTGCGGCGAACCGCGCCGAACGCGATGCGCTTCAATGCGGGAAAGCGATGGAATAATGTGCTGGAATTGCCCATCGAGTTCCGATCAACGCCGAAATAGTTCTTTCAGGCCTGGCAATAGGCTCAAGAGCATCGGTTCCGATCGCACGCGAATCTCCGCTTGTCCGGTCATGCCGTCTCGGACGGCGTAGGATCGCCCGCCCGAAACAAAACGCGATCTCCCCAGGCTGGATCGCACCACGATCACCGGCCCTGCCAGCGAAAGAGTATCTGCGCTTTCGGGGCCAATGAATCGTGCCGCCTCGCGTGGGCCTACGATCTCTTCGCTGATTCTCTCCACCGGAACTGTCTCATGGGAGTCGGCGTACTGTGCAAATTTCAGCGTCATGCTCATATTGCGCTGGATTAACGGAGCGTAGGAGCCAGGCAACATCGCGATCGCCTCATAGCCGGCTCCTTCATCGATAATACTCGCAAGCTGGTCGCCCGCAGTTACTTGCTGGCCTTTGCGCACGCGGAGATCGCTGATCACCCCGTCTGCGGGCGCCGTGAACACTCCCCGCAAACGGTCCGGGGCGGCGGCTCCGAAAGGGTCGAAGAATTGAATCAGAA
>Ga0181528_10001026_pt1 | contig 17820 bp, 18 predicted proteins | sample PEATcosm2014_Bin_47_FD_119742 | JGI IMG/M metagenome (GOLD analysis project Ga0181528, IMG submission 119742) | Peatland microbial communities from MTU Mesocosm Facility, Houghton, MI, USA - PEATcosm2014_Bin10_10_metaG | ecosystem: Environmental > Terrestrial > Soil > Wetlands > Peat | place...
ACCGGAACCGTCGCTCTGGATGTCTCCATCCTCTCCCTCCGGGGCGCGCCTGAACGGCCCCTCCCGAGGATGTCAGTTCAATAGGTCAACTTCCAGACGGCCAGGACCAGACGCTCACTCTGAGCAATGGGACTCCACCGTAGCTTTGATCTCAAGGCGCAACTCCTGTAATCTTGGATTGCGCCTCAAAGTGGAACAAGCAAATTCAATTGCTTAAAAAGGCGGACGCTGCTGGCTTGGCGTCGCGTCGCGTTCTGTCCTTTCCAAGGGTAATACAGTATCACCGCACTCCTACGGTGGAAAGCGACTCAGCGCTGCTCAGTGAGTGAGCCTCTCTAAGCTCATTCCTTCGCACGGGCCACCCTTCACGGACATGGCAGCGACGATCTGATCCCCGACCGACGCGCTCCATTTTTCAGGGTTTTCTCGGTAGTACTTATCAATCATGGCGATGAGTTGGCCCTGGTCAACCCCCTCGATGCATTTCCCCAGCGAGATCAAGGCATCGTTGTCGAGGTTCGCCCCGTGAAACAACCCATTCGTGAAACCGGTAAGAAAGAGATTCTTGTCTCTGTCGTCCAGATTGCCCCAGAAGCCGAAGTCATGCACGACTGAATTCCTGTGCTTTGGGGTGTCCGCGCCACCCGGCAACGTGGCGCTCGATTGTGGCGAAACTCCCGCGGATGCCGGTGAGGCCCCATGCGCCTCGCCTTCGGGGGCGACGGCGCGCAGGGCATTCTGCCAGCATGGGTTGCTGTTCTGACCGTCCTTCCATTGGGTCTCGTCAAGTCCGCGACACAGAGTTCTTGCGAGTTCGACGCCTTCGGCTCCGAGATCGAACTCATACCTGAACTTGTAGTTCTTGAACTGCATCAGGGCGTCCGAATAAAGCTTCGGGTGTTTGCGCTCGAATCTGTCGAGATTCTCTGGCTGGACAGAGAAACTGTAGTACGCCGAAAACTCAATGTAACCGGCGTATGGAGATCGAGCGGTCTGGCTCGGTGCGACGTCCCAGACGACGTTCGTGGGCGCCCCATCCATCATCTGTGAGACGTCCCAGGGCTCCTTCCCCCATTTCGTTTCACGTGTCACGGTGGCCGGGCATGCTCCCAGGGCGCGGGCAATGGCGCGGAGCGTGGCGCGGCCGCGCTCGAAGCTTGGGTCCTTCGCTGGACCTGATTGGGACGAGTTCTGCTGGCCGCCGGCATTCAAGGCCAAAACAAAGGGGAGGAGTGCCGTTGTGAGCACGGATGCGCGAATCCCATTCATGACGATGCGCCTTTCTGGTCCGTTGCAAATATTCTGTCAGAATGCGTTCTGTAGACGTTTATACAACATCGCTACAACGATAAGTTGGGTGCCATCAGGAGCCGCAGACTTTCAATCCCGGCACAGCACCCGCAATCCCGGGACCGGGGACCGCGCTTAGAGCCACAGCGTCACGTAACGCCGTACCTTGCCACGGTGAGAGATGCTCGACTATGGCCAGTCCTGCGAGGCATACCGAATGCGAAGCACCTGCACTTCGTCCTCAATGACTTCGTACACGGCAATGTAGGGCCATGGAGCAAAGACCAGTTCGCGCGTGTCCGGTACCAGCCCGATGCGTCCACGGTGGGGGAAGTCACGCAAACTGCGGCACCCGTCATAGATAGTTCTTGCGACGTTCCGCGCGGCCGTGGGGTTGTGTGCTCGGATGTCCTCGACGATGTGCTGCAGATCGTCGGCTGCGTCGGTCGTCCAGCGAACGCGGCTCACGCCTGGAAAAGCCGGTCGATGCGAGCAACCACTTCGTCATGTTCCAGCAAGGCGCCGCGGCGGGCGGAAGCCCGGCCTTCCTCGACTGCGGCGGTGAAGCGCGTTTCGTACTCAAGCAGGCGGTCAACAGCTTCCTCAACCACCTGCGCGGCGGCTTTGCCGAATCCGTGGACAAACTGTCACCGGATTACAGGGTGGGTGCCGGGTAACTCTGAGTAAGGTGCTGGAGTTCACATCGGATCACTCCGAATATAACTAACTGTGTTATATTCTATGTGTGACCGGTGCAGAACTCAAAAGCTCCCGCAGGGCGTCTTCATGGACGCAAGCGCGCACCGCTGAGCGGCTGGGGGTAACGCAAGCCTACCTGTCGATGGTGGAACGGGGAACGCGGGCCGTGTCCCCGGAACTCGCAGCGCGGGTTATGGAAGTATTTGAGCTTCCGGCGACGGCGCTGCCCCTCCCGGAGTACAAGGCTCGCACTCACGGTGCCGCGTATTTTAAGGCCATGCTGGGCAGCCTCGGTTATCCAGGCTTCGCCTATTTGGGGGGCTCCAAACGGCTGAACCCGGCGGCGCTGCTGATGCATGCGCTAGACGCGGACGATCTGGACCCGCGGGTGACCGAGGCACTGGCATGGCTGCCGCTAGCCTATCCGCGGATGGACTGGACCTGGCTGACCTCAAATGCGAAGTTGAGGGATCGCCAGAACAGGCTGGGATTTGTGGTCGAGTTGGCGCGGCACGCCGCTCGGCAGAGGGGGGATTCTGACTTGGAGCAACGGCTGGCCTCCCGGGTAGCCGCGCTCGAACCGTCCCGGTTGGCGCGAGAAGACACTTTGTGCAAAGAATCGATGACGCGCGCCGAGCGCGCCTGGCTGCGCATCCACCGGCCGAAGACGGCGGAGCACTGGAATCTGCTGACCGACCTCAACGTGGAGCATCTCCCTCATGTTGTCGCCTAGTCGCCCGCCAGAGCCGTGGAATTCGTTTTTCGCGGAGTTGGACGCGGTAGTGGATACGGCCGTACGGCTCGACTGCATTGGCGGTTTTGTCGTTACGCTGCTGTACGGACTCGACCGGCCTACGGCGGATGTCGACGTGATTGAGTTTGCGCCGAACGACGCCGGCCTGAAGTTGATGCAGCTTGGCATGCGTGGCGGGCCGCTGCATGAAAAGCACCGGATCTACCTGGACCGCGTGGCTGTTGCGGCAATCCCGGAGAGCTACGAGGAACGGCTCGTGGAGATGTTCCCCGGCGCCTACGGGAACCTTCGCGTCATGGCTCTCGACCCCTACGATCTGGCCCTATCGAAGCTCGAACGAAGTAGCCAAAGGACCGCGACGACGTTCTCTTTCTCGCCCGGCGCATGCCGTTCGATCTTGATCTTCTTGAAGCGCGTTACCTGACGGAGTTGCGCTTCCAGTTCGGCGTACCGGAAAGAGAAGATCTAACCATGCGGCTGTGGTTGGAGATGATTCGGGAGGACAGAAGCACCCCGCCATCATAGAAAGAGCGCAAACCTTTGGGGATACTCCAAAATCGGCACATCTGGGGACAGCATACTCAAACCCCAAGCCCCTCGCGGATCAGGCCGCAATGTGCAACGCCCTGGTCTTCCAGCTTGGGGTCTTCTGCCCCGATGTCTCAGCCCCGCCTACAACTCGATCGCGAGTCCCAATTTCCCCAGGCGGTTGATGGCGCGCAGGAGCAGCGTCCGCAAGTTGGCGCGGCGGGCCGCATCAAGAGGCAGAGTCAATGCGCGTGCCTGTTCGATATTCTGGCCCACAGCCCACACAGCGTTTTCGATCTTCTGGAACACGGCATCGATCCCGGGGGCATCGCCTGAGAGTCCGTGGCCTGAGAGTCCGCGCATGGCGTGGCGGCCGATTCCACCCGTTTCGCCTTGAATCGTCGATCCGCCAAAGTTTGGCGGACTCGCAGACTTTGCATCTTTAAAATCAGTCAGTTATAGAGGTGGTCCGCCAAACCTCGGCGGATTGCCCTTTCACGCCGCGAGGTTACACTCGCGGCAAGAGCGGCTCGTTCGGTTGCGAATCCAGGCGGCTGAGACCACTCGATCGGAAAGGATGCAAATGGGTGTGAACACCTTTCGCGAGGAGACAGAAACGGCCTCCGGGCGGCGGTGCTCGTGTAGTGAGTCCAAAATACTATCGAAGATCGAGATCGAGTGGGGCAGGATGGCATCCTGCGCGGCGGTTGCCTACCGCCGCCGTATGGGAAGGAAAACGCTCCAGGCCGATTGGCAATCGGCCGCAGCTTACCAAGCTGCCCCACAATTGGCAGCGTTGAGGACCGGATTGCGCGGAAGTCCTCCCGCGCTGCGAGGTGCTTTCGACGCGCCGCGGACTTGCATTCAACCGGGCCCGCGGATCCAAGCCGGAACGCCCGTGGAGAACATCGCGGCGAAGTTCAACGCCGGGCGCGCATGCCAGGGAGCGCAATTCGGTTGAAGCGTGGACTGCCGTGCCGGCGTCCCTATTAGGAGCAGTCAACGAATCGCCCATGTCCCAGACCATCCTTGCCGACTACAGTTTGAGCGGCGTCGATTCGCGCGTCGCCGTCGAGAAGGGCCTCGCCGAGGCCGATTGGTACACCTGCCGCGTCCCGAAGGCGGCGATGCGAAGCCTGCTCGAACGCCGTGACGGACCGGCCATTCGCGACACGCTGATCTGGTTCGGTCTGCTGTTTGTGCTCGGGTTCCTGGGGTGGCGCCTGGCCGGCAGCCTCTGGGCGATCCTGCCGTTCGCGGTGTATGGCGTGATCTATGGCTCCACCTCCGATTCCCGCTGGCACGAGTCGAGCCACGGCACTGCGTTCAAGACCGGCTGGATGAACGACGCGCTGTACGAGGTTGCGTCCTTCATGGTCATGCGTGAGGCGACCGTCTGGCGCTGGAGCCACAACCGGCATCACAGCGACACGATCATCGTGGGCCGCGATCCCGAGATTGCCGTGCCGCGCCCGACCAATCTGAGGCAATTCATCCTGGGGTTCCTCGGCGTGCCCTCGGCGATCAGCTACGCGAAAACGGTGGCGATCCACTGCACGGGCCGGCTCACTCAGGACGAGAGCACGTTCATTCCCGCCTCCGAATACGGCAAAGTCATCTGGCGCGCCCGCCTGTACGCACTGATTTATCTGGGCGTGATCGGTCTCGCGCTCGAGACTCGCAGCATCCTGCCGCTGCTGTTTGTCGGGCTGCCGCACTTCTACGGCGGCTGGCTTATGCCAATTTACGGCTACACGCAGCACGCTGGAATGGCGGAGAACGTTCTGGACCATCGCCTCAACTGCCGCACGGTCTATATGAACGCGTTGAACCGGTACCTGTACTGGAACATGAACTACCACGTGGAGCACCACATGTTCCCGCTGGTGCCCTACCACGCGCTGCCCCGTCTGCATGAGTTAGTCAAGGCCGACATGCCACGACCCTACCTCAGCATCCGGGAGGCTTGGAAGGAACTGCTGCCTGCAGTCCTCCGGCAACGCAAGGATCCCGCCTACCACGTGAAGCGCCAACTGCCTGCGCCGCCGGGCCGCGCCGGGCAGGCGATGGTTACGGCGCAATCCGAACCCGACACTGAGGGCTGGCTCGACGTCTGCGACGGGACTCAACTTGCGCGCGAGGATGTCCTGCGATTCGATTCCGGCCGAAAGACCTTCGCACTCTACCGCGACGCGGCTGGCAGCCTGTTTGCCACCGACGGAATCTGCACCCACGGCAACAACCATCTTGCCGACGGTGTCGTCATCGGGAGCGTCATTGAATGTCCCAAGCACAACGGGCGCTATCACCTGAGCGACGGCTCGCCCGCTCGCGCACCGGTCTGCCGCGGTCTGTGCACGTATCCCGTGGATGTCCGCGGCGGGCGCCTGCGCGTGAATCTGCTGCGTCCCGGCGGCGCTGGCGCACGCACGCCCACGACCTTCCAATTGCGAGTGGTCAGCAATCGCAGCGTGGCTACGTTCATCAAGGAGATCGTGCTCGAACCGATTGAGCCGGCCGGCAGATTGGATTTCACGCCAGGCGACTATCTGCAATTCGATATCCCGGTCTTCAGTGCTATTCGCTTCCGCGATTTGGATATTCCGCGGCCCTACGCACAGGTTTGGGAGACGCAGCATCTGTTCGATCTGATCGCCAGCAATGCCACGGCCGACCGGCGCAATAACTACTCGATGGCTAACAACCCTCAATCCGAGTCCAGTCTGCGCCTGAACGTTCGCATCGCCATGCCGCCTCCGGGGCAGGACTGTCCGCCGGGAGCCGGCTCGGCTTACATGTTCCAACTCAAGCCTGGCGACACGGTTACCGCCATCGGGCCTTATGGCGATTTTCACATCAAGCCCACGCAGAAGGAGATGGTGTACATCGGCGGCGGTTCCGGGATGGCGCCACTGCGCGCGCATCTGTCCCATCTATTCGAGACCGTGGGGACTGGGCGGCGGGTGAGTTTCTGGTATGGGGCGAGGTCCAGGCAGGAGCTGTTCTACCAGGACTACTTTGAGGCTCTCGCCGCCCGATTTCCAAACCTGCGGTTCCACCCTGCACTGTCCTCGCCGCTGCCGGAGGATGGTTGGAGCGGCCCTCGCGGCCTGATCCATGAGGTGGTGCGCGCTGGGTTGCTTCGGCACCAAGAGAACCCGCGAGCGGCGGAGTACTATCTCTGCGGCCCGCCCCAGATGATCCGGGCGTGCCTCAAACTACTCGACAGTTTTGACGTGCCGTCTTCACAGATTGCTTATGACGAGTTCTGATCCTGGCGCGGCTCGTGGCGCCGCGCAGATCCCTCCATGACCGGGAAACCGTTCACGCCCAATGATGAAAATCATGCACTTGTCGCCCAGCAAAGAGCCGCGACTCGAAAATCAGGGGACACGCAAACTCCGATTCTAAGCCTGTTTCGCTTCGCGCCGAATCCCATCGGCGATCCACATCCGCAACTGCGTCTGGTAACCGACGGACTTGGTCGCCGCGATCCTCTTCGCCGCGGCTATCTGGTCGGGACCCAGCCGAATGGAGATCGGTGACTTGGCCGCTGCATGGCGTTCCCGAATTGACTTGGCCAGAGCTTTTGACGGTTTCGCGGCCTTGCCCTCGGGTAATTGACTCCACGCCTCCGCGACCGAGTGCGCCTGAAAATACTCGGCCGCCTCCTGGTCTGAGCGAAGCTTTGGCAGGGGCACTGTCGCCGGAGGGAGTTTTCTCTTCATATAGTTCACCTATTTGCGGCGGAAAAGGCGCCGCTCACCAGTCTCCATATCACGTGCCGTGACCACGCGGATCAGACCTCCGGGCAGCCGGCGAAAGACGACAAAGGCCAACCGGCCATCAAGCGTTTCGCCCAAAGCGATATACAGCTTTTGACGAGTTCGCCTGACCTGGTAGTCGCCCGCAAAAACCTCTTCGACCTCTTCAGGCGTGAACTGGTGCAACTCGATATGGGGTACATTGCCATCGTCCCAGTCGAACCCCGAAATAACCACGCAACCAGCGTAGCATAATGTATATACAAAGCGTTACCTCAAAGATGCCGAAGTTGGAGGAAATGGAATTGCGGGATGAGGGGTGGCACGTCCTGACGTGTCCAGATGGCTTTCAGATTGACAACCAGCATTCCCCTGCGAATTGGTTCGTTGGCCTTTACAGCAGCCCTTGGAGCATACCCGCCAGGCGCGCGACGTCGTCTTCGTTGTTATAGAAATGCGTTGAGACGCGCAACTGGCCGTGGCGCGCCGAGACGATCACTCCATGTTTCTTCAGTTCCACGGAGAGCGCCGAGGCGTCCTTGCCGGGAAAACGCACCGCGGCAATCGCGGAGTCGTCGTAAGGTAGCGGATCGCCGCCCAACGCCCGTAGACGTTCGCGGACTAGTCTCGCCAGCGCCAGCACGCGCCGCTCAATCGCGTCGGGACCGATGTCGAGCATCAGATCGACACTGGCTTCGAGCGCGCACAAAGGCAGCGACGCGAGCATGCCCGCCTCGTACTTCTCGGCCGTCGCGGAGAACTCGGGCATACCTTCATGCAGGCTATCCACACGCCGCCATTCATGGTGGCTGCGCCACCCGATGGCCAGCGGTTCCAGCCGCTGCCGCAACTCCTGCGAGACGGCCATGAACGCGGCGCCGTTGGGCGCGAGCATCCATTTGTAACAATCCACGGCGAGCAGGTCGGGACGGACCGACCCGAAATCCAGGCGCAGCGCGCCGAGGCTTTGCGTGGCGTCGAGATAAAAGAGGATTCCGCGGCGGCGCAATTCCGCGGCGATCTCCTCGATGCGCGCCCGGTAGCCCGTCGAATAATTCACCGTGCTGAGCATCACCAACCGTGTGCGCGGCGTCAGGGACGACAGCACGTCTTCGTAGCCGCAGCGAATGCACTTCACGCCGCGGCGGGTGAGGTGTTCCGCGACGTAAAGGTGGTTGCTGAATTCGCCTTCGGCCGTGACCACCTCGTCGCCCTCGCGCCAGTCCAACCCGTTCAGCAAATGCGCCAGCGCCCAGGAGGCATTCGGCATGAAGGCGATGTCTTCTGGCGCGGCCTGAATCAGCCGGCCGAGCTTGGCGCGCAGCCCGTCGAAGTCGGTGTACCAGGAAAGAAAGTCCGTACAGGCGAACTCGCGCCGCCGGGCCAGGTGGCGCGCGATAGCCTCCTCGCCGGCCAGCGGCAGTTGGCCGAAAGTGGCCGTATTGAGGAACGTCAGCTTCTGGATGGATGGAAATCCGGCGCGGATTCCGGCCCAATCCGGTGTCATGCGGCCCGCAGTCATGCCAGTGGATACTCCTTGGCGGCGCGGACTCTCCTCGTAACCCAGGCAGCAGCTTCGGTCAAAGGCACTTCGGTCATTGTCTTGCCGCGACGTTCGACAATCTCGACCAGGCCCGAGACCAGCTTCTTGCCCACCGTGATGCGATACGGAATGCCGACCAGATCGGCGTCTTTGAACTTGACGCCGGGGCTCAACTCGCGGTCGTCGTAAATGGCGTCGACGCCGGCGGCTTTCAGTTCCGCGTAGATTCTTTCCGCGGCTCCCTTGAGGCTCGGGTCGCTCGCCTTGACGGGCGTGACCACCGCTTCGAAAGGAGCGATGGAGACCGGCAGGCACATGCCGTCCTTGTCCGAGTACAGCTCCACCGCCGCGCACAGGATGCGCTCCAGTCCGATGCCGTAGCTGCCCATGATGACGGGCGTCTCGACGCCGTCCTGGTTCAGTACGTTCAGTCCCATCGAGTGCGAATACTTGTAGCCGAGCTTGAAGATGTGCCCGATCTCGACCGTCTTTTTGATCTCGAGCGGCAGGCCGGTCTGAATCTCCGTGTCGCCCTCGGCCACCTGGCGCAGGTCGTGGAACTCTGCCGTGAAGTCCTCGCCGGGCGTGACGTTCTTCAAATGGTAATCGTTCTTGTTCGCGCCGCAGATCATGTTCTTGCGGCCCTGCAACTCGTTGTCGGCGAGCAGGCGCATGTTCTTCACGCCCACGGGACCGAGCGAGCCGGGATCGGCGCCGAACAGGTCGCGGATCTCTTCAGGCACTGCGGGCCGGAATTCGACGCTGCCGGATGCGGTCTGGAACTTGGTCTCGCTGAGCTGATGGTCTCCGCGCACGAGCACGAGATAGGGTTTGCCGTCGGCAATCAGAACCAGCGACTTCATTTGCGAAGTCGAGGGTAATTTCAGGAACGCTGAGACCTCATCAATGGTCTTCGCTCCGGGCGTGTGGATCTCTTCCGGCTCGAGGTTGCCCTCGGGGTCGGGCGCGCCGAGCGGCGCGGGCCGCGAGACCGCCTTTTCCAGATTCGCCGCATAGCCCGTCTCGCGGCAGAACGCCACGTAGTCTTCGCCGGCTTCTGTGGCGACCATGAACTCCTGCGAACGGGTGCCGCCCATCGCGCCCGAGTGCGCCTCGACGGTCAGATACTCAAGACCGCAGCGGTCGAAGATCCGGCAGTAGGCCACGCGGTGCTTTTCGTAGCTGACGTCCAGGCCTTCCGGCGCCAGGTCGAACGAGTAGCTGTCCTTCATTGTGAACTGGCGGACGCGCAGCAGGCCCGACTTAGGACGCGGTTCGTCGCGGAATTTCGTCTGGATCTGGTACCAGATCTGCGGCAGTTGTTTGTAGCTGCGTAGCTCGCCCCGCGCGATGAAGGTCATGTCCTCCTCGTGCGTCATGGCCAGGCACAACTGGCGCCCGAAGCGATCCTTCAGCTTGAAGAGGTTATCGCCCATGACGTCGTAGCGGCCCGACTCCTGCCACAACTCGGCCGGGTTCAACGCCGGCAGATAGAACTCCTGCGCGCCGATGGCGTCCATCTCCTCGCGGACGATGGCGGTGATCTTCAAAATCGCGCGTTGTGCGAGGTAGAGATAGTTGTAGATGCCGGCGGCGAGAGGACGGATGTAGCCTGCACGGAGCAATAGCTGGTGGCTGATTGCTTCGGCCTCGGCCGGCGTCTCGCGAAGGGTTGGGATGAAGAGGTGGCTCCAGAGCATGCTAAGTCCTATGTTTTCCAGGTGTTAAACTCATAAGTGTAGCACGCGGTTCCATCCCTGCCTCCATGTTAGACTTGGAGTTCTCCATGAAAATCGCCATCGGCTCCGACCACGCCGGGTTTGAACTGAAGCGGCACCTGAAGGACGCGCTCGCGGCTCAGGGCCATGAAGTGACGGATTTAGGGACCAACAGCACCGAAGCTTGCGACTATCCGGACTACGCCGCACGCGTCGCTCACGAAGTTGTGCAGGGCCGCGCCGACCGGGGCATCCTGGTCTGTACTACCGGAATGGGCATGGCCATGGCGGCGAATAAGGTCAAGGGCATTCGCGCCGCGCTGGCCGCAAATCCCGATGAAGTGATGCTGACGCGGAAAGATAATAACGCGAACATCCTCGCCTTCAGTTCGCGCTATACAAAGCCGGAAGAAGCGGATGCAATGGCGCAGATTTTTCTCGACACCGAGTTTGAAAGCGGCGGCCGTCACGAACGCCGCGTGAATAAGATGATGGCTCTCGAACACGAAGCTGAGAGTTCCGCCGCCCGCCAGGAGGAATAACGATGACCGATGAACAATTGATGAGCCGTCGCCTCGAACAGGTCGACCCCGAGATCGCCTCCGCGATTCACAAGGAACTGGAACGGCAGAATTCCCGCATTGAGTTGATTGCCAGCGAGAATTTCACTTCCGAAGCCGTGCTCGAAGCCACGGGCAGTGTTTGCACGAACAAGTACGCCGAGGGCTATCCCGGCAAGCGGTATTACGGTGGTTGCGAATTCACCGACATCATCGAGAATCTGGCCCGCGACCGCGCCAAGAAACTCTTCCACGCCGAACACGCGAACGTACAGCCCCACGCCGGCTCGCAAGCGAACCAGGCCGCTTACGCCGCCGTGCTGCAGCCCGGCGACACGATTCTCGGAATGAACCTGGCTCACGGCGGCCATCTCACGCACGGCCATCCGCTGAACTTCTCGGGCAAGACTTACAAGATTGTGCCCTACGGCGTCCGTCACGATGACGAGACTATCGATTATGCCGAAGTGGCCCGCCTCGCCGATGAGAACCAGCCCAAACTGATCGTCGCCGGAGCGAGCGCCTATTCGCGCATCATCAATTTTGCCAGGTTCCGCGAGATTGCCGACTCCTGCGGCGCTCTCCTGATGGTCGACATGGCGCACTTCTCCGGGCTGGTTGCGGCGGGCATCTATCCGAACCCCTGCGACTGGGCCGACATCGTTACCAGCACGACGCACAAGACTCTGCGCGGTCCCCGGTCCGGCCTCATTCTCTGCAAGGAGAAGTACGCCGCGGCCATCGACAAGACCGTCTTCCCCGGCATGCAGGGCGGCCCGCTGGTTCACGTGATCGCGGCTAAGGCCGTCTGCTTCCTGGAAGCGATGACGCCCGAGTTCGTCGCCTATCAGAAGCGCGTCGTAGCCAATGCCCAGGCGCTCGCCGATGCGCTCACCGCGGAAGGCTACCGGATTGTCTCCGGGGGCACTGACACGCACCTGGCGATGGTGGATGTTTTCTCCAAGGGACTGCGTGGCAAGGAGGCCGAAAAAGCGCTCGATGAGGCCTACATCACGGCCAATAAGAATACGATTCCATTCGACGTCAACCCGCCCATGAATCCGAGCGGTATCCGGTTGGGCAGCCCCGCGGTGACCACGCGCGGCTTCGGCGAGACGGAGATGCGCGAAGTGGCCGCCCTGATTGCGCAGGTATTTGCGGCTCCGGCCGACGCCGCCAATCTGGCGAGCGTTCGCCGCAAGGTTCAGGTCCTGACCGATCGTTTCCCGCTGTACCGCTGGAAACTCCAGACCGTGAGCGCCTGACATCCGGGGAGAGCGGACCATGCCGCTGCGCATCGCTTTCGACGCCCGCCACGTTCGGGACTTCGGTTTCGGAACGTATATCCGCAACCTGTTGCACGCCCTGGCCTCCATCGGCGTGCCGCACCGGTTTCTTCTCATATCACGGCATGAGGATCTGCATGAGTTCGATGGGTTGCCGGATAATTTCGAGCGGGTGTTTTACGAGAAACGCGACACGGACCGGGACAACCAGATCGCGCTCCCGTGGCTGATCCGGAGGCTCAAAGTAGATCTGAGCCACATCCCGTTGGTGCAGGTGCCGTTCCTGATGCCGCAGCCGTACGTCGTCACCGTGCATGATCTCAGTGCGCTCGTTTTCGAGGCCCGGGCCGGATGGCGTCATGAAGCCCGTCTGATGGCGCTGCGGCGCACCTTCCAGCGAGCCGCCCGGGTGATCGCCGTCTCCGATTCCACGATGCACGACGTCGTGAACATCGTGGGCGTCGCCGCCGGGAAGGTGGAACGTATTTACGGCGCGCCGGACCCGCAGTTCGCCCATCACATGCCAGGCGGGGACGCTCGCTCCGCGGGCCCGGAGGCGTGGGAACGCGAACGGCTGCGTATCCTGGAACGCTACCAGGTGAACTACCCGTTCCTGCTCTATGCGGGGACGATCCGTCCGCAAAAGAACATTCCCCGGCTGATTGAGGCCTTTGCACTGGTCAAACGCGAACTTGCGGGGGACCCGAAGTACGCCGACCTGCGATTGATCATCATCGGCGACGAGATTTCGCGCTACCCGTTAGTCCGCCAGACGGTCCTGCAATCCAGGATTGACGGGGCGGTACGCTTCCTCGGCTTCGTCTCCCTGAACGCCTTGAGGGTTTTCTTCTCAGCGGCCGAAGCGTTTGTCTTCCCGTCACTCTACGAAGGATTCGGTCTTCCGCCGCTGGAGGCGATGGCTTCCGGTACGGCGGTGGTGTGCTCCAAGTCCACCTCGCTCGCCGAGGTGGTCGGCGACGCGGCCATGATCGTGAGTCCCGATAACGTCTTCGATATCGCTCGCGGTATTCGCGAGGTGCTTCTGTCTCCGGAGTTGCGCGAACGGATGATCGTGCGCGGCTATGCGCAGGTGGCGCGTTTTACCTGGGAAGAAACTGCTCGCCAGGTAAATACAGTCTACGAATCCGCGGCTGGCGGCGGCACCAGATAACCAGATTTGCACAGCGGGTTGACGTGCTGTGGGTCGTTCCCAATCCAGATCACCAGTGCCCGCACATGCTCTTCGACCCGCGACGTTCCCAGCTCAATCCGCTCCGGCCCGAGCGCAGGGCGAAGAGTGCCCTGGCCGAGGACCAGTAGCTTCCCTGGTTCCAGCCGTAATCGCCGGATCCAGCCGCCGCCAGACCATCGAATTGCATACCAGCGCTGCTGGCTGATGTTCGTTCTGGACTGGCTGGACAAATCCATCAGTGCGAACGTGGCTCCCGGGAAGTCTCGCGCTAATTCCGCATCGGAACCCACCTCAGCGAACACCGGACGAATGGCATGGGAAACGGCGTGCACCGGCAGAGGCCTCCAGTCGGTGTTTTCGTTCAACTCAGGGAACGGGTGAGAAGGACCGAGCACTCCCGAGAGAACGGGGACGTATCGCATGGTATTTGGATTCGTCGCTGCCAGCCTGAGAGCCTCTCCCAGTTCCGAGGCGTTGGCCAGATCGAGAACCGTGCGCTGCTGATACTGCAACAAACGGTCGGCCATTTGCATCGTGAGCGTTCGTTTGCCGCTCATTATGTTCTGCATGTGCGGCTGCGAGACGCCAATCTGCCGGGCGAGGCGCCGCACTGTCAACGAGCCGGAGGCGACACCCGCCTTCAAGTTCTCCATCAGGCGATCGCACAGGTCGCTTATGGCGATGGAAGCCGGGGGCCAGGGCATATAGCAAGCTGAAATAGGTATGTACTAGAACATACTGCCAAACCTGCCTGGACCTGTCTATGAAAATAGATTAATAAATATTTTTTCTGGCCGTAAACGTCTGAAAAATCAACCGTATTACTTCCGTATGCTATCGGAATCGTGCACTAATCCGTGCTGGAAGAGAATTGGCAGGTTGACGAAAACCGGCTCCCGGCCAACACTGCCTGACAGAGCGTTTCCTCTACCGTGTGAGGCGGTGGAGAGAAATCCGATGAAAGGATCTGAAGATGGAGTGGACCCGATCCGAGACCTTGGCTTTGGCAGTGCCTAACTGCGCTTATTGTTACGGCACTGGTATGCGCAGCGTGAAGCGTGGCATTCCCCAGGCATGCAACTGCGTGTACCGCTCAGTATTTCGGGCTTGCTACGCCCGATTTCGCCATTGTTCGACCAAGGAAAAATACCTGAGTAAGGTGTCGTTGGAATACACCGCTCGTGGCGGCCACAGGACATGGGGCCGGAAGGACGAAGAGTACGTCGCCGATTTCACGCTCGTCTCGCGCAGGACGCTGACCCCGGAAGAATACCGGTTATTCAGCTTTCACTTCCTGCTCGGCGCCGATTGGAAGCTTTGCTGCCGCCGTTTGAAAATGGACCGCGGCAATTTCTTCCACGCTGTTTACCGTGTTGAGCAGAAACTCGGCAAGGTGTTCCGCGAATTGAAGCCCTACGCACTCTACCCCCTAGATGAGTATTTCCACGGTCGCGTGGAGGAAAGGTTCGCACCCGATCCCGCTCCCACGCCTAGAGTGACCGCGCTTCGGCCGCCTGTCCGGGAGCTCTGGGCTCTCCGCCCGGCAGCGTGAGTCCTTGACCGCCGCAGCACGCGCCCGTTCCCGGTTGTTCCCGGGGCCGGGCGCGTTTTCTTTTGTGGCGCACGCTTTAGCGTGCAGCGTCGAGATTCATCTCGACGTCCGGCCAATGCCGGCATGAATGCCGGCACGGCACGCTGAAGCGTGCGCCACAGCACGCGCCCTGCCACTCAGGGTGCTTTGTCCGCGGGCACTAGCGGCGTTTCAGCCGGAAAAACGTCTCCAGCAGCGACACGCAATCCGCCGCCAGCAGCCCCTCCTCAACCTGGACCTGGTGGTTCAGCAGGTCACTGTCGGCGAGCCGGAATTTGCTGCGCACGCCCCCGAATCGCAGATCCCTCCCGCCAAAGACGAGCCTCCGGATGCGGGTCTGCACCAGCGCTCCGGCGCACATGATGCACGGTTCCAGAGTTACGAACAGCTCGGCGTTTTCCAGGCGGTAATTCTGTACCCGCAAAGCCGCTTCGCGCAACGCCAGGATTTCGGCGTGCGCGGTCGGATCCTTACGCCCGATGGGCTGGTTGAAGCCCCGGCCCACGATCTCCCGCTTCACCACGACCACTGCTCCGACGGGCACTTCACCGTCTGCTTCGGCCTGCCGGGCGAGTTGGAGCGCCTCACGCATGAACATTTCGTCGCTGGTTTGCGTCATTTCATCCTGACCGGAACGCCAGTGGTCGGCAAAACGATAGGGACTTCGCCCACTCCCCGTAGAATAAAGCCTAAGAACACACCAATGCGCTATCTGGGGCTCATCTTCAAGAACGCTTTGCGGAACCGCCGCCGGAGTTTGCTGACGATCTCCTCACTGGCGATGTCGCTGTGCGTGCTGGGCGTGCTGATGGCGCTTTACTACGCGCTGTTCCACGGCGAGGCGCCCAAGTCGCAGATGCTGCGGGTGGTGACGCGCCACAAAGTCGCGATCGCCTTCGCCATGCCCATCTACTACCGGGATCGCATCGCTCGCTTGCCAGGCGTAAAGCAGGTGTGCACCTGGCAGTGGTTCGGCGGCCTTTACAGGGACGAGGATCGCGACCGGTCGAAGTTTTTCCCGCGTTTTGGCGTCGAATCGGACCGTTTTTTCGACGTTCATCCGGATTATCGCGTGCCTGTCGAGCAAAAAATCGCCTTTCAGCGCGACATTGCGAGCGCCATGCTGGGTCAGACATTGGCAAAAAGCCTGGGGCTCAAAGTCGGCGACAAGATCAAAATCAAGGGCAACATCTTTCCCTTCGACCTCGATCTGACGGTGCGAGCGATCTACGACTCCGAGGTCGACTCCGACAGCCTGTATTTCCCGATCAAATACCTGGAAGAGGCGTTGAAGGCGCGCGGCTCCCACCGCAGTTACGCCGGCACATTTACCAGCCTGGTGGACACTCCCGATGACGTTCCGAAGGTCTCGAAAGCGATAGATACGATGTTCTCGAACGCCGAGGAGCCAACCCACACCGAGAGCGAGTATGCTTTCGGCCTGAGTTTTCTGTCGTTTCTGGGCAATATCAAACTCGCGCTCATTTCGATCTGCGGCGCGGTCACTTTCACGATTCTGCTGGTTGCCGGCAACACCATGGCGATGTCCGTCCGGGAGCGCGTGCGGGAGGTCGGCATCCTGAAGACGCTCGGCTTCACGCCGGGCATGGTGATGGGCCTGCTGCTGGGTGAATCCGCGGTGATCTCAATGCTTGGCGGCGCGCTCGGACTCGTGCTGGCCAACGGTCTGATCGGCGTTCTGCGGCACGGACCGGCCATCGTGCAGCAGACCAAGACGCTGACCTTGCAGCCGCCGGTGCTCGCAATTCTGATCAGCTTTTCCGTTTTTATCGGTCTGTCGAGCGCTCTCGTTCCGGCGTGGCGAGCCGCCCATACGCCGATCCTGGAGGCCCTGAAAGACGCGGATTGACCCGCGTTCCCGGCGCTTTCCCATGTCAATTCCCCTGTCCTACAACCTGCGGAATCTCGCGGTCCGCAAGACCACCACGGTGATGACCGCGCTCGGCATCGCGTTGACGGTTGCCGTGCTCTGCGCCGTGCTCTCGCTGGTGGAGGGGCTGCGTGTGGCATTCACTTCTTCGGGCAATGCGATGAACCTGCTGCTGATTCGCAAAGGCGGCAATTCGGAGTTGAGCAGCGTCGTGCCTCGCAACGATTTTCAGGAGGTGATCCGTTATCGCCCCGGCATTGCCCGCGATGCTTCGGGCGAACCGCTGGCTTCGCTCGAACTGGTGACCATCGTGAACCTGCCCAGCAAAGAGGCGCCCGACGGCATGAACCTCAACGTCCGGGGGCTCTCGCCAATCGGGCTGGAGGTGAGGGAGGAGACCCGGCTGACGCTGGGCCGATGGTTCCAGCCGGGCCGGCGCGAAGTCGTGGTCGGCTCCGCCATCGCCGCGCGCTACCCGAGCGCGCAGGTCGGAAACAAGATTCACTTCGGCCGGGGCGATTGGGAGATCGTCGGCGTCTTCGAGAGCGCCTACCCGGCCCGCAACAGCGAAATCTGGGGCGATCTGTACCAGGTCCGGGCCGACCTGAACCGCTACGAGGCCTGTTCGAGCGTCCTGCTGCGAGCGGCGGACCCCATTGCTCTGCGCGCTCTGACGAGCGAGTTCCTGGTGGAGCAGCGCCTGCAACTCGACGTGATGCCGGAGCCCGACTACTTCGCCAAGCAGACGGATTCCGGGGACGTGATCAAGTATCTCGGCACCTTTGTCGCCATCATCATGGCCGTCGGCAGTTGCTTCGCCGCGATGAACACCATGTATGCCGCCGTGGCGCGGCGTTCGCAGGAGATCGGGACGCTGCGCGTGCTCGGCTTCTCTCAATTCAGCATTCTGGTGAGCTTCATTCTGGAGTCGATGCTGCTGTCGCTGCTCGGCGGCCTGCTGGGCGTGCTGCTGGTCCTGCCACTGAACGGACTGTCGACCGGAG
>Ga0181528_10001028_pt1 | contig 17815 bp, 18 predicted proteins | sample PEATcosm2014_Bin_47_FD_119742 | JGI IMG/M metagenome (GOLD analysis project Ga0181528, IMG submission 119742) | Peatland microbial communities from MTU Mesocosm Facility, Houghton, MI, USA - PEATcosm2014_Bin10_10_metaG | ecosystem: Environmental > Terrestrial > Soil > Wetlands > Peat | place...
CCCGTCGACCTGGTGCGGGCCCTCTGCGACCGCCGGTTCGGGGTGGGGGCGGACGGGGTGATCCGGGTCCTGGAGGGCGACGGCTCGGCCGATCTCACGATGGTCCTGCAGAACGCCGACGGGTGCGAGGCCGAGATGAGCGGCAACGGCATGCGCTGCCTGGCCCAGGCGGCGGTGCTGAGCGCCATGGTGCTCCCGCCGACCTTCACCGTGGCCACGGCAGCCGGAATCAAGACCGTGACGTACCGGGAGAGCGCGGAAATCCACACCGCGGAGGCCACGGTGGGGCTCGGACGGGCGGTGCTCGGCAAGGACGAGCCCCAGAAGTTCATCGACCGCAAGGTCCGCACCGTCGACATGGGCAATCCCCACCTCGTGATGTTCGGCCCCGGCCCCGACCTCGACGAGGTGGATGTGGTGGGCATCGGCACCCACCTCCAGACGCTCTACCCGGGCGGTGTCAACGTCGAGTTCATCGCGTCCGGCGAGGAGCCGGACAACCTGGTCCTTCGGGTGTTCGAGCGGGGGGTGGGGGAGACCCAGGCGTGCGGCACGGGCAGCGCGGCCGCCGCCGCGGCGGCGCAGAGCTGGGGGCTCGTGGGCACCGAGGTCGACGTGCACAACCCTGGCGGCACGCTGCACGTCACGTTGGCCAACGACGAGATCCTGCTGCGCGGCCCGGTGCACCGCATCGCTTCCGTGGTCGTCGACCCGGCCGCCCTCCGGGCCGGTGCGCGGCCGGTCCTGAGCACCACCGCATGACCAGAACGCCAACCGTCGGCCCCCCGAGCCGGCGTCGTCCATGAGTCCCACCGAGTCGGCCTTCACCGACACCCTCATATCGAGGGAGATCCGCGAGCGCATCGTGTTGGTGGGCGTCACGTTGCCGGGCGGGACGACGTCCGCCACCGAGGCGGGCCTGGACGAGCTCGCCCTCCTCGTCGACACCGCCGGCGCCGACGTGGCGGGGCGGATCGTGCAGCGGCGTCCGCACCCCGATCCCGCCACCTATCTCGGTCGGGGCAAGGCGGAGGAGCTGTTGGAGGTCTGCCTGGAGGTGGACGCCGACACGGTGGTGTTCGACGACGACCTCTCGCCCGCCCAGCAGCGCAACCTGGAGCGGATCCTCGGCCGGACGGCCATCGACCGCACGGCGGTGATCCTCGACATCTTCGCCCAGAACGCCCGCACGCCCGAGGGCCGGGCCCAGGTGGAACTGGCCCTCCTGCGCTACCGGCTGCCCCGGCTCCGGGGTCGGGGGCACTCGCTCAGCCAGCAGGCCGGTGGCATCGGCACCCGGGGGCCCGGCGAGACCCAGCTCGAGGTGGACCGGCGGCGCCTGGTCCAGCGGATGAGCCGACTGGAGGCCGACCTCCGTCAGCTCGATCGGACCCGTCGGGTCCAGCGACGGGGCCGTCAGCGGGGACGCCAGCGCACGGTCTCCCTGGTCGGGTACACCAATGCGGGCAAATCGACCCTCCTCAACCGACTCTGTGCGTCCGACGTGCTCGTGGAGAACCGCCTGTTCTCGACGCTCGACCCGAGGACCCGGCGGTTCGACCTGCCCGGTGGGGAGATGGTGCTGCTGACCGACACCGTCGGCTTCGTCCGCAAGCTCCCCCACCAGGTGGTGGAGGCGTTCCGCTCGACCCTGGAGGTCGTCCTCGAGTCCGACCTCGTCGTCCACGTGGTGGACGGCTCGGCCCCCGACCTCGAGGGCCAGATCGACGCCGTCCACACCGTCCTGGCGGAGATCGGGGCCGACACGCTGCCCGAGCTCCTGGTGGTCAACAAGTCCGACGCGCTCGGAACCGGTGACGACGAGGACGGGGTGGAGGCGATGCGGCTACTGGAGGCCCATCCGGGATCGGTACTCATTTCCGCGAGGACGGGGCAGGGAATCGACGAGCTGCTCGCCACGATCGGGGACCGGTTGCGGGTGGGGGACAAGGTGGTCGAGCTCGAGATCCCCTGGGCCCGGGGTGACGTCCTGGCCGCCGTCCACCGCGAGGGCGAGATCGTGGGCGAGGAGCTCGGCGAAAGTGCCACCCGGATCCAGGTGGTGCTCGACGAGGCCGGCCGCGCCCGCTTCGCGGAGTTCCTGGCCTCGTGAGCGCTCCCGCCGGGTTCGCCCCGCCCCCGTACCCCTACGAGCGCCTCAACGGCGCCAAGGCCCGGGCCGGCGAGCGGTTCGCCGGTCGTGGCGGCCTCGTCGACTGCTCGATCGGCACGCCGTGCGACCCGCCCCCCGCCGCCGTCCTCCGGGCGATGGCCAACTCGGGCACCGAGCGCGGCTACCCGACGTCCCCGGGCTCAGCTGCCTACCGACAGGCCGCCGCCGGATGGATGGCCCGCCGGTTCGGTGCGGTCGTCGACCCCGACGGCGAGGTGGCGGCCTGCGTGGGCACGAAGGAGTTCGTGGCCACCACCGCGCAGTTCCTGCGGCTCCGTCGGCCGGACCGGGACACCGTGCTGTACCCCTCGGTGTCCTACCCCACCTACGCGATGGGGGCGACGCTGGCCGGTGCCCGGGCGGTGGCGGTGCCCGAGCTGGAGGGTGGAGGCATCGACGTCGACGCCATCGACCCGACCGACGCCGAGCGGGCGCTGCTGCTGTGGGTGAACTCACCGGCCAATCCCACGGGTCGACTGACCGACCTGTCCCGGGCGGCGGCATGGGGCCGGGAGCGGGGGGTCCCGGTGCTGTCGGACGAGTGCTACTGCGAGTTCACCTGGGACGGACCGCCCCGGTCGATCCTCGAGTCGGGGAACGACGGCGTGGTGGCCGTGCACTCGCTCTCCAAGCGCTCGAACCTCGCCGGGGTCCGCGCCGGGTTCTACGCCGGCGATCGCGAGCTGGTGACATACCTCCTCGACGTCCGTCGCCACGCCGGCCTCATGGTGCCGGGTCCGGTCCAGGCGGGGGCCGTGGTCGCCCTGGACGACGACGCCCACGTCGACGAGCAGCGGGACCGCTATCTCGACCGCCTCGAGTTCATGGCCGACGCCCTGTCGTTGGCCGGCCTGCCGGTGGCCGTCCCGGACGGTGCCTTCTACCTGTGGCTGCCCGTGCCCGAGCGATTCGCCGACGGATGGGAGCTCTGCGACGTACTGGCCGACGAGGCCGGACTGCTGGTCAGCCCGGGGGAGCTCTACGGCCCCGACGGCCACGGCCACGGCCACGGCCACGTGCGGGTGGCCGTGGTCCAGCCGCGGGAGCGGCTCGAGCTGGTGGCGGAGCGGCTCGGCGCCCTCGGGTGAACGTGCGAGCGGGTCGGGCGGGCGCGGCGGCCACCGCCGGCCACCACCGGCCACCGGCGACCGTCGGGGAGTTCGGGGCCGGCCCAGGACGGACGGTAACGTCTCCCCCCATGGCCGACCACGCACCTGCCGACGATCCCGCCACCCCCGGGGACGCTGCCGACGACACCGTCCACGCCGAGTTGGCGGAGCAGGTGGAGGAGCTGTGGGACCGTGCGCCGGATCTCTCGCCGGACGATGCGGACGCCCTCGGGATCGTGACCACCGCCATCGATCTGCTCGACTCGGGGGAGGCCCGTATCGCCGAGATCGACCCGACCACCGACCAGGTGGTCGTCCACCAGTGGCTCAAGCACGCCATCCTCCTGCTGTTCCGGCTGCGGGCGATGGAGACGGTGGAGGTCGGACCGTTCGAGTTCGCGGACAAGCTCCCTCTCAAGCGCGACTACCAGGGCGCCGGGGTGCGGGTCGTGCCCGGGGCCTCCGCCCGGTGGGGCTCGTATCTGGCTCCGGGGGTCATCTGCATGCCGAGCTACGTGAACATCGGTGCCCGGGTGGGTGCCGGCACGATGGTCGACACCTGGGCCACGGTCGGCTCCTGCGCGCAGATCGGTGAACGGGTCCACCTCTCGGGAGGGGTCGGTATCGGCGGCGTGCTCGAGCCGGCGCAGGCCGCCCCGGTGATCATCGAGGACGACGTCATGATCGGGAGTCGGTGCATGATCACCCAGGGGGCCCGCGTCGGTCGGGGGTCGGTGGTGGGGGAGGGCACGATCCTGAATCCGTCGATCCCCGTCATCGACGCCGAGACCGGGGACGAGCTGGCCCGTGGTCATGTCCCGCCGTGGTCGGTGGCGGTGCAGGCGTCCCGCCGACGGGAGTTCCCGGGCGGGGAGTTCTTCCTCCCGTGCGTGCTCGTCCTGCGGCGCATGACCGAGGGGCAGCGCCATGACAAGGCGCAGCTCAACGACATCCTCCGCACCCATGGGGTGTCGACGTGACCGGTGGCGGGGAGTCGGGTCGACGCCACCGGAGGGAGCTGCGGCGGCCGGGCCGACGGGCGCTCCCGTGACCGGCGTCGTGCCCGACACCATGCCCGACGGTCTGCTCGGCCTCGCCACCGCCCTGGTCGGCATCCCGTCGGTGAGCCACCACGAGGAGGTGATGGCCGACGCCGTGCAGGCGGCGCTCGAGTTGTGCCCGTGGCTCGACGTCGTGCGGGTCGGCCACAACGTGGTGGCCCGCACCGATCTCGGACGGGATCGTCGGGTCCTCCTGGCGGGCCACCTGGACACCGTCCCGCCCGCCGGGGGGAATGACGAGCCACACCTCGAGGGCTCGACGCTCTACGGCCTGGGCGCGGCGGACATGAAAGGGGGGCTCGCCGTCTTCCTGCACCTGGCCGGTCGGCTCGACACGCCGACGACCGATGTCACGTGGTGCTTCTACGCAGCGGAGGAGGTGGCCCACGAGCACAACGGGCTCCGTCAGCTGTGGGCCGAACGGCCCGACCTGCTGGCCGCCGATGCCGCCATCCTCGGTGAGCCGACCGACGGGCTCGTCGAAGCCGGTTGCCAGGGGACACTTCGGGTGCGGGTCCGACTGGCCGGCGCCCGGGCCCACACAGCACGGCCGTACGCCGGACGGAACGCCGTCCACCGCCTCGCACCGCTGCTGACGACGGTCGCCGCCTACGAGGGCCGGCGGCCCGTGATCGACGGATGCGAGTACCACGAGCAGCTCCAGGCCGTGTCGGTCGAGGGCGGCGTGGCCGCCAACGTCGTGCCCGACGAGGCCACGGTGGTGCTGAACCACCGGTTCGCGCCCGACCGGACGGTCGCCCAGGCGGAGTCGGGCATCCGTGAACTGGTCGCGCCCCACCTCGAGGCCGGTGACCACTGGGAGCTGGTCGACGCCTCCGAGGGCGCCCCTCCCTCCCTCGGCCACCCGGTGCTGGCCGCCCTCGTGGCCGCCACCGGGACGGCGGCCCGGGCCAAGGTGGGCTGGACGGACGTGGCTTCGTTCTGGGCCCACGGGGTGCCGGCCGCCAACTTCGGCCCGGCCGATCCACTGCTCGCCCACACCGCCGGCGAACACGTGAGTGCCGGAGAGCTGGCCGCGGCCGCCGCGGTGCTGGAGTCCCTGTTGACCGCGGCGATCTGATTACGTTCTGACCGCGGCGCCTGTCCGACCGGGCGACACCGACCCGCTCCGGGTCGGCGACCCGTTCGGTAGGGTCGGTCCATGAGCCTCACCACGCGACAACTCGGCACGTCCGGCCTCTCCGTCCCGTCGGAGGGACTGGGCTGCATGGGCATGAGCGAGTTCTACGGTCCCGGTGACGAGGCGGAGTCGATCGCCACGATCCATCGCGCGCTGGACCTCGGGGTCACGTTCCTCGACACCGCCGACATGTACGGCCCCTACCTCAACGAGGAGCTGGTCGGTCGCGCCATCGAGGGGCGCCGCGACCAGGTCGTGCTGGCCACCAAGTTCGGCATCGTCCGCACCGGGGACCCGGCCGTTCGCTCGGTGCGCGGGGACGCGGCCTACGTGCGCTCGGCGTGCGAGGCGTCGCTCGGTCGGCTCGGGGTCGATCACATCGACCTCTACTACCAGCACCGCAGCGACCCCGGGGTGCCCATCGAGGAGACGGTGGGGGCCATGGCCGAGCTCGTCACCGCCGGCAAGGTCCGCCACCTCGGGCTGTCCGAGGCCGCTCCCGACACGCTTCGCCGGGCCTGCGCCGTACACCCGATCAGCGCGCTGCAGAGCGAGTGGTCGCTGTGGAGCCGGGACATCGAGGCCGAGGTGGTCCCGACGGCCCGGGAACTCGGCATCGGGATCGTGGCCTACAGCCCGCTCGGACGCGGCTTCCTGACGGGGCAGATCACGTCGACCGAGGATTTCCCCGAGGGAGACTTCCGGAAGTTCCTGCCCCGGTTCAGCGGCGACAACTTCGCCCGGAACCTGGATCTCGTGAACCGGGTGCGCGAGCTCGCCGCGGCCAAGGGATGCACGGCCGGCCAGTTGGCCCTGGCCTGGGTCCTGGCTCGTGGGGACGACGTCGTGCCGATCCCGGGGACGAAGCGACGCCCGTACCTCGAGGAGAACGTGGCCGCCACCGACATCGAGGTGAGCGACGCCGACCTGAGAGCCATCGACGAGGTGTTCCCGTCGGACCAGAGCTACGGGGACCGCTATCCGGACATGCGCTCGATCGCCCCGCCCACCCCGGAGGCCTGAGCGAGCCGACCGACCGAGCCCGTGCTCAGAGCCGACGCATCACGGTGACGACCTTGCCGAACACGACGACCTCGGCGGGGTCGAACACCATCGGCTCCAGGCGGGGGTTGGCCGGGGTGAGCACCACCTTGCCCTCCCGGGTGGAGTACGTCTTGACCGTGGCCTCCTCGTCGGGGATCCCGGCCACCACGATCTCGCCGTTCTGGGCCTCGGGCTGCTGGCGTACGACCACGAAGTCGCCCTCGACGATGCCGGCGCCGATCATGGAGTCGCCCTTGACCCGGAGCATGAACAGCGAGCCCGTGCCCGTGAAGTCCTCCGGTAGGGGGTAGAGCTCCTCGATGTTCTCCTGGGCGAGGACGCCGGTACCGGCCGCCACGTCGCCGACGAGGGGCACGTGGCGGATCGGCCGGGAGTCGGCGATGACCTTGGACGACGGGTCGTAACAGACCTCGATGGCCCGGGGCTTGGTGGGGTCCCGCCGCAGGTAGCCCTCCCGCTGGAGCACGGCCAGATGGGCGTGGACCGTCGACGAGGACGTCAGGCCGACCGATTCGCCGATCTCACGCACCGAGGGTGGATACCCGCGGTCCCGGACGGACTCGGAGATGCAGTCGAGGATCTGCTTGCGCTTGGTGCTGAGTACCTGGGCCATCGGGTCCCTCCGCTGTCGGTCGTGTCACACCCGCGTGCGAACGTCTGTTTGCATGAACGTAGTCCTGGTGGGAGGCCGAAGCAAACATCTGTTCGGAAAATCCGTTGACACCGAACAGGTGTTCGTGATGGGATGTCGGCATGGCGAACACAGGTTCGACCCGGACGGCACCGCCGGTGGGCCGGATGCCGGTGTCACACCCGCCACGTACAACGTTCATGGCAGCAGATCCGACGACCCCGACGACCCCGACGACGACAGGAAGGACCTCCCGATGACGGCGCTTCTCACAGCATCCCTCCCGGAGTACCTCGACGAGCCGGCTCGGCCCGGCCGGCCCGACCTGCGGCTGCTGCCGGCGCCCGAGCGCAAGGGTCTCCGACTCCGGCCCGCGGAGGAGTCGGAGGACCTGTGCGGCCGGGGCGGGGACGTCGCCCGCCGGCCGCACCGTCGGGTCTCGGCCGGGGTGCGGCGTCGCCGTGCCCTCCTGGCGATGATGGGCCTGGCGCTTGCCCTTCTCGCATTTCCGCTGGGCGGATTCGGTGGCGCCTCCCACACCGCCGAATCCGCCTCGGCGGCCCAGATCCATGGGTCGACCTACATCGTCCAGCCCGGCGACAGCCTCTGGACCATCGCCGAGCGGGTGGATCCGAAGGGCGATCCCCGTCCGCTCGTCTCCGAGATGGCATCCAAGCTGGGCTCGTACACCGTGGTGCCGGGCGAACAGATCACGATCCCCTGAGTCGGCCGGCACATCCGGTCCGGGCCGGCGGCCCACGCCACCTTAGGAACAGCCGATGGGCACTAGCCTCACATCCGTGCGTTGTCCCTGGTGTCTGGCCGACGACGATCGTGTGGTGGATTCGAGGGTGGCCGAGGACGGAGCGGCCATCCGCCGCCGGCGCGAGTGCTCGGGCTGCGGGCACCGCTACACCACCTTCGAGCGCATCGATGAGATCCCGCTCATCGTCGTCAAGCGCTCCGGGCTGCGACAGCCGTTCGATCGGACCAAGCTCATCGATGGGCTGCGGGCCGCCACGAAGAACCGTCCGGTCACCGAGGAGCAGCTCGACGTCGTCGCCCGCGAGGTCGAGGAAGAACTTCGTGAGGAGGGCTGGGAGGCCACCTCCGAACAGGTCGGCCTGGCCGTGCTCGAGCACCTGCGTGTCGTCGACGAGGTCGCCTACCTGCGGTTCGCCAGTGTCTACAAGGGCTTCGAGGGCGTGGACGACTTCCGTCGGGAGGTCGGCCTCCTGACGAAGACGACCGCACCCAAGCGGCCCGGGGGCTGACCGGTGGCTGAGCTGCTCGCCGAGGTGCCTCGTCGCGCCCTCGCCATCTATGCGCACCCCGATGACCCCGATGTCTCCTGCGGCGGCACCCTGGCGGCATGGTCGGCGGCCGGTTGCGAGGTCCACACCCTGATCTGCACCGACGGCGGCAAGGGCACGGCCGACCCCGGACGCGACCCCTCCGAACTCGTACGCGACCGTGCCGCGGAGTCGGCGTCGGCGGCGGCGGTGCTCGGATTGGCGGGCCAAGAACTCCTCGGCCTGCCGGACGGGGAGCTCGTCGACGACGGAGCGTTCATCGGCGTCCTGGTGGGAGTCGTGCGGCGCCTCCGACCCGACATCGTCCTGTGCCCCGACCCGACGGCGATCTTCTTCGGTCAGGACTACTTCAATCACCGGGACCACCGCATCACCGGCTTCGCCGCGCTCGACGCCGTGGCGCCGGCGGCGGCCATGCCGCACTACTTTCCTGCCGCAGGGCCGCCCCACCAGGTGGCGACGGTGCTCCTGTCGGGAACTCTCGAGCCTGACGTCTGGGTGGACATCTCCGCGACGGTGGACCGCAAGGGAGAAGCCGTAGGGTGCCACCGGAGCCAGTTCCCCGACGGCGCGGAGTGGGCGGCCACGGCGGTCCGGCTGGCCGCCGAGGACGCCGGCCGGCAGGCCGGCGTCACCTGCGCCGAGGGGTTCCGGAGACTGCGTCTCGGCGGGTGATCGTGGGAACGGCGAGCGAATCCGGGCCCCGGCCGAGGATCGGGGCGGCGACGGTCGACCGGGTGATCCTGCATGTCGACATGGACTCGTTCTTCGCCTCCGTCGAGGTCCGCGACGATCCGGCGCTGGCCGGCCGGCCGGTGATCGTCGGGGGGAGCGGACGCCGGGGGGTCGTGGCGGCCTGCACCTACGAGGCGCGCATGTTCGGGGTCCACTCGGCCATGCCGTCCTCGGTGGCCCGGCGGCTCTGTCCGGACGCCGTCTTCCTCGACGGACGGTTCCACCGCTACGTCGAGGAGAGCCGACGGCTGCACGCCATCCTGGCCGCGTACACACCGCTGGTGGAAGGCATCTCGCTCGACGAGGCGTTCCTCGACGTGAGCGGGGCCGTCCACCTGTTCGGATCCGGGACGAGCATGGGCCACGAGATCCGGCGCCGGGTCCGCGAGGAGATGGACCTGCACTGCTCGGTAGGGGTCGGACGGACCAAGCTGATGGCCAAGCTGGCGTCCAAGGCGGCCAAGCCGAAGGCGTCGCGCTCGGGCATCGAGCCCGGGCCCGGGGTGGTCGAGGTGCGCGCCGAGGAGGAGTTCGCCTTCCTCCATCCTCTCCCGGTGCGGGCGCTGTGGGGCATCGGCCCGGTCACCGAGAAGCGGCTCCTCGCTCTGGGGGTGACGACCGTGGGGGAGCTGGCGGCGATGACGCCGGAGTCCCTCGAGCGGTATCTCGGGACGGCGGCGGGCCGGCACCTGTCCGAGCTGTCCCGGGCCATCGACGACCGGCCGGTCGTGCCCGAGCAGGAGGCCAAGTCGATCGGCCACGAGGAGACGTTCTCCAGCGACCTCTGGGACCCCGAGGACCTGCAGGCCCGCCTGCAGCGGATGGTCGACGCCTCCGCCACGGCGTTGCGGCGGGCGGAACGGGCGGCCCGGACTGTCACGGTCAAGCTCCGGTTCGGTGACTTCACCCAGATCACGCGCTCGCACACCCTGGACGGCCCCGTCGACGCCACCCCGGCGATCGGGGCGGTGGCCGCCGCGCTCCTGGAGAGCGTCGACCTGTCGCGGGGCGTGCGGTTGCTCGGGGTCAGCTTGTCCGGCCTGGGCGATCCGGGTGCGGGCACCCAACTCCGTTTGGACCTCGACCCGCCTGCGGGTGACGAGGAAATGCCCGATGCAGCCTCCCGGGCCGCCGGCCAGGACGGCCCCGACACCGTCACGGCCGTGCGGGACGCCTCGAGGGAAGCCGAGCGCCTCCAGCAGTCGTGGGGATCGGTCACCGGGGCGGTGGACGCCATCCGGGAGCGGTACGGGGGGACCGCCGTCGGGCCGGCCTCGCTCGTCACCCCCGAAGGGATCAAGGTGCGGGAGCGGGGCGAAGCCCAGTGGGGCCCATCGCGCCCCAGGGCCACCTCCGGAGGGGCCGATCGACCGGTGCGGGAGCCGGATGCCCCCGGAGGCTGATCTCGCGCTTGAGAACTGAGGAAAACGGGCCGACAACCTGTAGCATGGACCCTGGTGGTTGCACGACCTCGAGAAAAGGCGCTCGGACGGATCCGGGGCGCCGTGCGTTCCCGTCCGGCTTGCGCGAGGATGGTCGCAGTGGAGACAGCTGTGGCTGACGATAGGTGGAGGGGACGAGACGGTGCCGCTTTCTGAGCATGAACAGCGGATCCTGCACGAGCTGGAGCAGTCCCTCTACCAGGAGGATCCAGATTTTGCGGAGCGGGTCCGCTCGGAAACGGTCTACCGGCACGCCGGCCGCTACTGCATCTGGTCGGCCCTGGTCTTCGTGGCCGCACTGATCTTCATGTTCTTCACCTTCGCCTCGAACCTCGCGCTCGGGTTCGTGGGCGTCGTGGTCATGTTCCTCTCCGGGGTCGTCTTCGCCAACAACGCCCGGCGGATGGGCAAGGCCGGCATCGACGACATCTCCCGGTCGTTGCACACCCGCAGCATCAGCAATCCGGTCCACGATCCCCGTGACTGGATCCGTGGGCGCTTCCACCGCGACGACTGAAGTTCCGGCAGGCGACGTCGGCCCACCTGCGGCTGATGACCTGCCGTCCGGTGGCATCCTCCCGCCCATGACACCTGGTGCGGACGGGAGGTCGCCCGTCCTGGCCGTCGACATCGGTGGGACCAAGATGGAGGCCGGGATCGTGACGCCGGACGGTCGCATCGTCGACCGGGCCCGGACGACGACACCGCCCTCGACCGATCCCGAGGCCGTCTTCGGCGCGCTGGCCGGGGTCGTGACCGCGGTGCTCGACCGGGCCGAGGTGCGGCCGGTGGCCTGCGGGGTGGGTTGTGGTGGACCGATGGAGGCCGGTGGTGCCTCGGTGAGCCCGCTCAACATCCACGGCTGGCGTCGGTTCCCCCTGCGGGACCGACTGGCGGACCTGGTCCTCCTGCCGGTGGCGGTCGACAACGACGCCAAGGCCCTCGCCCTGGGGGAGGGCTGGAAGGGTGCAGCCCAGGGCCACGCCGACTACCTGGCCATGGTCGTGTCCACCGGGATCGGCGGTGGCATCGTGCTGGACGGCCGCCTGCTCGACGGCTCGGGGGGCAACGCGGGGCACATCGGACACGTGGTGGTCGAGCCGGAGGGTCGCGCCTGCGTGTGTGGCGGCCGGGGCTGCCTGGAGGCGGAGGCATCCGGAACGGCGATCGCCGCGGTGACCGGACGCCCGGCGGCGGAGGCGGACGAAGCGGTGCGCCGCCGGTGCGGGACCCTGGTGGGCCGGGCCGTGGCCTCGGTCGCCTGCCTACTCGACCTGCAGCTCGCAGTCGTGGCCGGTTCGGTGGCGCTCGGCTACGGCCCCGAGTTCTTCGACGCCGCCCGCCGAGAGCTGACACTCCGCTGCGGGCTGGAGTTCGCCCGGTCGACCCGCATCGAGCCCGGCGGACTCGGCGCGGACGGACCCCTGGTGGGAGCGGCGGCCGTCGCCCTCCGCCACGGCACCGCGGTCCCCGCCGCCATGAGGGAGGATGGACGGTGATGGAACCTGAACCACCCGTCCGGTACTCGGGTCGCGACGTCCTGGCCCTGGCCGGGGCCGTGGTCAGCAGGCCCGATCTGTGGTGGACCGCGGCGGGCGAGCTCCGTCGGATGGCACCGCACCTGTGGTGGCGCACGCCACCCCACCTCCCGTTGCCGGACAGGCGCCTGTGGGAGTTCCGCATGGTGACCGCCTACGGTCGCCCGGACGCCGTCCCGGACCGGGCCGACGTGGTGACCTTCCTCGAATGGTGCCGCGCCACAGCCGTCGGCACCGCACCCCGACCGGGCGGGCACGGGTAGGGCCGACCGGTGGAGCGTCCGACCTTCCGCCCGGCTCCCACGGCAGGCGCGTCGTCGTCCGCGTCGGGGGCGCCTCCGGTGCGGTCACCGATGTCGCCGTCCCGTCGGGCCCTCGTCCTCAACGCCACCTTCGAGCCCCTCGGGATCGTGTCGTCCCGCCGGGCGGTCCTGTTGGTGCTCGACACGAAGGCGGAGCTCATCCACGCCACCGAGCGGGTGTTCCGGGCGGAGCGGGTCAGTATTCCCGAACCGTCGGTGGTCCGCCTCGTCCGGTACGTCAAGGTCCCCTACAACTACCGGGTGGCCGTCAACCGGCGGACGGTGTTCGCCCGGGACGGCGGCAAGTGCCAGTACTGCGGCGCCTCGGCCGAGAACCTCGACCACGTGATCCCGCGCAGCAAGGGCGGCCCGCACACCTGGGAGAACGTGGTGGCCGCCTGCCGGCCGTGCAACACCCGCAAGGAGGACCGCCTGCCCCACGAGGCCGGTATGGTGCTCCGCTCGACGCCCGTCGCGCCCCGCCACCGGGTGCAGCTGCTGGCGCTGTGCGGCAATACCAGCGAGGACTGGGCCGACTACCTCGGCCCCGGGGTGGTCGGTGACCGCCAACTCACCGCCTGAGCGTCGGCCGGGGGGTCCGACCCGACCCGACCGGGCGGTCCGCGCCGGCGGGGACCTTTTCACACGAGTGACCGCTCGGTCCGGTGACCGGCCGGTCCGGTGACCGGCCGATGCCAGACTGGTCGCGTGCCGGATGCCTGGGTGGTCGACGAACGGTCCGGGACCGCCGCCGAGCTCCACGGTTCGTGGCCGGCCGCCGACGCGGAACCCGCCGTCCGCCGGGTCGGGGTGTGCCGGGCGACCCGGGCCGCGATCGTCCTCGGCTCCACGCAGTCGCCCGAGGTGGTGGATCGTGCTGCTTCCGCGTCGGCCGGCCTCGACGTGGTGCGGCGGCGGTCGGGGGGCGGAGCCGTCCTGGTGACCCCGGACGACCCGGTGTGGATCGACGTCTGGGTGCCCGTCGGGGACCCGGTCTGGAGTCCGGACGTGACGGGCGCGTTCGGGTGGCTCGGCTCGGCATGGGCCCGGGCCCTCGAACGTCTGGGGGCCGGTGGGGTGGAGGTCCAGGGGCCGACTCCCGGGGCCTGCACGAGATGGTCGTCGTTGGTGTGCTTCGGCGGAGTCGGTGCCGGTGAGGTGACGGTGGGCGGGCGCAAGGTGGTCGGGCTCGCGCAGCGCCGTAACCGGTCCGGGGCCTGGTTCCACGGTGCCTGCCTGTTGCGGTGGGACCCGACCGTGCTGTTGGCCGCGCTCGACCTCTCCTCGGAGGAGCGGGGTGCCGCGGCGGCGGGACTGACCACGGCCGTCACCGGCGTGGCGGACATGCTCGGACCGACGGCCGACGCCGACGCCGGCTCCGGGATCGGGCGCGTGCGCCAGGTCGTCATCGCGGCGTTCGTCGACTCGCTGCCCTGACGCATCCCCCCGGGGGGCGCCCGGGTCGCCGACGGGGTCGCGGTCCCGGTCCCCTCCGGCTCGGCGGTCAACCGGCCCGGTCCCGGAAGATCTTCCTCCATATCGCCCCACCCCGTCCCCACCGACCCCGGTCGGGGGGACCTCCAGCCGGTCGGGACCGCGTTCGCCCAGTAGGGACGGGCGATCCGACGGGTCGACGGCGTGCGGCCCGTGACCGCCAGGATCGGGCCGGCTCCTCCCGCCTCCACCCCGGTCCGCCCGGGTGGATTCTGGGAAAATTCCGGTACATAGGCGCCCACCTGGGAATTCTCCCGCGAATGGGGCACCGAGGGTGGTTGACGAGTGGAACACAGGGGTTTAGGGTGGAGCGAAGTGGTGTGAAAGGGAGGGGCCCGAAGCAGTCGGGTACCGGGCACTGCGGGGAGCGTTGTGGGAGCAAAGTCCAGTGGCACGGTTCTTCGGCAGACACGAGCACTCGCTCGACGACAAGGGAAGGGTGATCCTGCCGGCGAAGTACCGTCCCCATTTCGAGCTCGGCGGCTACCTCGCACCCGAGCAGGACGGCTGCCTCTCGCTGTGGACGCCGGAGCAGTTCGAGGTCCAGATGGACGCCATGGTGGAGCGCTCCTCGATCAGTCGCAGCGACCGGAACCTGGTCCGCCTGTGGGCCTCCACCTCGCACGAGATGGAGATGGACCGTCAGGGCCGGATGGCGATCCCGGCCCGGCTGCGGGAGTACGCGCACCTCGAGGACGACGTCCTGGTGCTCGGCGCCATCGACCGGGTCGAGTTGTGGGACCGCCGGACGTGGGAGGAGAAGGTGCTCCCCGAGGAGGCCCGACTGACCATGGGCGACGACGGCTGAGTGACGCGATGCGCCTCCACCTCGTCCGCCACGATGCCGAACGCCGTGCCTCGGGCTCCCGCCGCCCGCGACGGGGCTCGGCCGTCCTCTCGCCGACCGTCCTCTCGCCCGTCGTCGACCCGTCCGTCACCGACGCGTCCGTCGCCGACGTGTCCGGGTTCGAGCCGCCCACGTCGACCGGCGCCACCGCCCCGTTCGGCCCGCCTGCCGGTGCCCGGAGCGAGGAGGTCCTCGCCATCCGTCGTATCTCCACCTCGGCCCTGGCCGTGTCGGCGGCCGAGCTCGCCGAGCGCGTCGGCCACCCGGCGTCGCTGCCCCGCCTCACCCCGCTCCAGACGGGCCAGGCCGCCGTGGCCCGGCCCGAGGTGCACATCGAACGTGTCTGGCCCATGCGCAGTCCCTCGACTGGACCGCTGGGAGGTTCCTCCTCCGCCTCCTCCCAGCCAGAACGTCGCGGCGCTCCACCCGCACGAATCGTGCCGGTCGAGGGACTGCGGATGAACCAGGCCTTCCCCCACGAACCCGTGATGGCCGCCGAGGTCGTCGAGCTGCTGCGGGGGGTCCCGGCGGGACTGGTGCTCGACGCCACCCTGGGCGGCGCCGGCCACGCCCGGGCCATGCTCGAGGCCAACCCCGGTATCACGCTGCTCGGGATCGACCGGGATCCCATCGCCGTGGCCGCCGCCACCGGTGAGCTCGCCGTGTTCGGTCGTCGGGCCGTGATCCGCCGCTCGCGGTTCGACTCGTTGGGCGAGATCGTGCGGGAGGTCCAGGACGAGCTGGCCACCCCGGCCGACCAGCGCGGACTGACGGGCGTCCTGTTCGACCTCGGGGTCAGCTCACCCCAGCTGGACGTGGCCGAGCGGGGCTTCTCCTACCGACGGGACGCGCCGCTCGACATGCGCATGGACCCGACGGTCGGGCGCACGGGTGCGGACGTGGTCAACACCTCGGACGAGGAGACCCTGGTCCGGCTCTTCGTCGACAACGGCGAGAGCCGCTTCGCGCGCCGGATCGCCCGGGCGATCATCGCCGCCCGGCCCATCACGACGACGGGTCAGCTCGCCGATGTCGTGCGGGCCGCCATCCCCGCCGCCACCCGCCGCACGGGCGGGCATCCGGCCCGGCGGGTGTTCCAGGCCGTCCGGATCGCCGTCAACGAAGAGCTCGACCAGCTCCAGACCGGGCTCGACGCCGCTCTCGGACTGCTCCGTCCGGGCGGCCGATGCGTCGTCATCTCGTACCACTCGGGCGAGGACCGCCTGGTCAAGGCCACGTTCACGAGCGCCGCCACCGACGACTGCCACTGCCCGCCCGGTCTCCCGTGCGTGTGCGGGGCCGATCCCAAGTTCCGACTCGTCCACCGCGGCTCGCGACGCCCGACCGACGAGGAGATCGCCCGCAACCGCCGGTCCGAGGCGGCGCGCCTCCGGGTCGTCGAGCGCCTGCCCGGCACCGACACGACGTCGAACAACGGGGAGGTCGCCTGATGGCTCCGCCCGCATCGGGGACGGCCCGGCGCGCCGCCGCGGCACCTCAGCCGAAGCCGTCGACGAGGAGGCCCGCCCTCCGGGTCTTCGAGCCCCAGCCCCGACGGTCCGGCCGTCGGAGCCTCTCCCGGCGAGGCCACCTGTGGCTGGCCACGATGCTCGTGGTCGGCAGCCTGCTGGTGGTGGTGGTCGGGGACACGATGGTGACCCAGGGTCAGGTGCACATGGCCGACCTGCAGACGCAGATCGCCGCCCAGCAGGCCACGCAGAAGTCCGTGCAGGTCGCGGTGGCGCAACTGGCCGCGCCCGACCGCGTCGTGGCCGAGGGGATCGCCCTGGGGCTGACGGCGCCCGCCAAGGTCGTCGACCTGCCCGAGGTACCCCTCGACGTCCCGTTGCCGGCGCCCGACACGGCCCCCACGGCCACGGCCGCCGCCACCGCCCCCGCGGCGGCGACCGCCAAGTGAACCGCGCCACGCTCCTCCGGCGCCGCACCCGGGCGATCCGGCTCTTCGTCGTCGTCATCTTCGTGCTGATGGTCCTCCGACTCGTCCAGGTGCAGGAGTTCGGTCACCAGCACTACGCCGCCCTGTCCAAGGCCCAGCTCACCGAGACGGTCACCGTCCCGGCGATCCGCGGCGGCATCTTCGACCGCAACGGCGAGGTCCTGGCCGAGACGGTGACCCGCCAGACCGTGGTGGCCGACCCCCAGATCATCAAGGACCCGGCCTCGGTGGCGGCGGCCCTGGCGACCGTCCTAGGCCAGCCCGCCTCCACCCTCCGCTCCGAGCTGACCGAGAACAGCGGATTCGTGTACCTCGCCCACCGGGTCCCCGACTCGGTGGCCGCCCAGGTGACCAAGATGAACCTGAACGGCATCAACCTGGTCCCCGAGTCGCAGCGGGTCGTGCCCGTCGGACTGTTGGCCGAGCCGGTCGTGGGCACGGTGGGATGGAACGGGGCCGGCACGTCGGGGATCGAGTACCAGTACCAGTCCCTCCTGGCCGGCAAGGCCGGCAAGACCGACGTCCTGGAGTCCCCCGACGGGGTGGCGCTGCCGAGCACGGACGCGTCCACGCCGGCCCAGGCGGGCACGGGACTGGAACTGACCCTGGACGAATCCGTGCAGTACGTCACCGAGCAGGCCCTGGCGGCGGAGATCCTCGCCTCGAAGGCGACGTCCGGCACGGCGGTGATCATGGACGTGAAGACCGGCGACATCCTGGCCATGGCGAACCTGGACTCGACCACCGCCCCCGGTGCCTCGACGACGAGCGGGGCGCCCACCCTGACGGCCGACGTGGGGTCGACGCCCGACTCGTCGGGGGCCACCCTGGTGGCCCAGTCCGACACCCTGCCCGCCGGCGTCGTGGAGGCGCCGTCGGATTCGGCGGTCACCCAGGTGTACGAGCCGGGATCCGTGTTCAAGCTGGTGACCTTCTCGGCGGCGCTGGCGGACAACCTCATCACCCCGACCTCGCCGATCGGCGTGCCGGCCGCCCTCCCGATGGGC
>Ga0181528_10001029_pt1 | contig 17813 bp, 13 predicted proteins | sample PEATcosm2014_Bin_47_FD_119742 | JGI IMG/M metagenome (GOLD analysis project Ga0181528, IMG submission 119742) | Peatland microbial communities from MTU Mesocosm Facility, Houghton, MI, USA - PEATcosm2014_Bin10_10_metaG | ecosystem: Environmental > Terrestrial > Soil > Wetlands > Peat | place...
AAGAATCCGGCAAAAACGTGTGGCCATGGTAAATGGGGCTCAGGTCTGTTCAGTGCGCCGGCGTGGTTGGCGCCGTCCCGCCAACGGGTGCCGCGGGGGAAGGGCCTCCGGCCGGTGCAGCTGCCCCGGCTCCGCCCTGCGGCTTCGCCCTGACTGGCGCCGGTTTGAGGAGCAGGCTGTGTTCGTCCGATCGGGTGATCGCATCGCAAAGAAGTTTGAGCTTCGGATACGCGCCCGCCTGGAAAGCAACCGCTCCGTTGCCGCCCAACGCGTAGTCCCGATGGTAGCTCAACACCCCTTTCCTTGGTTTGTAGCCAAGCTGGTAGTGTACTCCCATGACTCCGCGGACGTCGCCCACCTCCGCCGGCGCGCTGGGTGCCTCGATAACAAACCCCTCGGGCAACTGATATTCGATGTCGTCATGTTCGGCCCAGGCGTAGTCGAAAAAGATCGGGAACCGGCGCGTTTCCGCGCTGAACAGGGCGGCGCCCTTGTGTTCAAAGTAGTTCGGAGTGAACACCATTTTTGAACCGGCTGCCTCCGCATAGCCAGGCACTTTGACCTTGTAGCGCACCACGAGGGGCAGTGCATTGCCTCGCAGGTGCTCCCAAGTGATCTCGGAGACTTCTGCGCCGGGCAAACGGTCCGTGATTGCCGTTTTGAAATCCTCATCGATGACTGCCTGTTGCTTGTTGGCCCAGCTTCCTTTGCGCGAACTTCCGGCGTGCCCGCCCATGCTGATTACGACGTCACCCTCAAGATTGCCATCGGCGTCGATTTGAAAATGCGCCTTTCGGACCACGGGAGATTTCTCCGCAGGGGCAACCGGCACCTGGCCATAGACCACCTTGTCCTGTTCGCAGCGCAAATACGGGGCAATCTCGTTCGACCGATCGATCATTCCCGCGGGAGAATAGTAGTCGCCGGGACTGAACAGTTCCCAATCGTTGCCGCGTTGGACGGCCACGAGCCGGTCCTGGACGAACAGCCAGCCCTTTGAATTCAGGACATTCAGGGTGTTGTTCCTGCTGGCACAGAGAACGAGCTTCACCTGAAAGCCCGCGGCGCGCGCCAGGGAGGCAAAAAGCTCATTGATGTGATGGGGATAGCCGAACTTGCGCTCCAGGGTCTCGTCGGTCGACTGTTTGTCGTCGCCTTGGCCTTCGAGTTTCTTTCTCGCCTTCTGCAGATCCGGCGTGTCGAAATAGGTAAGGTTGTCAATGTTCGCCTGGCAGAAGTCGTAGAGACGCGCCAGTTTCTCATCATCAGAAGCGGCGCCCTGGATGAGCTCCTTAGCCTTTTCCTTGATGACAAGCCCGGGTTTCGTGATCAGCCCGAAATCTTCCTCCTCGTAGGAGCTGATCAGTTTCCAGATTTCGTCGGGCTGGGAATACCATCGCAAATACGGGTTCGTGGTCACTAGTTGAAACCACCCGCGGACGTCCCGCATCGGGCCCATGTGGGGTTCTGATTCGAAAGGGGGCATGTCTCTCATCACCAATTGGGCCTGCCCACCGCCGGGTTGTTTGCCCTCTGTCTTGGCGACATTGAAACTGAAGATATTGTAGTCGCTCTTGAGCCCTTTGACCGTCAGGGAGCATTCGCGGACAGGCACGGTGTCCTGGCAGTACCCAGAATAATCCTCGGCATCACTAAAGGTCGCCGTCCATTGCATTTCGACCACATCGCCGGCCTCCAGGTTTGGCACTGCGAGCGTCTTCCTCTTGATCTTCGCGTCCTGCGTCTTAACTACGACCGTGTCGTTGAAGTTCTCCTTGCCATATTCGGTCGCGGCTCCGTCCGGTTTGGTTACACGGGCGGCGAGATCCCAGACGCTTTGCCAGCTGAGATATTCCAGGCCAAGCACACCGATCTCCTCCGCACCTTTGGGACTGTAGATCTTGATCCGGAGGTAGACCTTGCTCCACGACTCGTTGCGCGACGCATCGAGCGTGGTCCGGCGGAACAAGACCTCGGCGCTTGAGCCAGGGTAACTCTTGCACTCGGTGGCGGCGAGATCTGCCGGTGCGATTGGTTCCCACTTCGACCTGGCGATCGCTTGAAGAGGGATCAGTCCGGCACAAAGCAGGGCAATCACGATGAGGCGAGCCCGGGCGCCACGGGAAACTGGGCATTGAGAAGGCATCGGAGTGAGTATCGGGTTGAGGGGATTCTCCAGTGGAAAGCAGCGCAGCAGCGACGGAGGAACCCACGAAGATTGGGACAGACCGTCGGCACGCCAAGGGCGCCCGGTTTCTGCCAGCCCCGGTCACCTAGTTCAACTCCGAATGTTCTGCTTCCAATCGCAAAGAGCTCCCTCCTCACCGATTCAAGCCCGTCCCCTGCACAGATGTCGGCTTCTGCGCCGAGGAGAGCCTCGAAGCCTCAGTGATAATCGTGGCTGGCCTGCTCGGGCAGGTTTCCATCCGGCATGCCCGCAATCTCCTCGGCCATGACGTGAACCACCCCGCTTTCGTTCTGTATCCGTCCTTCAATGACAAGGGATGGCTCCAGATTGATGCTGAGCCGGCATTCCTCGAACAGCCCGGGCCGGACGATTGCGTTCACGTGCCCGGTCTCGTCCTCCAGCGTGATGAAGCAGAATCCCTTGGCCGTCCCGGGCCGCTGCCGGGTGATGACGCTGCCCGCAACCTTCACCCGCTCGCCATGGCGGATGCCTTTCAACTCGGCCGCCGTGCGCACGCCGGGCAGCTGCCCGCGCATGAGCGCCATCGGGTGCCTCCCCGTGGTCAGCCCGAGCGTGGCGAAGTCTGCCTGCAAGCGCTCCAGGTGTGTCATCCGCTCCAGCGGCGAAAGCACCGGCTCCTCCTCGGCAGCCGGCGTCAGCCGGAACAGCTCGTCGCCAGCACCCGTCGTCTCCACCTGCCAGAGCGCCGCGCGCCGGTGTTCGGCCAGACCGTTCAAGGCGCCGGCGAGCGCAAGCGTTCGCCGCTCGGCCGCGGATGGCTCCGTGCGGCGCATGAAGTCCTGCACCGAAACGAACGCCTGTTGACGCCGCGCCGCGACCATCTGTGCAATCGAGCCCGCACCCAGCCCCTTCACGGATGAAAGTCCGAGCCGGATCGTGGCGTCGTCGATCACCTGGCATTTCTCATCGGAGTGCTGCACGGATACCGGGAGCACCCGGATGCCGTGCCGGCGGGCGTCCTGAATGAGGCTCGCCACGGAATAGAAGCCCATCGGTTGGTTGTTGATCAGCCCGGCATAGAACGCCGTGGGCCGGTGCACCCGCAGCCAGGCGCTGGCATAGGCGATCAGCGCGAACGATATCGCGTGACTTTCGGGGAATCCATAGAGGGCGAACGAGGCGAGCGACTTCCGGATGACCGCCGCGGCCTCATCGCTGACACCGTTCCGCTTCAGGCAGGCGGAGAGCTTCTCCTCCATCCGGTCCAGCCGCTCCCGCGAGCGCGTGAAGCCGATGGCGCGCCGCAGTTCGTCGGCCTCCGCCGCCGTGAACCCGGCCAGCTCCATCGCGATTCTCAGGATCTGCTCCTGGAACAGCACGATGCCGAGCGTCCGCTCCAGAATGGGCTTCAGCCGCTCGTCCAGATACGTCACCGGCGCCCTGCCCTGCCGCCGTTCGAGATAGGGGTTCGTGGCGTCACCCTGGATCGGTCCGGGACGGATGATCGCGACCTCGACGGCCAGATCGTAAAATGTCTCCGGCTTCATTCGCGGCAGGGTCGCAATCTGCGCCCGGCTTTCGATCTGGAACATCCCGATCGTGTCCGCCTCCTGGATCGCCTTGAACGTGGCGGGGTCGTCCTTTGGGAGACCGGCCAGGTCCACCGGCTGTCCGCGCTGCGCGCAGATTTCCAGGGAATCCTGCAGTACGGCCATCATGCCCAGGCCCAGCAGGTCGACCTTGACGATGCCCATCTCCTCGCAGTCGGTCTTGTCCCATTGGATGACGCTGCGGCCGGGCATCTGCGCGTTTTCCAACGGCACAAACTGAGAAAGGTCGCCGTTGCTCATGACCATCCCGCCGCTGTGCTGGCCCAGATGCCGCGGCAGGCCGCGAACCTGCTGGCAGGTTTCCAGAAGCTTTGCGTAACGCGGGTTCTCTCCGCTGACGCCGGCCGCCTGCAACTGCTCCTTAAGCTGCATCGTTTCGGGCAGGTCGCCGCGGTGAAACAGCGCGCTGAAGCGGTCGAGCACGTCGTCGGAGAAGCCGAACACCTTGCCGACCTCGCGCATGGTGTTGCGCCCCTGATAGGTGATGACGTTGGCCGTCATCGCCGCGCCTCTCCGGCCGTAGCGCCGGTACACCTCCTGGATCACTTCCTCGCGCCTGTCGCCGCTGGGCAGATCCAGGTCGATGTCCGGCCAGTCGGTCCTGCCCTCGCTCAGGAAACGCTCGAAAAGCAGCTTCGCGCCGATCGGATCGACCGCGGTGATGCCGAGCGAGTAGCATACGGCGCTGTTGGCCGCGCTGCCGCGGCCCTGGACCAGGATCCCGCGCTCGCGCGCAAAGGCGCACAGGTCCCACACCATCAGAAAATACCCCGCAAAGCCGAGCTTCGCGATCAGATCCAATTCGCGGTCAAGCTGCCGCCGCACCGGTCCGCTCGCCGAACCATAGCGCTGATGCGCGCCGAAATACGTCATCTTGCGCAGGAATCCGTCCTGCGTCTGGCCCTCGGGCGCCGAAAAATCGGGAAACCGGTAGCCCAGGTTCGCCAGCGTGAATTCCAGCCGCTCCGCCAGGCGGACCGTGTTCGCCACGGCCTCGGGCAAATCGGAGAAGAGTTCCGCCATCTGCGCGGCGCCCTTGAGGTGCGCCTGCCGGTTGGCGGCGAGGAGCCGGCCGGCCTGGTCGAGCGTGGTGTGATGCCGCAGGCAGGTGAAAACATCGAGGACATGGGCGGCGGGCGGGGTCGCGTAGCGCACGCCGTTGGTTGCGAGGAGCGGCACGCCGGCGCTCCTGGCCCAGTCGACCAGAAACTCGTTTTCGTCCGCCTCGTCGGGCAGCCGGTGGCGCTGGATCTCCGCAAACAGCCGGTCTTCAAAAATCCCTCGCAACCGCGCTCCGGCCTCGGCCGCGGCTTGCGCACCCCGCGTGCGCCAGGCGCCGCGCACCGGCCCCTCCTCGTCGCCCGTGAGGGCAAAGAGGCCGGTGTTGCCCTCGGCCAGTTCGCGCCACGCCACGCGCCCCTCGCCCTTGGGGGCGCGCAGATTCGCCGTCGTGAGCAGCGCGCAAAGCCGGCGGTAGCCCGCCTGCGTGGCGACCAGGACCGGCACCACGCTCTCATCCTCCATGGTGAGCTCGCAGCCGACAAGCGCGCGCAGGCCCGCCTCCCTTGCGGCGATGTGCAGCCGCACCGCGCCGTAGACTCCGTTGCGGTCGCACAGGGCGAGCGCGGGGAGCTGGAGGCCGACGGCGACCTGCGCGAGCGCCTCGGGCGAGGACCCGCCGCGCAGAAAGGAGAACGCGCTTCGCGCATGGAGTTCGACGTAATGCATGGTCAGTCGAGCACGCCGTCAATCCACCAGCCCCCGGCGGTCCGTGTGAGCTGGTAAAGTCCCCCGCCAGCCAATTCAACCTGCCAGATCTCGACCGCCCAGGGCTGCGGTTTCCACCAGTCGCCCCGCAGAACATGCGGTCCCGAACTTGCAAGGATCTCGCCGCGCACCGCGCCGTCGAGGGCCGCCGGTTTTGCGTTTTCCAGGATCACGCGCGCCGGCAACGGCGGGCGGAAACGGCGCAGCACGCCGCCGCGCTGCGGATGCACGGTCGGAGGCTCCGGTGCCGGGACGATATCGGCCGGCCGCTCCAACCGGAAAGCGTCCGGAGCATGGCTATTGAGCGGGACGGGCGTGCCCACCCGTTCGCTGCCGACCAGCGCCGACAGGCGCGCGAGATTTTCCCAGAATGAATTCGGATCGGTCAGTCCGGTGTCGAAGAGCCCGTCCTGGCGATGCTCCGGCCTCGCGGGCGTCGCAACGAGCCGCACGCCGGCCACCCGTTCGCTCAACCGGACTGTGTCCAGATGCGTCTGCAAGACCCGCAGCCACGAGTCCACGTCGGCCCCGGGCTCCGGGAGCCTGAACTCCCGGCGGTAGTCAGTCTCGTCCTCCAGGAGCAGCGTCAGCGACAGCGCCTCGGCCACCAGTCCCGCGCTGCGCAGCTCCATGGCCACGCGCTCCGCAAACCGGCGCAGCTTGAAGAGCAGCGGCTCCGCTGACTCGACTGGCGGCTCGTAAGTCCACTCCGCGACGAAGGTCCGGGCCGGCTCGGTCAGCCGGAGCACCGAGGGTGCCTCACCCTTGGCGCGTTCCCACAGCTCCGCGCCCGCCAGTCCCAGCCGGATGCCGATCTCCGCCTTGGGCAGCGCCGTCAATGCGCCCAGGGTCCGGATGCCCCAGCCGTGCAACACGGCCAGATGCGTAGCGCCGGGCTCCGCGAAATCCAGCGGCAAGTCGCGAAGAAATTCCTCGCGCTCGCCCACAATGAGCACCGGGGCCGCCCGTCGCGCGGCGTAGCGCGCCAGGAGCGGGGTCTGGCCGGCGCCGATCCGCACGGGCAATCCGAGCTGTCGCAACTCCAGAACCTGCCGGTGCATTCCGGCCTCGGTCCGCGCGGCGTCGGCGCCCTGCAGGTCCACGGTGCAGCAGCCCGGCGCGGTGGACTCAACCCGCGGCGACAGCGCAAACCCCGCGGCGAGCAACAGCCGCTGCGTCTCCACCTCGGCGGCCGGATCGCGCTCTCGCAGTTGCAGTCCCGGACAACGCGCGGTCGCCAGCGGCACGGCCAGTCCCGGCGTCACCCGACCCGCCTCGGGCGATGCGAGGACGACCACGGCCTTGCGCCCCTCGCCAGTGATGAGTGCGACCGGCCGGCCCGCAAGGGCGGGTTCGCTGCGCTGCACCGCCAGCAGCGCGAAATCAGGGACCCACAGCGCCGCGAAATTCATCCGGCCAGTTCCTCCCGCGCGCCCGCATGGCCGCGCTCCACCTCGGCGGTCAAAGCCGCCACGCGGTCCGCACGCGTTCGGCGCAGATCGCCCAGATGGGCGGTCGTGCGCAGCACCAGCCGCCACGGGACGGCCGGGAAAAAGCCCGTGGCGCTCCGGACCAGGACCGCGCCCGGATTCTGTTCCGCCGCGAGCCGCAGCCGGTGCCACGCGCTGGTTGGCTGCTGTCGCAGAATCCGCGCCGGAACACCCCGAACGTCGAGCACCAGCACGGCGTAGTTGCCATCGCGCACCAATAGGTCCGCGCACCCCAGCGCCTCCGCCAGCGACCGCGCGCGCACCCACACGAGATGCCGCAGGAGATCGGGCGGGTGGCTGCACGGGTCAAAACCGTCGGCCGCATCGATCAAGGCGATCCGCTGCCGCGCCGCCCGCGTGCTTGCGAGCAGCGCCCCGAAGGCCAATTCGCCGCCGCTGCCCGGCGCCGCCGAAACCAGTTCAGTCGCCCGGCCGCGCGGCAATCCGCCGCCCAGTGCCGCGTCAATCGCCGGCGCCCCTGTCGCAATGCAATCCCCGCTCCGCGCGAGCGGCGCGGGCGTCCAGGCGGCCACAAGAGACCGCAGCTCGGCGATGGTGGTGGATCGGGGCACGGAGGCTCATGCGTTTCAGGCAAGCTTCCTGCGGATCACTCCGACCACCACGCCCTGCGACTCCAGTTGCCGGGGCAGGATGTCGGCATACCGCGGATTCGCGGCCCGCAGGAGCGTTCGCCCGCGCTCCTTGACGAAGCGTTTCAACGTCGTCGTGGTCTCGTCCACCAGTGCCGCGATGATGTCGCCGGACTGCGGTTCCTTGCGCGCCAGCGCGACCAGGTCGCCGTCAAGAATGTTGGCCCCGACCATCGAGTCGCCCATGACTCGCAGAAACCAGAAGTGCCCGGGATGCATCGTGCGCACGCCGAAGATCGCCGGGTCCACAGCGACGGTCTCCTCGGGCGACTGCTCCTGCATCGCCGGCAGGCCGGCCGGGATAGCGCCATACACCGGCACCTCGAACAAATGCGTCTGCACGCTCTTTGCCTGCAGTCCCCATTTGCCGTCCGCCAGCTTCTCCAACTGACCCTTGCGCGCCAGCGCCTGCAGGTGTTTCGCCGCGCCCTGCTGGCTGCAGCCGAACATGCGCGCGACCTCGCGGGTCGAAGGCGGCACGCTTTGCGCCGCCTGGTACTCGCGCACAAAGTCCAAAATCGCTTCCTGGCGTTCCGTGAGCATAGGTTGTCGATTGACAACCTGCCAATGGATCCGCTTCGGCCCCCGAAGCAAGTTCCTTTTAGCCCAAGGCGAGCTCCGGCGACGCTTCCTCCGGCGGCTCAAGGCATTGCGGTCCGTCGTTGCGGCTGTTGTTCACATGGCGGCTGACCGGCCGCTCCTGCATTTTCTCCGCCGCCAGCGGCCGGGTGAGTTCGCGATATTCCGTCTCCGGCAACGCCTCGCGGCCAATCCACCGTGGCATCGTCTCCGGAATCAGGATTACGGGCATCCGGTGGTGAATCGGCGCGATGAGTTCATTCGGCTCGGTGGTGAGGATGCCGTAGGTCTCGGGTGTGTTGTCCCGGGCGGGCTCCCAAATCCCCGCGAAAGCGAACGGCGCATCGTCTTTCAGGGTGAACAGATGCGGCAGCTTCAATTTTCCCGCGGTCTGCCATTCGTAGAATCCGTTGGCCGGGACCAGGCACCGGCGCTTCGCGACGCTTTGCCTGAATGCGGGATGCGTGGCGGCTGTCTCGGCCCGCGCATTGGGGAGCATCCGCATCTGCGGCTTCGTGGGGTCCTGGGATGCCACAAGGCCCCACATCATTCCCCGCACCTCGGGTCCGTCGGCGCCGGCCGCCACGACGGGCATGACGTGCGTCAGCGTGACGTTGAATTTCGGCTTTGCCCACTCGGGCGGAGCTAGCTTTCGCGCCAGCGCCTTCGCGATCGCCGCCATCACCTCGTCGGTCTTGTGGATCGTGTAGCGGACGCACATGAGTGTACGTTCGCCGAGACTGCGGGTTCGTCAACCACGCTCGGCTCCACAGGCTGCGGGCAATGTGGACGCAACCAAAAGGCAGCTGCCTCGGCTTCAGGCCTTCCAACCATATGTTTCATAACGGTGGATCAGCGTCCCGCTGCGCAGGCTGATCACTGAGAAACCTTCCGGCGAATTCCATCGCGGGCCGCGCCACCAGTTTCCGCAAACTGCGCCACTGGTGATGAACTGAATCTCGCCATAGGAAACCACTTCATTGATGTGGATGTGCCCTTGAAGCACCGCAATCAGCCGGTACGGAGCCAACAACGCCAGCACCTCGAAGGCATTCGTTACGACCAGGGTGGGTTTTTGCCGCACTTTCCCGTCAGGCGCTTGATAGGAATTGAAACTCGTGGCCAGGGGAACGTGGGAGACTGCTATGATTGGAGTTTGACGATCGATGCCCGCCAGATCCTGGGCAAGCCATTGCAACTGCCCTGGGTCAATTCGGGCCTCCCATTCGCGGTCTCCGGTCAGGAAAATCGAATCCAAGACAATGAAATGGTATCCATTCCGGTTGAAGGAATAGTAAGAGTGGCCGATTCTTTGCTCAAACATCTGTTTGCCATACCCAGGTTCGGTCGGACTCACGCCGCTCCGCGAAAACACCCCGACCACATCGTGATTTCCGATCGTATGATAGATCGGCACCCCCAGGAGATCTTCGGCCTGCTGGTAAAGATCAAATAACTGCCCTGCCCTCTTCCGCGGGACTGCGGCCGCGTCGAAAACCAGATCCCCGCCGCAGATCGCAAACGCCGGATGCAACTCCGCGATTTGTCGGAAACACTTTCGGCATCCTTCGTCTGCCCTTAACTCGGGCTGGATGTGGGTGTCGGTGAAGAAAACAAAATCAAGGTCACCGGGTTTGCTGCCCGTGTCCCGCTCTCCACCGATCAAAGTATCCGGGCGAGCAATCGCGATCGCCAACGCTGCAATACCCGAACACTTCAGAAAACCGCGTCGATCTATCGCCGTGTTCACGAGAACCGATTCGAGTGCCGGAGTCGGCCAAGGTAAAGGCCATTAGTGGTGAAATCCCGGTGAACCAAGCATCCCCGAGAAGGCAATGAAGTCATGTGGCTTTTGCGGGATTAGAATCGTGCATGCAGGGCCAACCCAATGGCTCGGTCGAAGCGGTGGTTGGCCCTCTTCGGTCCGGCGCAAACAATGCGGACACGATTGCCGCTTTCCCTTGGTGCGGTTATATTCAGGGCCGCCAGGACGCATTTGAAGCGAGGGTTTTATTGTGCACTCTTATGTTACGGTAGTCATTGCCGGATTGCTCGGGGCGGCCGCCATGCAGTCCACGATGCGGCTGATTTCGCGCGCCGGTTGGGCCAAGGGGAATATGGTGATTGCTCTGGGCAGCTTGTTCACCCGGTCGCGAGCCAACGCCGGTCGCGTGGGAGCCATCCTGCACGCCGTCTGGGCGGTGATTTTCTCCATCTTGTATGCGCTGTTGATCGAAGCCACTCACCGAACGGCGATTTCGGAGACATTCGCGCTTGGCCTCGGCATCGGTTTTCTGCACGGCATGGTCGTCAGCATCCTGCTTGTATGCGTGGTGGCCGAGCATCATCCCCTCGAGGAGTTCAAGGAAGCGGATTTGGCCATCGGACTGAGTCATCTGGCCGGACATTTGGTTTTTGGCGGAGTCGTCGGCCTCGTGGTCGGGATATCGATGCTCTAGCCCGCAGACACCCGTCACCGGTATTTTAGCCGTAACTATGCAAAATGTAGGAAGCGAGCTTGCCCCTCGACACGCTCGGGTCCTTGAGCTTGTCGAAACTGCGCGCGATTCCGAAGAAGCAATCGGAATGACAACCCATTACCTCCGACGACCAATTTCGAATTGATCGGCCGAACACAACACAGAAGAAAAAAACCGAACCTCCATGAAGGACGCCAAAACAAAAAAGACGGTGTCACCAGAGCAACGCGAAGAACTGCTAGAGGCCTTGAAAGCCCGCTTTGAGAAGAACATGAAACGCCACAAAGGGCTCGAATGGGCCAGGGTAAAGGACAGGCTGGAATCCAACACCGAAAAACTCTGGTCACTCTGCAAAATGGAAGACACAGGTGGTGAACCGGATGTCATCGGCCAGGATCCGAAGACGGGCGAATACCTCTTTTTTGACTGCTCACCGGAAAGTCCCAGTGGCCGCACCAGTGTTTGCTACGATCGTGAAGCACTGGATTCCAGGAAGGAGTTTAAGCCGAAAGACAGTGCGATGGAGATGGCCGCCGCCATGGGCATTGAGCTTTTGACGGAAGAACAATATCGGGAGCTGCAGACCCTGGGAGACTTCGACGCGAAGTCGTCGAGCTGGGTGAAAGCACCTGCGGACATGAGAAAACTCGGCGGCGCCCTTTTTGGCGATCGCCGCTTCGGCCGGGTCTTCGTATATCACAACGGCGCCCAGTCTTACTACAGCGGCAGGGGGTTCCGCGGCTCGCTAAGGATCTGAATTTCGTCCATCGTTCCAAAGATTTCCTTGGAATCTCAAAAAGATCCCGATCCCGACGCGGGCCGGGTCTTGGCCCGCAGGTTTTACACCGAGAACTTCACCCTCATGCAAGCTGTGCGGCGGAGACGCGGCGCCCTTGTCGCCCACCTACGCAAACTCATCGCGAAGCGCTGCATCAAGGCGCTCGTGCTGTCGCCGCAATTCGGGAAGGCACTCGATCATGCCGCGGAGATCACCCGCATTGCCGGCCATCTGCAACGCGCTGGCCGCCGCGCTCATGGCACCAGCATTGACGTTGGCCGACGAACCCTTGAGCGCGTCCGCCAGGTGCACGGCGCCTGAAAGATCGCCCCGATCGAGGCACTCGCTGAGGGCGGCGAGCAACGCGGGCATCTCCTGCAGGCAGATTTTCGCGATGCGGCGGGAAAGATCGTGGTCACCCATCATGCGGGCGATAAAGCCCGCCTTGTCGAAGACGAGCTTTGCTTCCGACAGCACACGCGGGTCAGGCGCCGGAGTTACTGCAAGGGAACTGGGCAGCCATTTTTGGAGCGCAGCCTGGATGGCCCGCGGCAACACGGGTTTTATGACGTAGTCGTTCATGCCTGCCGCGAGACACTGTTCGCGGTCGCCTCGCATGGCATGGGCGGTCATCGCGATGATCGGAACATTCGGGTTGCGCACGCGTGACTTCGGCGCCCGGATGCGCCGCGTTGCCTCCAATCCGTCCATCTCAGGCATCTGCACGTCCATGAGAACAAGATCGTATCTGCAATGCTCCATCGCGATCAGCGCCTCGACACCGTTGCCTGCGATATCGACGCGCGTGCAGTCGAGCTTCGCCAGGATGGCGACCGCCACCTCCTGGTTCGTGAGGGTGTCTTCGACGAGAAGAATGCGCGCGTTTCGAGGCAGCGCCGGCGAAGGCGCCACCTCAGCCGGCGCCACGGCATGGTTCTCGATGCCGGACAGCGGGCTCTTGGCAAAGCCGGCTGTGAACCAGAACTCAGCCCCGAGGCCCTGCTCGCTGACAACGCCGATTTGACCGCCCATGAGCTCGGCGAGCCGCTTTGAAATGGCCAGCCCGAGTCCGGTTCCACCGTAGGTTCGCGATGCTGAAGTCTCCACCTGCGAAAACCTCTGGAACAAAAGTGCCTGCTTGTCGGACGCGATCCCGATGCCGCTGTCTCGCACGGCGAACCTGATGACGGCGCTGTCAGCGGTTTCCGTTTTGAGTGAAACTTGAACCGTCACGGATCCCTTGCCGGTAAACTTGATCGCATTCCCCGTCAGGTTGACAAGGATCTGGCGAAGCCTTCCCGGATCGCCGCGGAGTCCAACCGGCACCGTTGGTTCGATGTGCCATGAGAAACGAAGCCCCTTGTTGCGCGCCTCCAACTCAGGGGCGACCGCAAAATCAGCGATGACCTGCGCGAGATCGAAATCCACGACGTCGAGCGCAAGCTTGCCCGCCTCGATCTTCGAAAAATCAAGGATGTCGTTGATAAGGGTCAACAAGCTCTGGCCGTTTGCATGCACCGAGCGGACATAATGCCGCTGTTCGTCCGCGAGCCGCGTATCGAGCAGCAAGCTGGTCATGCCGAGGATGCCGTTCATCGGAGTGCGTATTTCGTGGCTCATATTCGCCAGGAACTGGCTCTTCGCCTGATTGGCCGCCTGCGCCTGGGCCGCCATTTGTTCGGCTCGCGCCTCCGCCTGCTTTTGCACCGTGATGTCACGAAACGTCCAGATCCTCCCGTAGGTCGTGCCATCCTTCCCGCGAACCGGAGCTGAATAACGGTCAATCACGGTTCCGTCCTTCAGGCGGATCTCCCCGCGCCTCACTTCATCGGGATGGGCCACGAGAAATGCGAAACGCTTGAGCGCCTCATCTGGATCGATGGTCTGGTCGACGATGAACCGCGCCAGCGCTTCATCGCTACCTTCGCACAAGAGCTCCCCAGGTATCTTCCACAGCTCGATCATCCGCTGGTTATGGAATATCCTCCTGCCCTGGGGATCCACGACCAGGATCCCGTCAAGCGAGGCGTCGACCTGGGCCTCCATCAGCGCCGTCTTCGCCCGGAGCTGACCTTCCGCCAGCCTGCGCACGGCATTCTCCTGCTGCAATTCCGCGGTGCGATTTCCGACCTCTTTCTCGAGGCGGTCGCGCGCATCCTGCAGGTCGCGTTGCTTGCGCGTCAGATGATAGATCCGTGCACCGTAAAGGCCGGCCAGCACCAAGCCGGCAGCGCTGCCGCAGAGCAGCCGGAACCAGATGGCCTGATAGAAATGCGGGAGCAGCTCGACTCCCATGGAAGCCCCGGCAAGATTCCAGACGCCGTCTGCATTTGCGGCGCGCACACGAAACGTGTACCGACCCGGTTTCAGATTCGTGTAGAAGGCGAGGCGGCGACTGCCGGCATCAATCCAATCCCGGTCGTATCCAATAAGTTGATAGCGAAAATTCACCCGCAGCGGCGCAATGAAGCTAAGGCCGGTGAAATGAAACTCAAGGTCGCCGAAGCCGGGTGGCACCACGGCCGCGGCAGCCGTGGGGAATTCATGCCCGTCAGCCACCAGCCGGTCGATGTGAACCGGCGGCTCAATCGGGTTCACCGGAATGCGGCGCGGATCGACCATCACGACCCCGTGCGGACCGGGAAACCAGATCCGGCCATCCAGGGATTTGCATCCGACACGCTCCTGGCCGGTCTTGTCCATCGTCTTCACTGAGTCCGGCTCATCAAACGCAGCGCATTCGACTCGCGTGATTTTCCCATCAACGAAGTCGTTCAAGCCCTTGCGGCTCACGCTAAAAATGCCTCGACTGGAATCCACCCACAGGTTGCCCACGTCGTCTGGAACGACCGCGTAGGTGTTGTTCTCGAAAAGTCCGTTTTCATGGCTGATCATGCGCATCCGCCCATCCTTCAGGCGGGCGATTCCCGCAAGCGATGCGGCCCAGACCACACCGTCCGCGTCCTCGCTGATCCCCCTCACATACGCGCCGCCCGAGCCCGGCCCGACCGGCCACGATTGGTACTCGCCGTCCTTCACGCGGAAAATCCCGTTCTCTGCGGCGACCCAAATGGCGCCATCCCGGCCCAGCGTGAGGTTCAGGACCCAGGTCAGCGGCGGATCGCCATGGTTGAAGGCATAGGGCGCCAAACCGCCTGCTCCAACCCGATACAGGCCACCGCCGCATGAGACGATGACGCCATGAGCGTCCTCCGCCATGCCCACCAGCATGTTCGGCGCGCTGTAGCTGGCTGAAACCTTGCCTGCGGAAAAGACAATCAATTGCCGGCTGCTTCTCCCGACAATCAGGTAGAGGTCCCCGTTGCTCGCCTCGAAGCTGCGTTTGATGACATCATCCGGAAGGCCGGCCCCGGTAAAATAGGTCTTTGGCTTTCCGTCGAAATACGTGATGCCGCCGCTGCTTGCTATCCAGATGCCGCCGCGTCTCGAAGCACTGACGGACAGGGCATCACTGACCGCGGTGTCCTCCGCCGCGCTGAATGTGGGGAACTTGACGTCGGAGATTCGTCCCAATCCATCTCTTGTCGCAACCCAAAGGCTTCCCTCGCCGTCCTCGGCGATCGCCTTGATCGACGAATTCGCGAGGACGTCATGCGTTGGCAAGAACTGATACACCCCGTCTTCGCAGCGGACGAGGCCGCGGCCATTGGTGCCGATCCACAAAGTTCCCCTGCGATCCACAAACAATGCGTCGATTTCGTCCGGCAAGGGCGGAATTACCCGCTGGCGGAAATGGGAATCGTAACACCGCAGGCCGACCGGCGTGCCGATCCATATCTGCCCCTCGTGATCTGTCACGATCGAGTGGATGGGAGCTTCCGCCAGACTTGGATCGGGAAACGCCGTGACCTTTCCTGCCTCGAAATAAGAGACCCCGTTGTCAGCGGTGCCGAACCAGATCCGACCCGAAGGGTCCAGATATCCGCACAAGATATTGATATCGCCGTTTCCCGAGGTGCCATAGATTTCTGCGTAATCGCCACCCCTGGTTATTCTCGAAACCTGTCGCTGGGCCACGAGCCAAAGGGCGCCGTCCTCTGCCTCGAAAAGCGTGCGGATATTCATGTCCTGCCCCCCCAGGGCTCCTTCCCGCTCTGCGTAAACACCTTTCCGTCAAAAAACCCGTACGCGCTATTCTGCAGCCCGATCCACAGGCCGTCATCTCGGGCGGGCGCAATGCTGGTCACGATGCTGCTGCGCAGCTGAGGAATGCCGGACAGATCGATCAGTTTGAATTCGACACCATCAAACCGGACCAAGCCGGCGGTTGTCCCCAGCCAAATGTAGCCGTCCTTCCCTTGTATCACGGAACTGATGCCGTTTGCCTCCAAGCCACTGTGGCGGTCCCAGGTCTGGCAATCATACTGCGACAGTTCGCGCTCCGGATTGAGTGCGAAAGCTCGAACCGCCGACAAGATGACAATAAGAGCCAGAATGATATCGCCCGCACGCGGCGGATCGCAGCCGCGATTACAGAGAAACGCATGTCTCTGCTGAGAATGAGAAAAATCGGGTTTCCACATATCTCGATGGAACGCGTGATCTTATTGACCTGATTCGAAGGATTGCGAATTCCTTCGGTTGAATTCCACAGCAACCAAATCATTGGCGATCTCGCCGAGCCCGGGTTCAATTGATGGTAGTATTGCCGTTCATAAGCAGACATGCTGGTTCGCATCAGGATTCACGGCAGGAGAATGATCCTGGCAGCAACCACGATTAAGAACATGCACGCTATCGGCACACCTCCGGCGGACATTGCCATCAGCCGCGGATTGGTCTCCACGTTGCTGGCGGAGCAACATCCGGACCTGGCGCATCTGCCGTTGGAGGAAGTCGACACGGGCTGGGACAACGCAATGTTCCGCCTCGGCGATCACCTGGCGGTCCGCCTGCCGCGCCGCGCCGCTGCAGCGACCTTGATAGTCAACGAGCAGACATGGCTCCCCCGCCTTGCAGGCAAACTAACACTTCCGGTGCCGACGCCAGTCCGCCTCGGGAAGGCGTCTCAAGGCTATCCGTGGAACTGGAGCGTGGTGCCTTGGATGCACGGAGTGACGGCAAATGCGAGCGAACCGGCGGCATCGCAGGCCGGCGTCCTGGCTGGCTTTCTGCGCTCGCTGCATAATCCGGCTCCATCGGACGCACCGCAAAATCCCGTGCGCGGCGTTTCCTTGTCGCAGCGACGCGAAATGGTCGAGGGTCGCCTGGAACGACTTGTTGGCAGAACCAGCCTGATCACTCCTCAAATCGAACAGATCTGGGAAACGGCTTTGCACGCCCCGCTCGACCTGCCTCCAACGTGGCTCCATGGAGATCTTCATCCGCGCAATGTGCTCGTTGACCGGGACGCGATCACCGGGATCATCGATTGGGGCGACCTCACCTCAGGCGACGCTGCAACCGATCTTGCTTCAATCTGGATGCTGTTCGGGGATCCACATGCCAGGCAGGCCGCATTGGAAGCTTATGGCCACATCTCCGAAGCCACGCTGCAACGCGCCAAAGGCTGGGCGGTGCTGTTCAGCGTGTTCATGCTGGACACCGGGTTGATCGACAATCCCCGGCACGCCGAGATTGGCGTGCGCACATTGCACCGCCTCGCTGAACCGATGTAGCCGCCATCAGTGTCGGCGATCCAATCCTGGCCGCGGATGCCAGAGTCAAATCCTACCGCCGCCAATTGAACCTGGTCGCACCGAGGCCGGAATCGTCCTCGCCGCGGTTGAACACACGCACCGCCGCCCAAATCAGGAGTCCCATGGTGAGTCCCAGCGCGCCGAATGAAAGCGGGATTGGGAAGAAGAAGCTTCCGAGCACGGCTCCCCGCATCAGGTCCACCGCGTATGCAACCGGATCGAAATGGGCGGCGACCTGCATCCAGCCCGGAGCCAGCTTCAGCGGATAAAGGCTCCCGGAAAGGAAGAACATCGGCAGCAGGACCGCGTTGCTCACAATGGGAAAGACGGTCGTCGATGTGAAGCGGCAGGCAAACGCCACTCCGATCGTGGAGAATGTGAGCGAGGCCAGCGCCATGGCAGCCATCATCTCAAGCACCTGGAGCAGGTCCAGCGGCACACCGGCAAGCGGAGCAAAGGGCAGAAGGATCAGTCCCTGCGCAAATGACTGGATTGCCCCGGCGATGATTTTTCCCATTGCGATCGCCGGTCGTGGGACGGGAGCCACAAGCACCGCCTTGAAAAATCCAATCTGCCGGTCAAAAACGATCGTGATTGCCGCGAAGGTCGCCGAGAACAGCAGCGAGAGCCCAACCGTGCCCGGAAAGATG
>Ga0181528_10001031_pt1 | contig 17787 bp, 14 predicted proteins | sample PEATcosm2014_Bin_47_FD_119742 | JGI IMG/M metagenome (GOLD analysis project Ga0181528, IMG submission 119742) | Peatland microbial communities from MTU Mesocosm Facility, Houghton, MI, USA - PEATcosm2014_Bin10_10_metaG | ecosystem: Environmental > Terrestrial > Soil > Wetlands > Peat | place...
GCCTGCCTTCGATAGCAACTGAAGGGCAAGAAATGGGATTGTCCTGAGCGCTGCAGTGGTATCAACCCTTGCGTCATGCGAATCACTTTACGGGAAGAGTAAAGAGATGGAAAGACAAACCGGAAAATCTGGAGGGATTGACTGCATAGCCTCCCACCTTAGCGTCGAACGGCACGACGCGGTTGTGGGCCACCCGGCATCCGGCCAACTCTGGTTGGATAATAATGGATAATACTTGAACCTATGCATATCGCCGGTTCCTGGATCTTGTTGCTCTTTGTTGGTGTATTGATCGCGCTTATCCTTCTGGTGCTGCATCTGACGAAGCTTGGCCTACTGGTTCATCAGCAGATTCCGGATCGGCCACACAGGCGGTTATTCCTAGCCTCGGTCAGCTTCTTTCTTACGTTTCTTGGAGTGAGGCTCTTAGTTGCCTCGATCACTCATCACTTTGGGCCGTTCGGCTATGTTGAGATGGGAGGACGGCACATCCATCACCTGGTTTGGGGAATCTTTCTCCTGCTCATTTCCGGCTATGTTGAGCTTACGGAAGTGGCAGCGCACGACAGTTCTCTTTCGATTATTCTTAGCCGATTGCTGGCGCTGACTTACGGTGCTGGCGCAGCTTTGACGCTGGACGAATTTGCTCTTTGGCTGAATTTGGATGCGGCGGCTTACTGGTCGCGGCAAGGCCGGGAGAGTATCGATGCCGTGGTGCTATTCGGGGCGATGCTCGCAATAGGGACTTGGGGAGCGCCCTTGTTTCGCAGGCTCATTCAGCCCCATGCAAGTAGAGGCCGGTAAAAAATAGGAGCCCTCCTGGCGAGAGCCCCTATGGTGTCTGGTTGTGTCCTGAACTGAAAGGAATTCACTTACTGTTTTGTGACGTTGCCATTGAAGTCTCGCTTGATCATGCACGTGCATCGATCAATTCGAGGGCCTTGCGGGCAATGTGCTCGGCTGAAACTTCAAACTCCTTCACCAGTTCCCACGGCGCGCCGGAATCCCCAAAGCGATCCTGCACTCCGATGTAACCGGCCATGACGGGATGCTGCAATATCGCCGGATCTTCCATGATGATTCCGGCAACGCGCCAGCCAAGCGCGCCGACCTGATGTTCTTCCGCAGTCACGATAACCCCGGTTTCCGACGCGGCGCGCAAAACCGCCTCGCGATCCATGGGCTTCAAGGTGTGCATATTGAGAATGCGCGTTTGGTAGCCATAATCACGGTTCAGAATCCACGCGGCACGCATGGCCTCGGGAACCATGGGACCGCAGGCGACAATGGTCAGATCCTCGTACTCGTTTGGATAATCTTGCGCCAGGCAGGTCTCAAACGAATCCGCAAAGTTCTCACCCTCACGGCGGAAGCGGATAACGTTCGCTTTACCGAAGACGAAGGGCGTGGACTCACTGGAGATGACAGGAGTGGCTTCACGCGCAAAGCGCACGTACTTTGGTCCCATGTGCTGCAGCAGCATGTAGGCCGTTGCTTTTTTCGATTCCACGATATCCGCTGGGACGACCACGCACATGTTCGGCAGTCCGCACATGGCAAACAGGTCTTCGAGTGCCTGGTGGGTTGCCCCATCCGGGCCAACGCTGACTCCGCCATGAGCGCCGGCAATAAATACGTTCAGATTGGGGTAGCAGATGGAGACGCGTACCTGGTCGAGGTTTCGGGCCGCAGCAAATGTGGCATAGGTGCCGAAGACGGGAATCTTGCCTTCTTTTGCCAGTCCCGCCGCGACTGCGGTTGCCGATTGCTCGGCAATTCCCATGCTGAGCCAGCGCGACTTCCGCTCGGGGTTTTTTCCGTAGAAATCACTGATGGTTATGGAACCTGAGATATCCAATCCCAGACAAACGATTCGCTCGTCGCCGCCTGCCTGCGCAAGCGCCTGGCCGAAGCCCTTGCGGGTCGGTTCCATCTTCACCTTCATGTTGGCCTGCGTGTTCCACCAGAAGTTCTCGCTGAACTTCGGCAGCTTTAGCGCGAGTTTTCGCTCCACTCCGCGCTGATATTCGCTGGCGTGTGCCGCGAACGCCTCGAAGTCGATGTCGCCGCTCACGCCCAGTTCCACGAGAGCCTTCATCAGTTCGTCACGGTTCGGAGATTTGCCGTGCCAGCCTGCGACATTTTCCATGAAGCTGACGCCCTTACCCTTGATCGTGTCGGCGATGATGACCTTAGGTTTGCCGTTGCGGCTCTGCTTCGCATTGGTCAACGTCTCTACGACCTTTTCCATGTCGTGACCGTCGATTCGCACGACCTCCCAGCCGAACGAAGCGTATTTCTGCTCAATGGGGTCAATGCCCATTACTTCCGAGACTTTGCCGTCAATTTGCAGACCATTCTTATCGACGATGGCAATGAGATTGTCGAGCTTATAGTGGGCGGCTTCCATGGCAGCCTCCCAGACTTGGCCCTCCTGCTGTTCGCCGTCGCCCATGATGCAGAAAACGCTGTAGGGCTTCGCGTCAAGCCTGGCTGCCAAGGCATTGCCTACGGCTACGCTCAGTCCCTGACCGAGCGACCCCCCGGAGATTTCGACTCCGGGCAGCTTGAGCAGGTGCGGGTGCCCCTGGAAGGGCGAAGAGAGCTTGCGCAGCAATGCCAGGTCAAGCTTCTCGCAGAATCCGGCAAAGGCGAGACTGACGTAGAGTGCTGGCGCCTTGTGTCCGGCAGACCAGATGATACGGTCGCGGTCTGTCCACGATGGGTCCTCGGGATCGTGGTCTGCGATCCGCAGATAAAGCGCCGCGGCGATGTCCATTATGGATAGCGAGCCACCACTGTGGCCGGAGCCTGCGCAGCAGAGCGATGCCAAGCAATAGCCGCGCATAAGCGCTGCCTGCGTTTTCAGTTCTTCGATGGAATACTGGCGGACCGGACGGTGCGCTGCGGAGTCAAAAATGGGCATATTGGCCTCAGTCTGGGATGCCGGGGGAGTCCTGCAAAGGACTTTCGGCGAAACCCACAACGCGTCACTCTATTCGGCCCCCGGCATTGTCGCAGTGAGCCTTATCACTCTCTGGTTGTGATATCCGACCCGAGCCTAGGTCAGGACATTGGCGTCGTCGATTACATGGAGAAGGGATTAAGCCGCAAACTGCGGAAGCAAGGGATGCAGAGAGGGCCTCTAGAAGGCGCTGAGCAAGTTGTTGCCCAGCTGCGGGGAGAGAAGCAGGCACATTCGACAGGCCGCGCTGGCCATGTCCTCATAGTGGGCCAGGACTTCGCGACCATTCTCGATCTTGCTCATGGTGAACAGCCAACGCTGGCGGAACATGATTCGAGAAATCAACCCATTGATTAGCAGGCACTCTCGGCGAACTTCGTCGACGACGTGGCGGAGTTCACCGTCAGTTGGTTCATCTTCCAGAGAAAAGGAAGTGAAGGCGAGTACAGCGGTAATATTGTCCTTCATCAGGCGGAGTTCGGAAAGCGCTGCCTCGAAGCGATCAGAGTTGATCGCAGCCGCTTGGACGGGATGCAGAGCAAGGATCAGTTCCTCAATTGAGCGCACTTCAATTTTTCGCACGTCAATCATCTCCGGCCTTTGCGGAAACAAAACAAGCAAACACCTTAATTCGTTCCACGGAAAGATTCCACTTTCTTAGCTGAATAGTCAAGCGCTTTTTGCAATCGCCGCATCTGTTCGAGCGTAGGGGGGCGAGAAGAGACGTCAGGTTTGGCAAAATACGTTACCCATGTAATCAGTGCAAGGGTATATGCGAGCATCGAGACGGTACGCAGAGCGCCAAATACGGCAACGCCATATGTCGCACCTAAGCTTGAGGTAAAGAGGTCCACGGACATGAAAAGGAGAAAACCTACGCCGATTCCGTAGGTTCGCTGTTGCCAGGGGATTCCGAAATAGGAAGAAAAAAGGGCGGTAAATCCAAAAGCTCCGCAGAAAATCAACGATGCGGAACGATTGAGCACCAGAATCGTGTTCATCCAGTCCCCAGGAGCGGAACCGGGAAAACAAACGCTAGCGACAGTCGTCAGAAGGACTAGTGACACAAACGTGATACTGAACCAGCGTACAGTACCCCTGGGTAGCGTCGAATATGGTCTAAATACAGCAGCGAAAACTTCGACCAAAACCGCAATCATCAGGGGGAGGCCGATGAGACGGGAGCCCCAGTTTACCGAAACATAAAGGGGTCGTGCAAACAGATCGACCCCCATTAGCAGGCTGGTTTTACAGGAACAGAATGCAATGTAGATGACGAATGCAAGATGTGGTCGCCAGCTACTCTTCCGAAGAATCAGAGCCAGCAGTCCCCATTGCAACAACGCATTCAGTATCCATATTCGCCAGAACACCGGTCACCAGCCTCGGGCCAAACCGGTCTGGCCAATGTGAAACGTATGGGATTGCTTACTGCGGGGGAACGGTGCCGGGATCGCCGTCGCAGCACATGACGAGGTTCTGTGGCGTGGCGTGGACAGCGGGACTGGAGGCATAAGTGGCAAGTGATAGAACCAGAATTGCGAAAACTGTAAGACGCGCGATCATTTTATATCTCCGGGCGGAAGAATGCCGCACCCAGAGATTAGACCGAGGGGTTGCCTTGCCCCAATGATTGCGAGCCAAGCTTGCTATTATCTTCACAGGAACGCGACTAGGAAGTTATTATCCCAGTAGGTTCCGCAGATTCCAAAGGCTCTTGAAATCTTTCTACGATTGCGGTTCAAGTTAGCACCAATTTTAAGCGCAAGAAAGATTACGCCCGGTGGTTACGATGGTGTTGAGCGATGGCGATAATCTTGCGCGGTTCACATGAGAGAATCTTGGGTGCAGGTTTTGCCCTGATTTATTGAACGGTTCGAAAAAGTAGTGTGATCAGGGTTCAATCAAAGTTGTATATATTAGGACATCGTTCAAATTTCCTGGTATGCGCTGAACCGGCGACGAGGACATGGAATCCTGATGGACGAGTCTGAACGCGGCCTTCTCGAGGACTTACTAAGGTACAGCGACCAGCGTTGCCGCCGCATGGTGGAGCTGGCCGAAGAGGGCGTGTGGGCCTTTGATCGCGCAGGCGGCACGATCTTCGCAAACTCAGATATGGCGAAGATGCTCGGCTATTTTCCTGAAGAAATGTTGGGGATGACGCCACGGCAATTTGCAATGGAGGCTGAGCCGGGCAGAAAATCTGAGGATCTCGTTGGCCTACTGTCTTCCGGAGCCAGACAGCAGGGCGAAGTCAAGCTTTGCCACAAGGACGGAAGTGAGATTTGGGTCCAGGCGGTGTTCTGCCAACTTCTGGACAGCCATGGAGAGTTTGCAGGCCGGGTTGGCGTCTTCAGTAACACCACGGCGCGCAAGCGAGCAGAGAGAGCTCTACGCGAAAGCGAGCAACGCTACCACGATCTTTTCGCCCACGCTTCCGTTGGGATTTACCGCACAACCGGCGATGGGCTGATTTCGATGGCAAATGACGCCCTGGTTTCCATGTTGGGATACACGTCATTTGAGGAATTGACCGGACAGAATCTTGATGAAGAAGGATGCGGCCCGATCTATCAACGGGAGGCTTTTCGCGCTCAGATTGAGCGTGACGGCGAGACCCGGGGCGTGGAATCGGTTTGGAAGAGGCGGGACGGTTCGGTATTGTTCGTGCGCGAGAACGCCAAAGTGGTTCGCGATCCGAACGGCAAGATTCTCTACTTTGAAGGAACGGTCGAAGACATCACTGAACGAAAGCGGGCTGAGGAAAAGCTTCAGCAATCGGAATCGCGGCTGCGTTCGCTCATCGACAATGCCCCGTACGGCATATACCAGTGCGACCCGCGTACGGACCGCTTTCTGGACGTGAACCCAGCGCTGGTTGAGATGCTTGGCTATGAGTCGAAAAAAGAGCTGCTGGCGGTTGATATTTCAAGCGGCCTTTACGGCGACGCCGCGGAGTGCGAAGCGTTTGTTCAAGAATGCCGCATGACCGGACAATTCGAGTCTGACATGACATGGAAGCGCAAGGACGGCAAACCATTGAAGGTTCGCGTTCGCGGTCGTCAGTCCCGGGTGAGCGACGGGGGGCTTCGGCTCGAGGTGTACGTTGAAGACATTTCAAAGCGGGCGGAATTAGAACAGCAGTTGCGTCAGGCTCAGAAGATGGAAGCGGTTGGAAATCTAGCGGGTGGCGTGGCCCACGATTTCAACAACCTGCTAATGATTATCTCCAGCTACACCCAAATGCTTGAGGACGAACTGGCCCCCGACGACCGGTTGCGCCAGAATACACGCCAGGTTCTGAAGGCAGTGGAACGTTCGTCCGCGCTGATTCAACAGTTACTTGCATTCAGCCGTAAGCAGATATTGTCGCCGCGCATGCTCGACCTGAATACGGTGGCGGAGGAGACGGCGAAGATGATTCGCCGCCTAATTGGCGAAGACATCGAATTGATCCTGACGCTGGACCGGCCGCTATGGGTCGTGAAAGCGGACCCGGACCAGGTTGGACAGGTGTTGATCAATCTTTGCGTGAACGCCCGCGATGCCATGCCCAGGGGTGGCAAGCTGACGATTTCTACCCACAATACTCATATTGATCGCGAAGCGAGGGAATTGATGCCTGGGGCTATTCCGGGCGCTTACACGGTGTTATCGGTGAGCGATAACGGCGTCGGAATGTCGCCGCAAGTACAGTCCCGGATCTTCGAGCCCTTCTTCACCACCAAGGCGATGGGCAAGGGGACAGGTCTTGGACTGTCGATGGTGTATGGCATCGTTAAGCAGAGCGGAGGGTATATCTCGGTTGACAGCGAACTATACCGCGGCACGCGGTTTCAGATTTTGTTTCCTGCCGTGGACGAAGCCGTCACCGAGGTCGAATCCGAGCCGACGATGTCGGTTGGAGGGAACGGGGAGACCATCCTGCTTGCCGAAGACGAAGACGCACTCAGGGAATCGATTAGCGGCTATCTCGTGCAGCACGGATACAGCGTTCTTAAAGCATCCAACGGAGATGAGGCATTGCAGGTGGCGGAAAAATATGAGGGTCAAATCCACCTGCTTCTGACCGACGTAGTGATGCCGAAATTGGAGGGTTCCGAGCTTGCACGTGAGCTTTCCAAGACGCGCCCGGGAATCCCAACTCTTTTCATGTCCGGCTATACTGACCGAAGATTACTGGATCATCTTCCGCAGACGCGCAAGCCGACAGTACTCCAGAAGCCGCTGAATCTTCGCTCGCTGTTGGGAATCATAGGCGAAGCTATCAAGGAACCCTCCTAAACAAATTTCAGAGAAGCTTAGACAGAGTTGCCGGGCTGGAGCGGATAGTTGGCCGAAGCGTCTCTGGGACGGTATGGAATACTTGAGCAGCACAGGGGTTCTTGGCTGCGCTCAAGAGTGACATCCCTGAAGAGTCATTGGTTCACGGTTGTACGATTTGAATTGCGTTGGGATGAACCTGCTGCTGCTCCAGGTCGCTTGCTTCCCACCCACCTCCCAGCGCTTTGACCAAGTACACGGAGTTGACCATCCGTTGCCCCAGCAGTTGTGTTGCCAGCCGCTGGTTTTGGAGCAGGGTGGCTTGCGCGGTGATGACGTCGAGGTACGAGGTGATTCCGCCAACGTAGCGGTTATTGGCAATTGTCAGAGTGCGCCGGGCGTCGTCAACGGCCGCCGCCTGGGTAGCTGCGGCCTGCGAGAGCGTTTCCAAATTGCTGATTCCATCCTCAACCTGCTGAAAGGCCGTCAACACGGATTGGCGATAGTTTGCCACGGACGCGTCGTATGCCGCACGCGTGGCTGCCAGGTTGGCACGATTTCGTCCTCCCTGAAAGATGGGCTCCAGGGCATCGGCACCGAGCGACCAGAAGAAGCTGGGCGCGTTGGTTAGAGCGACGAGATCACGGCTCTGCAAACCGCCCGAGCCACCAAGCATGATTCTTGGATAAAAAGCTGCGCGGGCGACTCCGATCTGCGCATTGGCGTAAGCAATTTGGCGTTCGGACGTTGCTATATCGGGGCGGCGCTCCAGTACGTCAGATGGGACACCGAGCGGAAGCGGAGGTGGTGTGCCTCGCAAGGGCGCGGCAGCGACACTGAAGCTCGATGCAGGCTGGCCAACCAGCGCCGCGATGGCGTGCTCATATTGCGCGCGCGACTGTTTGACGAGCGCGAGCTGGGTGAGCGTTGCGTCGAGCAGAGAAGCTTGCTGCGCTACCTCGAGTCCACTGGCGATGCCTCCGTTGTGCCGATTGTTCACCAGGTCGAGACCTTTTCGCTCATAGCCTACCGACTCCTCCACGACCAGCAACTCGGCGTCGAGCTCACGCAAAGTAAAGTAGTCGGCGGCAAGCTCGGCGGTGAGTACCAGTTGCGAATTCTGCAGGTCGGCGGCGGTGGACTGCAGCGTGGCATTCGCGGCCTCGACACTGTGCCGCACCCGTCCAAACAGATCAGCCTCATAGTTGACCGAGAACGGAATGGCGAAAACATTTTGCGTGTAAGGGGTGTCGGTAAACGCTCCGCCGTTCAGTGGACGATTGCCGGAGCCGCGCTGACGCGTGGCGCTGGGATCCACCGAGACTTGCGGAAAAAATCCGGAAGTGGCAACCTGCGCCAGGGAACGCGCCTGCAGCAGCCGGTCTCGGGCGGATACTAAAGATTGGTTAGCCTGCAGAAGCTGTTGCTCATAGGAGTCGAGCACTGGATCGTGGAACACCTGCCACCATGTGCCCTTTGGAATTGCGTCCTTGGGCGCGGCTTGTTGCCAGGGCGCCGGAGTCTTCCACGCAGCCGGTACAGAGGTAGAGGGAGCTGTTGCGGCGGGCCGCTGATAGCGTGGTCCAACCACGCACCCTGCGGTCAGGCCGAGCAAAGCAACGCTGGTGATCGCGGCTTGCTTTATGCGCCTCACGACCCGCTCCCCTTCCGATTTCCAGTTTGCGGCTGGTCTTGTTGCCGCTGCCCCGGCGAGGGCTGCGCAACGTTTACGAGCTGGCCGTCCTCCAGCGAGTCCGATGGATTGACGATGATCTGGTCGCTTACCTCAAGGCCTCCGAGGACCTCGATTGACGTCCCGTAATCACGACCGATGTTGAGGAGACGCAACTGCACCTTATGGTCGGGGCCGACGACGGCAACCCGCGGGCCTTCCGCACGGAAGAGCATTGCATTGATCGGAACCGTGAGTTTCTGCACGTTGGAGCCGACCGCAAAGTGTACCTGTCCGAAGGAACCGGGAAGCAAACGCCCATCCTTGTTGGTTACATCGACTTCGGTGAGCAGAGTGCGCGTTGCCGGGTCAATGGATTCCGCTGTGCGGGCCACTATGCCAGGAAATTCCTGGCCGGGAAATTCTCGCAGCGTGACTGGTACTTTGCTGCCGATTCTGATGTAAGGTGCGTAGGTCTGAGGAACATTGGCGTAAACCCGCAGCGTATCGACCTGTGCCATGTCGAAGAGTTCTCTTCCTGACGCCGCGCCGGCGTTGATCAGTGCGCCGGAGTCCACGTTGCGGCGGGTAATCACGCCTGAGAATGGCGCGTACACATCTTTGAATGATTCAAGCTGTTCGAGGCGGCGCACATTGGCGTCGGCGGCGACCAGGTTTGCTTTAGCCTGCTGGTATCCGCTGCTCTGCTGGTCGGCCTCCTGCGCCGATACTGAATCAGTCTTGCGCAGGTTTTCCCAGCGATCAGCGCTGATCTTGGCAAGTTCCATTTGCGAGAGAATCTGCTGGCGCGTGGCGCGGCCCTGGTTTAGTTCCTGATCCACTTCAGGCGTATCGATGACTGCCAGCAACTCGCCCTTTTTTACGCGGCTGCCAATGTCCCTGGTCCAACGCACCAAATATCCGTTGGTGCGGGCGAAGATGGGGGATTCCTTGAATGCCAGCAAAGAGCCGGGCAGCACCAGTTCGACATCGGGTTTTTCCGCTACGGGATGGACGACGGAGACTGAGCGCACCGAGTTCTGCTCGGTCTCTTTGGCGAGGGCGCGGCTATGACTGGAACGCGCTACTAGCGTGAAGGCTCCGGCGAGCAGCAATGCCAGCAGGGCGAAGCCGACAAGCAGGAGCGCTTTGCGCGGCGGTGCCGGGGGAAGCTCAGGCGGGCGCTCAATGCCTGGATGCTGATGCTTTGAGTGTTGCTGGATAGCCTCGATTTCCTCGTCGAGCTGAGCCTGAGAAATATGCTGCTCGGGCTCATGCGACTGCCGCTCGTCCAAGTGAGGCCGCTCTTGTTCGTTCTCTGCGCTCATTCCAACTCCGTTTTCAAAAACTGTTTACGCCTGAACTATTTATGCCTGTTCAAGGCGGGCACGCCGGGCTTCCCTCCGGCCATGGAAAATAGCAAAAACGCTGGGCACAAAAAACAATGTAGCCACGGTGGCAAACAATAATCCGCCAATCACGGCGCGTCCCAGAGGAGCATTCTGCTCGCCGCCTTCGCCAAAGCCCAATGCCATTGGCACCATGCCGATAATCATGGCCAAGGCGGTCATCAACACTGGGCGCATACGGGTGTATCCAGCGGCGATGGCAGCCGGAATCGCGGTCAAGCCCTCGTCCATCTGCTCGCGTGCGAAGCTAATCATCAGGATTGAGTTTGCGGTCGCAACGCCCATGCACATTACCGAGCCGGTCAGCGATGGCACGCTTAACGTGGTGTGGGTCAACAGAAGGAACCAGCAGATTCCAGCGAGCGCCCCCGGCAATGCAGAAATGATGATGAAGGGATCGAGCCACGACTGAAAATTGATGACGATCAGCAGATAAACCAGCACGATTGCACCCAGCAAACCGACGCCTAGTCCGATGAACGACGAGCGCATGGTGCTGACCTGTCCGCGCAGGACAATGTGAGTGCCGCGCGGCAAGTGGCCGTTGAAGTCCTTAATGATTTTGTCAGTCTCCGCCGCGACTCCGCCAAGATCGCGATCCTGAGTGCTGGCGTACACGTCAATGACGGGCTGCACCGCGTAGTGATTCACCACCACCGGACGCGCCACCGGCTGCAACTGCACGAGATTGCCGAGCAACTGCTCGCCTTGCGGCGACTCCACGGGAACCGCCATCAGGTCATCGAGACTTGTCATGCGATACTGGGGCGACTGCACGGCCATCTGGTAGGTAACGCCGTTCTTGGGATTCAGCCAGAAGTTCGGCGCGGTTTGGAAGCTACCGCTGAGTGATATCAAAACGCTTTGCGCCACGTCGCGGGCATTCAGCCCAACCTGCGTGATGCGGTCGCGATCCAGGTCCATGTGCAAGGTGGGCGCGGAGAGCATTTGCTGCACATGGACATCGGCTGTTCCGGGAACGTGCCGCATCTTGTTGGCGATCTGCTGCGCGATCCGATAGTTGCTCTGCATGTCATTGCCCACTACCTGAACATCGATGGGGGAGGGCAAGCCGAAATTCAAAATCTGGGTGACGATGTCGGCCGGCTGAAAGAAGAACTCCACGCCGGGGAAGCGCTGCGGCAAAATACGGCGCAGGTTTCGGATGTGGTCGGCAGTGGGACGATGATGCTCGGGGTCGAGCGAAATCAGAATCTCCGCATCGCTGCTGCCGATGCTTCCCGCCGAACTGTAGGACTGATTGATGCCGGAGTTTGGCAGGCCAACATTGTCGAGAATCGTCTGAATCTCTTTACCTGGAATCTGCCGGTGCAGCTCGGCTTCCACTTCGTCACAGAGCTTCGCCGTCTCCTCGACGCGCAGGCCAGGACGAGCGCGAACATGCAAGCGCAGCAGGCCGGCATCTACATTCGGGAAAAAGTCTTCGCCCAGGACCGTGACGATGCCGAGCGAGAGCAAGCAAAAGAGCAGAAAGAAAGTTACGAATACGCCGCGATGCTCCAGAGTGGTTTCAAGCAGCGACTGATAGCCATGACGAAAGTTCTCGAACGTGCGTTCAAATCCGCGCTGGAAGCGTCCAGCAAACGTTCGTGGTCCGGCGGTGCGATGCTCATGTCCGCGCATGATGTACATGACCAGGGTGGGGATTAGGGTTCGGGAGAGCAGGTAGCTTGCCAGCATGGCGAAGCTGACCGCCTCCGCCAGCGGCACAAACAGGAAGCGCGCCACGCCGGTGAGAAAGAACATCGGAACGAACACGATGCAGATGCAAAGAGTAGAAACGAACGCTGGGACTGCGATCTGCTGCGCGCCGTCAAGGATGGCCTGCCGCATCTCCTTGCCCATGGCAAGATTGCGCTCGATGTTCTCTATCTCGACGGTTGCGTCATCTACCAGGATGCCGACGGCCAGCGCCAGTCCTCCGAGGGTCATGATGTTCAGCGTCTCGCCGAGGGCTGCGAGCATGAGAATGGAGACGAATATCGAGAGTGGGATGGAGATGAGGATAACGATGGTGGGGCGCCAGTCGCCGAGAAAGAGCAGAATCATCACCGCGGTCAGGAACGCAGCGGTCAGCGCCTCCTTGACCACGCCGCCGATGGAGGCGCGTACAAACAGCGATTGATCGAACAGTGCGCTGATCTTCAGCTCCGGCGGCAGCGATTGGGCAGCGAGTGGAACAATTCCCTTGATGCCGGCGACAATCTGCAGCGTGGAAGCCTTGCCGTTCTTGTAAATCGACATCAGCGCGCCGCGATTGCCGTCTTGGCGCACGATGTTGGTCTGCGGCGAAAAGCCATCGCGGATATGCGCCACGTCGCGCATGAAGAGCGTACTGCCATTGCTGGTTTTCACCGGGAGATCGTTCAACTCCGCGATGGTCTGCGGAGTTCCGTTCATCTCTACGTTGTATTCAAGCGCGCCGACCTTGGCGGTTCCGGCGGGAAGAATCAGATTCTGCGCATTGACGGCGTTGACGATATCGAGAGGCGCGAGGTTGTAGGACTGAAGCTTCGGAATATCAAGATCAACTTGAATCTGCCGGATCTTACCGCCATAAGGGTACGGCGTTGCGGCACCTTGTACGGTGACCAGCGAGTTGCGCAGGAAGTTCTGGCCAACGTCAAACAGCTCCTGTTCCGACATCGTTTTGCTGCTGAGGCCGAGCTGGATGATCGGTGTAGTCGATGCACTATAGGAGATGATCAAGGGGGGCGTGGTTCCCGGCGGCAGACCGCGCACGGTGGTTTGGGAGACCGCCGTGATCTGCGCTATTGCGGTCTGGATGTTAGTGCCGGGGCGGAAAAATACTTTGATAATTCCCAGACCGACGACCGACTGCGATTCAATGTGCTCAATGTCGTTGACCGTCGTCGTCATGTTTCGCTCGGAGTTCGCGACGATGCGGTCAGCCATATCCTGCGGAGACATGCCGGTGTAGAACCAGATTACCGAAACAACCGGAATATCAATCTCCGGAAAGATGTCTGTCGGCATCAGGAACACGGTGATCGGTGTCAGCAGGAGGATCACGAGCGCCATCACGACGAATGTGTATGGACGCCTGAGGGCTAACGCAACAATCCACATGGATAGGAATCGCTCCGGGCTTCGCTTAAGCAAGAGCGGAGACTCCCGGTCTATTCCAGAGCCTCCGCGTACAACTTGTTAGATTCGATAGAGTGCGTCTTAGATCGAATTTTTCAGATTGCCACCCACGCAGGTCATGTTAGCATCGGGCGCTTCGCCGGAAAGTAAATATTGGTTACGCGAGGGCGAGAAACACACTGCCTCGCGAGACCGCGAGGCAGTACTTATGAACGCTTGAGGCAAAAGCTACTCGTTCCAGCGCTTGAACACCAGCGATCCGTTTGTTCCACCGAATCCGAAGGAGTTCGACAGGGCATAATCCAGAGGAGCCCGACGGGCATGGTTGGGAACGAAATCCATGCCAAGCGTCTGCTCGTCCTGATTTTCCATATTTATGGTTGGAGGCAGAATCTGATCGCGTAGCGCAAGCACCGTGATGCCAGCTTCCAATCCACCTGCGCCGCCCAGCAAATGGCCAGTCATGGACTTGGTGGAGCTTACGGCAACCTTGTGCTCCCCGAAGAGATTGCGAATCGCGCAGGCTTCCAGTCCGTCGCCTACCGGAGTAGAGGTGCCATGGGCATTTACGTAGCCGATGTCATTGGGTTGCAGCTTGGCATCGCGGATTGCGTTACGCATGACGCGAAATCCCCCCGCGCCTTCGGGTGCGGGAGAAGTGATGTGGTACGCGTCGCCGCCTAATCCGTAGCCAACAATCTCAGCCATGATATTTGCGCCGCGCGCTTTGGCGTGCTCGAGCTCTTCGAGAATCAAAATGCCTGAGCCTTCGCCCACGACGAAGCCGTCGCGATCCCGGTCCCATGGGCGGCTAGCGTGTTCTGGGTCGTCGTTGCGGGTAGAGAGCGCGCGCATTGCGGCGAATCCACCAATGCCCATGGGCGTGATGGAAGCCTCGGCCCCGCCGGCGATCATCACGTCGGCATCGCCGCGCTGAATGATCTTGAAACTGTCTCCGATAGCGTGGGCGCTGGTGGTGCAGGCAGTGGCGCTGGCCAGGTTCGGGCCCTGCGCGCCAAAGCGGATACTGACGTGTCCAGCGGCAAGATTCACGATGGTCGCGGGAATAAAGAAAGGCGAGATTTTGCGCGGTCCGCCTTCCATCAGGGCGGTGTGCTCGCGCTCGATGATGTCAAAACCGCCGATGCCCGAGCCAATATAGACGCCGACCATTTCGCAATTCTCGGGCGTTACCTTCAGGCCTGACATCTCCATTGCCTCTGTGGCGGCAGCCAGCGCGAAGTGAATGAAGCGGCCCATCTTCTTAATTTCTTTTTTCTCGATGAATTTCAGCGGGTCGAAGTTCTTGACTTCGGCCGCGATCTGGCAGGTAAACTGCGCTGTATCAAACGCAGTAATTGGGGCGACGCCGCTCTTACCGGCCAGGAGGCTTGCCCAAACTTCCTCCGTGGTGTGGCCCACGCCGCAAATCAGCCCAAGACCAGTGACAACTACTCGGCGATTCAAGCTGGTTTCCCACCTTTCGCATGTGTGTTGATGTAGTCAGTAGCATCCTTCACGGTTTTGATTTTCTCGGCATCTTCATCGGGAATTTCAATCTCGAATGCTTCTTCAAAAGCCATTACGAGTTCCACGATGTCCAGCGAATCCGCCCCCAGGTCGTCCTGAAATGAGGCGCTGGCGGTGACTTCGCCTTCATCAACCCCGAGTTGCTCCACGATGATCTGCTTGACTTTCTCGTCGGTGGAAGCCATTGAATAAATTCTCCTTATGAAGTAGAAACGGCGTACGCCGGGCAGCGATGCCCGGCGGTGAGGCTATAATGGCCGTTCCTTCATTGTACAGTGGCGGGCAGCTAGCTGGTTACTTTGAGGCCTTGGAGTGTGCGCTGACGTAGTCCACCGCATCCTTCACGGTTTTGATCTTCTCGGCATCCTCGTCCGGAATCTCAATGTCAAAGGCTTCTTCGAAGGCCATCACGAGTTCCACGATGTCCAGCGAGTCGGCGCCCAGGTCATCCACGAACGAAGCGGAGGAGGTGACCTCGGCTTCATCCACGCCCAATTGCTCCACGATAATCTGCTTTAATTTCTCTTCCACAGCAGCCATTTGTTGGCGCCTCCTGCAAAAAGTTGAGCCGCCCGGCCAAAGGGTCGCGCCATTCCAACACGTTCTGTGCGCCGGACGATTCCGAATAGCATCCTAAATGTTCGATTTTATGAAGGTCAATGTGCAACGGCAGTATTGTTTCAATCGCAGCGGCGGGCGGAAGCCCGAATGCCACTACCAATTGATCCCCAAATGGGTTCTACTTGGGCTATGCGAGCAGTCGTACAGCGGGTTTCGCGGGCGAGGGTTACGGTGGAATCGCGCTCGGTGGGGCAAATCGAGCGCGGATTGATGGTGTTGCTAGGCGTTGGCTCCGGCGATGGTGAGCAGGACGCGGAGTACCTGGCGGAAAAAATCGCGACGCTTCGGATCTTCGAAGATGCCGATGGGAAAATGAACCGCAACGTGAGCGAGGCTGGTGGCGCATTGCTGACGGTCAGCCAGTTCACGCTCTATGGCGATGCGCGGCGCGGCAAGCGGCCGTCATTCGATGCGGCGGCGCGCCCAGAGCAGGCCCGGGGGCTGTATGAACATTTCGTGGAGCGCGTCCGATCTCTCGGCTTACGTTGCGAAACCGGGCAGTTCCAAGCCGAAATGAAGGTGGAACTGGTGAACGACGGCCCGGTGACCTTTCTGCTGGATTCGCAAAAAAACTTCTAAGTACTGGGCGGCGAACCGAGGGAATGCATGTGGCGGATGTACTTCCCTGCGTTAAATTTCTTGGCTGCAGCCGTGCCGGACATGTAGCGGACTGACCCGAAGATGGGGCGGTCGAACCAGGGGCGGTCGAATTTGCCCGCAATCGCCCAGGCGACACCGGCATAGCCGTTGGGATCGCGGCCATCCAGTAGATATTTGTCGTTGAGGTAGAGCGCGGTCTGATAGGCCGACTGCGGCGATGGCGACCACTCCAGAATTTTCTTGGCCCAATACATGCGCATGTAGTTGTGCATCCAGCCAAGGTGAAGCATCTGGAGCTGGGCAGCATTCCATAACTCATCGTGAGTTTCCGCGCTTTCGAGTTGCTGCCGGGTGTAGAGGATCGGGCGCGGGTCGGTGGCGTGGGCGGCAAGGGATTTGTGCGCCCAAGGTTCGGCACACTCGATGGAATCGTAGAGCGGATTGAAATGCACAAAATTTACCGCCAGCTCGCGCCAGGTGATGAGCTGGTCGAGGTACTTCTCCTTGGATTCCTCGGGGACCCCGGCAGCGCGGACTGCCAGGGCTATAGTCACGGGGCTGACGTGTCCAAAGTGAAGATAGGGAGATAAACGGCTGGTGCCGTCGCACTCCGGCGCGCCTTGGAGCGCGGGATATTCCGCGAGACGCCGAGCAAGAAAATCGTAGAGGAGACGCTCGGCCTCGTCGGTTCCTCCGGTGAAGCTTGAGACTGGGGCGACGCTGCGGTTCAGGGTTTTCCACCCGGAGGTGATGTCAGCGGCTGGGTCGAGCGACTCAATCGGCTGGGAATAGGGCACCTTTGCTCGCGGGTTGCGGCAGGGCACGAGGTAGAAGTCAAAGAGAGCCTTGAGGCGCGGACGGATAGTGCGTGCGGCGTACTGCGCCTTGAGCAGGAGCTTGCTGGGAACGACGACGTCCGCATCGACGGTGAAGTAAGGGATGCGGAGCTTTTTCGCCAGCATCTCGCGCCAGTGCGCGGCCTCGCGAATCGGATTTTCATCGCCGACGAGGAGCGCAGCCTGGACCTCATCGCAGAATCGGGCGACGTCGCTGCGCGGATGGCGGCGAAGGACGAATGAGACATTACGCTCGGCGAGTCGGCGGGCGGTACAGGAAAAGCCCTGCTGCATGAAGTGATAGTGGCGCAGGTTCGCGTTGGGATACGGGACGATTCCGAAGAAAACTAAGACTGGAAGGCCGAGCGCGTTTGCCAGGTCAACCGCAAGGTCGAGGGCCAGATTGTCGTGGGCTCGCTGGGCTCGCTGCATCCAGTAAACGACGCACCGGCCTGCGGGAGTACCACTGCGCCGAGTGGTGACGCGGTCTTTGTATGCGGCGAGGATGGAGTCGAGAGCAGGCATGGACTCACTAGGGTACAGGAAAGAGGTTTCAAAGTTTCAGAGGTTTCGCAGGTTGAGAGCGAAGGCAAGGTCAAAAGCCCCGCCCTATCCAAAAAGAAAAAAGGCTAAGACGGGGCACCTGTGATCTTTCAAGAGGTTGTCCATTCGATCAAAACCGGAGAAGCTGATTGTGACGAGCAATCCAGTTTTCCAGGAAAGACCGAATGGACATCCATAAGAATGCCCGACTTACAC